>JAESGM010000895.1_pt1 | contig 13074 bp, 13 predicted proteins | sample 9269721 | NCBI WGS metagenome assembly JAESGM01 (sample SAMN15720920, study PRJNA650825) | algae metagenome | isolation source: Komarekiella atlantica HA4396-MV6 and co-occurring heterotrophs from... | place: USA: Theobald House, Kauai, HI | collected 2009-07-29 | reverse complement strand
CCCAGAACATCATCTGCGCCGTGCCGACGCTCATCGCCTCGGCGCGGAACGACATGAAGAGCACGAAGCCGAGCGGGGCGAGCATCACGACCCACCGCAGCGGCGACGTGTAGAGCGCCTCTCCGAGAGGGGTGAGCTGGCCGCCGGAAACGGCGAGCGAGTAGGTGAGGTATGCAGCGATGCCCGTCAGCGCCACGCCGGCGGCCATGTAGTTGTAGACGCCTAGCATGTAGGAGCGCAGGCCCTCGTCTACCGCGGCGGTCGAGCGCGCCGGATAGCCGGAAGTCGCGTACCTGTCGTCGAGCTGAGACATATGTTTTTCCCTAAGATCCCTTTGGTTCGGCGCTGGTTGCCAAATCACGTCTGGAAATATGCTCTGCCCTGCGGCCCCTTTCAAGGCGCGCGGGTGCCTAACTTTGCCATTCGGACGCGCCGCGGCGCCATCCTGCTCATGAGCTAAGCAGGTGCTTACTCGGAGCGCAGGTACGGCACAGCCGGAGCCCTCAGCACCGCCCACGTGCCGACGCCTCCGAACAGGAAGACCAACCCCATGGCGAGCCCCAAGGCCAGGGCGACGGCCGATAACGAAAACGTGAACGAGATGTTCATGAGCTGCGTGACCACGACGGCCGCGCCAATCGTCCCGAGTGCCAGCGCGAACAGCGCCGTTACTCCCGCCAGGATCGAATACTCCAAGAAGTGCGAGGTGAGAATCCGTCGACGCGTGGCGCCGAGCGTCTTGAGGATCACCGCCTCGAGGATGCGCCGCCGCTGCGCCGTCGCTAGCGCACCGGCCAGAACCAGGGCACCGGCCAGCAGCGTCACGCTGCCGGCGGCACGCACGGCGGTCATCACCTTCTCGAACACCTCGCCGACCGTGTTCAGCACGTCCCGTACGCGGATGGCCGTCACCGACGGCATCGCCTTGCCCAGGTCGCGCATCGCCTGTGCATCGTCCGCCACCGGCGTGCCCGGCGGCATCGAGATGGTGACGAGCAGATTATGCGGCGCGGCGGCCAGCGTATTGGGCGTGAAAATCATGACGAAGTTGATGGCCAGCGTCTCCCACTTCACCTCGCGCAGATTGGCGACGCGCGCAGTGAGATTGCGGCCCAGCACGTTGACGGTGACGGTGTCGCCTACCTTGAGGCCAAGCTTTCCGGCGAGATCCGCCTCGAACGACACCAGCGGCTCGCCCTCGTAGTTCTCCGGCCACCACTCGCCGGCGACGATGCGCGAACCGGGCGGCACGGTCTCGGAATAGGAGAGCCCACGGTCACCCGTCAGCACCCACTGCGCCTCCGGCGGCGCGCTGATCTCCTCGACCGGGGTCTCGTTCAGGCGTACGAGCCGCCCGCGCAGCATCGGCGCTTCGGCCAGATCCGCGCTTGGCACCTGCTTATGCACGATGTCTTTGAGGGCACCGAAGTCGTCCTTCGCCACGTCGAGCAGGAAATAATCGGGCGAGCGCGTCGGCAGGCGGTCCTCCAGCTCGCGCACCAGCGAAGCGTCGGCAAGCGCGACCGCCACGAGCAGCGACAGGCCCGCGCCGAGCGACAGAACCACGGAGCGCGCCAAGCCTCCGGGCGCGCCGATGTTGCCAATGGCCAGCGCCAGTTCCGGATAGCGCGGCCGCCGCATACGGCGCGCCAGCCAGGTCACAGCCGTGCCGAGCACGTAGAACACCGCGAAGACGGCGATCACGCCGACGACGAACGACAGCGCGATCCGCTTAGAGTCCGATGTGAGCAGCGCGAAGGCCAGCAGAGCCAGACCGATCCCGACCGTCGCCGCGATCACCCAGGGGCGCGGCAGCGTGCGCTCGGCGGCGACCTCGTCACGGAACAGCATGCTGGCCGTAACCCGCTCAACGCGCCCGAGCGGCCACAGCGTGAACAGCAGCGCGACGCCGAAGCCGTAGACGATCGCCGGTCCTATGCCCAGCGCCGTCAGGGACGGGTCGGCTTCGATCGGCAGCAGCCCGCCCAGCAGCCAATTGAGCAGCGGTGGCGTCACCGCGCCGAGCGCCACACCGATGACAACGCCCACGCCGGCCACCGCCATGACCTCGGCGAGGAAAATCCCCATCACCATGCGGCTGGTCGCGCCGATGCTCTTCATGGTGGCGATGACTTTGCGCCGCTTGTCGATGAAGGTCGCCACGGCGTTGGCGATGCCGACACCACCGATCAGCAGCGCCGTCAGGCCAATCAGTGTCAGGAACTGGCGCAGGCGCTCCAGCGTGCGCGTGATCTGCGGTGAGGGATCGCGCCTGTCAGCGACCGTGAAGCCGGCCTCCGGCAGCGCCTTGGCAACGCGCTCGCGCAGGACCGCCAGTTCAGCCTCGTCGGCCGAGGCATCGCCCAGCTTGAGCGCGTACCGCCAGCGCACCAGCGTGCCCGGTTTGATCAGCTCGTCGGCGTTCAATACGGTCTGCGAAACAAGAATGCGCGGGCCGTAGGTGATGCGGTCGGCGATGCCGTCCGGCTCTTCTTTCAGCGCGCCGGCCACCGGCACCTGCAGCGAGCCGATACCGATCATATCGCCGGTCTTCAGGTTCAAACGTTCGAGAAGCGTCGGGTCGACGAGCGCGCCTTTCTGCAGGGCGTCGCGAGCTGACGTGCCGTCGGTAAGCAACACGTCGCCGACCAGTGGATACGTGGCATCGACGAGCTTCAGCTCCGCCACCGTCTGATCGGCGCCGTCGGGCCGTCGCGCCATCGTGCGCATGGTGGCGGATTCGCTTACGCGACCGAGCGTCTCGATCGTCTCGCGCTCTTCCCCGACAGCGCGCTCGTGCATGCGCGAGAGGGTGGCGTCACCGCCGAGAATTGCCTCGCCCTGTTTCTCGAAGCCGCCGCGCAGCGCGTTGGACACGCCGCCGACGCCGGTGATCACCATCACGCCGAGCGCGACGCATGCAATGAAGATGCGGAATCCGGAGAGCCCGGCGCGCAGATCGCGGGCAGCGATGCGCAACAGCCGCGGCAGGCGCATCTCGCCGCCGCGGATCGATGAGCCAATGGCGTCGGCTGCGGTCACTGGACGAGCGCCTCCGCATCATCTTCCACGCGGCCATCCGCCATGCGGATGATGCGGTCGCACGATTCCGCCAGGCGCTCGTCGTGCGTGACGAGCACGAGAGTCGCATCGCGCCGGCGTTGGAGCCCGAACAGCAAATCGACGATGTGGCCGCCTGTGCTGCGGTCGAGGTTTCCGGTTGGTTCATCGGCGAGGATCAGCTTCGGACGCCGGCTCAATGCGCGGGCGATGGCAACGCGCTGCTGCTCGCCGCCGGAAAGCTGCGCCGGGAAATGATCGGTACGGTGGCTGAGCCCGACTTCCTGCAGCAGCTCTCGCGCCACCTGGAAGGCATCGTCGGCACCGGCAAACTCGAGCGGCAGCGCCACGTTCTCCAGCGCCGTCATCGTCGGGACGAGATGGAACGATTGGAACACGATGCCGATTTCGGCGCCGCGCATCAGGGCCAAAGCGTCCTCGTCGAGCTTGGCGAGGTCATGCCCGGCAACGTGGACGGTGCCGCTCGTCGCCCGCTCGAGGCCCGCCATCACCATCAGCAGCGAAGTCTTGCCGGAACCTGACGGTCCCACGATGGCAAGCGACTGACCTTCGAGCGCATCGAGATCGACGTTGCGCAGGATGTTGACCGGGCCGGCACGACTGGTGAGCGTGAGGCGTACGTTCTCGAGGTGGACGATCGGCTTTCTCACGGTCTCACTTGTCCGGCAGTTGTTGGGATCGCACTACTTGTTTCAGCTTGAAGGCGCCTTTACGTCATAAGGACCATTGTCGGAGAGGCGAGGGAAGAATGCGGCGGAAGTCCCCGGGAGGCAACGCGAAGGCCGTTGCACAGGTGGTAAGCAACCAGGTCCTCGTCAACATGCTGGCAGTCCTTTTGCTGGTTGCTTCCGCTATTTACGTGGCGGCGCTCGCCGATCCGTCGAAGCCTCTCCACATCGTTGCCTTCGGCGACAGCCTTACATCGGGGTATGGAATCCGGCAGAGCCAGGCATTCCCTGTCCAGCTGCAGAAGGCCCTCAAGGCGCGCGGGCACAACGTCAAGATCACCAATGCCGGCGTCGCAGGCGACACGACCGCTGCCGGTCTCGCCCGCTTCGATTGGGCCGTCGGGGATGACGTCGACGCAGTCATCCTCGAGTTGGGCGCCAACGACGCTCTGCGCGGCATCGACCCCAAGGTGACGCGTGAGAACCTCGGCCAGATCCTCGAAAAGCTGAAGGCGAGGCGCATTCCGGTGCTGTTCACCGGCATGCGGTCGCCGGCCAACTGGGGCGAAAACTACTCGGACGATTTCGACGCCATCTTCCCCGATCTGGCGAAGGAGCACGGCGTCGGCTTCTACCCCTTCTTTCTCGACGGGGTGATCCTCGATGCCAAACTTAACCAGCGTGATGGCATGCATCCCAATGCCAAGGGTGTTGCGGCTATCGTGAAATCTATATTGCCGTCGGTCGAGGAGCTGATCGGCAAGGCGGTGGCGCAGCGCGCCACCCAGTCCAAGAGCTGAAGGACCACCCACTATGCCACGCCTGTTCACGGGCATCGAAATTCCCGCCGAGCAGCGCGAAGAGCTACAGCGCCTGCGCTTGCCGCTACCCAGCGGACGCTGGGTCGAGCCGGAAAACCTGCACCTGACGCTGCGCTTCGTCGGCGATGTCGAGAACGAGCAGGCGACCGAGTTCGCCGACCGGCTTGAATCCATCGACATCGACGCTTTCGAGCTGCGCCTGTCGGGGCTCGGCGTATTCGGCGGCAATGAGCCGCGCTCGATCTGGGCGGGGGTGGAGGACTCTGCGCCACTTGAAGCACTCGCGCGCGCCAACGATCGCGCCGCGCGCGCTGCCGGCCTCGCGCCGGACGGCCGCCAGTTCAAACCGCACGTGACGCTGGCACGGCTGAAATACGCAAGCGCCGACGAGATCGCCCGCCAGCTCCAGCGCATCGGCGCCTTTCGCTCCAAGCCCTTTATCGTCTCCCGCTTCGTGCTCTTTTCGTCCAAGCCGAAGAGCGGCGGCGGGCCATATGTCATCGAGGAAGCGTTCAATTTGCGCGGCGGCGAATACGCCAACGAACTCGACCTCGATTACGGCTGGTAGTCCCGGGGCGCATCAATAGCGGTGCGTATTGTCCCACGGCGACTGCTGCTGCGCATATCCCTGCCCCTCGCGCATCAGATACGCGTCGATCTCATCGCGCTGCTGCCCGTCCGCATAGTGACGACCGTCACGCATCGCCGCGACTTCGCGCTCCTCGGCCGCGTATCCGTCATGCCGTGCCTGCGCCTCGGCTGACCACGGCTTCGCTCTGCATGTGCAGCCTTCAACGAGCCGCTTGCGGTAGAGGAACGCAGTCTGCGTCTGCGCGTACGGGCGCCCGGAAAGGTCGACCATGGTCTCCGGACTGCCACCGCGCGTCGGGTAGTAGTAGAGCTGCGCCTCGCCGTCGCAGCGCGACATGCACGTGCGTGCATCGGCATACAGACGCTCGCGCGTGACGTTGTCGCCGATGGGGAAATAGAACCCGTCGCAGGTGCGTACGCACAGCGAGCGATAGCGCGTGTTGTCCGGCGCGCCCCAGCCGCCGTAGCCGTAACCGCGGCTGTAGCCGCCGTAGCCGTACTGGGGAGGGGGCGCCTGCTCGCTTCCGTAGCCGAAGTTATAGGTCGGCGGCGGCACGCGCGGCTCGACGGGGCGCGAGCCGCCCCACCCGAACAGCTTGGAAAAGAAGCCTTCGGCCGCAGCCGGCTGAACCGCCAGCACAACACCCAAGACACTCAACAATGCAAAGCAACTACGCGACAGACCCACCGACCCACGCTCCACCTGACCCGGCTCCAGGATCAGGCGACATGGCAAACAAACTCTAAACGCCGGTCCGCTTAGCGTTCACCCGACCGTCAGCACGACCTTGCCGACCGCTTCGCGCCGGTCGATCACTCCAAGTGCCTCGCGGATATCGTCCAGAGCATACGTGCCGTGGATACGTGGATTGAGCTTTCCTTCGGCCACCCACTCGAGCACCTGGCGCATGTTGGCCCGATGCCCAGCCGGATCGCGCTTCACCGCCTCGCCCCAGAACACGCCGATGGCATCGCAGCCCTTCAGCAGCAGCAGATTGAGCGGAATGCGGGGAATGTCGCCGGAGGCAAATCCGACAACGAGGAACCGCCCCTGCCAGGCGGTGGCGCGCAAAGCCGCTTCGGCCGACTCCCCGCCCACACAGTCGTAAACGACATCCACGCCGCGCCCATCGGTGAGCCCGCGCAGGCCTTCCTTGAGATCGGCGCTGCCATAGTTCATCGCCTCGTCGGCGCCATGCTCGCGGCAGATGGCAAGCTTCTCCGGCGATGACGCCACGGCGATGACGCGCGCGCCCATCAGCTTGGCGATCTCTACGGCGGCAAGGCCCGCGCCTCCAGCCGCTCCCAAGACCGCTACGGTCTCGCCGGGCTGCACGTGGCCGCGATCCTTCAAGCCGTGGATAGCGGTGCCGTAGGTGACGAAAACGCCGGCGGCGACGACATCGCTGACGCTCTCAGGGATGGGAACCGCCGCATCCGCCGCGGCTATGACCTTCTCCCGCGCGCCCCCCCAACCGACGTAGGCAGCCACCCGATCGCCGACCTTGAGGCCGTCGACACCGGGCCCCACTGCCTCGACCACGCCGGCAACCTCCGCTGACGGCGAAAACGGCAAGTCCGGCTTCGCCTGGTACTTGCCCCGCGTGATGAGCGTGTCGAAGAAGTTCAGCGCCGCCGCTTTCACGGCGATCAGCACCTCGCCGGCGCCCGGCTGCGGCACCGCGACGTCCTCGATCACCAGCGCCTGAGGCCCCTCCAGGGTCTTGCAAAGCGCTGCTTTCATGTAAAACCTCCCGCCGGCAGGACAAATTCGTTGGCCGCCCTTCGACCACGCCGCGCCGTTCACTGCAAGCGGCCCTGAGAGAACCCGATGACCGACCGAGCTTCAGCCACCTGGCCTCCGACCCCGCGCGGCTATTTCGCCATCGGCGCCGAGCGCATGTCGAAATCGCTGAACCTCGGCAACCTGATGCGTTCCGCGCATGGATTCGGCGCCAGCTTCACGTTCACCGTCGGCGCCACCTATCGCGCCCTCGAAGCCTTCGCCGACACCTCGAAAAGCCAGCTCCACCTGCCGCACTACAACTGGACGACGCTCGACGACATGGCGCTGCCGCACGGCTGCAAGCTCGTCGGAATCGAACTTCTTGATAATGCGGTGGATCTTCCGAGCTTCCGGCATCCGCTGCGCGCCGCGTACGTGCTCGGACCAGAACAGGGTTCGCTGTCCGAACCGCTGCTCGCCAGATGCGATCATGTCGTACGCATCCCGACGAGCTTTTGCGTCAACGTCGCCATGGCAGGGGCCATCGTCATGTACGACAGGGTGCGGTCGCTCGCCCGGTTCGCAGACCGGCCAGTGCGCGAAGGGGGCCCAATTGTCGCCCCTGCACGGGCAAAGAGCGGGGGTAATCTCGGCCGCCAAGGGTGACAGGCACCCACAAGGATGCATATGCTTGAGCAAAATCGCGCTCGACTTTCGGGAGGGGAGCCTATGCGCACTGCTGGACTGACCGCAATTGCTACGGCCGCTTTGATTATGGCGCTGCCTGGATTGGCTGCGGCCCAGGCCGTCGATCTGGTCGAAAAGCAAGGGGCGTGGAGCCTTTACGCTGACGCTGCTACGCCGAAGCAGGTCTGCTTCATCGCTGCTCAGCCGCAAGCCGTCGAACCGATCGGTGCCAACCGCGGACCAATCTTCTTCTACATCTCGGCCTGGCCGAAGGACGGCGTGAAGACGGAGCCCAGCGTCAAAGTCGGCTATCCGGTCGATGAGACAAAGGAGATGAGCGTCAACGTCGGCACGGAAACGTTCAAGCTCTTCATCAAGGGCGAACGCGGTTTCGTGCAGGATCCGACCGAGGAGCTGAAGCTCGTCGAGGCGCTGAAAAAGGGTTCGAACGCCTTCGTCAGGGCAACGTCGCAGCGCGGCACCGCCACGACGGACACGTACTCGCTTTCGGGTATCTCGGCCGCCCTCGATAAGCTCGCTTCCACCTGCCCGTAGTATCCGCCTGTCCGCCCATCGGCGGACATCGGAAAGCTACCCGCGCTTGCGCAGGTGCACGTAGAGCGCACCTTCGCCGCCGTGCTTTATGGCCGCCGTCGTGAAGCCGATGATAATGCCGGCAAGGTCCGGCTCGGCCAGCCAGCGCGGCACGTTGCGTCTCAGGACACCGCGCTCGACGCCCTCCGCTGCCAAGCGCTCGTCGAGTGATGTACGTTGCGCGGCTCCCTTGCCGGTAATCACCAGCACCCAGCGCCTGCCATCGGCGTAGGCGCGATGCAGGAAGCGGATCAGCGCCGTGTGCGCCTCGCTCTGGCGCATGCCGTGCAGGTCGATGCGCCCTTCGATCTCGATGCGCCCCGAGCTGAGCTGACGAGCCTTGCGCCGCTCCAGCGACAGCGGTGCGGGCGCAGGCTTCGGCTTGGGCGCAGCAGGTACGGCGGCATGGAGCGGAGCCGGCTTTCGCTCAGGCGTCTTTGCAGCCCTGCCAGGGGGACTTGCCGCGCCAATCTCGACATCGGCCGCTGCCGGATGCACGCGCCCCTTCTTGCCCTTGATGGGCTTCAAATCGCGGGCGGCGTGCTCCCAAAGCTCCCGCTCGTCAGAGGAAAGTCGTGTTGCCGGCCGCTTTTCGGCCGGCTTTTTCAGTGGCCGGCCTTCACGGTCGTTTGCCATTGAAGGTGCTCGCCGAACCGGATGCCATGGTCAGCGGTCTCCACCGTGCTGGGAAGCAGCACGTAGAAATTGCCCGCGTGCTTGGTCACACCGGCGGTGCGCCCAGCTTTGTCTCCAGAGCCGAAGTAGATGTCACCCCGCTCTGGCCCTTTGATCGCGGAGCCTACGTCCTGAGCCACCATCAAACGATTAAAGCCGCCGCCTTTCGTGGCGTGCTTCAACCCCGGCGCACTCACGTAGAGCGGCGTGCCCAAGGTGTGGAAGCTCGTATCGACCGCTAGGCTGCGGCCCGGCGTCAACGTCACCGACATGGCGCCCATGGGGCCCTCGGCGTCGCCGATCTCACGGAAGAAAATAAACGATTTGTTCTGCCACATGACGCGGCGTCCGCGGTCGGGATCGGAGCGCAGCCATTTGCCGAGCGCCTGCATTGACATCTTGTCGGCGGAGAGAATGTTGTTCTCGATCAGGTAGCGGCCGATCGAGGAATAAGGATGCCCGTTCTTGCCGGCGTAATTAATGCGAACCGTGCTGCCGTCGGTCATCTCGATGCGCGCCGAACCCTGGATGTGCATGAAAAAGCATTCGACCGGGTCTTCGAGATAGAGAAGCTCCAGATCGTGCCCGTCGAGCGCGCCTTCCTCGATCTGCTGCCGCGTCGGAAAAGGTGCCGTTCCGGTCGACGTCTTGCGCACGTGCGACAGGCTATCCTGCGTGGAGGCGCGGTCGGCCTCATCGACGAGGTTCAGTAGGTCGGACGGCCGTTTGTACACCGGCGTCTGATACTTGCCATGCCGCGTGCGGGAACCTTTCAGCACCGGCTCGTAGTACCCCGTCAGTAGACCCTGAGGCTTGCCGTACACGATGCGATGCGGTGTGAAATGGGTTTCGAAGAAGTGCTTGGCCGCAGCCTTGGTCGGCTTGCGCAATGCCTGCGCGGCCTGACAGGTCCCGGCCAGCTCTTCCGGCGGCACTTTACTGGGGGCCTCCGATGCCTTCGTGCGTGGCGCCGTCTTGATCACCCGCTCGCACGACTTGAGGAACGTCTTGAACGCCGCGAGGTGATCATCGTGGCTCCAGCCCGGCAGGTCGGCAAATCTCATCGCCTCGAGCGTCGTCGAGCCGTCCGAGCCTTTGCGTGAACCGGGTTTATCTTGCGGCATGGAGGTGGACGGCTTGGCTTCGGTGTTGGCCTGCGCAGTAACGGGCGCCAGCAGTACTCCGAGCGCAAGTATGGCGGCGGCACAAGCCACCGCCAAGCTCGGGCCTGCATGGTCGCTGACGCGTGCCATGGTCGCGAGCAATTCCCCCACCGTCTCGTCGGCTACCCCTTGCAGCCGACGTCCCCGACACGCCCCCGCGTGTGTTCGCCGCTAGGCCGGCGACTGCGTAGCAATCAGGCGCCAGTTAGGATTGGCGCGTGCCTTCGCCGTCGAGACGTCGCGGCTGAACGTCCAGATGTCGGTCACTTCCTTGATACGCTGCGGATCGCCGTTGATGATAGCGCCCGCCTTGTCGCGCGTCGCAGAGATGAGCTGGCTGACGAAGCGCACGGTGATCGAGGCAATGCCGCCCTTCACCTCCGACTCGAGAATGTCGGCCTTATCGATACCGACGAAGCTCTGGTCGATCTGCTCGCCGCGGCTTTCGCGCTCGGTGATGGCGCGCGTGAAGCCGTCATAAACCGGGCGGTCGAGAAGCTCCTTCAGAAGCTTGCGATTGCCCTCCGCGAAGGCGGTGACGATCATCTCGTAGGCCTGCTTCGCGCCGCGAATGAAGCCGTCGGGCTCGAAGGCCGGGTCGAGCTTTGCGATCTCGATGAGGCCGGCGCGGGCCGCAGGTTCGATGCCCGGATACGCCTTGATGCGCTCTTCGGCATCTGCCTCGGTGACCTCGGCAGCGGGAGCCGGCACAGCAGCCCCTTCCCGCCGCGGCATGGTGACCACATTGTCGGTCGCCGTGGCGCCGGTGCGTTGGGCGCGCTCGGCGCGATAGCGCTCGACTCGCGCTTCCTCGTCACCCGTGCGGCGTCCGAGGACGCTCCTCAGCTTCAAGATCACGACGACCGCGACGATGAGCGAGATTAGGGTGAAGAGATCGATTGTCTCCATAGAGGGCAGCCTTCCTGGCAATCAGCAGCGTGACTGGATACGACAGCTATATATGATCGCGCCGTTAGCCGGGCCCAAGTCCAGGGAGCAACAGGGCCTCCGATCCGATCCGCCTTCGAGGGGTTGAGATGATCGCTCGCTACCCTCAACGTAAGGCACAAACGCTGCAATGCCAACATGATTAGCCCGGAAGGCACCTTTTGCGCCCAGGATGCTGTACTGCATGCTCAATAACCGCCTAGCGCGCTCGATCTAGCTGGTCCGAATGCCACTCATGCGCCTTATTCTATTCCTGACCTTCCTTGCATTTCCTTTCCTGGAAATCGCAGTGATGATCAAAGTCGGCCAGATTTTGGGCTTCTGGCTGACCCTCGGGCTCCTCATGGGGGCCGCGGCACTCGGAATATTCGTCATCCGCCGCGAAGGCATGTCGATGGTCTCCCGCATGGTGGATGCCGCCAGCCAGGGTCGGATGCCCGTCGCTGGTATCTTGGACACCTATGCAGCGATCGTTGCCGGCTGCCTCTTGATCGTCCCGGGGTTCATCTCCGACGCCATCGGACTGCTCTTGCTCGTCCCACCCATCCGCCAGTACCTTCTGGCCGCCATGCTGCCGGGGCTTGCCATCTTTGGCATGCGTAAGGCACGGCACTCGCCCCAGCCCGAGCAGAAACGCTCCTCCAAGGATCCCATCATCATCGAGGGCACATTCGAACGCCTCGACGAGAAGGAGCCGCCGCAGAAGGGTTAAGCCACCGGAAAGCTTCGACGTTGTCGCGAGTCCCCTCGCGTGTTAGCTAGCGCGCGAATTTCCACAACGTTCGGTAGGGACACGGTCTGATGACGACGAATGGCAACGGAAACGGCAACGGCAAGCCAGCCAAGTCCGAGGCGGCGGCGCAAACGGCTCAGCCGCCGGTGCAGGTGAAGATCGTCGCGCAATACATCAAGGACCTCTCGTTCGAAAACCCGAACATCGAGAAGCTCCTCAAGGAGCCCGGCGACCAGCCCAACTTGCAGCTGTCCATCAATGTCGGCGCCAAGCCTCTCGGCCCGAATCTTTACGAGAGCTCGATCGACTTCAACGCTCAGGCCACGAACAAGCACGGCGAGATCTACCAGCTCGAACTCGTCTACGCCGGCGTCTTCCGCCTCGAGAACATTCCCGAGCCGGCGCTCGAGCCCTTCCTTCTCGTGAACTGCCCGTCCATCCTTTTCCCGTTCGTCCGCCGCCTTGCAGCCGACCTGACGCGCGAAGGCGGCTTCCCGCCGCTGCTGCTCGACCCGTTCGACTTCGCGTCGCTCTATATGCGCCGGCAGCAGGAAATGCGCGCAAAGGCCGAAGCCGAACTCAAGAACTAGTCCGGCCTGCGCAAAGCCAAATAGAGACTGGGGGCTGCCTGCGGCCCCTGGTGAGCGCAGGTAGTCCTTCGCTGATCGGAAGGTCGCTGGCTTCTAGGCGTCTGTGGCCGTCGCCATGAAGCGCAGCCAGATCGCCTTGTCGCCCATTGTCTGCACGAAGGCAGCGTGCGCGGCCTCGTCGACGGGTCGCGGCGCCAGCGGCGCCGGGCGCTGCGGGGCATTTCCACTCTGCAGCGGAGCCAGATCGCCTCCGACCGAACCACCTTTGTCCGCCGCGAAGTCGATGAACGCTGCCTGGCGCACACCGAGCAACTCGATATAGACCTCGGCCAGCAGCAGCGAGTCGACGAGCGCGCCGTGCTTGGTGCGCTTGGTGTTGTCGATGCCATAGCGTTTGCACAGTGCATCGAGGTTGTTGGGGCCGGCCGGATGCCGCCGCTTGGCTAGCTGCAGCGTGCACGTCACCCGCTCCATGGCGATCTGCCTGAGCTGCACCATGCCGAGCTCGAAATTCAGGAATCCGATATCGAACTGGGCATTGTGGATGACCAGCCCGTCGTCGCCGATGAAGTCGAGAAAACTCTGCGCCACCTGCGAGAACTTCGGCTTGTCGAGCAGAAACTCAGTCGAGATGCCGTGCACCTGCTCGGCGTCCTTCGGAACGTCGCGCTCGGGATTGATGAAGCAGTGGAACTCGCGCCCCGACGGAATGCGATTGATCAGCTCGATGCAGCCGATCTCGATCAGCCGGTCACCCTTGCGGGGGTCGAGGCCGGTGGTTTCCGTATCAAGGATGA
>JAESGM010000894.1_pt1 | contig 13127 bp, 11 predicted proteins | sample 9269721 | NCBI WGS metagenome assembly JAESGM01 (sample SAMN15720920, study PRJNA650825) | algae metagenome | isolation source: Komarekiella atlantica HA4396-MV6 and co-occurring heterotrophs from... | place: USA: Theobald House, Kauai, HI | collected 2009-07-29 | reverse complement strand
GGCAAGATCGCCTCCCCGATCACGCTGAAAACCTTCGTGGGCGAGATGGATCTGGGCGGCATCACCGCCTCGCAATATCTCGCAAGGCTGGCGGCCGAAGCGACGACGGTCATCAACGCGCAGGATTACGGCCGCACCGTCTACGATCTCGCGATCCGCCGGCAGCTGATCGGCGTCGGCGAGGACCTCGTCAACGTCGCCTATGATTCCCCCATCGACCTCGCCCCGCGCGAGCAGATCGAGGACGCCGAGCGCAAGCTCTACGAGTTGGCGGAAAAGGGCCGCTACGAGGGCGGCTTCCAGAAGTTCGACGGGGCGCTGCGCACCGCCATCGACATGGCGGCCAACGCCTATCAGCGCGCCGGTGGGCTGTCGGGCCTGTCGTCGGGCCTGCGCGATCTCGACCACCGCATGGGCGGCCTGCAGGGCTCCGACCTGATCATCCTCGCCGGCCGCCCGGCCATGGGCAAGACCTCGCTCGCCACCAACATCGCCTTCAACATCGCAAAGGCCTGGCGCGGCGAGCGCCAGGAGGACGGCTCGATCAAGAGCGTCGACGGCGGCATCGTCGGCTTCTTCTCGCTCGAAATGTCGTCCGACCAGCTCGCCACCCGCATCGTCGCGGAGCAGTCGGGCATCTCCTCCTACAAGATCAGGCAGGGCCGCATCACCGAGAGCGACTTTGCCCGCCTGACCGACGTCGCGGCGCAGATCGAAAAACTGCCGCTCTACATCGACCAGACCGGCGGCATCTCGATCGCCCAGCTCATGGCCCGCGCACGCCGGCTCAAGCGCCAGAAGGGCCTCGACGTCCTGTTCATCGACTATCTCCAGCTGCTCTCGGGCTCGGCCAGGAACGGCCAGAACCGCGTGCAGGAGCTGACCGAGATCACCACCAGCCTGAAGGCGCTGGCCAAGGAGCTCGCCGTGCCGATCGTGGCGCTCTCACAGCTCTCGCGCCAGGTCGAGAGCCGCGACGACAAGCGCCCGCAGCTCTCCGACCTGCGCGAATCGGGCTCGATCGAGCAGGACGCCGACGTGGTGATGTTCGTCTATCGCGAGGAATATTACCTCAAGGGCAAGGAGCCGCGGCCGGGCACCGAAGAACACAACAAGTGGATCGTCGAGATGGAGGCGGCCCATGGCCTCGCCGAGCTGATCATCGGCAAGCAGCGCCATGGCCCCACCGGCACGGTCCAGCTCCAGTTCGACGCCGAGGTAACGCGCTTCTCCGACCGCGCCGATGAATCCCGGCTGCCGGACCACCTGTGAACGCCTTCGACACAGCCGATGCGGAAAGTGCAGGGGCGACGCTCACCGTCGATCTCGGCGCGCTCGTCGCCAACTGGCGGATGCTCGGCGGCCGCGCCGGGACGGAGACCGCCGCCGTGGTCAAGGCGAACGCCTATGGCGTCGGCATCGAACCGGCGGTGACCGCCCTCGCCCGCGCCGGCTGCGGCACGTTCTTCGTCGCCCATCTCTCCGAGGGCGTGCGCGCCCGCGCCGTCGCGCCCGCTGCGACCGTTTACATCCTGAACGGCCTCCTGCCCGGCACATGCGGAACCTATGCCGAGCATGGCCTTTCGCCGGTCCTGGGCTCGCACGAGGAGCTGCTCGACTGGGCGTCGTTCCGGCAAAGCGGCGCGCAGGTCCGCCCGGCCGCGCTCCATGTCGACACGGCGATGAACCGGCTCGGCCTGTGGCCGGGCGAAGGGCTGAGCCTTGCCCGCGAGCGCGGCAGCGTGATCGCGGCGGCCGGCATCGGGCTGGTGATGAGCCATTTCGCCTCCTCCGAGGACGAAACCGATCCGGCAAACGCCCGTCAGGTCGCGGCCTTCGCCGAGATCGCGGCGGCGCTGCCCGGCGTGCCGGCCTCGCTGAAGAACTCGTCGGGCCATTTCCTGAAAGACTGCCCGTCCTACGCGCTGACCCGGCCGGGCTATGCGCTCTATGGCGGCAACCCGACGCCGGGGCGGCCGAACCCGATGCAGCCCGTGATCGGGCTGGAGGCGCGCATCATCCAGATGCGCGAGGTCGAGGCCGGCACGCAGGTCGGCTATAACGGCCGCTGGACGGCGAAGGGCAAACGCCGGCTGGCGACGATCTGCCTCGGCTATGCCGACGGCTATCCGCGCAATGCGAGCTGGACGGATTCTTCGACAGGCGGCTCGGCCGTGGTCGGCGGCGTTGTCTGCCCCTTCGTGGGCACCGTCTCGATGGACCTGATCATCGTCGACGTCAGCGATGCACCTGCAAGCGCGGCGGTTCGCGGCGCGCCCGTCACCCTGATCGGAGGTCCACTCGATCTGGAGGCGGTCGGCGCGGGCGCGAAGACCAGCGGCTACGAAATCCTGACGAGCCTCGGGCGGCGCTATGCGCGGCGCTATGTCGGGTTGTGAGGTGAACGTCTTGGCGAGCCTCGACCTGTCCCCTTCCCCACGCTTGCGGTGGGGAAGGGTTAGGGATGGGGGGGCGTGCAGAAAGAGACTCGACAGCCGTCTTGAGCGACGGCCTGCACTCTCCCCCCCACGCCGGCCCTCCCCACCGCAAGCGGGGGGAGGGAGAAGAGATGGCTAAACGCGGCCCGACCTATATCTGCCAGGCCTGCGGCGCGGTCTATCATCGCTGGCAGGGCAAATGCGACGCCTGCGGCACCTGGTCGTCTCTCTCCGAGGAAGCGCAGGCAGCCCCGGTCCCCGGCGCGCGCGGCGCGTCGGGCGGCAAGCCTAGAGGCCGCATCTTCGCGCTCGAGACGCTGAAGGGCGAGAGTGAAGCCGCCCCGCGCATCAGCTCAGGCATCGGCGAACTCGACCGCGTCACCGGCGGCGGATTCGTGCCGGGCTCCGTACTGCTGATCGGCGGCGATCCCGGCATCGGCAAGTCGACCCTGCTGATGCAGGCCTGTGCGGCGCTGGCGCTGTCGGGCCGCCGCGTCGTCTATGTCTCCGGCGAGGAGTCGACCGGGCAGGTCCGGCTGCGGGCCGAGCGCATGGGGCTTGCCCATGCGCCGGTCGATCTCGCGGCCGAGACCAATGTCGAGGACATCATCGCGACCCTCTCGCAGGGCGAGCGCCCTGCCCTCGTCGTGATCGATTCGATCCAGACCATGTGGTCGGGCGAGGTCGAGAGCGCGCCCGGCACCGTGACGCAGGTGCGGGGTTCCGCCCAGGCGCTGATCCGCTACGCCAAGACCAGCGGGGCGTGCATCATCCTCGTCGGCCACGTCACCAAGGATGGCCAGATCGCCGGCCCGCGCGTGGTCGAGCACATGGTCGACGCCGTGCTCTCCTTCGAGGGCGAGGGCGCGCACGCCTTCCGCATCCTGCGCGGCCAGAAGAACCGTTTCGGCGCGACCGACGAGATCGGCGTCTTCGAGATGACCGGGAAGGGTCTATCGGAGGTCTCGAACCCGTCCGCGCTTTTCCTCGCCGGGCGCGACCAGGCCGCGCCGGGCGCCGCCGTCTTCGCCGGCATCGAGGGCACGCGTCCGGTGCTGGTCGAAATCCAGGCGCTGGTCGCCCCGACCTCGCTGGGCACCCCGCGCCGCGCCGTCGTCGGCTGGGAAACCAGCCGGCTCGCCATGGTGCTGGCCGTGCTGGAGACCCATGGCGGCCTCAGGCTCGGCCAGCACGACGTCTATCTGAATGTCGCCGGCGGCCTGCGCGTCAACGAACCGGCGGCGGACCTCGCGGTCGCCGCCGCGCTGATCTCCTCGCTCACCGGCGCGATCCTGCCGCCAGAGGGCGTGCATTTCGGCGAGATCGCCTTGTCGGGAGCGGTGCGCCCCGTCTCGGTGACGCCGGCGCGGCTGCGCGAGGCCGCCAAGCTCGGCTTCGAATCGGCGACGCTTCCGGGCGGAGGCGAGCATGGCGATGCCGGGGGCTTGAGCCTCAAGCGCCTCGGTCATGTCACGGAACTGGTCGCGGAGATCGCGGCGCGCGCGCGCCGCAAGGTTGCGAAATAGCGATTTCACGCCCTTTGCAGGACTGTGAAATCACAATTTCACATGGGTGACGCCGCGCCTTCAAGCGCGTATAGCAAAATCCATGCGGCCAGCCCATCTCTTGCATGGCCATTCCGACGACCATAGCGAAGCGGCTCCCCGATGCCTGTCACCATCCTCGATCTCGTCGTCATCGGCGTGGTTCTGATCTCGGCTTTGCTGGCGGCCGTGCGCGGGCTGACGCGCGAGGTGCTGGCGATCGCGTCCTGGGTCGCGGCCGCCGCCGTCGCCTGGACGTTTCATCCGCAGCTCCTGCCGATCGTGAAGCAGTACATCCCCAATGACACCATCGCATTGATCGCCGCCATCGCCGCGCTCTTCCTGGTGACGCTGATCCTCGTCTCGCTGCTGACGGCCCGCCTGTCCGATTTCGTGCTCGATTCGCGCATCGGCGCGCTCGACCGCACGCTCGGCTTCGTCTTCGGGGCGGGCCGCGGCCTGCTGCTGGCGGTGATCGGCTACCTGTTCTTCACCGCGCTGGTGCCCGAGAAGATGCAGCCGCCCTGGGCGCGGGAGGCGAAGGCCAAGCCGCTGCTGGAGGAGACGGGCCGCTCGCTGCTGACCATGCTGCCGCAGGACATCAATTCCGACATCGTCAAGAAGCTGCTTGCGCCCAAGACCGGCGACGAGCCGAGCGAGGCGCCGGCCGAGGAGCCGCGCACGCCCGCGAGCCCGACCACCGATCCGCAGCGCCGCACCGAGGCGCCGGGCGCGACCGACCGCGCCGGCCTGCAGCGCGCCATCGACTCGAGCCGCCCGGCGGCGACGCCTGCGACCCCTGCCCGGCCCTGATGTCCCGACCGCCTGCTTTCGTGTAAATTCGCCTTGATCCGCGCCTATCGATGCCCTCGTCTCGTCACCTGGAGCCTGCGATGCAGCTTTTGAGCGCAGCCGACGCCCCGTTCGATCCCTATGCCGACAGGCTGCGCGAGGAATGCGGCGTCTTCGGCATCTTCGGCCATGCCGATGCGGCGGCGCTGACGGCGCTGGGCCTGCATGCGCTGCAGCATCGCGGCCAGGAAGCGGCGGGCATCGTCTGCTTCGACGGCGCGCGCTTCCATTCCGAGCGTCGGCTCGGCCTCGTCGGCGACGCCTTTTCGGAAGCGGCCGTCATCGAGAAGCTGAAGGGCTCTCAGGCGATCGGCCATGTCCGCTATTCCACCACGGGCGAGACGATCCTGCGCAACGTCCAGCCGCTCTTCGCCGAACTGCATGGCAGCGGCTTCGCCGTCGCCCATAACGGCAATCTGACCAACGGGCTGACGCTGCGCCGCAACCTCGTCCGCGACGGCGCGATCTACCAGTCGACCTCCGACACCGAGGTGCTGCTGCATCTCGTGGCGCGCTCGCGCAAGCCGCGCTTCGTCGAGCGCTTCGTCGAGGCGATCCGCCAGATCGAGGGCGCCTACGCCTTCGTCGGCATCACCAACAAGAAGCTGATCGGCGCGCGCGATCCGCTCGGCATCCGCCCGCTCGTGCTCGGCGAACTCGACGGCGCGCCGATCCTGACGTCCGAAACCTGCGCGCTCGACATCATCGGCGCGAAATTCATCCGCGAGATCGAGAATGGCGAGGTCGTCGTCATCTCCGAGAGCGGCATCGAGAGCCACAAGCCCTTCCCGCCGGTGGCCGAGCGCCCCTGCATCTTCGAGTACATCTACTTCGCCCGCCCCGATTCGATCGTGAAGGGCCGCAGCCTCTACGAGCGCCGCAAGCAGATGGGCGCGGTGCTCGCGGCCGAGTCGCCCGCCAATGCCGACGTCATCGTCCCGGTGCCGGATTCGGGCGTGCCGGCGGCGCTGGGTTACGCGCAGGCCAGCGGCATCCCCTTCGAGCTCGGCATCATCCGCAACCATTATGTCGGGCGCACCTTCATCGAGCCGACGCAGAAGGTCCGCGAACTCGGCGTCCGGCTGAAGCATTCGGCCAACCGCTCGGTCGTCGAGGGCAAGAGCATCGTACTGGTCGACGATTCGATCGTGCGCGGCACGACCTCGCTGAAGATCGTCAAGATGATGCGCGAGGCCGGCGCGCGCGAGGTGCATTTCCGCATCTCCTCGCCGCCGATCACCCATCCCGACTATTACGGCATCGACACGCCCGACCGCGAGAAGCTGCTGGCCGCGACCCATACGCTGGAGGAGATGCGCCAGTTCGTCGGCGCGGATTCGCTGGCCTTCCTCTCGGTCGACGGGCTCTACCGCGCCATGGGCCATACCGGGCGCGACAATGCCCGCCCGCAATTCACCGACCACTGCTTCACCGGCGACTACCCGACCTCGCTGACCGACGTGATCGGCGAGAGCGCCAAGCAGCAGCTCTCCCTGCTCGCGGAAGCCGGCTAGCACCCTGCGTCCCACCTGCAGCCCTCATCCTGAGGAGCAAGCCTTTAGGCTTGCGTCTCGAAGGATGCCCCAGTTCGCACCGGACGCATCTGGAGCATCCTTCGAGACGCCGCTTCGCGGCTCCTCAGGATGAGGGCTGAGGGTTGGACGCTCGAAGACCAAATGGGATGACCATGACCAAGCCTCTCGAAGGGCGCGTCGCGCTCGTCACCGGCGCCTCGCGCGGCATCGGGCGCGCCGCCGCGCTGGCCTATGCGGCCGCTGGCGCCCATGTCGTGGCGCTCGCCCGCACCACCGGCGCGCTGGAAGAGCTCGACGACGAAATCAGGGCGGCGGGCGGCCAGGCGACGCTGGTTCCGGTCGATCTCAGCGACGCCCCCGCGATCGAAAAGCTCGGGCCGGCCGTGCTGCAGCGCTGGGGCAGGCTCGACATCCTGCTCGCCAATGCAGGCATCCTCGGGCCGCTCTCGCCCCTGACCCATGCCTCGGCGAAGGAATGGAACCGGGTCTTCGACACCAACGTCACGGCCAACTGGCGTCTGCTGAAATCGGTCGAGCCCGCGCTGCAAGCCTCGGACGCCGCCCGTATCATCCTGATGAGCTCAGGCGCGGCGCATAAGTGCCTCGCCTATTGGGGGCCCTATTCGATCTCGAAGGCCGCCGTCGAGGCGATGGCGCGCACCTATGCCGCCGAGACCGCGACCACGCCGCTCAAGGTCATGCTGGTCAATCCGGGACCGCTGCGCACCCGCATGCGCGCCGAGGCGATGCCCGGCGAAGACCCGCAGACGCTGCGGACGCCGGAAGAGCTGGCCCCGCATCTGGTCAGGCTCGCCTCGCCGGACTGGACGGAGAGCGGCAAGATCTTCGACTTTCCTCAGGGCAAGGTGCTGAGCCCGCAGATGCCGGCGTAGCCTTTGTCATTCCGGGGCATCGCGCAGCGATGAACCCGGAACCCACGACCGGGTGATAGCGCGATTGCCCGTTCGACGGGTCGAGGCCCGTCGTGGGTTCCGGGTTCGCCGCTTCGCGGCGCCCCGGAATGACAAGCGCTTATACCAACGGCCCTCACGGTTGACCGATATGCGCCCAATCGCGCATTCCGATGGACGTGATGGTCTGTGGTCGCTCGATGAGGCGGTTCCAGGCCTCGCAGGCCGCCTCGATGATCTCGTCATAGGTCTCGAAGACGCGGTTGGAGAGGAAGTTGGCGCGCAGGAACTGCCAGACCTGCTCGACGGGGTTGAGCTCCGGCGACCTCGACGGCAGCAGGATCGGGGTGATGTTCTTTGGCCAGACCAGCGCGCCCGTGGTGTGCCAGCCGGCCCTGTCGAGCGGCAGCACGGCGTGGGCGTCCCTGGCGACGTGGAGGGCGATCTCGTCGATGTGGAGTTGCATCGCTTCGGTATCGGCGAAGGGCAGCGCCAGGCCGGCGCCGACGCCGCGCGCCGGGCAGATCGCGCCGAACAGATAGGCGCTCTCATAGCGCTGGTCGGCGGGCTGGACCGGCCGCGTGCCGCGCCTCGCCCATTGCCGGACCAGACCGTTCTTCTGGCCGATGCGCGCCTCGTCCTGGAACCAGATCTCGATCTTGCGCTTGCGCGTCACGCCCCGGAGATGGGCCGAGAGCGTGGCGGGGAAGTTTTTTTGAAAGCCGCGATGGTCCGCCCATCCTGCTTCGGGTGCCGCGGCCGGGCGCTGATGTGGGAGAAGCCGAGCGCCTTCAGCAGCTTGCCGATCGTGCGCTCGTGGTATGTGACCCCGAAGCGCTCGGCCACGAGCGCCTGCAGATCGACCCGCCGCCAGCGCACGACGCCATCGACCGCGCGGTCGGGGCCGGTCTCGACGATCGCCGCCAGTTCGGCCTGCTGCGCCGCCGTCAGCCGGCGCGGCCTGTCGCGCGCCAGATCGTCCTTCAACCCCTCGGGACCGCGTTCGTTGAACCGGTGAACCCAGTCGCGCAGCGTCTGACGGTCCATCCCGCCGATCCGCGCCGCCTCGGCGCGGTTCATCCCGTCGAGCACCGCCGCCAGCGACAACAGCCGCCGGCTCTGGTTCGCGTGCTTCGAGCCGGCCGCGAGCCGCCGCAACTCAAACGCCGTCCACTCACCCGTGATCGCAATCGCCTTGGCCATGGCATGGACCCTCCATGCCACCTTGATGATGTGGACGCCCCTGCCCACCGGTGGCGCTATGGTGCCGATCCTGCTGCCGAAGCAGCGAGAGGAGCGTTCGCGATGACGATCACGACGATTGGACTGGATCTGGCGAAGAGCGTGTTTCAGGCGCATGGGGTTGATGAGAACGGCGCGACGGCATTGGTCAGGAAGCTGCATCGCAAGCAGATGCTGCCGTTCTTCTCGAAGCTGCCGCCTTGCCTGATCGGCGTGGAGGCGTGCGGAACGGCGCACCACTGGGCGCGAACGCTGTCGGCGATGGGACATGAGGTTCGCCTGATCCCGCCGTCCTACGTCAAGGCCTTCGTCAAGCGCGGCAAAAGCGACGCCCTCGACGCAGAGGCGATCTGCGAAGCGGTCCAGCGGCGGACGATGCAGTTCGTCCCGGTAAAGACGGTCGATCAGCAGGGCATTCTCATGACCCATCGCGCCCGCTCGCTGCTTGTTCGCCAGCGCACGCAAGCCGCCAACGCCTTGCGATCGCATCTGGCCGAGTTGGGGCTTGTCGCTAATCTCGGCGTCGCCAATCTGGCGAAGCTCGCCGAGCAGGCGCTTGCAGACAGGGACGCGCTTCCCTCCTTCGCGCGCGCGGCGCTGGAGATTATGCTTCGCCAGATCGTCGCGCTTGGCCAGGAGATCGCGGAACTCGATCGGCAGATCGCCTCCTGGCATGCCGAGAGCGAAGCAAGCCGCCGGCTCGCCGCGATCCCGGGCCTTGGCGTGATCACGGCGACCGCGGTCGCCGCCACCGTCACCGATCCCGATCAGTTCCGCTCCGGCCGGCAGTTCGCCGCGTGGCTCGGCCTGACGCCGCAGCAGCAGTCGACCGGCGGCAAGATCAGGCTGGGCGGAATCCGTCAGATTAGCCGTCAGGCGCGATTGCTGCCCGTCGATAGCTCTCGATAGCTACCGGCCGCAAAGCTTATTCTTGTCAGCAGCTTAAGGGGGAAATCGCGATCGATCCCGATAGCCCTCGAGCCCTAGCGAGTTATTCCCACTCGATCGTGCCGGGCGGCTTGCTCGTCACGTCGTAGACCACGCGGTTGATGCCCTTGACCTCGTTGATGATGCGGGTCGCGGTGCGGCCGAGGAAGGCCATGTCGTAGGGATAGAAATCGGCCGTCATGCCGTCGACCGAGGTCACGGCGCGCAGCGCGCAGACATGGTCGTAGGTGCGGTGGTCGCCCATCACGCCGACGGTGCGCACCGGCAGCAGCACGGCAAAAGCCTGCCAGATCACGTCGTAGAGGCCGGCCTTCCTGATCTCGTCGAGATAGATCGCGTCGGCCTTGCGCAGGATGTCGAGCTTTTCCCTGGTGATCTCGCCGGGGCAGCGGATGGCGAGGCCCGGCCCCGGAAAGGGGTGGCGGCCCACGAAAGCCTCGGGCAGGCCGAGCTCGCGGCCGAGCACGCGGACCTCGTCCTTGAACAGTTCGCGCAGCGGCTCGACGAGTTTCATCTTCATGCGCGCGGGCAGGCCGCCGACATTGTGGTGCGACTTGATCGTGACCGAAGGTCCGCCGGAGAACGAAACACTCTCGATCACGTCGGGATAGAGCGTGCCCTGGGCGAGGAAATCCGCGCCGCCCAGTTTGGCGGCCTCGGCGTCGAAGACGTCGATGAAGAGCCGGCCGATGGTCTTGCGCTTGGCTTCGGGATCGGCCCCGCATTTGGCGAGTTCGGAGAGGAAAAGCTCTTCGGCCTCAACATGAACCAGCGGGATGTTGTAGTGGTCGCGGAACAGGCGCACGACCTCCTCGGCCTCGTTCATCCGCATCAGGCCATGATCGACGAAGACGCAGGTGAGCTGGTCGCCGATCGCCTCGTGGATCAAGACGGCTGCCACCGCCGAGTCGACGCCGCCCGACAGCCCGCAGATGACCCGGCCGCTGCCGACCTGATCCCTGATCTTCTTGCTCATCTCGGCGCGATAGGCCGCCATGCTCCAGTCCGGCACGCAGCCGGAGATGTTCACCACGAAGTTGCGCAGCAGCTTGCCGCCATCGGGGGTGTGGACCACCTCGGGGTGGAACATGGTCGAGTAGAAACGCCGCTCCTCGTCGCTCGCCACCGCATAGGGCGCGTTCTCGGAGGTCGCCTTGACCGAGAAGCCGGCCGGAAGCTGCGTGACGCGGTCGCCATGGCTCATCCAGACCGGATAGCGACCGCCCTCCTCCCAGACGCCCTCGAACAGCGCCGAAGGCGTGACGATGGAGACGTCGGCGCGCCCGAATTCCGCGGCGTGGCCGCTCTCGACCCGGCCGCCGAGCTGCTGGGCCATGGTCTGCTGGCCATAGCAGATACCCAGCAGAGGCAGGCCGGAGGAGAACACCGCCTCGGGCGCGCGCGGCGAGCCCTCGTCGGGCACCGAGGCCGGGCCGCCCGAAAAGATCACGCCCTTCGGCTTGATGCGCTGAAAGGCGTCGGAGGCCGACTGGAAGGGCGCGATCTCGCAGTAGACGCCGATCTCGCGCACCCGCCGCGCGATGAGCTGCGTCACCTGCGAGCCGAAGTCGATGATGAGGATGGAGTCGTGATGGGGCTGAGCGCTCGTCATCGCGCTCGGTTAATGGATCGCGCCGTGGCGCGCAACGCCAGAAAGCCCCGTCAGCCCGCGCGTTCCATGCAGGCGAGATAAAACCCGTCCGTGCCCGTCCGGCGCGGCGACAACTGCAATCCGTACCGCGTCGAAAACCGTTCCAACGGGCTGAAATCCCCGGCAGGCGACGCGAGCACGCTCGCCATGTCCAGAACCCGTAGCCCTGCATGCCGAGGCAGGCACGCCTCGACCGCCGCGTCGTTCTCCTCCGGCAGCACAGAGCAGGTGATGTAGGCGATCCGCCCGCCGGGCTTGACCAGCTTTGCCGCACGGTCGAGCACCTGCGCCTGATCCTTCACCCGTTCGGCCAGTGCGCCAGGCCGCACGCGCCATTTGGCGTCGGGATTGCGCCGCCACGTGCCCGAGCCCGTGCAGGGCGCGTCGACCAGCACGAGATCGACCTCGCCCGTGAGATCGGCCAGCGGCTCGTGGCCGCGCGAGCGCGGGATGCGGATTTCGACGTTTGTCGCGCCCGAGCGCGCCAGCCTGTCATGCAGCGGCGCGAGGCGGCGACTGTCGAGATCGGTGGCGAAGAGCCGGCCTTCGTTGTGCATCAGGGCGGCGAGCGCCAGCGTCTTGCCGCCGGCTCCTGCGCAGAGATCGACCACCGTCTGACCGGGCTGTGCGCCCGCCAGCAGCGTCACCAGTTGCGAACCCTCGTCTTGGATCTCGAAGCCGCCGGCGATGAAATCCGGTTCGGTCTGCAGCGAGGGCCCGCGGCCGTCGTCGCCATGCTGGAAGCGCAGCGCATCGGGTGACAAGGCGCCGGGCTCGGGCGCGAGATGGCCGAGATCGTCGATAAGCCTGTCGCGGCTGGTCTTCAGGCGGTTGGCGCGGATGTCGATCGGGGCGCGCGCCGCCAGCGCCTGCCCCTCGCCGATGGCCTCAGTGCCGAACGCCGAGACGAAGGCTGGCCAGAGCCAGTCGGGCACGTCGGCGCGGACCCAGTCGGGCGCACCCTCCAGCGAGAAGGCGGCGAGGCGGGCGCTCTCGTCGGCGCTCAGCGGCGACGGCGCATGGTTTTCGCGGTTGCAGAGCGCGGCGATCTCGGAGGCCGGCAGCCCGCGCAGCCGCGCCAGCATGCCGAGCACCAGCGCGCGCGGCGTCTCGGCGTCCATGGCGTAGCTCGACGAGGCCCGGCGGCGCAGCGCGTCATAGACCAGGGAGGCGATCGCCGCGCGGTCCTTCGAGCCGGCGAAGCGGCGCGACAGGCCCCAGTCCTTGAGCGCGTCGGCTGCGGGGCGGCGGCGCTGGATGAGATCGTCCAGCACCTCGATGGCGGCGCTGATGCGGGCGGCTGGGGTCATGGTCGCGAAGAGGTCCTGGCGCCAAAGCGGCTATGATCGCGGAGGGCGAAACGGGCGGCGGCCAGCTTCGAACGTGTCCAGCATGACCAAACGGAATGGCAGCCTCCGCGTCATGCTCTTGACGCGGTCGTTTCATAAGCGGAAAGACGTGGCAACCGCCTCCTTGCGACAAAGGTTCTCGAACATGACCCGCGCAACCCGTCTCACCCTTGCCGGCCTCCTCGTTCTGGCGCTCGGCGCCTGCGCTGCCCAGCAGCCGGACCTGACCGCGCCGCCAGCCAAGCGCCTCGACGCGAAGACGACGCTGGAGAGCGGCCCGCGCCGCTGATTTTTCCGACCGGAGCGCCGCCTACGCGTAGCCGAGCGGCACTTCGGTCGTTTCCTTGATCTCCTCCATGACGAAGCTCGCGGCGACGTCGACCATGTCGACGCGCGCGATCAGACGCTGGTAGAGCCGGTCATAGGCCGCGACATCGGGCACGCGCGCCCGAAGCATGTAGTCGACCTCGCCGGAGGTGCGATAGGCTCCGACGATCTCGGGAAGCGCCGCGACCGCCTCCCGAAAGCTTTGGGCCCAGGCGGCGCTGTGCTGGCTGGTGCGGATGCGGATCAGGACCGTCAGCCCGGCATTGAGCTTCTTCGCATCGACCAGCGCGACCCGCGCCCGGATGACGCCCGCCTCCTCCAGCAGCTTGA
>JAESGM010000891.1_pt1 | contig 13146 bp, 11 predicted proteins | sample 9269721 | NCBI WGS metagenome assembly JAESGM01 (sample SAMN15720920, study PRJNA650825) | algae metagenome | isolation source: Komarekiella atlantica HA4396-MV6 and co-occurring heterotrophs from... | place: USA: Theobald House, Kauai, HI | collected 2009-07-29 | reverse complement strand
CCGTCCTGGCCGAAGACCTGCACGCGCAGCCGGTCGCCGGAATCGAGCCGGTAGGGCTCGACGGGAAGTCCGGCCGGCTGCGCCGGCAGGAAGGGATCGGCGGGGGCGGCCACCACCGGCGCCGCCACATAGGGGCCGCCCATCGCCGGCTGCGGCCCGGCATCGATCGCTGCGCGCTGCGCGCAGCTCGCCGCCGCGCATGCAACCAGCACGACCGCCGCGAGACGGCTCCAACGCGAAAAACGCCGCATCCTGCGAATCCGGGCCCACAAATTCCGAGGTCCGATTAACGCGTTATATGGTTAAGAAAGCTTCACCGGCTGCCGAATGAATGGCCGGCGGTTGTGATTTCAGGCCTTTTGTGATCGGCGCGACGTCGGCTTCTCTTCCTTGGGCTTCATCTTGTCGGTCAGGCGATCGGAGATCGCGGCAATCAGCATCGAGCCCAGAAACACGACGTGGATGACGGCGAGCCAGAAGAGCTTCTTGTCGTCGTAACTCGCCACATTCATGAACGCCTTGAGCAGCTGGATCGCGGAGATTGCCACGATCGACGAGATCAGCTTCTGCTTCAGTCCGGCGAAATCGACCTTGGTCATCCAGTCGGGGCGATCGTGGCCGACTTCCTCGAAGCGCGAGACGAAATTCTCGTAGCCGGAAAAAATCACAATCACGATCAGATTGCCGACCAGAACGAGATCCACCAGGCCCAGGATGCCGAGGATGACATCCGATTCAGAGGCCACGTGAATGCGCGGAATGAAATGGATCAGTTCAATAAGGAAGTGCACGAACAGCAGCACCAGGCTGACCACAAGTCCGATATAGAACGGCGCCAGCAGCCAGCGGCTCTGAAACAGAATGAATTCCAGCAGAAGCTCGATCCGTCGCACGCCGCCCCTCCTGCGTTCGCCTTGCACGCAGACAAAAAATGACGCGGCCCGAGACAGGCGTCAATCGGACCGCGTCGGAGACAGGTTAAAGGTCAGGCTGCGACGCCGGTTCCGATCTGGCAAGCCACGCCGGTTCCTCCGAGCCCGCAATAGCCCATGGGGTTCTTCGCCAGATATTGCTGGTGATAATCCTCGGCGAAGTAGAACTCCGGTGCCTGCAAAATCTCGGTCGTGATCGGACCGTAATTGCGGGTGGCGATGGCCTTCTCGTATGTCTTCTTTGACTCCTCGGCCGCCTTGCGCTGCACGTCGTTGAACACGTAGACGCCGGAGCGATATTGCGTGCCGATGTCGTTGCCCTGGCGCATGCCCTGGGTGGGATCGTGATTTTCCCAGAACGTCTTGAGCAGCTGCGCGTAGGAAATTTTCTTCGGATCGAACACGACCAGCACGACTTCATTATGCCCGGTCTGCCCGGAGCAGACCTCCTGATAGGTCGGATTGGGCGTGAGCCCGGCAGAATAGCCAACCGCGGTCACATAGACGCCGTCACCAAGTTCCCAGAACTTGCGTTCGGCCCCCCAGAAACAGCCCATGCCGAACACCGCCATCTCGCTGCCCTCCGGATAAGGGCCCTTCAGCGGGTTGCCGTTGACGGCATGGTCCCGGGCAGTGGGGATTGCGGTCGAACGTCCCGGCAGTGCTTCGCCGGGACCAGGAAGGGTCAGGGATTTCTTGAACATGAACATGTCGGCTTCTCCCGATGTCGCCGCCAATATAGGCGCTCGCACGACCCCGCGCATCGGCCCGCCCCGCGGGGCCGAGTTCACAGCCGCGCGAGGGACTTCTTTCTATTGGGTTCGCCGGGCTTTATGCTGCCGGGCGATCGCCGGACGAGGCCTACAGGAGACGTTATGAAGTTGAAACTGGTTGCAATCGCGTTTGCGGCTCTGATCCTGACTGCGTCTCCCTCGGCCGCTCAGCAAACCCCGCCACCCTATGGAGCTCCCATCACCCTCGACGTCGCCAAGAAAGTCATGGCGGCCGCGGACGCCGAGGCGGTCAAGAACAACTGGCAGGTTGTGATCACCATCATCGACAGCGGCGGCCACATGGTGATGATGCAGAAATCCGACAATACACAGCTCGCGTCGATTTCCGCTTCCGAAGGCAAGGCGCAGACCTCATTGGCCTTCAAGCTGCCGTCGAAGACGCTGGAAGATGCGATCGCAGCCGGCGGTCCGGGCACACGCTTGCTGGCACTGAAAAACATCGCACCCTTTGAGGGCGGCTTTCCCATTGTCATCGACGGCAAGATCGTCGGGGCGATCGGCGTCTCCGGCGCTCTGTCGTCGCAGGACGCCCAAGTCGCGCGGGCCGGCCTTGCCGCAGTCGGAAACTAGTCGCGTCCGTAGCCGATCAGCGGCTTCCTCTTGCGGCCGATCAGAATGAAGAGAATGCCGGTCACGCCGAGGACCAGCCAGGCGGGTTGTTCGAGAAGAGTCAGCGCCACCGGATCCCAGACCTGGATCGGCAGATGGGTCTCGGCGGAGGCCTTGAGCGATTCCAGGCTGCTGGCGCTGATGTCCGTCCAGAGCTGTCCGAGCTTATAGATGTAGACCCGGCTGTCGGCGATGGACTTGGCGCCATCGTAGACAAGGAGAATGAAAGCCGCGGCGAGGATCAACACCCCGAGAAATCGGAAGAGAAACCGGATCATTGCAAGTCCAGATCAGTGAATCGGGAAAATTACAGGTCAAGTCACGGCTTAACCTCCCGATCTGTCGCCTTCAACCGGAATGAAGTTCACAGTCGTGGCATCTTGGTACCTTTACTTGAGCGGAGCGCTTCTCTTCCGCTAACGTCGACGAAAGGGCGCGATAAGCCCGTCTAGGGAGTTGAAATGTCTTCAAAATCCAAAGGCCGCAACAGCCGACCGACATTCACCGAACAGGAAGCATTGCTGTTTCATTCGGAAGGCCGCCCGGGCAAGCTCGAGGTCGTGGCCACCAAACCGATGGCGACGCAGCGCGATCTCTCGCTTGCCTATTCGCCCGGCGTCGCAGTTCCCGTTCTCGCCATCGCCGAAGACGAGAGCAAGGCCTACGACTACACCACCAAGGGCAATTTCGTCGCCGTCATCACCAACGGCACCGCCATTCTCGGCCTTGGCAACCGCGGGGCCTTGGCGGCGAAGCCGGTCATGGAAGGCAAGGCGGTGCTGTTCAAGCGCTTTGCGGACATCGATTCCATTGATCTGGAAGTGTCCAGCGAGGACCCGGACGAAATCATCAATTGCGTGAAGCTGCTCGGCAAGGGCTGGGGCGGCATCAACCTCGAGGACATCAAGGCCCCGGAATGCTTCATCATCGAGCAGCGATTGCGCGAATTGCTCGACATCCCCGTTTTCCATGACGACCAGCACGGCACTGCGATCATCGCCGCAGCGGGCCTGTTGAATGCGATCGATCTGACCGGCCGCAAGATCGAGGAGACAAAACTCGTCTGCAACGGGGCTGGCGCCGCCGGAATCGCCTGCCTCGAGCTGCTCCGCTCGATCGGCTTCCGTCCTGAAAATCTCATTCTCTGCGACACCAAGGGCGTCATCTACGAAGGTCGCAAGGACGGTATGAACCAGTGGAAGTCCGCCTATGCGGTGAAGACCTCCGCGCGCTCATTGGCTGACGCGCTGAAAGGCGCGGACGTGTTTTTTGGGTTGTCGGCGAAGGGCGCCGTCACCAAGGACATGGTGAAATCGATGGCCGACAAGCCGATCATTTTCGCCATGGCCAATCCCGATCCGGAAATCACCGCCGAAGAAGTGGCCGAGGTGCGCGACGACGCGATCATGGCGACCGGCCGGTCGGATTATCCCAACCAGGTCAATAACGTTCTCGGTTTTCCCTATATCTTCCGCGGCGCGCTGGACGTGCGTGCGACCACGATCAACATGGAGATGAAGATCGCAGCCGCCCGCGCGCTGGCGGATCTCGCCCGAGAGGACGTGCCCGACGAAGTTGCCGCCGCCTATGGCGCACGGCCGAAATTCGGGCCTGACTACATTATTCCGGTGCCCTTCGACCCGCGGCTGATTTCGTACGTGCCGCCAGCAGTGGCGAAAGCGGCGATGGATTCCGGCGTCGCGCGTCGGCCGATTGTCGACATGGAGGCCTATCGCCAGCAATTGCGCACCCGTCGCGACCCCGTCGCGGGTGTGCTTGCGCGCGTCTATGAGCGGCTGCGTCGGTCTCCCAAGCGTGTTGTCTTCGCCGAAGGCGAGGAGGAGCAGGTGATCCGCGCGGCAGCGAGCTTTGTCAATGAAGGCCTCGGCACCGCGCTTCTGGTCGGGCGCGAGGATCGCGTGCGCGACAGCGCAAAGAATCTTGGCATCGGGCTCGGCGGCAATATTGAGATCGTCAATGCGCGGCTCTCGACACGCAATTCCGACTATGCCTCCTATCTCTACGAACGGTTGCAGCGCAAAGGCTTCCTGTTCCGTGATTGCCAGCGGCTGGTGAACCAGGACCGCAATCACTTCGCGTCCTGCATGGTGGCGCTCGGCGATGCGGACGCAATGGTCACCGGCGTCACCCGCAATTTCTCGGTCGCGCTCGATGATGTGCGCCGCTGTATCGACCCCAAACCCGGGCATCGGGTGATCGGCGTGTCGCTGGTGCTGGCGCCGCGCGGCCGCACGGTGATCGTGGCGGACACCGCGGTGACGGAAATGCCGAATGCAGAAGAACTCGCGGAGATCGCCGTCGAGGTTGCCGGCGTCGCGCGACGGCTGGGCTATGAGCCGCGGCTTGCCATGCTCGCCTTCTCCACCTTCGGGCACCCGCCTGGCGAACGCTCGGCGCGGGTGCAGGAGGCGGTCCGCATCCTCGATCAGCGCCGGGTTGATTTTGAGTACGATGGCGAAATGGCCGCCGACGTCGCACTCAATCCGGAGGCCATGGCGGCCTATCCATTCAACCGCCTGACTGGCCCGGCCAATGTGCTGGTCATGCCGGCATTCCATTCCGCGTCGATCTCCACCAAACTGCTGCAGGAGTTGGGCGGGGCAACGGTCATCGGCCCGCTTCTCGTCGGGCTGGACAGGCCGGTGCAGATCGTCCAATTGGGCGCCAAGGATTCCAACCTCGTCAACATGGCGGCGCTGGCGGCGTTCAACGTCAACGGCTAGCTTTTCAGGGAGTAAAACGTGGCCAATTCGACATTGCGTGGCGTGATTGCCGCGGTTGCGACCGCGATCGACGACAAAGGCGTGCCGGACCGCGAGCGCGCATTGAAGCTGGCACGCCATCTGCTCGACAATGGCTGCGACGGCCTCAACGTGCTCGGCACCACCGGCGAGGCGACCTCGTTCTCTTTAGCGGAACGGATGGGCCTGATGTCCGCCTATCGCGAGACCGGCATGCCGATGGAGCGATTGATGGTGGGAACCGGCGCCGCTGCCGTGTCGGACGCCATCACGCTGACACGCCACGCCGCCGAGCTCGGCTTTGCCGGCGCGTTGATCCTGCCGCCCTTCTACTACAAGGGCGTCCCGGATGACGGACTCGTCGCCTATGTCGATGCCATCGTGAAAGCGACCGCCGACAAGCCGATCCCGATCTATCTCTATCACTTCCCGGCGCAGTCGGGCCTGCCTTGGCACATCGCGCTGATCAAGCGGCTGGTCGATGCGCACGGTCAGCGCATCGTCGGCCTGAAGGATTCCTCCGGTGACATGCCCTATGCCCGCGAGGCCGCCAAGGTCGCGCCAGGCTTTGCCGTATTCCCCTCGAACGAGGCCGCGCTGATCGAAGCGCGCGGTGGCGCATTCGCAGGCGTGATTTCGGCGACCGCCAATTGCAATCCGGATCTCTGTGCCCGGGCCTGGCGACAGGGCGACCAGGCTGCACTCGATCAGGCTGTCACCATCCGCAAGCTGTTCGACGGCAAGGCGCTGGTCTCCGGCGTCAAGGCGCTGCTGGCTCACATTCATGGCGATCCGGCGCTGGCCAAGGTCAAGCCGCCACTGGCCGCCTTTCCTGCCGCCGACCGGACCGCAGTTTTGGCCGGATACGACGCCGTCCGGGCCAAAAAGGTCGCCTAAATGGCCAGTCCCGGCCGGATTCTGGTGCGTTGACGCCTCCCGGCCCGGTCATTATAAGCATCTCCAGAACGCGGCGGCTTTTGAGCCGCCGCATTTTTTACCGAAACAAACCAGGCCGGCGCCGTATCGATCAGGCAGCCCCGCGCCATGGAGAGGGCTCATGGCCAATACGAAATCCGCGAAGAAGAAGACGCGCGTGATCGCGCGCCGTACCGAGATCAACAAGAACCGCCGCTCGGGTATGCGAACCTATGTCCGCAAGGTTGAAGAGGCGATTGCGAGCGGCGATCGCAATGCCGCTCTCGCCGCGCTGCAGGCCGCCGAGCCGCAGATGATGCGCGCGAGCCAGAAAGGCGTGCTGCACAAGAAGACTGCCAGCCGCAAAATTTCGCGATTGACCCATCAGGTCGCAAAGCTCGCCAAGTGAGCTTCGGAACCAGATAGTTCCGCAAGCGGAATGCATTATTCCAGAAAGCCCGGCCCTCGGCCGGGCTTTTGTTTTTTGCGATTGATCGGCGGGCGTGTCGCGACACGCAACGTTATGCGATGTCGCGATTGTTCTTTTGCATTGCACTGGCACGAGCGAAGCCACTGTGCAGCAAGGGTTACGTGAAAATTTGAACAGGAAAAGCAGCGGCACAAGAACAGGTTATACGCAAAGCACGCCGGGGGCTTTGAATTCGACAATTCCGGTGCAGACAAAAATGCAACACTGCTTGGCTAACATCGGCAATGCCGCAAGTCCTCGACAACACGCACGCGGAAAAAACCGTACGACGATTCAAGACGTTGTCATGACGCTTTCGCAAAAGCGCGACTGGCCGAAACGACACACAAAGGTTTCCTTCGCGTTAACGTCCATAAAAGCCGTTGCAGTTTGAGGATGCGCGTGTATTTTTAAATCGCTGTCGCGCCAGCGGCGGTTCTCAGTAAAAGGTCTTCCTTGAACTCATCGAGAATGAGAACGGGCGAAATGTGTCTTGAAGTCTCAATCTCGAAGGTTCCTAGGACCAGATTTGCGTAAGTAATAGCTGATCGTCGCGATGCCGTTTTGATTTCTGACATCGCGAAGCAAGGCTCCCGGTAATCAAACTTTGACAATAAGCGGTCCATCCGCGCGATGAGCGCGGCTGGGAGGGGGAATATATGACGACGGAACATATGAAAGACGCCGCCGCCCGCTCGGAGCGGCTCTGCATCAACGAAAATACAGGCGTTTTGCCGGGTCTCGGTTTTCTAACAATCGCCATCGGCTCACATGGAGCCGCGTCTCCCCCGACAAGATGAGCACGCGCACATCATTTTCCGCTGAAAGTTGCAACGTCTTTTGAGGCTGGCGGCCTCGCGACGTCATCAGGCAACCGACGGAATTTGATGCTGCGTCAATGACAGCGGCAGGAGCGCTGTCACTCATCTGTTTGGATTTCGACATTCGGGAAGAGGCGACCGAGATGACGAGCATGGATCAGGAGCGCTGGTCACGAGTTAAGGGCAGGTTGAAAGCGGAAGTCGGGGACGACATCTTTTCAAGCTGGTTTGCGAGAATGGACCTGGAAGCGGTCGACAACGACACGGCAAAACTTTCTGTGCCGACGCGCTTCCTCAAGAGCTGGATTCAGTCGCACTACAGCGACCGCGTTCTGAATTGCTGGCAGGCGGAAGAAGAGCGGGTGCGCCGCATCGAGTTGACCGTGCGCAGCGCCGCGACCCGTCAGTTTTTGCCAAAAGCCAAGCCAGACGAGGCGGCGCACGCGACACCGGAGCCGCGGCCGCTCAAGCCGCAGGGTAGCGGCGAGCAGCGATCGCTGATCGCGCCGGTCTCGGCCGCGCACGAAGCGCTGGGCGGCTCGCCGCTCGACCCGCGTCTGACCTTCGACACGTTCCTCGTTGGACGATCGAACACACTTGCGCATGCGGCCGCGAAGCAGGTCGCAGTCGCCCGTCGCGGTGAGGCGGTGATGTTCAATCCGCTTTACCTTCATGCCGGCGTCGGTCTCGGCAAGACGCACCTGCTGCACGCGATCACCTGGGCTGGCAATGCCGGCGGCGATCGCAAGGTGCTTTATCTGACCGCCGAGAAGTTCATGTACGGCTTTGTTTCGGCGCTGAAGACGCAGACGGCGCTGGCATTCAAGGAAGCCCTGCGTGGCATCGACGTGCTGGTGATCGACGATCTGCAATTCCTCACCGGCAAGAACCTGCAGGCCGAGTTCTGCCACACGCTCAACGCGTTGATCGATGCCGGCCGGCAGGTCGTGATCGCGGCCGACCGTCCGCCCACCGATCTTGAAAGCCTCGATGACCGCGTGCGCTCGCGTCTGGCCGGAGGGCTGGTGGTGGAAATGGGTCCGCTGGGCGAGGACCTGCGGCTGGAAATCCTGAAAAACAGGGCTGCCGCGGCGCGCGTGCACCACCCCGGCTTTGACGTGCCGGAGTCAGTGGTCGCCTTCATCGCAAAGTCCGTCACCCATAATGGCCGAGACCTGGAAGGCGCGCTCAACCGCCTGCTTGCTCACAGCAAGCTGACCGGCCAGCCGGTGACGCTGGACATGGCGGAACGCGAAGTGCGCGACCTGATCCGCCCGCAGGAGCCCAAGCGCGTCAAGATCGAGGACATTCAGCGCATTGTGGCGCGTCAGTACAACGTCAGCCGCGGCGACCTCCTGTCCTCCCGCCGTACTGCCAATGTCGTGCGGCCGCGTCAGGTGGCGATGTATCTTGCCAAGACCCTGACCCTGCGGTCGTTACCCGAGATCGGCCGTCGCTTTGGCGGGCGCGACCACACCACGGTGCTGCATGCCGTGCGCAAGATTGAGGGGCTGGTGGGCAACGACAACGCGCTGGCCGACGAGATCGAAGTGTTGAAACGCCAGTTGCAGGAGTAGCAGCGCCAAAAACGCTTGCCCAAACCGTCCCGCCGCGCCAAATTTCCCTCCCCCCGGCCGTCCGCCTGATCGCAGACGGCCGGGGTTATCATCACCGCGGCGGCTCCGGATGGATACCCTGGACGCCGAAAAATCCTTTCCCCAGGCGGGGTTACGAAAATGAAGGTTACCGTCGAGCGCGCGCTCCTCCTGAAGTCGCTGGGCCATGTCCATCGCGTAGTCGAACGGCGCAACACCATCCCCATCCTGGCCAACGTCCTGATCCGTTCCGAGAAGGCGAAACTGGGGCTGAAGGCGACGGACCTCGACCTTGAGGTCAGCGAGACCATTCCCGCCGAAGTCGGACCGGGCGGCTCCACCACCGTGCCGGCGCACATGATCTACGAAATTGTCCGTAAATTGCCGGACGGCTCGCAGGTGGTGCTTGAAGCCTCGGGCGACCGCGCCATGCTGACTATCCGCGCCGGGCGCTCGCGCTTTACCCTGCAGACGCTGCCGGAAAGCGACTTTCCGGACCTGAATGCCGGGGAGATGACGCACAAGTTCAGCCTGCCGGCGGCCGATCTCAAGCGGATGATCGACAAGACGCAGTTCGCGATTTCCACGGAAGAGACGCGCTATTACCTGAACGGCATCTACCTGCACGCAGCGGCAAGCGGCAAGACCGAGACATTGCGCGCGGTTGCAACCGACGGCCACCGCCTCGCGCAATACGAGATCGCAATTCCCGCAGGCGCCAAGGGCATGCCGGGCATCATCGTTCCGCGCAAGACCGTCGGCGAAGTGCAGCGGCTGATCGAGGACAATGATGCCGAAGTCGGCATCGAGCTGTCGCAGGCGAAGATCCGCTTCACCATTGGCGATGTAGTGCTGACCTCGAAGCTGATCGACGGCACCTTCCCCGATTATGCGCGCGTCATTCCGCTGGGCAATGATAAGGAACTGAAAGTCGACAAGAGCGAGTTCGAGCATGCCGTCGACCGCGTCTCGACGGTGTCGAGCGAGCGCGGGCGCGCGGTAAAATTGTCGCTCACTGGCGGCAAGCTGACCCTGTCGGTGACCAACCCGGATTCCGGCAGCGCCACCGAGGAGATCGAAGTCGACTATGACGCAGATCCGCTCGATATCGGTTTCAACTCGCGCTACCTGCTCGACATCGCTTCGCAGATCGAAGGCGAAACGGCCTTGCTCAAGCTGTCCGATCCCGGCTCACCCACACTGATTCAGGACAAGGATGCCAAGGGCGCACTCTATGTGTTGATGCCGATGCGGGTGTGATTGGTTAGATTTCTTGTGACGCAGCCGCCCCTTCTTTCGAGACGGCGCCTTCGGCGCCTCCTCTGGACGAGGCGGATCAGAAGATGACCGCCGCACGCATCCGCCGCCTTAGCCTGAACAACTTCCGCAGCTACCGCGCGGCAAGCGTTGAAACGTCCGCAAATCTGATTGTGCTGACCGGGCCCAACGGCGCCGGGAAGACCAATCTGATCGAGGCCATCTCGTTTCTGACGCCGGGCCGGGGACTGCGCCGCGCGACGCTGGAGGAAGTGGCCTTTACCGAAGGTGACGGCGCCGGCGAACCCGGTGGCGGCTGGGCCGTTTCCGCCGAGATCGAGGGGGCGCTCGGGCTTGCGACCCTGGGCACCGGAATCGAGCCGATGCCGGGCGAAGCCACAACCGCTCGCAAATGCCGCATCGACCGGGAGCCGGTCGGATCGGCAGCCGCATTCGCCGACCATCTGCGGATCATCTGGCTCACGCCAGCGATGGATGGCCTGTTTTCCGGTCCCGCATCCGAGCGCCGGCGCTTTCTGGACCGACTGGTGCTGGCGGTCGATGCCGAGCATCCCAGCCGCGTCTCCGCGCTCGAACGCGCTTTGCGCTCGCGCAACCGCCTGCTCGAGGAGGCGAATCCCGATCCGCATTGGCTCGGCGCAATCGAGCATGAAACCGCCGAACTCGCTGTCGCCGTCGCCGCTGCCCGCGCCGAGACCGCGCAACGGCTGCAAGGCGCGCTGGCTGCGGGACGCGCAATCGATCCGATTTTCCCCTTTGCCGAAATCGCGCTCGCCGGCTGGATGGAGGATATGCTGCTAACGACCGCGGCGAGCGACGTTGAAGACCGCTACCGAACCGTGCTCAAAGACAATCGCCTCCGCGACGCCGCCGCGAAGCGAACACTCGATGGTCCACACCTGACTGATTTTGCCGTAAGCTACGGCCCCAAAGGCATTGCCGCCGCCGAGGCCTCAACCGGAGAACAGAAGGCGTTGCTGATCCGCCTGATCCTCGCGCATTCAAACCTCATTGCCGAGATGACAGGCTTTGCACCGGTGCTGCTGCTCGACGAGATTGTCGCCCATCTCGACCCGACCCGCCGCGCGACGCTTTACGATTCGCTGGAGCGGATCGGCGCACAGGTCTGGATGACCGGCGCCGACCCCCAGGCATTTGCTGCAGTCGCCAGCCGCGCCGAAACTTTCGAGGTCGGCAGCGGGCAGCTTCGCAAGCTCGAAAGCTGATTGTCCGGTTCCCGCGTCATCTGAGATTTGTTTGGCAACGGCTCCGGAACGCCGGACGAGGCGTCCGCTTTATCTCTTCGAGAACAACGAGGAGTGCATGATCATGGCGCCACGCAATGTCGCCAGAGAAGAGATTCGCCATCGACTTCAGGACGCGATCGGCGAACTGCGTCGTCATCTGTTGCGTGTCGAAGTCTGGGCAGACGCGCTGGATGGCTTCTCGCGGCCCGTTCCCAGCTACACACCTGACGATCAATATTTCCTGCCGCGCCATGAACGGAAAGGCCGCTGACAGTGAGCCTCATCGAGACGCAAAAACCGGCTCAAAATTTCGTGTCTTCTGGGCTTGAAAATCCTTTGAAAACAACCATTTAAAGCCAGTCAAATTGGGCTGTACGGCACCCCTGTTTCGTGTCACACACGAGGCCAATCTCACACCCATTTTTCCTGCTGATTCGAAGGCACCCTTATGGCCGAAACGGCTCGCCAGCCTGAAAAAAATCCGTCCGATTACGATGCGGAATCGATCAAGGTCCTGAAGGGCCTCGATGCCGTCCGCAAACGTCCGGGCATGTATATCGGCGACACCGATGACGGCTCCGGCCTGCATCACATGGTCTACGAGGTCGTCGACAACGCTGTCGACGAAGCCCTTGCCGGCCATGCGAGCGAAGTCTCGGTCACGCTCAATCCGGATGGCTCCTGCACCGTGCGCGACGATGGCCGCGGCATCCCCGTCGACATTCACAAGGGTGAGGGCGTGTCCGCCGCCGAGGTCATCATGACCCAGCTGCACGCGGGCGGAAAATTCGACCAGAATTCCTACAAGGTGTCCGGCGGTCTGCATGGCGTCGGCGTCTCGGTCGTCAATGCGCTCTCGACATGGCTGAAGCTGACGATCTGGCGCGATGGCCAGGAACACGCGATGGAGTTTCGCGATGGTGTCGCCACAGCTCCGCTGAAGCTTGTCGGCAAGGCCGAAGGCAAGAAAGGCACACAGGTCACCTTTCTGCCTTCCCCCAAGACCTTCACCATGGTCGAATTCGATTTTGCGACGCTGGAACATCGTCTGCGCGAACTCGCCTTCCTGAATTCCGGTGTCACCATCACGCTGTCCGACATGCGCCACGCAGTCGAGAAGCGCGAGGAGATGCATTACGACGGCGGCGTCGAGGCCTTCGTCAAATATCTCGATCGCAACAAGACGCCGCTGATCTCCGCCCCCGTCATGCTCAAGGCTGAGCGCGACGGCATCACGGTGGAATGCGCGCTGTGGTGGAACGACAGCTATCATGAAAATGTGCTGTGCTTCACCAACAACATCCCGCAGCGCGACGGCGGCACGCATCTCGCCGGCTTTCGTGGCGCGCTGACGCGTCAGGTGACGAACTACGCCGAAAGCGGCGGCGTCGCCCGCAAGGAAAAGGTCTCGCTGACCGGCGACGATTGCCGTGAAGGCTTGACCGCCGTTCTCTCGGTAAAGGTGCCCGATCCGAAATTCTCTTCGCAGACCAAGGACAAGCTGGTGTCCTCGGAAGTGCGTCCGGTGGTCGAGAACGTCGTCAACCAGGCCTTGCAGGACTGGTTCGAGGTGCATCCGGCAGAAGCGAAAGCCATTGTTGGCAAGGTGGTGGAAGCCGCTGCCGCGCGCGAAGCTGCGCGCAAGGCGCGTGAACTCACCCGCCGCAAGGGCGCGCTCGATGTCTCGTCCCTGCCTGGCAAGCTCGCCGATTGCCAGGAACGCG
>JAESGM010000890.1_pt1 | contig 13209 bp, 8 predicted proteins | sample 9269721 | NCBI WGS metagenome assembly JAESGM01 (sample SAMN15720920, study PRJNA650825) | algae metagenome | isolation source: Komarekiella atlantica HA4396-MV6 and co-occurring heterotrophs from... | place: USA: Theobald House, Kauai, HI | collected 2009-07-29 | reverse complement strand
GAGGTCCACACCCCCGGCCGGCCCAAGGACATCGTCGGCCTGAAGGCGATGGCGATCTATGCCCAGCGCGCCTTCACCGCCTTCCGCCCCGGCGGCGTCAAGGTTCATGCCGGCGCGCCGGTGATCGAGCCCGGCATGGTCGAGCAGGACTTCAAGGACCTGGCCGATGCCGGCGTGAAGCTGCTCGGCGAGGTCGGTCTCGGCGGCGTCAAGGACGGCGCGCGTGCCAGGGAAATGGTGGCCTGGGCCCGCAAATATGGCATCCAGTCGACCATCCATACCGGCGGCCCCTCGATCCCCGGCTCCGGGCTGATCGGTGCCGATGTCGTGCTGGAAGCCGATACCGATGTCGTCGGCCATATCAATGGCGGCCACACCGCCTTGCCGGACAAGGAAATCCGCTGCATCTGCGAGGGCTGCAAGCGTGGCCTCGAACTCGTGCATAACGGCAACGAGCGCGCCGCGCTCTACACGCTGCGCGTCGCCCGCGAGATGGGTGATCTCAAGCGCGTCATCCTCGGCACGGACGGGCCGGCAGGCTCGGGCGTGCAGCCGCTCGGCATTGTCCGGATGGTCTCGATGCTGTCCTCGCTCGGCGATGTCCCGGCTGAAGTCGCGTTCTGCTTCGCCACCGGCAACACTGCCCGGATGCGCAGCCTCGATTGCGGCCTGATCGAGGTCGGTCGCACTGCCGATTTCGTCTTCATGGACAAGGCCCAGCATTCCGCCGGCAGGAACTTCCTCGACTCGATCCAGCTCGGCGACCTGCCCGGCATCGGCATGATCGTGATCGACGGCATCGTCCGCAGCGGCATCAGCCGCAACACCCCGCCGGCGGAGAAGATCCCGTCGGTGGGGCACTGAGCGGCCGTTTCCCGCGCCTTTTCCGTCATGGTCGGGCTTGTCCCGACCATCCAAGTCTCCGCTGATCAAGTGTGACGTTCAAGACGTGGATGCTCGCCACAAGGGCGAGCATGACGCCAGTGCACTGCACGGCTCAAATCCCGCTTGCGGCGCAGTTCGATTTGTCATTATTCTCATTCGTATACGAATGATCTCGGTGGCCGTGACGATCAGGACGATCAGGCGCGCCTCGCCCCGCCTGGGCGAGCCATGAGGACGACGAAGCGTTTCACGCTTCGCGTCAACGGCGCGAGCCATGAGGTCGAGGGCGAAGCTCAGACACCGCTGCTGTTCTTCCTGCGCAATGACCTCTGTCTCAACAGCCCGAAATTCGGCTGCGGCCTCGGCGAATGCGGCGCCTGTACGGTACTGGTCGACGGCCAGGCGGCGCGCGGCTGCGCCTTGCCGGTCAGGCTGGCTGAAGGCCGTGAGATCGTCACGCTCGAGGGCCTCGGCAATGTCGACGCGCCGCATCCGGTCCAACAGGCCTTCATCGACGCGCAGGCCGCGCAGTGCGGCTATTGCATCGCCGGCATGGTGATGACGGCGAAGGCTTTTCTCGATGCCCAGCCGAACCCGAGCGAGGCCGAGGTGCGCGAGGCGCTGCGCCATAATCTTTGCCGCTGCGGCACCCATGTCGAGATCGTCAAAGCGGTGTTGCTCGCCGCCGAGCGCGGCCGGCAGGACGCGGCGGCATCATGAGTGAGCCCCTCTCCCGCAAGGCGCTGTTGAAGCGCGCTGGCGTGATCGGCGTGGTCGCGCCGCGCAAGGGCGCAGCCGCCGACGCTGCGCCCGAGGACGGGCTCGATCTGCATGTCTGCCTGACGGCTGAGGGCCGCGTCCTCGCCTTCAACGGCCATGTCGATCTCGGCACCGGCATCCGCACGGCGCTGGCCCAGATGGTGGCGGAAGAGCTCGATTTCCCGTTCGAGGCGGTCGAGATGGTGCTCGGCGACACCGCCGAGACGCCCGACCAAGGCGCGACCATCGCCAGCGAGACGATCCAGGTCACCTCGCTCGCGATAAGGATCGCGGCGACGCAGATCCGCGCCAGATTGATCACCCTTGCGGCTGCTGCTCTCAGTTGCAGCGAGGACGAGATCGCGCTGAGCGACGGCGTGATCTCGCGCAAAGGCGAGACGGCGCCTGCCATCGCCCTCGACACACTACTCGCCAATGAGCGCGTTCTGCTGCCGCTGGCTGAGAGCGCGCAGTTCAAGCAGGTCGATCAGCACAGACTGGTCGGCCGTTCGGTGGCCCGCGTCGACATCCCTGCCAAGGTCACCGGCAGCTTCGCTTACGTCCACGATGTCCGCGTCGCCGGCATGCTGCATGGCCGGGTGGTGCGCCCGCCCTATGCCGGCATGGACGCAGGCGACTTCGTCGGCCGGAGCCTGATCTCGGTTGATCGCGACTCCATCGCCGATGTGCCCGGTATCCGCGCTCTCGTGGTCGAAGGCGACTTCATCGGCATCGTCGCCGAGCGCGAGGAATGGGCGGCAGAAGCCGCGCTGAAGCTCACGGCGCATTGGCGCGAGTTCAGGCCGCCGGACCTTTCCGATCTCGGCCAGGCCCTGCGCACCCATCCCTCGACGCCGCGCCTCCTCGCCGAGGAGGGCGATGTCGACACGGCGCTGGAAAGCCTGGAGACGCGGCTCGATCGGACTTATGTCTGGCCCTACCACATGCACGGCTCGATCGGCCCGTCCTGCGCCGTCGCCGATGTGCGCGCGGACGGAATCACCGTCTGGACCGGCAGCCAGAACCCCTATCCGCTGCAGAACGATCTTGCCGTGCTCACCGGCCAGCCGAAGGAGCGGATCGACGTCATCCGCTTCGAAGCTGCCGGCTGCTATGGCCGCAATTGCGCCGATGACGTCGTAGCCGATGCGGTGCTGCTCTCGCGTGCGGTCGGCGCACCGGTGCGGGTCCAGCTCACCCGCGAGCAGGAGCATCTCTGGGAGCCGAAGGGCGCGGCCCAGCTGATCGACATCAAGGGCGGGCTCGGCGCGGGCGGCTCGCTGAAAGCCTATGACTTCCACACCTGGTACCCGTCCAACGCCGCCCCGACCTTGGCGCTGCTGCTGACCGGGCGCATCCCGAACCAGCCGGCGACGCTCAGGATGGGCGATCGCACGGCGGTGCCCTCGTACAATTACGAGAACATGCGATTGACGGCCTATGACATGCCGCCGATCGTTCGCGCGTCCTGGCTGCGTGGCGTCTCGGCCATGCCGAACGTCTTCGCCCATGAGAGCTATATCGACGAGCTCGCGCATGAGGCCGGCGTCGATCCTGTCGAATTCCGCCTGCGCCACATCAATGACGAGCGCGCAGCCGAGCTGACGCGAGCTACTGCCGAGCGGGCGAATTGGCAGCCGCATATCGGTCCGCGCATGGAGGCCGATGGCGAGGTGCTGCGCGGGCGCGGCTTCGCTCAGGCCCGCTATGTCCATGGCAGCTGGCCGGGGGTCGGCGCCGCCTGGGCCGCCTGGGTCGCCGATGTCGCGGTCAATCGCACGACCGGCGAAGTGACCGTCAATCGCGTCACCGTCGGCCAGGACACAGGCATGATGGTCAACCCGGCCGGGGTGACGCACCAGGTCCACGGCAATGTCCTGCAATCGACCAGCCGGGTCCTGCGCGAGGAGGTGACCTTCTCGCAGACCACTGCCGTCGCCAGCCGCGACTGGGGCTCCTATCCGGTGCTGACCTTCCCGGAACTGCCGGCGATCGACGTCATGCTGATGGATCGCCAGCATCTGCCGCCGATGGGCGCCGGCGAGTCGGCCTCGGTCCCGAGCGCGGCAGCGATCGTCAACGCCGTCTATGACGCGACCGGTGTCCGCTTCCGCGAATTGCCGCTGACGCCCGAGCGGGTGCTGGCTGGCCTCAACGGCACGCCGCTATTGAAGGCGCCGCCGCGCGAGCCGAGCAAGCGCCTGCCCTGGTGGAGCACGCTCGGCGCAGCCGTGGCAGGCGCCGCGACCTTTGCCGCCGTCTCGCTCGCCTTCGCGCCCTCGATCGCGCCGATCGCCCGGCCAGATCCAGCGACCTGGTCGGCGGCGACGATCGAGCGCGGCCGCCAGCTCGCAGCGCTCGGCGCCTGCGCCATCTGCCATACGGCTAAGGACGGCGTGCCCTATGCCGGCGGGCTTGCTCTGCCGACGCCGTTCGGCACGGTGCTGACCACCAACATCACGCCTGATGTCGAGACCGGCATCGGCAGCTGGTCTTATGCCGCCTTCGAGCGGGCAATGCGCGCCGGCCTGCATCGCGATGGCCGCCAGCTCTATCCAGCCTTTCCCTATCCGAGCTTTGCCAAGGCGAGCGAGGCCGATCTTCAGGCGCTCTACGCCTTCCTGATGTCGCAGCCGGCGGTGCGGCAGGATAACGAGCCGAGCAGGCTCGCCTTCCCGTTCAACCTGCGCCCGCTGCTGGCCGGCTGGAACCTGCTGTTCAACCGGGGCGGTGAGCTGAAACCCGATCCGGCGCGCTCGGCGGAGTGGAATCGTGGGCGCTATCTCGTCGACGGGCTCGGTCATTGCGGCGCTTGCCACACGCCGCGCAACGCGCTCGGCGCGGAAAAGACGGGCAGCGCCTATCTCGCTGGCGGCGAGGCGGAAGGCTGGACGGCGCCGGCGCTGACGAAGCTCTCGGCCGGGCCGATCCCGTGGAGCGAGGCGGAGCTTTATGCCTATCTGAAGACCGGTACCTCTCGGCAGCACGGCGCAGCCGCCGGCCCGATGGCACCGGTGATCGCCGAGCTCAGGGAATTACCCGATGCCGATATCCGGGCGATGGCGACCTACCTGGCCTCGCTGAACGAGCCTTTGCCGGCAGCCGAGGCCGAAGGGCTGGTGGCGCGTATCGAGCAGCAGACCGCACGGGCCGCCAATCCCGCGACCTCGCCGATTGCGCGGCTCTATGACGGCGCCTGCGCCGCCTGCCACGAGACTGGCCGCGCCGCGCCGCTGGTCAATGCCGGGCCGGCGCTGGGCCTGTCCTTGAAGCTCCATGCGGGAACGCCGACCAACCTCGTCAACATGCTGCTTGAAGGCGGCCAGCACGGCATCGGCTCGATGCCCTCCTTCGCGACCGCGCTGGATGATCGCCAGCTTATCGAGCTCGCCGCCTATCTGCGCGGCCGTTTCGCGCCGCAGAAACCGGCCTGGAGCGGCGTCGAGGCGGCGGTCGCGAGGGCGCGCAAGGCAGGGCACTGAGCGCTTTAGCGACCCCGGACCAAGGAGACCGGGCCCGCTGATCGGGCGGGCCCGGCCGGTTGGTCAGGCCGTGGCATGCGGCTCGTGCCGGTAGTTCCAGACCGCCCAGGCCGAGACGAACGCCGTCAGCAGGCCGAGCACGAGATGCGTCCGGAAAGCGCCGGTATTGCCGGTGAAGCCGAGCACCCAGGGTGCCGCGATCAGCCAGAGGCCGAGCGCCAGGTTCACCCATTCCTCCCACTCGGCGAAGGCGGAAAGCGCCGCGATCGCGATCACGGCAAGCACGGCGCCGACCAGCCAGGCATTGCGGGTCGGCATGGTATCGGCCAGGAAACCCATCATCCAGGGCGAGATGAATAGGAGTGCGCCGAGGATCAGGTTGAGCCAGTCCTGCGGCCGTTTTCCACTCATATTCGCGGTCAACATGATCACCTCCATCGGTGAAGATCATCCAACCACGGCGCCTCGCGCACGAGGCGCTTGGTCAACTTCATTATACGCCTGCCACCGAAACGACTCAAGGACTGGCCAATAAACGGGCATGGCCGGCGCGATCCGGCCATGAGGCGCCTGACAACTTGGCGCAGGCGATATTCGACTTCGACGTGACTTCGGCGAGCCGGCCTGCTCACTTGGCCGCGAGCAGTTCCTTGACCTGCAGCAGCACCAGCTCGTTGTCATCCGCCTTCTTCGGGTCGCGCGACGAGGAGAACGGCAGGTTGTTGTCGTTGCCGACCACGATGATGCCATTGGCGAGATCGACCACGTCGACGTTCTCGATGGTGAAGAACGGGAAGGGCAGCACGCCGTCGATCGTGCCCTGCTTCGCCTTCTTGTCGGGGTCGGCGATCTTCATCAGGTCGATATAGCCGACCTTGCGCACGCTCTTGCCGACATTTGCGTCGGTCATCTCGATCTTGACGATGCGCTTGAACTTGGCGAGATCGTGGAAGCAGTCCGGGCCCTTCTGGCCGGCAGCGCAGGCGCGGTCGGCGGTGCCTTCGCCGTTATCCCTTTCGATGATCAGCGCTGTAGTGCTGTCGATCATGTTGAAGTCGCCGATGGCGAGGCCCTTCTGCTCGAGCGGGAAGAACCAGGAGCGGCCGGTCCACTTCTCGTTCTGCACGTCGAATTCGAGGATGCGCAGCACTTCCTTGCCATCGACCTCTTCATTCCCCTTGGTCTCGGCGTTCCAGAGCGGGCCCTCCAGCAGCGGATAAAGGAAGCGGCCGTCCGGCGACTGCGCCATGCCCTCATAGCCCTTGGAGCGGCGGACATTGAACTCGACCGGCAGGTTGGGCGCGCCGGGCGTGGTCACGGCGTAATGGTCGGGCGAGCGGGCCGGCTTGCCGTCGACCGTGGTCTCGAACACGGCCTCGACCTTGCCGGTCGCATCGACGCGGATCAGATAGGGGCCGAACTCTTCGCCGATCCAGTACTTGCCGCCGATCGGCTGGATCGACTCCGGGTCGAAATCGGCGCCGGTCAGGTAGCGCTTCTCGGTGCCTTCATTGGCGATGCGGAACGGCACCTTCTTGTCGGGGTCGTGCAGGAAGGTGGTCGCGGTCCGCTCGATCTTGCCGCTTTCGAAATCGGCCTTGAGGCGGTGGAAGAACAGCATCGCGTCCGGCGAGTTCGCCTTGGCGCCAAAGCCGTTGTCGGTCAGCACCAGGAACTCGCCATTGCCCAGCGAGCGGATGCCGGAGAAGCCCTGCACCGGCTGGCCGGCGAAGGGGGTGGAGAGGCCGGTCGGGCGGCCGCCCGACAGCCCCATCACCGAACCGACCTGCTCGACGCGCTTGCCCGGCGTGACGAACTTGCCGGAGATCTTGAGATCGGCCGGCGCATCGGCCGGGGCCGGGATGATGGTGTTGGCCGGCAGCAAGGCGTGGCCAGCTAGCTTCGCCGGGAATTCCTTGGGCGCATCCTGCGCGCCGGCGAGCATGGTGGATGACAGAAGCAGGGCGGCGGCGAGGCGCAGGCGCATGGGACACTCCGTTAGGGGAAGAGCGGGACGGCCCCGCTTCGCGTCCGGAGTTTGCAGTCGCGCGACAGCGGCGTGACGCTTGCGTGACGGGGGCTATTTGCCTTCGGCCTCGCGGATCGCCTCGTCGAGATCCTGCCATTCGTGGCAGCGGCCGCAGAGCTTGGCGAGCTTCTCCAGATTGGCCTTGGCCGAGGCCAGGTCGCCGGTCTCGATGAACCATTCGCCCTGATATTCCAGCGCCGGCAGATAGGTCGGGTCGCGCAAAAGCGCGGCGTCGTAAAACTGCTTCGAGACCGGATAGTTCTTCAGTTTGCGTTGCGAGAAGGCGATCCAGTTGAGCAGCACCGGCGAATCCGGCTGATGCTTGAGCAGGGTCATCAGCTTCTCGATCGCCGGCGTGTAGTTCTTCTCCTCGATCCAGCGCCGCGCCTGGCGGTAATCGGGATCCTCGTCGAGATAGGTCCAATCGGGGCCGACCGCCTGCGCAGTCCCGAGCGAGAAAAGCAGCGCTATTGCGCCGCCGACAAAACCGCTGCGCATCCCACCCTCTCTGCTGCCGGCCGAAACCAAAGCACGACCCTGGCGTTTCCACCAGTAGAGCACGGAGTTGCAACGTGACGACGACATTCAAGACGGACACCAAGGTGACCTGGCGCTGGGGCGCCCATACCGCCAGGGGGCGCGTCGAGCAGGTCTTCACCGAACCGGTGACCCGCACGATCAAGGGCACGGAGGTCCGTCGCAACGCCTCGCCGGAAAACCCGGCCTATCTGGTGACGCAGCCGCGCGGTGGCTACGCGCTGAAGTCGCACAGCGAACTCGAGGAAGACAAATGAGCATCGCCCATGTCGACCTGACCCCGCCTTTGCGCGTCGCCGAGAACGCCGGCAAGGGCTTGCGCCTGCGCCGGTAGTTCAACCGCGGCGGCACGGTGATCGGCGTCGCCCGTGCCCGCGACCTCAGCAACCGCCGCAAGCTCAGCACCGAGACGGTCGAGCGCATGGTCAGCTACTTCGCCCGCCACACCGTCGACAAGCAGGCCAAGGGCTTCGGCGACAAAGAGGAGCCGTCGGCGGGCTACATCGCCTGGCTGCTCTGGGGCGGCGACGAAGGCTGCGACTGGGCGAAGCGGAAGATGGCGGAGATCGCCGGGCAGGACGAGCGCAAGCGGGCTTGATCTTCAGCCCGTCGCGAGGAATCGGCGTGCAAACCTCGCCCCGCCATCCCCGGTCGAGACCTCGCCGACCCGGGCGAGCGAGACCAGTATCGCGCGCACCGCCGGCCTGACCTTCAGCCCTTGGCGGAAGCGTGACGCGATCGCATTGGCGTCGAGCGGCGTGTGCGATGTTGCCAGGATCGCGAGCACGGCGGCCACCCGCTCGACCGGCTGGGTCGGGAAGACCGGCTTGGTGCTGCCCGGCGCCGGCAGCGACAGCAGCTCGGCTGCCTCGATCTGCTCGCCGACCGCGGCTTCCCGGCCAAAGCGAGGCCGTTGATAGTCCGGTCTGAGCCAGCGCGGCGCTCCACGTTCTTCCTCGCGGACCCGCTCCCGGTTTTCCGCCACCAGCATGGCCAGGATGGTTTCGTCGTCCGCATTGGCCGGAAGCCCGTAGGCGGCTGCGACAGCCGCGTCGAGCGCCTCGTGATGCTCGTTCAGGATCAGCACCAGGCCGCGATCGCGGATATCGGCCTCGGCCGTGGAAAGCGGCCTGCCTGCGAGGGTCGCTTCGCGGACATTGTAGAGCCTGGTCAGCGTCAGGTCCGGATGCCGCGCCAGCACGTCCTTGCGCAGGGCGTCGAGCGCCTCGGCCGGCTCGCGGATCGCTTGCTTCTGTGCCTCCGCGATTTCGGGGAAGGGGAAAGGATCGAAGCAGAGCGATTTGGAATAGCGGGGCCGGTCTTCGAGTGTCCCACCTTGCTGCAGGCTCCAGATTACATGGATGCGCGAGGACAGCACGCCGAGATGGAAGGCGTCGGACACCGCGACGGCGACCAGCATGTTGTCCGGTAGGATGCTCGCGTCGAGAAACTGGAAGACGCGGTGCTTGGTCGTCTCGACGGTGACTATGTAGCGCTGCAGGCCTGCGAGGGCCGGACGGAGTTCCTGGCGCGGTTTTCCGAACAGCCACCATTCCTCGAGGTAGGAGCGGGCGTCAGTGGTCGATGATCGCTCGTACTGAGTTCGCCTGTGTCGTTCCACGGTCAACCGCAGATGCTGGTAGACTTCTGGGAAGCGCTCGCGGACCTCGTTCGCGGTCAGTCCGAACAGATCGATCGCCATGACGTCTCGCGGGCGCGCTGTGAGATCGCGGCCGTTGCGGTAGCGGTGGATATGGGCGTCGAGCCCCGGCCGCTTGCCGAGCCCGAGCGCTTCTGCCTTCGCCTGCGTGACGATGAAGCCGGCACCATGCAGTTTCACGCCCGGCGAGCACAGCCCGTCATTCGCGCGCAGGCGCGTGGTCCGGGTGATGTCGACGCCGACGCTGAGGTCGGAGTTGATTACCCCTTGTCGCTCGCGCACCTCCACTCGTGGCTGGTCGGTGTCGAGCCCCGATTCCGCAACCACCTCGAGCAGCCGCCCCTCCTGCCGTCCTGCTTCCGCGACCGTCATCGCGATTCGCACCGCCGCCGCATCCTTGCCGGCCTTGGTCCAGGGATGGTCGGCGATCGCCAGCAGCAGCGAGATCGGTTCCTTCGCGTTCAGATGCCGCTCGACCACGCGGCGCTGGAACAGCTGCGTGATCGAGTTGGTGGTGACGAAGCCGAGGCGCCGCAGCGTCGTCTTGGGCGCGACGAGCAACTCGGCCGCCCGGTCCCACCAATACATCACCAGGTCGGCGCTTTCGTTCATCTGCGGATAGGCGGCGCGCAGGGCGCCGACATAGCCGTCACCGAGCCGGCCGCGCAGGTCCTTGCCGCCGATGAAGGGCGGGTTGCCGACGATGAACTCGACCTGCGGCCAGTCCGGCCGGCGCGGATTGCGCGGCGCGACCTCGCGCCCGCCGGCGACGAGCGGCACCGGCCAGTCATCCCAGACGAGCAGGGCATCGCCGGGCACGATCTGTGTCAGCTCTTCCAGGATCGGCTCGCTCGGTGCGAAGGCGCGGGTGCGCAGATGCCATTGCAGATAGCCGATCCAGAGCATCAGGTCGGCGATCGCCACGGCCCGGCGATTGGCGTCGATGCCGAAGAACTGCCAGGGCCCGACGCCGCGCGCGCCGAAGCCGCCGAGCTGCTCGGCTGCCCCGAGCTCGGTGGCGACCTCCAGCACCTCGCCCTCCAGCCGCTTCATCAGGTCCTGGGCGACATGCAGGAAGTTGCCGGTTCCACAGGCGGGGTCGAGCACACGCGTCTTGCTGAGTTGGCTATGGAAGTCTTCGACCAGCGCCAGTGCGTTCTTGAGACTGCCGCCGTCGCGCGCCTGCTGCGCCGCCGCGAGGACATTGCGCCAGTCGTCGCGTAGCGGCGCTATGACCGTCTCCACCACCAGCCGCTCGACATAGGCGCGCGGCGTGTAATGCGCACCGAGCCTGGCGCGCTCGGCCGGCTCCAGCGCCTGTTCGAGCAAGGTGCCGAAGATGGCGGGATCGACCAGGCTCCAGTCGTGCTCGGCGGCGGAGAGCAGTTCGGCGATGCCATCCCGGCCCAGAGCGAACACCTGCGGCTCGGCGAACATCCGGCCGTTGAAGCGCTTCAGTTCGGCCCGGACGGCGGAAGAGTAGTCGCCCTTGTCCATGGCGCGCCAGAGATCTTCGAGCAGCGGCTTGAAGCTCTTCGGCGCTTCCAGGCATTCGCGCAGCAGCCGCTTGAAGCTGTCGGCCGGGATCAGGCGGACATCCTCGGCGAACATGGTGAAGACGCAGCGCATCAGGAACAGCGCGACGTCCTCGGGATCATGCCGGCGCTCCAGCGCCTTGGAGACCAGAGCGAGGCGCTGAGCGATCTGGCGCGTCGCCAGTGCCGCCTGGCGCGACGGGTCGAGCGAGAGCGGAGCGCTCCAGATGCGGGCGATCCAGCTTCGGATGGCGGGGTCGCGCAGGTCCTCGAGATAGACCCGGAAGCGGTGCCTGTCCGGGAACTGGGCGTAGTTCTTCCCCTGCCCGGAGAAGTCGGCATAGAACTCGAAGCAGTGGCCGACATCGCAGAGGATGATGAAGGGCGGCCAGCCATGCGAGGCCGGCAGAGCTCGGCAATACTGCTCTGCCTGGCGCTTGGCATTCAGCATCATCACGTCGAGGCCGCGATCGGCGCCGGCCCGTCCACGTGGCGCGCCGCTCGGCTCTTGGCCGATGCCGCTGGCGGGCAGGATTTCCTTGGGCTGGCCCCTCAGCCGGCTCTGCTTGGCCTCCATGACGAAGCAGATCTTGCGGTAGAGATCGATCCGGCCCGTCGTTCCGGAGCCGCCCGGCCCGGACAGCTTCACCGGATATTCGAAGCGGTAGGCCACCGCCTCGGCATCGCTGGTCGGCGGCTGCGGGCGCTCCATCCGCATCAGCACGCAGAACTCGCTGATGAAGGACGGAAACGACGCCCGCTCCGCCCCTTCCGACGTGCGCCAGCGCGCGATGAAGGCCTCGACCTCCGCCGCATCCGGCGCGACCTCGCCCCCCGGCATGGTCGCCTCCATTGATTGTATTTATGATTTGATACAAGTGAAAGTTGATTTCTTTCGCCCTGTCAACTCCTGTCATCAACCTGCGATCGCAGGCGCTGCACCCTCTCGCTTCGGCGGCCAATCGCGCCCATATTGCCGCCATGCCAAAGAGCACCGATACGACCTCCGCCAAGCCCAAGGCGGCGAAGAAGTCCGCCGCGACCCGCACGCCCAATTCCAAGGCGAGCAAGCCCGAGCTCAAGCCGCTCGACGGCTATCTCGCCGATTTGCTCAACCCGGCGATCAATCGCGGCAAGGCGGTGCCGGGCGGCGCTGCCGGCTTCAGCGACGCGCCGCAGGCTGGCTATGAGGCGCGGCCTGGTGATGCCGATGAAAAGAAGCCGCGCAAGCTTTCGAAGAAAGCCGACTCCGCCTTCGACCCCGATAGCGACAGCGCGGCCTCGCTGACGGCGAAGTCGCTGCAGGCGCTCTTGGAGACCGGCAGCCCCTTCATCGAGCCCGGCAAGCCCTGGACGCCGCACCGGCCCGAGCGCCCCGAGAAATCGGAAGGCGGCGTTCGCTTTCAGATGAAGTCGGAGTTCTCGCCGTCAGGCGACCAGCCGACCGCGATCGGCGATCTCGTCGACGGCGTCCGCCGGCAGGAGCGCGACCAGGTGCTGCTCGGCGTCACCGGCTCCGGAAAAACCTTCACCATGGCCAAGGTGATCGAGGAGACGCAGCGGCCGGCGCTGATCCTGGCCCCGAACAAGACGCTGGCGGCCCAGCTCTACGGCGAGTTCAAGAGCTTCTTCCCCGACAACGCGGTCGAGTACTTCGTCTCCTATTATGACTATTACCAGCCGGAGGCCTACGTCCCGCGCTCGGACACCTATATCGAGAAGGAATCCTCGATCAACGAGCAGATCGACCGCATGCGCCATTCGGCGACGCGCTCGCTGCTGGAGCGCGACGACGTCATCATCGTCGCCTCGGTCTCCTGCATCTACGGTATCGGCTCGGTCGAGACCTATACGGCGATGACCTTCTCGCTGAAGCTCGGCGAGCGCATCGAGCAGCGCCAGCTGATCGCCGATCTCGTCGCGCTGCAATACAAGCGCGTCCAGCACGATTTTGCGCGCGGCACCTTCCGCGTGCGGGGCGACACGGTCGAGCTCTTCCCGGCCCACTATGAGGACCGCGCCTGGCGCATCGGCCTGTTCGGCGATGAAGTTGAAAGTATCAGTGAATTCGATCCGCTCACCGGCCAGAAGACCGGCGAGCTCGAATTCATCAAGGTCTACGGCAATTCGCACTACACCACGCCGCGCCCGACGCTGAACCAGGCGGTCAAGTCGATCAAGGAGGAGCTCAAGGGCCGCCTCGACGAGCTCAACCGCATGGGCCGCTATCTCGAGGCGCAGCGGCTCGACCAGCGCTGCACCTTCGACATCGAGATGATCGAGGCGACCGGCTCCTGCAACGGCATCGAGAACTATTCGCGC
>JAESGM010000889.1_pt1 | contig 13216 bp, 14 predicted proteins | sample 9269721 | NCBI WGS metagenome assembly JAESGM01 (sample SAMN15720920, study PRJNA650825) | algae metagenome | isolation source: Komarekiella atlantica HA4396-MV6 and co-occurring heterotrophs from... | place: USA: Theobald House, Kauai, HI | collected 2009-07-29 | reverse complement strand
CGTTGCTTGCACGGGGCCGTCCGCGAGCATCTCCGGCGATTTTCAGAGTGGCGAAAATGGCTGGGGTGAGCCCGACGCGCAATTCAAGATCGAAGGACCGCAGGCAGTATTCCTGCCGCTGGCCTCGACGCAGACGGCCCGCTGGAATGCGGGGGTTACGCTCGAGGATTTCGACGCCTGCGTGACGGTTTCGCTTCCCGAAGCCACCGCAGATCCTTCGCGCAGCTATGCCGGCATGCTCTTCTGGGTGACCGACAAGGACAATTTCTATCAGGCGGTCATCTCTCCGACCGGGATGTTTACAGTGGCGCGCAAGGCAGGAGGCAAAATCCTGCCTCTCGCGCCGGTGAGCTGGACCGCATCCAAGGCGATCAAGACCGAAGCCGGCGCGCCCAATACTTTACGGCTGAGCGTCGAGGGGCAGCACGTCACGCTGCACATCAATGATAGCGAAGTCGCCCGTTTCCGAGGCCAGCCTCCTGCCGCCGCCAGTCATGTCGGCCTTGTGGCGTCTTCACCTCCGGGCGCGGTGGATACATGGCGCTTTGCCGATCTGAAGGTCACCCAGCCCGTAGATTCCGATACCGCCGAGGCCGCAGCGACGGCGAATGCTGCCGGCGCGCCTGCCTCGACGGAGGAGACCGGGGCCGTCGACAAAGCAGATGCCGCGAAGCCGGAAGCCGATAAGGTTGCGGCCGAGCAGGTGCAGGCCAACGGCAACTGCGGCGTAGGCAAGGTGCTGTTCGACGATGCATTCGCCGACCAGGATTCCGTCTGGGGCGCGAAGACGAAGCATTTTTCCATCGAGGGTGGCGCTGCCGTGTTCCGGCCAGCTGCGGGTACACCGGCGCTGCGCTTCAATCGCGTGTTCGTGTTCGAGGACTTCGATGCGTGCGCCACGGTTTCCATCGACAACAACACATCCAATCCGACCGTGAGCTATGCCGGTCTGATCTTCTGGGTGCAGGACGCGCGCAATTATTACCAGGCGGTGCTGGCGCCGAATGGCTACTTCACGGTCGCGCGCATAGTGGACGGCAAAGCATTGCCGAAGCGCCCCGTGGACTGGCGTAAGTTGGATTTTGCAGATACCGGCAGGAGAAAGAAGAACACGCTGCGTGTGACCGCCAAGGGCCGTGAGGTGGAGGTGTTCGTCAACGGCAAATCGGCCGGCACCTTCCGCGGTGATCCACCTCATGGGCCGAGCTACATCGGCCTACTGGCTGCAGCCGCCGATACCAAGCGCGGCGACACGTGGTCGATCAGCGACCTCAAGGTTACGGCGCCGCAGTAGCGGCGCCGCGACGTACGTTTTGTCAGAGCGCGTGAGCAGCGGCGTCCGCTGAGGCCGCCGACTGCACTGCCTTCTGCACCTTCTCGAATGCACGCACCTCGATCTGGCGAATGCGTTCGCGAGAGACGCCGAACTCCGTCGAGAGATCCTCCAGCGTTGCCGGGCTCTCGGCCAGACGCCGCGCTTCAAAGATCCGCCGCTCGCGATCGTTGAGCGAGGCGAGGGCGCTGGTCAGGTAGTTCTTGCGCTGGTCGAACTCCTGGCTCTCGCCAAGCACCTCTTCCTGCGTCGGCTGATCGTCCGCCAGCCAGTCCTGCCATTCGCCAGCCTCACTATCGGCGCGCACCGGTGCGTTGAGCGATGCGTCGCCGCCAAGCCGACGATTCATCGAAATGACGTCGGCTTCGCTGACGCCGAACTTGGTCGCGATGGTCTTGACCTGATCGGGACGCAGGTCGCCCTCGTCGAGAGCCTGCAGCTGGCTCTTGGCGCGGCGCAGGTTGAAGAAGAGCTTCTTCTGCGCCGCCGTGGTGCCCATCTTCACGAGGCTCCACGAGCGCAGGATGTACTCTTGGATCGAGGCGCGGATCCACCACATGGCGTAGGTGGCGAGGCGGAAGCCCTTGTCGGGGTCGAACCGCTTCACCGCCTGCATGAGGCCGACGTTGCCCTCGGAGATCACCTCACCGATCGGCAGGCCGTAGCCGCGATAGCCCATGGCGATGCGCGCGACGAGGCGCAGATGCGACGTCACGAGTTTCTCAGCCGCGTCCTGATCGGAATGCTCCTGCCAGCGCTTGGCCAGCATGAATTCCTCTCCGGGCTCCAGCATCGGAAACTTGCGGATTTCCTCCAAATAGCGGGAGAGGCCGAGTGAGCCCTGCGCAATGGTCGGAAGTTTCGTCGCCATATTCTCTACCAAGCCGCCCAGTGCCTGCAGGCGGTCCCTCTCAATACGCGGCTCGCGCCGCACCGGGCAGATACTCGGGTGCCCGACCCTATAACGCCTGAGCGCCCGTAATCCGTCGCTTCGACGTATTGGCTATACGCCGCGCGGCGATACAATGTTGCATGTTACTTATGTCGCACCCGCAACCCTGTATTGTGCCCGACGCGGGACGCCCGAACGCCAGCCCTACCCCTATAAAGACTTGCTCAGGGCGCCGGCAGGCAAGTGAAAACGCGGTAATCAAAGGGTTCGCCGGCCTTGCACGTTTTGCCGATCAATCGACTTTGAGTGCGCCGAGCAGCGCTTGCATGTCGGGTGGTAGCTCGCTTTCGAAGTGCATCGCCTCGCCGGTCACCGGATGCTCGAAGCCGAGTTCGGCCGCATGCAACGCCTGACGGTCGATGGCCTCCAGCGCCTGCAGGGCGGCCGGCGACAGCTTGGCGGCCTTGGCTTTGAAGCCGCTTCCGTACGTGGCGTCGCCCAGGACCGGGTGTCCGATGTGGGCCAGATGCACGCGAATTTGATGCGTGCGTCCCGTTTCCAACTCGAGGCGCAACAGTGAGACCTGCCCGGCAGGCGTGTCGAAGGTCGTAAGCAGCTCGTAATGTGTCACGGCATGGCGGCCGCCTTCGCCACGCGTCACGGCGATCTTCGTGCGGTTGGTCTGGCTGCGCGCCAGGCGTGCCGAGATGGAGCCGCGCGGGCGCAACGGCTTGCCCCAGACGAGCGCCAGATAGGCGCGCTCGAGGCGGCCGTCCTCACCGTGCGAGGCGAACTGAGCCGCTAGCCCCTGGTGCGCCGCGTCCGTCTTGGCGACGACGAGCAGCCCGGATGTGCCTTTGTCCAGGCGATGCACGATGCCGGGCCGCTTCACGCCGCCGATACCCGACAGGCTATCCCCGCAGTGTGCGATCAGCGCGTTGACCAGCGTGCCGCTGGCGTGCCCGGCAGCCGGATGCACGACCATGTGCGCCGCCTTGTCGACGACGATGAGGTGCGCGTCCTCGTAGACGATATCGAGGTGGATCGGCTGCGCCTCGGGCTCTGCCGGGACCGGCGGCGGCAGGATAACCGAGAACGTGTCGCCCGGTTTGACCCGATAGGACCCATCTCCTAAGGTCCGCCCGCCTTGGTCGTGGACGTTGCCGGACCGTATCAGGGATTTGACGCGCTCGCGGCTGAGGTCAGCGATCCGCGCCGACAGCAGCTTGTCGAGACGCGTGCCCGCTTCCGCTTCCTCGACGGTCAATTCGATGGGATCGCCAGCCGGCATTGCGCGCGTCATCAACTCGCAGCCTTCAAGTGCGCCTCGTCCGCCGCGATGGGGAAGGAGACCTGGATGCAGCCTACACCCGCGACTGCCTCGGGTACCGCGCCCCCGGAAGGTGGCCCGGAAGGGGGACTGACACCGTCGGAGGCGCGTCTACAACGCAACCTCAAGATCATCGTCGTTGCGATGGGGCTGCTGATCTTCGCCGGCCTCGCGACGATCGTCGGGCGCATCATCTATCTCGCTTCGGGCCCTGCCGCGCAACCTCCCGCCGCTGATGCCGGGCCGGCGTCCGGTGCAGGTGCTGCCGTTGCCGATCGCGCGCTGACTTTGCCGGCGGGAGCGGTGGTCCGCTCCATATCGCTCTCCGGCGACCGTCTGGCGGTGCACTATGAGGCCGCCGGCACCGAAGGCATCGCGGTCCTCGATCTGGCCAGCGGCCGCGTCCTGACGAGGGTCGATCTTCCGCGCGGAGGAAATTCCGGGGACTAACGCGCGATCTTGCCGCTGGAGCGCGTCCAGGCAAAGAAACGGCTTGATCCCGAAGGGGATGGTCCCATATAGGTTCGCTCCAGCGCTGTCCCGTTCGTCTAGTGGCCTAGGACACCAGCCTCTCACGTTGGGAACAGGGGTTCGAGTCCCCTACGGGGCGCCATTTCCTTTATATATCAATGAGTTAGGATTGAAACGGTGTATACTGACACCGTTTTATCGTGGAAATTCAACGCGCCAATTATCCTAACCGTCTGATTTCAAACACTTTCCGCACTCGAAAAGCCGACCGCCATTTATCCTGCACGCCGGCACGAAAAAGCCCCGCTCGGCGATGCCGAACGGGGTCTTCTACAATCGCAGTCGTTGTAGATTTCCGACGCCGTGGATCAGGCGCCGCCCGACGTGCTCGCATGCTTAGCGCTCACGTAGAGCGGTGTGATTTCGAAGCCCCGCGATGCTTGCTGCTTGTTGTCGGTCACGTACCAGCAGCCATTGTACCGATAGCGCCATGCTACCGGCTCAACCTGCATCACGCTCTCCTCGGGGCTGTCAGCGCGGAAGCGCAGTTCGTCTCGGATTTCCATCCAGAGCTGGCCGAGCATGTTCTGCCCATCGCGGTTCGGCCCCCAGCCCCAGAAGTCGTCTCGCCAGCTATCCTCGATCAGCTCGCGGTCGCCAGTAGCGAGCAGCTTGCGCCGGACGTATTCATGCTGCTCGACCTTCGCGCGGAGAATGTCCCGCATGATGTCGACCTTCACAGCGTCCCAATCGGCACGACGAACGGAACGGTAGCGCTCCGCGATCTTGAAAGCCTCGTGCGCTGAAGGCGCCTGGCGAATGAGCGAAGCCACGCCGGGATCATTCGCTATGAACTTCTCCCAATGGTAGGCGGCTTCCGATGTGGCAAAACGGCGGCCCCTCCATTCGAGCGAGAAGGCCGAGAAGTTCGACAGAACATAGAAGTCCTGCTCGTAGAAGAACACCTGCGAAGGCGTGTCCAGCTTGTGGCACTCAAAAGGCTCCGCCGGTGCAGGCCCGAGCACTTTTTCATTACTCATCACTTCTTCCCCTGACGCACCATCGCGCCTCCCTGCTCCGGACCTATGTCCATGAGCACGAAGTCGCGTAGGGGTCAGCGGGTGATCAAGGCGGGCGGGGGCATCGTCATCTCCATCGCGGTGAACCGCGTCGGAGAAAAATACGGCGTCAACGGATAATGTCCAGATCGCTCGGCGAATTCACTTCGCCGCTGTGTCGTAATCCAAGTTCTCCAATTGGTTCGCAGTAACGATTTCCTCGAAACTGCCGTCGCTGTCGGCGTGCGGAAGAAATGGATACCGCTGCGATGCCTTGCTCGGCGTGATGTCCACGAGCCTACCGTCAGCTTCTTCGACTACTGAATGCGGCGTAAACCGCACCATTGGCATCAACCCCCTCGACGTCTTCTCGAAGTCAAACACGATCCAGCCCCGTACCGAGCGCGTATCGGGATTTTCGAGCACCCACCGGTCCACGTTGTTGTGACAGTCTCTTTCGGACGGTTTCCAGTCACTGCCCTCGCGATCCTCGTAGGGAACAACGACCGCTTCAGCGCGCCGCTCATACAGCTTCCTCGCCAGCTCCTTTAGATCGCCCGCCACCACGCGCTCTCCATCGGCCACCTCGCCCCGAGGACTTGATCAATGCGGAAAGTCCGGACGTTCGAATATCGCTCGTATCTCCTGCGGACCGATGAGCCCGCTAGCGTTCCCCTCGACCACGCCGATATCGAACCCGATCGATGCATTGATGTAATCGGTCTCGTTTAGTGCCATGAACCGTTTGATGGCCCCTGCCAGCGTGCCGTCATAAACGGGGCCGCCACGCATCACGGTCCCGTTCCTGATCTCGTCAGCGCGCGGAATAACGTGGAGCTTCGCTGCTCTGTCGTAGTGAACTTTCATGGCTCGCGCTCCTCATCCAACCACACCTTCACAGCCAGGACTTCGTCCCACCGCCAAGCCACTCGATCCTTATCGAGCTTCTTAGGGCGAGGCAGCCGGCCGCTGCGGAGTAAGTTGAGCAGACCAGTTTCTCCGACGCTCAGCGCCTTCATCGTGGCTTCGGGACGAACCGGCACCATCACTCGGAGCCGGTCAGGGGCCAAGATCATTCCCTCGACGTAAACGTCGTCGCGCTCGACCGCCCACTCGTCGGCCAAGCGCTTCTCGAAGCGCTCAAGCTTCTCGGCGGGTTCCCACCAGCGCCAATATCGATGCAGCTCGCGCACTTCCGGTCCATCCGGCGAAACGCCATCGCCAGGGAATACGGTGTAGGAGGCGTTCGGGTGCTTGCGAACGTAGTCGTGCACGTCGTCGGCGTTGTCGAAAGTGGCGACGACCTGGCCCGAGCACGAGAGGGTGAAGCGAGCGGATCGCCGACCCTCGTCAGAGCAGATGTGATCCATGAAAGTCCCCTTGGCACTCCATGTGCCTTGACTGCCAAGGGTGTAGTGATTCGCTGCTCTTGAGAAGGCCCGCTTCCCTTTCGAGAAACGGGCCGAATTGCTGGCAACGGGACAGAACGATACGAGACCGGACAGAACGTATTTTATCCTAACCCCTATCCTAACCCATTGAAATCATTGACACAGCAAGGCCCCCTACGGGGCGCCAGTGCAACCCAGCCTAATCCGTTGAAAAATCGGTAAGAATCTCACGCGCTTAGGGGCTAAGCGTAGCTGGGAGGGCTTCTTACTGCAACATCGACTGCAACATTCCCCGTGTGGGAAGTGTCTGCCGTCGTCAACGGAGCAGGCCCATGTCGGCGCTACAGGCACGGCACGTCCACATAAGCGCGAGGGGTTCTGGTACCTTGTCCGGAGGGTGCCGGCGCAATACGCCGGGCTCGACCGGCGCGGTCTCGTGCGCGTCTCGACGCGCATCCGCATCTACGACGACCCGCGCGCCGTCAGGGCGCAGCGGGACCTGCAACGCCTCATGCCGAGCTTACCAAGTACTGGGGCGATCTTGCCGCCGGGCGCGACCCCGAGCGTTAGATCGTGCAGGAGGACCGTCGCTGCCTGTTACGATCAATAATTGGCTTGTCGCCGCTCAGCGCGACGTGCGCCCCATCGCCATACTCGTCTGTCCACGATGACTTTCAGCGTTGCTGCAATCACCAGCGCGCACAAAGCCACCTTCGACACCGTTTCCATTGTGCCTTCGATGAGCACGCTGTGGACGGCGGTTGTGACGACAATGACCGCTGCGAGGACCGTATGAGCGATGCGCCAATTACGCGGATGCCAACCGAGACGCTGGCGCAGCGCGACCAGGATCGCGACGCCAAAGATGGCCCACATCGCGATCACGCCCCAGGCAGCAAAGGGCGTCGGTGATCTAAAGAGAAGTGCATCGATCACGTCCGGCGGGCTCGTGGTCCAGAGCCCAGCGACGTGAATGATCACGGCTGCAACCAGCAAGACTCCGGTCCAACGATGCACGCGCCGTGCCTGATAAGGAGAAAACCCTGGCAGGAACCCGCCAATCAGCAACGGCTGAAGCAGCATCAGACCCAGACCGGCAACCCCCGCGAGACAAGCGACGATGTAGACGGGTTCGCGCCATGCGAGCAGCGGGCTGAGTGTTGCGGCAACGATCGGCACGGCGATTGCGGTCGCGACCGCGCTCCAGATCAGCCAAGCCTTGATCAACCTCGTGCGCGGATGGACCAAGTGTCGCTCAAACCGGTTTGAGGACGAAGTGCGCCTCGAGGCTCGTGTCCTTGGCACTCGACATCAGGGGACGAAGAAAGACGGTCTCGAACTCGCCGCTGTCATACGCAAGGTGGCCATGCGCCTGGCCAAAGGCCGGAACGATCTGCGGCATCTCAAGCCGAAACCGTCCGTTTTCATCCGTAAGCGTAGCCCCGTGGCTGTGCGGATCTCGCTCGTGGCCCTCTGTTGTGTGCGCCCAAATTTGGATGCGCTGGCCCGGAAGCGGCGCCCCATCTCCGGCACGGCGCACGGTGCCGCTCATCCAGAAGCCCCCGCCCCCGATCCCTTCCACGATCGGAGCGCCCGGACGATAATTGTTCGATCCACCCGGCATCGAGGGGGTTGGTGCAAGCCCTTGCGCGCGTGCGGGCAAGCGCAGTCCCGAGAACGTGAGCGCCATCAACGCTCCGCCGGCAGCAAGAAGCCCTCGACGGTTGAGAAAAACATCAGCCATGACAAGTCCTCCTGTCCGTCGCGTTACAACACTGAGCCGGGGATGCCTCCGGCAACCCGCTTACCGATGCGGACAGCCTGGCCAGCAACAGGGCCGCCGCTTACCGCTTGATAGCTCATCAATTGCCCGCTCAATGCGGCGGGTTCTCGTCTCTGCTTTTTTCGCGGATTCAATCCAACAGATCCATTCATTCCGCGCGATCGATGAAATGTCTTCCCAGGTATCAAGGGCTTGCCTGTGCGACGTAAGGTTCGCCCTGAGATCTGGGGGCAGTTTGTGGACCTCACCACCTGAAGCAACTTTTGATGGAGGCATGGCCTACGCCTCCATCAGGCCGTAGATGTCAGACGTCTGCTCGCAACGGATGCGCCTGGAAGTCCCGGCTAGCACTGCAACGCCTGTTTTTGTCCAGCGCACTCGTTCCACCTTTAGGATTGTTCGCGCCATTGCAGCCAGGTTGCGGCAGCTGTCGTGTCCTCTGGTGTCAACTCGTGCCCGGCCTCGATCCGTATGACTTCCAGATCGGCACCGCCAGATCGCAGCAGGTTTTCGAGCGCGGGTGCGTATTGGCCATAAGGATCGTGCGCACCGGTTAGCATGAGGATCTCCGCGCCCGCCAAGTCCGGCACCGGCATGTTCTCAAGCGCCGCCAGCGCCCGGATCAGGATGGCCCGGCGGATTACGTCTGGATACAGAGCCAGAACGGCGGCAGCGAAGTTCGCGCCGTTCGAGTAGCCGAGGAAGGTCATCCGGCCAGGATCCAGCCCGTAGCCCGTGACAGCACCCTCGACGAAGGCTGCGAAGGCCTCCGCCTCGGCGCGGATGTCCGCCTGATCGAAGCTCGTCATGCTCAGCCGGCGGAACCATCGCGCGGTTCCTTCCTCATGACTGCGCCCGCGCACGCCGAGCAGTGTCGCGCGCGGCGCGATCCGGTGCGCCAACGGCATCAAGTCGGCTTCATTGCCACCGGTCCCGTGCATCAGGACGATCACGCTTCCGTCCGGATCGTCCGGCGTGTGGAAGCGATGAACGAAGGGCAGATCCCGCATCGGTCGCCGCTCCTCGCCAGGAAAGGCGAATCGGGGCAGCATCACACGCAGATCCTCGGCGCGGTCGGCATCATGGGGAGGCACGAACAAGATCTCTCCCAGGTGCTCCAGAGGTTCGTCGACCGCAAAGCCGGGACCGTCGGTTGCCAATTCCAGCAATGTTCCGCCGGGCTCGCGCACATAGAGAGAGGTGAAATACTTGCGGTCGTGAACGCTGGTGGGCAGCGCCTCGATCTGAGATAGTTCCATCTCGGCAGCCCGCACCGCCGCCACATCGACAGCGCGGAAGGCGACATGATCTGCAGTGCCGCTACCGGGGCTGCCGGGCACGTATCCGGTCGCGTCCCTGATGTCGACGACGTCGGTATCCGACTGCATGCGCCGAACGCTGGCCGATATGGAGCCAGGCCGGAAACCGAACCGGCCGACGAACGCCGCGGTGTCTTCAGGCTTGTCGGTCAGGATGGTGACCGCGCGCAACCGCGTAACCGCCCGCGCGGTGTCGCCCCATGGCTTCGATGCCGGGAGATCCGTTCCCACCAGCTTGACGATCACGCCGTCCGGATCCTTGAGCCGAAGAACGGGCTCTCCAAACTCGCGCGAAGGTTTCTCGACTGGCACGCTGTGCTCGATCGCGCGGGTCAGCCAATCGCCGATACTCGAGGCGGGCACGGCGAAGGCGATCTCTGAGACCTGTCCGTTGCCCACTCGGCCGGGCGCGCCATCTTCCCATACGAGGAAGGTGACGAGGGAGCCGGGCGAGCCTTCAGCGTCGCCATAGATGAGATGGAGCTGCGCGCCGTCCTCGTAGCCGCCCGTGCGCTTGACCAGCCGCAAACCGAGGAAGCCGACATAGAAGTCGACGTTTGCCTGCACACGGCGGGTGATCAGCGTGACGTGGTGAATGCCGCTGGTCATGTTGTTCGTTCAGCCGCTCACCACGCGCGGGACCCGCGGCGTACCGAAATCGCATTCGAGGGCGTGGCGGTCCCATGCAGCGGTATCCGCCGCGACCTCGTAGGTCGATTGTAGAAAGCGCATTAGCGTCGCCTCGGGTTCGCGGCTTCGGCGGACGGCTTCGTAGGGCAGCAGGAACTCGCCCAGAGCCTTATCGAAACGGGCCTCCGCCGGTTCGACCGATCGTTCAGCAAAGCCGTCCGGCACCGGATAGGCATAGGCGTAGAACATCGGTTCGTCCACGCCACCGCCGCCCGGCCAGAAGCCGGCCGAGGCGACTTCGTGGCTGTAGGCCTCGCGCGTCACAGCATCGGGCAGCGCCGGCACACCGCCGGGATGGCTCGGCGCATTGCGGCCCGAGAAGCGCGTCACTGCGAGATCGAAGGATCCCCAGAACAGATGCACGGGCGAAACCTTGCCGAGGAAGCCGGTGCGGAACCGCGAAAACACACGGTCGATCTGCACCAGTGCGCGGTGAAATCGCTCGACCGCCTTGCGGTCGTAAGGCCGCGCCGCGGTGTCCTCGGCAAAGGGCTTGGGGTCTGCGACCTCGTTCGGTGACCCGTGGATGAGCATCCGGCCGCCGAGCCGTTCAACGAGGTCTGTCGTTTGCTGCAGGAAATCGGCAACGCTCATCGCCTGCAGCGGAAAGCTCTCGCGTGCCTGAAGGCTCTCACCTACTAGGCGATGCTCCCGGAGATCGAAAGTCAGGGTGATGGCCGCGCTGCCATCGGGCACCACCCCCGTCGTCAGCCCGCGCGGCGTCACGTAGAGGGTCGCGTGCCAGGAGTGGTTGACCCAAGGCGTGTGGGCGAGCCGATACTTGCCGATGATCTGGCTCCACAGGTGAAGCGCTGAGCAGGTATCGGCCCAGTCGGCATAGGGCAACGCCGGCCAGTCGTCCTTTTCCGTCTGTCCGACGCTCATCCGAGCGGCTCCATGCCCTGACGCTGCAGCGCAAGGCGAACCCCCTCGTCTTGTTCCATACGAGTGCGGAATGCCTTCAATGCGGGGTAATCCCCAATCGACAGGGGTGTGCTATCGATCCAGCGCGTCAACACATAAAGGAATGTGTCTGCCAAGGAGCGCTGACCGAGATACCATTCGCCCCCATTCTCCCTGAGAACGGTATCCATCCGCTTGTAATGCTCGGCGAGCCTCTCGTACGTCTTGCGCTTTACCTCCTCCTTCGCAGCATCCGTGTCAGCGAATTTCTGTGTGTTGAAGTGACCACCATAGCCCGCGTGCACTTCGGAGGTCATGTAGGACAGCGCTTCGGCTTCCTTGCGGCCGAGCGGCGTATCGCGGGCGTACCTTTCGTCGCCGGATGTCGCGCCGAGCCATTCCAGGATCGCAGATGCTTCGGTCAGCACGTCGTCATCGTCGAAGCGCAGCGCCGGCACTTGCCCCTTGGGATTGATGGCGAGGTAGTAATCCTTCTTCTGGTCGCCATACGGGATGTTTTTGACCTCAACCGGAGAACCGAGCCAAGCGGCAGCAATGTTCGGAGCAAGCGAGCAAGTTCCAGGCATCGTGTAGAGCGTCGGCATGGCTTCTCCTCGAGTGTTTTGCATCTGAGCGATTTGATTGCCGCTCCAACGCGGTGTTTCGATTTCCAGCGGAGGCGCTCCCGGAAGCAGATGCGCTAAGAGTGCGGTGAAGCGTCTAGGCGATCTTGCCGACATTGGAGATCGCGGCGTCCTCGGGAATCCGCGCCGTCGGCGACCTCAGCGATATGGGGATCCTACGGACTATTCCAAGATCATCGAACGGCCAATGCTCAGCTGTCAGCAATTGCCATCGCTAGCGCTCGTTCGCGCATCAGGTTTTCAAGGGAAAAGCGTAAGCCTACCCAGCATGGCGCAAGACTTGCGTCTCACCATCTGAAAGTCGCAGGCGGGGCAGACCAAAAAGATCAAAATGCGAGCCAACTTATTCGGGGGTCGGAATAGATCAGTCGCTGGTCGCCTGCTTGTCATTCGAAAGCGACTTCACGAATGCGGCGAGTTGCCAGATTTGCTCGTCAAGGATACGGCCCCGGAATGACGGCATGCCGTTCGGCCTACCTTCGCGGATGGACGAGAAGATGTGCGCCAGGGAGGACCCGTAAATCCACGTGCTGTCCATTAGCGGAGGCCCCATGCCGCCGCCGCCATTGGCATGGCAGCCGACACAATTCATCGCGCTGTAAAGCTGCTTCCCCGCGGCGATCATTTCCGGGTTGCCCTCATACTTCTCGACAGCCTCGGGGATCTGCTGAACCGGCCCCTCGGGCCCAGGCGCCAAGGGGACGAGCGGGATGATCAGTTGCTGCTCTTCAATCCGCTCGTTCGCTCCCTCGCGCTCCGCTGCGGCCACACCGAACAAACCGGCAGTCGACAGCAGGCTGGCGTAGAAGATGCGCGCCAAGCTCATCGTTCGACCTCCGGCTTCTCTATAGGCTCCGGCGAACGCGGAATGCCATAAGTGTCGAGGAGCGCGTCGATCTCGGGCTTCTTCCTGATCAGCGCGGCATCCAGCTCTTTCGCTAACTCCTCATCCTGCTTGCGCACGCCCATGGCGATGGAGAAAGCCATCGGCGCGACGGTTTGCTCATCGGCGGTTATCGGCGTCAGGTTGAGCGGGGTCTTTTCGCGTGTAGCGAAATAGCCGGCGGCCGGTCCCCAGACAACCGCGACATCCACCTCGCCACTGGCAACGCCGCTCATGATCTCTTCGAGGGGCGCGCCGGCTTCCGGTTTGCGTCCCCAGACCATGTAGCCCTTCATTTTGCGTTGCATGCCGCGGGCGGCGAGTTCCTCGACGGGCGGTGTGTTGATTCCATCATCGCCGATGAGCTGCACGCCGATCTTGCCGGTCGATGACAACAACTCCGAAAACGAGCGCACGGGCGCCGCATCCGACCTCGTCACGAACACGTACGTGGAGCGGTAATAAGGGCGCGTAGTGCGCACGCGCTCGCTCTGCGCAGCGATGCCGGGGATGATATCG
>JAESGM010000888.1_pt1 | contig 13226 bp, 13 predicted proteins | sample 9269721 | NCBI WGS metagenome assembly JAESGM01 (sample SAMN15720920, study PRJNA650825) | algae metagenome | isolation source: Komarekiella atlantica HA4396-MV6 and co-occurring heterotrophs from... | place: USA: Theobald House, Kauai, HI | collected 2009-07-29 | reverse complement strand
GGGGTGGGGGGCCGTTCGACCGGGCGTGACGATGCAGCGTCGTGCTCAGGCTTTACGCCCCCCCACCCTAACCCTCCCCACCGCAAGCGGGGGGAGGGGATCGGAAAACGTCGCGCCACGAAGCGACCCATCGATCGCGCTTCCGTCATGCCGGCGGAAACGCCACGCAGGCCGCCGCGTCCCGGATGCCGAGCGCGACCCGGTCGCCGACGCCAAGCGCGGCAATGGTTTCGTCGCGCAGCGCCACCGCCCGCAGCAAGCGGCCGCTATCGACCTCGATCTCGTACTCCATCAGCGCGCCGATATGGCGGCGGAGGCGAATCGCGCCTGGCCAAAGGGCGGCCTCGACGCTTGCGGGGCGCAGCACGATGTTGTGGGGCCGCAACATCACCCGCACCGGGCCGTCGAGCGTCGTCGCGACGCCCTGGCCGTCGGGCAGCGCGACCCGGCCGGCATGGGCAACGCCCTCCCAGAAATTCGAGGCACCGACGAAATCGGCGACATAGGCGCTTCGTGGCCGGTCGAAGATTTCTTCGGGCGTGCCGAGCTGCTCGATCCTGCCGGCGCGCATCACCGCGATGCGGTCGGACATCGTCAGCGCCTCTTCCTGATCGTGCGTGACGAAGATCGCGGTGATGCCGAGGCGCTTGATGAGCTGGCGCATCTCCATCTGCATCGTGCCGCGCAGTTTGGCGTCGAGCGCGTTGAAGGGCTCGTCCAGCAGGAGCACGCGCGGCGCCAGCACCAGCACGCGCGCGATCGCGACGCGCTGCTGCTGTCCGCCCGAGAGCTGGCTCGGATAGCGCTCCTCGAAGCCGGTCAGCGAGACGGTGGCGAGCGCCGCCTTCACCCGGCTCGCGATCTCGGATGCCGGCGCGCCGCGCATGCGCAGGCCGTAGGCGACGTTCCTCGCCACGGTGAGATGGGGAAACAGCGCATAGCTCTGGAACACGACGCCGACCGAGCGCCGGTTGACGGGCACGGGGATGGTGTCGCGCCCGTCGATCAGGATTTCGCCGGAATCAGGCGTGAGGAACCCGGCGATGCAGCGCAAAAGCGTAGTCTTGCCGCAGCCGGAGGGGCCGAGCAGCGTCAGGATTTCGCCCTCCCGCGCGGTCAGCGAGCAGTCGTCGAGAACCGTCAGCCCGCCGAAGCGCTTGACCGCCTTGCGGATCGCGACGACCGGGGTCTCAGTCGCCCCGGTCCTGCCGGACAGAACGCCGGCCTCGCTCACCCTGCGAACATCCGGTCGAAGGCCTCGACGATCTTGCCGCGGTTGGGCGCGACCTTGGGCCAGTCGACCGAGACCATGGAGGCGACCTCCTCGGGCGTCGAGGGCAGGTAGGCGGCCGCGCCAGCGGGGGCGACGATGCCCTTCACCGTGGTGCCGAAGTAGTAGGGCGGCTGGGCCGCGAAGGTCTGGCTCTCGCTGGTGAGCAGGATGTCGGCGAACTCGTGAATCAGCGCGCTATGGGCGGTGCGCGTAAACTGGACGATCATCGTCGGCAGGATCAGCGGGCCCGGCCCGGTGACCTTGGCGTAGCCGAGCGGCAGGCCGCTGGCCACAGCGATGCCGGTGTTGTCGTGCCAGAGCGGGCAGAGCCCGATCTCGTCGCGCTCCAGCATCTGCTGCAGCAGGCCGGGGCTGCGGCCGACCAGCGGCTTCAGCTCCTTCCACTTGGCGAGGCCGAAATCGGTGTCGGAATCGGGCCGGCCGAAGGCGGCCGCCGCGATCGACACGCAGGCCAGGCCGAGATTGGACTGCGGCCGCGAGACGCCGATCTTGCCGGCATATTCGGGCTTCCAGAGATCGGCCCAGGTTTTTGGCGGGTTGGGCACCATCTGCTTGTTGTAGGCGATGCCGATGCCGGCATAGCTGATCGGCGCGCCCATGCCGTAGGCATAGGGGATGAAGCGCTCGTCGACGTTCTTGATGTTGGGAATCTTCGCCATGTCGAGCTTTTCGAGCACGCCCTCGTCGACGGCGTTGATGATCGCGGGCGAGCCCATCACCGCGAAGTCGTAGGGAGACGCGCCGCGCGCCGCCTTGATCTGGGCGATCGCCTCGGCCGAAAGCCCGCCGATGACCCGCAGCGAGACGCCCGGATGGCGCTTGGCCAGTTCCGCGCCGGCGCGCTTCAGCGGATCGTCCTGGGCGCTGCCATAGCCGATCATCACCAGTTCGCGGGCCTGCGCCCTCAGGACGGAGGGAGCCGCGATGACGCCGCCGGCGGCTGCGCCCAGAAACAGGCGTCGAGACAGGGTCTTCATAAGACGGCCTCCTGGTTTGGCTCTGGCCGGGCGGGAAGCGCCAGGGCCGAGTGCGGCGTTTCGTTCCGACAACCAATCTCTTTCAATTTGAGACGAAACGAAACCTTACGCAAGCACAAAACGTAGCCAGGAAAGGATGATTTTCGCGCCGCTCACGCCAGCGCAACGCGCAGGCCCGCCCCTTCGAGCGCCTGGATGTCGGCGGCCGGCGCGCCGCTGTCGGTGATGAGCAGGTCGACCTGGTCGAGCGGGGCGATGCGGGCGCTGCCGACATGGCCGATCTTGCCATGGTCGGCGACGACGATGACGCGCAGCGCGGCCGCGATCATCGCCTGCTTGATCTCGGCCTCCTCCCAGTTGCCGTTTGTGAAGCCGCGCGCCGCATCGACGCCCGCGCAGCACAGGAAGGCGACGTCGGCGTTGATCTCGCGCAGCAGATGCGTGCCGAAGGGCGAGATCAGGCTGTGGGCGCGGGCATTGCGTCCGCCGCGCCTGAGCCGGCCGCCGGTGACGATCACGGTGACGCCCGCATGGCCTTCCAGCGCGATGGCGATGTCGAGTCCGTTGGTGACGACGACGACGTCGGTCAGGCCCCTGGGCAGCGCCTGCGCCAGCGCCAGCGTCGTCGTGCCGGCGTCGAGGATGATGGTTTCGCCGTCGCGCACCAGGCTGGCGGCGAGATCGGCGATCGCCTCCTTCTCCGCCGGAAAGGTCTGGCTCGGCAGGTCGGCCGGGCGCTCGAAACGGGCCGGGCGCAGGGCCATCGCGCCGCCGCGGATGCGCCGGATCAGGCGGCGCCTCTCCAGCGCGTCGAGATCGGCGCGGATCGTCACTGCCGAGACGCCGAGCGCCTCGGCCAGCGTCGTCACCTCGACCACCCCCCTCGCCTTCAGCATCTCGAGGATGCGTTCGTGGCGCGGCGGCGCGCGGCCCTTGGCCGGATCGGGAGAGGGTTGCGTCTGGGTCATGCTCGGCTTTTCGTTGGTTCTTGCGTTTCAGCTTAAAATGAAGAATATCGAAAGTCAGTATCGATCGACACTCCGCGCGGACCGGCCGTCGATCACCAGCGACAGGATAGACACGGACCATGGTCGACCACAGCCAGCAATTCAAAGCCCTGAAGCGCGAATCCTCCTCGGACGCGCCCGGCGACCCGGAGCGCTTCCGCCGGGTCGAGCTGACCAATCAGGAGATGATGGCGCAGGGCCAGGCGATCTCGCGCACGCTGGAGACCGCCGCCGACGGCATCGCGCGTATCGCCAGCGACCTCGCCACGCGTCCCTTGCGCCGCGTCGTCATGATCGGCTGCGGCGATTCATGGATTTCCGGCTACGGCGTGCGCCTCGCCATGGAGCGCGTGCTCGGCGTCGTCTGCGAGCCCTATGAGGCGTTCGACTTCGAGCATTACGGGCTCGCCACCGTCGACGACGCCACGCTCGTCATCGGCCTCAGCTCCAGCGGCAACACCGCCCCGGTGATGGCCGGCCTGCGCGGCGCGGTCGCCAAAGGGGCCTATGCGGTCGCGCTCTCGAACTCGGCCAACTCCGCGATGACGCGCGAATTCCCCGACACCCTGCTGATCCAGGCGACGCGGGGCGGCTGGCCGACACAGTCCAGCACGGCGGCCATGGCGCTGAAGATCGCGCTGGCGCTCGCCATCGCCAGGGCGCGCGGCCGGGCTGAGGGCGATGCCGCCGGGCTCGCGGCCGATCTCGCCGCGATGCCGGCGCTGATGGATCAGGTCTCGCGCGAGTTCACCGACCGGGCGATCGCGCTGGGCAAGGAGCTCGCCCGCGCCGACATGGTGCTGCTGGCCGGCGCAGGCCCGCATTTCGCGCCGGCCGCATTCGGCGCGGCCAAGCTGAAGGAGCTCGCTCCGATCCACGCCATCGCCTTCCCGCTGGAGGAATACCACCACTACCGCACCCAGAAGGCCGGCGACCCGATGTTCGTGATCGCGCCGGACGCCGCGAGCCATCAGCGCGCGCTGGAGACGGTCATCGTCGGCAAGGGAGTCGGCGGCCACTGCATCGTGCTCGCGCCGCAGGGCGAGACGGCGTTCGACGACTACGCCGCGCATGTCTGGCGCCTGCCGAAGGTCAGGGTCGAGCTCGCGCCGATGCTCTACAGCGTGCCGCTGCACCTGTTCTCCTACCACGTCACCAAGGCGCGCGACGCGCTGGGGCTGGGCGCGCCCAATCTCGGCGGGCTTTCCGTCGGCGGTCTGGCCGCGTGACACCGGAGCTCGTCACGGTCGGCGGGCTCACCGTCGACAACGTGATCTCCTCGGACGGGACCGTCGCGCTGGCGCGCGTCGGCGGCAACGGCGCCTATTCCGCCGTCGGCGCGCTGTGCTGGGCCAAAGCCGTCGGCCTCGTCAGCGTCGCCGTCTCGACCTATCCGAAACCGGCGCTGGAGACGCTTGCCCGCAACGGCATCGCGCTCGGCGGCGTCGTGATGCATGAGGCCGCGCTCGAAAGCGGCAATTGGTTCATCTACGATTCCGAGGGCAACCGGCATGAGCGGCTCTCGAGCCCGCCGGGCGCTCTCGCCGAGGCCGGCTTTCCGACCGACCGGCTGAGCCCGGCGCAGGTCGCGCGCTGGCAGGGGATGCTGCGAGCGCGCGACGTTTCCAATGAGCCGAGCTACTCGCAGTTCCGCGACAGCCATCCGATGACGCCCGCGCAGGTGCCCCAAAACTATCTCGACGCGCGCGGCGTCCATCTCGCGCCGAGCCGCACCGTCGTGCTGAACGCCATGCTGCCGCTGTTCAACGCGCGCGGCATGGTCGTGACGCTCGACGCCGGCTGGCAACTCGCCGAGCTTTCGCTGCCCGAGCTCGAACCGCTTCTCGCGCAGGTCGACGCCTTTCTGCCGAGCGAGGTCGAGCTGCGCGCCATCCTGCCGGGCATGGAGATCGAGCCGGCGCTGGCGCTGCTCGCCGCCCGCTGCCGCGGCACGGCGGCCGTCAAGCTCGGCGGCAAGGGGGCGCTGGTCTTCGACAAGGCCGCCGACCGGCCCGTACTCGTCCCGGTCCTGCCGACCGACGCGATCGACCCCACCGGCGCGGGCGACAGCTTCTGCGGCGGCTTCCTCGCAGGACTCGTCGAAACCCGCGACCCGGTCAGGGCGGCCTGTTACGGGGCGGTCTCGGCCTCGCTGATCGTCAGCCGCTTCGGCGTCGACGGCGCGCTGCCGATCGACCGCGCCGCCTGCCGCGAGCGCGTCACGGCGCATGCCGCCGGCATTGCGGTCTCCACCTGATCCATCCTCCGGAACCCGACACGCCCCATGTCCACGCTTCGCGTCTTCTCGCCCCGCCCGCTCGTCATCGCCGCCTTGCACCTGCCCGATTTCGGCAAGCTCAAGGACAAGGGCATGGCCTTTCTCGAGGATTATGTCGCGACCAATGCCCGCGTCTTCGCGCAGGCCGGCGTGCCTTACGTCAAGCTGCAGGACCAGACCCGCGAGGCCGGCGCGATGGCCCCGCTTTCGCTGGCGATGACGGCGGCGCTCGGCCGGTTCCTGCGCCGCGAGGTGCCCGATATCGGTCTCGGCATCATCGTCGAGGCGCATGATCCGGTCGCCTCGCTCTCGGTCGCGCATGCGGCCGGAGCCGATTTCGTGCGGCTCAAGGTCTTCGTCGGGGCGGCGATGACGGCGCAGGGCCCGCGCACGGGTATGGGCGCGCAGGCCATGGCCTTCCGCAGCGGGCTCGGGCGCGACGACATCGCCATTCTCGCCGACGTGCATGACCGGACCGCCGTGCCGATGTCGGGCGAGACGCCTGAATTCGCCGCGCAATGGGCGCAGAAGACCGGCGCGGACGGGCTGATCCTGACCGGGGCCGACTGGGGAGATTCGCTTGGCCGGATCGACCGCGCCCGCAAGAGCGGCATCAAGCGGCCGATCCTGCTCGGCGGCAGCGTCAACGAAGGCAATGTCGGCGAAGCCTTGAGGGCCGCCGACGGCGTCATCGTCTCGACCGCTTTGATGCGCAAGGACGCATACGCCGGCGACGTGCTGCGTTGGGACGCGGACCTGTGCCGCCGCTTCATGGATGCCGCACGGGGTTAGAGACCGGACCCCTTTTCGCCTCGACCGGAGGTCCGGAGCGGCGATCCGCGCGTATTGCAGGATCGCATCGCGGACAAAACCAGATGACCAGACAGATCGCCATCATCGGCGCAGGGATGGCCGGCCTCGCCGCCGCGCGACGGTTCAACGAGGCGGGGCACGCCGTCACCCTGTTCGACAAGAGCCGCGGGCTCGGCGGCCGCATGGCGACGCGTCGCGCAGGCGCGCTCCAGTTCGACCATGGCGCGCAGTATTTCACCGCCAAAGGCGCGGGCTTCCGGGCGCTGGTCGATGGCTGGCTGGCCGGCGGGCAGGTCGGCGACTGGGGCAACGGCTCCTTTGTCGGTATTCCGGGCATGAGCGCGCCGGCGCGCGCTTTGGCGGCAGGCTGCGCGATCGTCGCCGAAAGCCAAGTGACGGCGCTGCATCGCGGCGACGCCGGCTGGAGCATCCATGACGCGGACGGCCCGGTCGCGACGCCGGGCAACGGCGGTTTCGCCGCTGCTGTCCTCGCCGTGCCCGCGCCGCAAGCGACCCCGCTCGCGGCGTCCGCCGGCATTGCCTGGAGCCCGATGCAGCAGGCGTCCTATGCGCCGTGCTGGGCCCTGATGCTGGCTTTCGAGACGCCGCTCGACCTGCCTGCCGAACGGATGCGGCCGGAGCACGCCGCCATCGCCTGGATCGCGCGCGATTCCAGCAAGCCGGGCCGCGACCGCGCGACGGAGACGGTGGTCGTCCACGCGACGCCCGACTGGTCGCGCGCCAATCTGGAAGAGAGCCCGACCGACATCGCGCCGCGCCTGCTCGCGGCCTTTCGCGACCTCGCCGGCGTCGCGGCGCAGCCGAGTTTCGTCGCAGCGCATCGCTGGCGCTATGCGCTGGTCGAGCGGACGGCCGAACAATCCTTCCTTTGGGACGAGGCTACGAATCTCGGGGCCTGCGGCGACTGGTGCCTCGGTCCCCGCGTCGAAGCCGCCTTCGAGAGCGGCGACACGCTGGCAGGGGAAATGCTGGCGACATTGGCCTAGCCGGCGGCGATTTCCTCGGCAACGAAGGCCCTGACCTCCTGCGCCGCGACGCCGGGCGCGATGAAGCTGCGGCCGATGCCGCGCGCCAAAATGAAGGTCAGCACGCCGCGTTTCACCTTCTTGTCCTGCGCCATGGCGGCGACGATCTCATCGGCGCTTCCACAGCCACCCGGAACCTGCTGCAGCGTGCTTGGCAGGCCCACCGCATCGAGATGGCGAGCGACGCGGATGGCGTCCTGCCCAGGGCAGAGCCCTAGCCGCCGCGAGAAGCGGAAGGCGAGGGCAAGGCCGACCGCCACCGCCTCGCCATGAACGAGCCGGCTCGAATCGTAACCCGTCAGACGCTCCAGCGCGTGCGCAAAGGTGTGGCCGAGATTGAGCAGGGCCCGGTCGCCCTCCTCGCGCTCGTCGCGCGCGACGATTGCCGCCTTGGCGCGGCAGGCGACGGCGACCGCATGGTCGCGCTCGGGCCCGCCCGCGATGATGCGGCTCCAGTTCGCCTCGCACCAGTCGAAGAAGTCTGGATCGTCGATCAGCCCGTACTTCACCACCTCGGCATAGCCCGCCTTGAACTCGCGTTCGCTGAGCGTATCGAGCAGGGCCGTGTCGGCGATCACCAGCGCCGGCTGGTGGAAGGCGCCGATCAGGTTCTTGCCATGGCTTGAATTGATGCCGGTCTTGCCGCCGACCGACGAGTCGACCTGCGCCAGCAGGCTGGTCGGGATCTGCACGAAGCGCACCCCGCGCCGCAGGATCGCCGCCGCAAATCCGGTGAGGTCGCCGACGACGCCGCCGCCCAGCGCCAGGACGATGTCGTTGCGCTCGATCTTCGCGGCCAGAAGCTCGTCGCAGAGCGCGAAAAGCTGGGCATAGGATTTCGAGGCTTCGCCGGGCGGGATCGTGATCCGGGTCGATGCGATGCCGGCCTGCTGCAGGCTCGCCTCCAGAGCCGGCGCGTGCAGCGCGGCCACTGTCTCGTCTGTGACGATGGCGAGCTTCGAGCCGGGCGCGAGATCGCCGATCAGCCCCGCCGCTTCGCAGAGCAGATGCCGGCCGATATGGATGTCGTAGGCGCGACCCTCCAGCGCGACGGAGACGCCGATCCGCGCGCCGGGGCGCTCATTGGCGGGAATGGTCATGAGGCTTCCGCGCGGCTGGCGAGGCTCCGCAGCAGCGCGTCGAGTGCCGCCACCGCATCCTCGACCACCACGTCATGCGGCGCGTCGCGAGAGGTCAGGGTCAGGTCGGCCAGCGCATAGATGGGCTCGCGCTCGCTCAGCATGCGCCGCATCGTGGCGTCGGGATCGGCGGTCTGCAGCAGCGGCCGGTTGGCGCGCTTGCGCACGCGCCGCATCAGCACCTCGGGCTCGGCCTTGAGCCAGATCGAGATGCCGAGCCGGGCGATTTTTTCGCGCGTCTCGGAATTCATGAAGGCGCCGCCGCCCGTTGCCAGCACCAGCGGCGCGCGCGTGGTCAGGATGCGGCTGATGACACGCCGTTCGCCGTCGCGGAACTCGCTCTCGCCGCGCTGCGCGAAGATTTCAGGGATCGACATGCCCGCCGCCGTCTCGATTTCGACATCGGCGTCGACGAAGGGCAGGCCAAGCTTCGCGCCGAGCCGGCGGCCGACCGAGCTTTTGCCGGAGCCCATCATGCCGACGAGCACGATCGCGCGCGAACCCAGCGCCTGGCGCAGGGCGTCGCGGTCGATGGCCTCGGTCGTCTCCAAGATCGTCATTCTCAGCGTATCCTCGAAGCCGCTTTAGCATGACCGATCGCGCGGCGTCATGCCCCGGCTTTCCATGCCATGACCGGAAGCGCCACGCTGTCCCCTTCCCCCCGCTTGCGGTGGGGAAGGGTTAGGGATGGGGGGGCCGGACGACCGGGTGAGCCCACCATCATTAAAGTCGCACCCGGTCGTTCGGCTCCCCACCCCAACCCTCCCCACCGCAAGCGGGGGGAGGGAGCTGATAGCGCCGCGCCTTCAATCCGTTCAAGCGATTGCCGCCCGCTATGGCCCTGCCGCCCTTGCGTCCGGGAGCCCCGATCGGGAATAACCGGGGGGTTCCGGCGCGAATCGGGACGTGACATCCGCAAAGGTCGCCAAGCGTGCCGACGCTGTTCAGATTCGTCGCCATCCTCGCCATACTGGGCGGGCTCGTCTTCGGCGGCATGGTCGCGCTCGTCACCTTCGTGAAGCCCGAGCCGCGCGAGATCACCGAGACGGTGCCGCCGGCGAAGCTCCAGCCGAAATGAGCCGGCTGTCGCAAGCGCGGCTGAAGGCCTTTCTGGACATGCTGGCGGCCGAGCGCGGCGCGGCCCGCAACACGCTCGACGCCTATGAGCGCGACGTCTCCGACTACATCGTCTTCCTCGGTTCGCGCCCGCTTGCGGACGCGACCTCCGACGACATCCGCGGCTGGCTCGCCGACATCGCCGCGCGCGGGCTGAAGGCCTCCTCCGCCGCGCGCCGGCTCTCGGCCGTGCGCCAGTTCCACCGGTTTCTCTATACCGAGGGCCTGTCGCAGACCGACCCCGCCGCCGCCCTGCAAGGACCGCGTCAGGGCCGGCCGCTGCCCAAGGTGGTTTCGGTCGCGGCCGTCGACCGTCTGCTGGAGACCGCCAGACAGGCCTGCGAGGCCGAGGGGCTGACGCCTTCAGGCCGCCTGAGGGCGCTGCGGATGCGCTGCCTGATCGAGATGCTCTACGCGACGGGCCTGCGCGTCTCCGAGCTGATCGCCCTGCCGCACACGGCCGCCACGACGCGCGAGCGCTTCCTGATCGTGCGCGGCAAGGGCGACAAGGACCGGCTGGTGCCGCTGAACGAGCCGGCGCGGGCTGCGGCCAAGGCCTGGCTCGACGCGCTGCGCGAGGCGGGGGGCGCGGAAGGGCGTTGGCTCTTCCCGTCAGACGCCGAGGGCGGCCACCTCACGCGGCAGGCCTTCGCCCGCGACCTCAAGACGCTCGCGGGCGCGGCCGGATTGTCGGCCGCCGCGATGAGCCCGCATGTGCTGCGCCACGCCTTCGCCAGCCATCTCCTGCAGAACGGCGCCGATCTGCGCGTCGTGCAGGAACTGCTCGGCCATGCCGACATCGCCACGACCCAGATCTACACCCATGTCCTCGACGAGCGCCTGAAGAGCATGGTGCGCGACCTGCACCCGCTGGCCGACGAAGGCTGACGCCACGCCCGCATTGCCCTTCCCTCCCCATGCCACTACTGAGGGGCCATGAAATTCCTCGACCAGGCAAAAATCTATGTGAAGGCGGGCGATGGCGGCGCGGGCTGCGTCTCCTTCCGGCGCGAAAAATTCATCGAGTTCGGCGGGCCCAATGGCGGCGATGGCGGGCGCGGCGGCGATATCGTCATCGAATGCGTGCAGGGCCTCAACACGCTGATCGACTACCGCTTCCAGCAGCATTTCAAGGCCAAGATCGGCGGCCACGGCATGGGCGCCGACCGGCACGGCGCCAATGGCGAGCGCGTGGTGCTGAAGGTGCCGCCGGGCACGCAGATCTTCGACGAGGATGGCGAGACGCTGATCGCCGACATGACCGAGCCTGGCCAGCGTTTCGTGCTGTGCAAGGGCGGCAATGGCGGCTTCGGCAACGCCTATTTCAAGACCTCGACCAACCAGGCCCCGCGCCACGCCAATCCCGGCCTGCCCGGCGAGGAGCGCTGGATCTGGCTGAGGCTCAAGCTGATCGCGGATGCCGGGCTGATCGGCCTGCCAAACGCCGGCAAGTCGACCTTTCTCGCGACCGTCACCGCCGCCAAGCCGAAGATCGCGGACTATCCCTTCACCACGCTGCATCCGGGTCTCGGCGTCGTGCGCGTCGACGGGCGCGAGATGGTGCTGGCCGACATTCCCGGCCTGATCGAGGGGGCGCATGAGGGCCACGGCCTCGGCGACCGCTTTCTCGGCCATGTCGAGCGCTGCCGCGTGCTGCTGCATCTTGTCGAAGGGACCAGCGAGCATGCCGGGAAAGCCTACAAGACCGTGCGGACCGAACTCGCCGCCTATGGCGAGGGGCTGGACGAGAAGCCCGAGATCGTGGCGCTGTCAAAGGTCGACGCGCTCTCGCCCGAACTGCTCAAGGAGCAGGTGGCGCGGCTGAAACGGGCCTGCAAGCGCATGCCGATCATCCTGTCCTCGGCCTCGGGCGAAGGCGTCGAGGCGGCCCTGCGCGCGCTCTTCGCCGTCGTCGGGCAGGCGCGGGCCGACGACGCGGCGGCGCAGGCCCCGCAGGACGAGGTCGGCTGGCGGCCCTGATAACCTTAATCATTACAAAACGATGGATGGCCGTTCGCATTGGGCGCGCAGCCCTTGCGCCGGCCTGTTCCGTCACGTCAAGTGCGCGTCGCCATTCTCACGCTGGACGCCGCGCGCCATGAAGCTCGTTTCACTGACCGTTCTCATCGCGCTGGCTGGCGCCGGCTCCGCACTGGCGCAGGCGCAGCGGCCCGCGCCCGCAGCGCCTGCTGCCCCGGCAGGCGGCGTCTCGCAGCCCGACAACACCACCGCGACCTATGGCGACTGGGTGCATCGCTGCCAGCAGGGCGTCGGCACGCGCATCTGCGAGATCGTCCAGACGCTGCAGGTGCAGGGCCAGCAGGGCCCGGTCGCGCTGATCGCGCTCGGCCGCCCGGTCAAGGCCGAGCCCCTGAAGATCGTGGTGCAGGTGGCGCCCAACATCGCATTCGGCCCCAATGCCGGCGTCCGGCTCGCGCTCGGCGAGAAGGACGAGGGCGTGCTCGCGCCCTATCAGCGCTGCATCCCCGGCGGCTGCTTCGCCGAGATCGCGATGAGCGAGGATCTGCTGAAGCGCTGGCGGACGCATGGCGAGGGCGGCCAGTTGCGCTTTATCGACGCGGCGAACCGGCCCGTGGCGCTGCCCTTCTCGTTCCGGGGCTTTCCGGCGGCGGCCGACGCGCTGGCGCGGGAGCCGTAGGGCGGTTTTCCCGGAACCACTGAAGTGATCCCGGACAAGCCGCGAAGCGGCGCTGATCCGGGAGCCATCATAGGGGTCGACGGCGCTTTAGGATGGACCCCGGGGCAAGCCCGGGACGACGGTGGTGTTTCCGAGCCGAAAACCCACAGGCAAAGTCCCTCAACTCTCCACGAACTGGAGCCGATACAACCGCGCATAAGCCCCGTCGCGCGCCAGCAGCGCGTCGTGGCTGCCGGTCTCGACGATCCTGCCCTCGTCCATCACCACGATCAGATCGGCCTCGCGTACGGTCGAGAGCCTGTGCGCGATGACCAGCGTGGTGCGGTGTTCCATCAGCCGGGCCAGCGCCTGCTGGACGAGGCGTTCCGACTGGGTGTCGAGCGCACTGGTCGCCTCGTCGAGCAGCAGGATCGGCGCGTCCTTGAGGATCGCGCGGGCGATCGCGATGCGCTGGCGCTCGCCGCCCGAGAGTTTTTGTCCTCGCTCGCCGACCTGGCTGCCATAGCCCTCGGGCATCGCCATGATGAAGTCGTGCGCGGCGGCGGCATTCGCGGCGGCGACGATCTCGTCCTCGCTCGCGTCCGGGCGGCCGAAGGCGATGTTGGCGCGCACCGTGTCGTCGAACAGCACCACATCCTGGCTGACCACGCCGATCCGGGCGCGCAGCGAGGTCAGCGTGACGTCGCGAATGTCCTGCCCGTCGATCTCGATGCGGCCCTCGGTCGGATCGTAGAGGCGCGGCACCAGCGCCAGCAGCGTCGACTTGCCCGAGCCCGAGCGTCCGACCAGCGCGGTGGTCTTCCCGCCCTGCGCCACGAGGTCGATGCCCTCCAGCGCGCGCTGGTCGTCGCGGTAGCGGAAGCGCAGGCCCCTGAAGGCGACCTCGCCCGCGCCCAC
>JAESGM010000886.1_pt1 | contig 13228 bp, 16 predicted proteins | sample 9269721 | NCBI WGS metagenome assembly JAESGM01 (sample SAMN15720920, study PRJNA650825) | algae metagenome | isolation source: Komarekiella atlantica HA4396-MV6 and co-occurring heterotrophs from... | place: USA: Theobald House, Kauai, HI | collected 2009-07-29 | reverse complement strand
AAAGGCGCGCGCAACATGAACGGCGGGTCGCTCCTGTGAACTTGGAGGGGCCTCATTACGTTCATAGGGAGGAAATGCCAAGCTGCACGGAGGACGCGCCATGACCGATCCGAAAGACCGCCCCAAGAAGCCCGGCGCCCGCGAAACCAGCGGCGAGGGCGCTCCCAAACGCACGCGCACCTAATGCGGGCCGAGTGCGGAGGAAAAGGCCAACCCGCGCCGAGGTGGCAGCGAGGAGGATGATGCCCGGCTCATCGACCGGAATCGCGACGCACGCAATCCGCGCGGATTGTAGGCGCAGCCGAGCGTTCGCCATGCGCGGCGGCCCGTTGTAGAATTCCGCCGCGCAACGACGGGGGCTAGATGGTCCGCAACATCTATCGGCTGGCAGCGGGCGTCTTCACCGCCTTCGCCGTCGGTATGCAGTATTGGTTCTTGATCAGCGGCAATGGCGGGCTGGCACTCGGTTCGACGATCCGGTTCTTCAGCTTCTTCACGATCCTGACGAACATCCTGGCTGCAATCGCGCTGCTCGTCCCCGTACTGGCGCCCCGGTCGGCGCTCGGCCGGTTTCTCGACCGGCCGGACGTGCGCACCATGATAACGGCCTACATCATCATGGTGGGCACGGTGTACCACTTGCTGCTGCGCGGCCTCAGCCAGCGCGAGGGGTGGCCGCTGGCGTTCGAAGAGATGCTGCACTACGTGACGCCGCCGCTGTTCCTCATCGACTGGCTGCTCTTCGTGCCCAAGCGCGACCTCAACTGGCGCGTAGGTATCGCCGGGCTGTGGTTCCCGATCGCCTATATCGTGTGGACGCTGGTGCACGGCGCGGTCAGCGGCTGGTACCCTTATCCGTTCGTCGACGTGGGTGACCTCGGATACGCGCAGGTAGCGGCCAACATCATGGGGCTCGTCGCGATTTACCTCGCGCTCGCCGCTTTGCTGGCTTTCGTCGGACGCAGCTTCGCCGGTGCGCGCGCCGAACCCTAATCGGCGCACGCGCGACCGGCTCGCGGAACTCCAGAGGGGGGTGCTACTGCGCCTCGATGTTGACGCCGGGCGCCTTGATGCTGATGCCGGACTGCGAGCGCTCGTAATAGAGGTAGCCGAGCACGGCGACACCTACGGCTAGCAGGATGATGATGAGGGTTCTGGCGTCCATTTGCTTGCGCTCCCGTGTCGGCGTTGGTTGGGGCCGATCTTCAGCAGCATTCGACTGCCATAACGAGGCGCGAAGGACAAGCACGCCCGCGACCCGCCATGAGCGCGGGATCTGCAAGCCTCGGAGTTCACAGGGGGTTTTTAGCAGTTCCTATCCAGGGCGCTGACCGTCAGGGCCGCCAGGAGCTTCGTGATCAGCTCGCTGGTATCGGCCGGCTTCTGGACGATCTCCCAACGCCGGCACTCGCCGTCCACGTCGGAATATCCGCTGTAGACGACGAACGGGATCATGCGCTCGACCAGCTGGTGGCAAAGGTCGTCGGCGGTCCCTCCGGCAAGCTTGAAATCGAGTATGGCCGCAGTCACGCGTTCGGTGGCGAGCGCCTCCAACGCCTCGCCGACCGAAAGGGCGGGAAGAACGACGGCCCCTTCGTCCTCCAGTCCCCCCTGGATATCGACGAGGATGAAGGGCTCGTCTTCGACGAGAAGTACCGTTTGGCCCTGCAATTGCTTGCCCACCTGGACCTCCTGGGTTCGTCGGTGAGAGAGAGTGCCGATGGCCTGCGCCCATGGCGCGAGCCGTTCGCTTGAGGCAGCAGATCCCGTGGTTGCGGCTGGTGTCTTTGATCTGCGTCAGCGGATCCGTCGCAAAAATGCGGGCGCTGCCGGCGCCATCTATTGCTTGGCGACCTCGCCAAGCGTCACGCCGAGCATCACATGCGACGAGCCGGATGGCGAATCTTCCCGCCGCAAGGGGAGCAACGGCGCCAGGATGGGCGCGCACTCCTCTCGAAGCGCCGGCGGCCGCCCGCCCGTCGACACTGGCGCCTTACGGCGTTGCCCTGAACGCGAAATGGAGGCTTTTTATGGGCAACAACCGAAATTGGCAGCAATTCCGGTCACGAATTCGTCGACAAAAGAAATAACTAAATGTCGCTTGCATTCCGTGGTCAGACCGGTCATCAGTGCGGTTCGACTAGTGGCCGGATGACCGAGCCGCGGCGTTAGACATGGATCAGCGCCCCGATTCTTTGAACCAACCATCGATCGAAATATGAGGGCCGGTAGCGGCACGATGTGCCACGCCGGTCTGTAAGCTTACTTACTTCCTGAGGACGACATGGAAACTGGCACTGTAAAGTTCTTCAACGCCCAGAAGGGCTATGGCTTCATCGCTCCGAGCAACGGCAGCAAGGACGTTTTCGTGCATGTGAGTGCGCTCGAGCGCGCTGGCATCCGCGACCTCGTCGAAGGCCAGAAGGTATCGTTCGACACGGCAGAAGACCGCCGCTCCGGCAAGATTGCCGTGCAGAACATCGAGCTCGCCTGAGGTGGCTCCGGGTGTTGCGTGCGTTCTCGCACGCAATGCCCCGCATGCAAAAAGTCAGAGGACCGCGCGGACTTCCAATTGCTCGGCGGTCTCCTGACCGACGGCCGTGACTAGGCCATGCGCGATCAGTGTATCGAGCGCCTGGCGGCCTTCTTCCTCAGTCAAGCCGACATCGCCGATAAGTGCCCGCCAGCTGCCGCGATCGAGTTGGATGCCGGTGCCGTCGCTGCTGGCATGAGCAGCGATCCACGCCATAAGGGCCACTGCGTGCAGCTTGCCCTGAGCCGGGTCGCCGAATTCTCGGCTGCATCGGAACCACTGAGACCAGCGATCAAACTCTGAATTCATAGCACCCTCGGTCCGATGTCGGGTCGGAGCCTAATCCCACTGGCCGAGCGCGGCAGCGCTCTGGATTGTCGGAATATCCGCCGATCATCACGTCAGCATCCTCACGGAGAGACGACAACATGGCTCGCAAGCAGCGCTCGAAGCAGCAACCGGAATACGTGCTGTTCGATGTCCTCTATGAAGACGGCACGCGCACGTCGAACCGCAAGGTTCCTCGCTCTGCCCTAGACACCTTGGACGGCGACGATCCCGCACGGGACATCATTGAAGCGCAGGACACCGAGATTGCCGAGCGCTCCGGGCGCAACCGCGCGCCCATCAAGCAGGTGGTCCGTTCGGCAGCCAATGCGAACGTGAAGTAGCCTGCATGGCTGCGGGCTGGCCGCCACCGCGACCGCCCGCATCGTCTACTAGCGGCGTCCCGCCACCGGCGGCTTGCGCTTTGGCGCAGCAATCAGACCTTCGCGCTGTGCCTTCTTGCGCGCCAGCTTCTTGGCTCTGCGCCGCGCTTCAGCCTGCTCCCTGACCCGCCGTTCGGATGGCTTCTCGTAGGCTTTGCGCAGCTTGATCTCGCGGAAAACGCCTTCGCGCTGCATCTTCTTTTTCAGGACCCGGAGGGCCTGGTCGACATTGTTGTCTCGTACGAGGACTTGCAGGTGACGATCCTTTCCAAAAAAACGCGCTCGCGGAGGCGCGCGATGTGTGCGCCGATCGGCAAGCAGCGAAGCTAGGTGATGATGGACGGCTTCTAACTGGGCACGCAGCCGGAGAAGCCCTGATTGCCGCCGTGTACCAGCTTTCACCGCAGAATACACGCTTAAAATGCCTTTTCAGTCACCTCGGTGGCAGCGCGCCGCCCTAAGCGGCGTGCGGGTCGGCTGCGGAAAAAGCCCCGATTTTCGAGCCAAATCGACGCACGGAACCTATCCTCCGCTGATGCGCTTAAAACATCTAAACAATCGGAGGAAATGGTGTCCACGCGGAGCGATCTAGCGGACTGGTGGCGCGGAGCCATCGTTTATCACATCTATCCACGCAGTTATCTCGACGCCACGGGCGATGGTGTCGGCGATCTTCAGGGGATCATTCAGAGGCTCGATTACATCGCCGAACTCGGCGTCGATGCCGTCTGGATCTCGCCCTTCGTCAAATCGCCGATGCTGGACTACGGCTACGACGTCTCAGACTACCTGCAGATCGACCCGCTTTTCGGGACGATGGAAGACTTCCAGCTCTTGCTGCAGGGTGCTCATGATCGCGGCATCAAGGTGCTGATGGACCAAGTCCTCAGCCATACGTCCGACAAGCATCCCTGGTTCCTCGAAAGCCGCTCCGGACGCGATAACGCTAAATCCGACTGGTACGTGTGGGCAGATCCCAAAGAGGACGGATCGGCGCCCAATAACTGGATCTCCGTTTTCGGCGGGCAATCCTGGCAATGGGAGCCGCGGCGCCGTCAGTACTACATGCATAACTTCCTGCGCCAGCAGCCCGACCTCAACTATCACAATCCGGACGTTCGCCAGGCGGTGCTCGAAGTTTGCCGGTTCTGGCTCGACATGGGGGTCGACGGTTTCCGCCTCGACGTCTGCGCCTTCTATTTCCACGACCGCCAGCTGCGCGACAATCCGCCGAGCAAATACAACCCGCTCGGCACCCGGTTCATGTTCAACCCGTATGGGTTCCAGCGGCATATCCACGACATCGCGCAGGAGGAGAACCTGCAGTTCCTCGAGGAGCTTCGCAGTCTGTGCGACTCCTACGGAGACCGTGTGCTGCTCGGCGAACTGCACGAGAACGATGCCGAGAGGCTGCATCGCACGTACACCGCGCCGGGCAGGCTGCAGCTCGCTTACGGCTACTGGCTGCTCGCCGCGGATAAAATCGACAGCAACTCGCTGGAGGAGACGGCCCGGGCATTGGGCTATGCGCTCGATGACGGCTGGCCATGCTGGGCGGTCGACAACCACGACTTCACGCGCTCGGGAACGCGGCTCGGACGCTCACGTCCGCTGATCGCGCTCCTGTGCTCGCTGATGTGCCTGCGCGGCGCGATGTGCTTGTACCAGGGCGCCGAGCTTGGGCTGGGCGAAGCCGACATTCCCTTCGAAAAGCTGCGCGACCCGTACGGCATCGAATTCTACCCGTCGTACCTGGGGCGCGATGGCGCGCGCACGCCGATGCCCTGGGATGCCGATCAGGAGCACTGCGGCTTCAGCACAGCCGAGCCTTGGCTCCCCATCCCTGAAGCGCACCGCCCGCTCGCCGTGGCGGCACAGGACAAGCTGCCGGGTTCGACCCTCAGCCGTATCCGCCAGTTCATTCACTGGCGCAAAGACATCGAACCCATCCGAACCGGCGAACAGGACTTCGTCGAACTCGGCGAGGGCCTGCTGGCATTGCGCAGGTCATCCGGCCGCGAGAGCGTCCTTTGCGTCTTCAATCTCAGCGATGAGGCGCGGCGCTTCGAATTACCGGAGGACCAATTGGGGACGCCGATGACCGGTCACGGCTTCTCGTTCCTGCGCAATGACTGCGTCGTCACGCTGGCGCCGGATGAGGCCTACTTCGGCCACGTATCGTGATGCGGCTCACGCGCGAAGCCATCATGGCCCGTGCGGTCTTGAGGGAACCTCTGGTTCCTCTCAGCTGCACCGAATGGTGGCGCGGCTGCGCGCTCTACCAGGTCTATGTGCGTAGCTTCAAGGACAGCAACGGCGACGGCATCGGTGATCTGCGAGGCGTCATCGAGAAGCTCGACTACATCAAGAGCCTCAACGTCGACGGCTTCTGGCTGTCGCCGTTTTTCAAGTCGCCGCAGAAGGACTTCGGATACGACGTTTCGGATTTCCGCAGCGTCGATGAGCTTTACGGCACGATGGCCGACTTCGAAGAACTGTTGGCGGAGTCACACAAGCGGGATCTGAAGCTGCTCGTCGATTTCGTACCGGCGCACACCTCCGACGAGCATCCCTGGTTCGAGGAAAGCCGTGCGGACCGCACCAATCCGAAAGCCGACTGGTACATCTGGGCGGATGCTTCGGTTGATGGGACGGCACCATCGAACTGGCTATCGTCCTTCGGCGGATCGGCCTGGACGTGGGAGCCGCGGCGCTCCCAGTACTACTACCACCCGTTTCTCGGATGTCAGCCGGCGCTCAACCTGCAGAATCCGGACGCCGCTGACGCGCTCATCGGCGAGCTGGAGTTCTGGCTCGAGCTAGGCGTCGACGGCATGCGCCTCGACGCCGTGCAATGTCTCGCCTGCGACCCCGACTTTCGCAACAACCCTCCGATTGCCTCCTCCGGTAGTGCCATCCTCATCGGCGGCGGGCCGAACAATCCGTTCGGCAGGCAATCCCACGATTTCGATCGCGACGTCCCCGAAGCGCTTCCCATCGTCCGCAAACTGCGGGACGCAGCCGACAAGTACACGCCTGAGCGGGCGCTGATCGGCGAACTTGCCGACGTCGACAGCTCGCGCATATCGGAGAAGTACACCGCCGCGACCGAGGGCTTTCACGCGGTCTATGATTTCGACCTGATCAACGCCGAGCCCGACGGCAGCACGCTGGCGACGATGCTCGATCACCGCAGCGCGTTCCTGCGCACCGGCTGGCTGATGAACGTCTTCTCGAACCACGATTCAAAGCGCTCGGTGAGCAATCTCACCGCGTTCGCAACGGATGCGGGCCATCGCTGCGAAGCTGCCAAAATGCTGGCATTCATGCAGTTCACATTGAAGGGGGGCGGCATCCTCTTCCAGGGCGAAGAACTGGGATTGCCGCACCCGAAGTTGACTTACGAGGAACTGCGCGATCCGTGGGGCAAGAATCTCTGGCCCGACTTCGAGGGTCGCGACGGTGCACGCACGCCGATGGCGTGGCAAAAATCTGCGCCCCATGCCGGCTTTACCAGCGGCACCCCATGGATCGATCTCGCTGACGAGCACTGCGGTTTGACGGTGGATGGGCAGGAGCGCGATCCGGATTCCAACCTGAGTTTTGTGCGCCGCTTCCTGGCGTGGCGGCGAGAGCAGAAGCTGCTCATGTTCGGCGGGGAACGCGTCCGCTCCGACCAGGATGATGCGTCAGTGATCGTGTGGGACCGCTACGGCGGCGACCAGATGCTGACCTGCGTCGTCAACTTCGGCCTGGAGCCGAAGGCGTGGCGGCACGCGGACGAGACATTCGAGGCAATGGTGTTTTCGTCGAGTCATCGGGGGAAGCGCCCGGCCGACAGTGATTGCAGCCTCGCCATGCCTCCGCTGGGCTTCGCGATTCTCGCACGCCGAATCGATCCCGCGACGGCCGACGAGCTTCCCTAGCCAAGCGGCTGGCTGTTGTTTCGATGGTGCCGGCTGAGGGACTTGAACCCCCGACCCCCTGATTACAAATCAGGTGCTCTACCAACTGAGCTAAGCCGGCTGACTAAGGGCCGTCCTTATATCGCGGCAGTCTCCTCGCGGCCAGAGGCGGAGGCTGTCGCGCGGCGGGGCGACGGTTAGGCGTTCATTAGCCATATCCTGACATGGTGAACAACAGTTGCGTCGCGTTCATCAAGTCGAGGTGTGTATATGTCTTTCAAGCGTTTCGGCGCTGTTATCAGCGTCGCTGCCAGCTTGGGCGTTGCCGGCTTTTCTGCCGCCGAAGCCCGCGACTGGTGCCGCCGGGCTCCGGCGGGGTGGTGCGGCCCTCAGCCGGTGAGCCACTTCATCTATTATCCGCGCTACTCCAACGTCTACTACTGGGCAACGCTGGCTCCCTATCCGGGTGCCTACGCCTACATGCCGCGCGGATACGTTGCCCGCTACGAACGTCCCTACCGCCGCTATGCCCGGAGATTCTGGCAGCCCCGCCGCGCTTACGCTCCGGCGGTTGTTGCCTATCCGGTGGCTAACCCGCCGCCGGCAGACGTCTACCTGAAGTAGAGCGGACCGGTCCGAACGGACCTGCTCATGCCACGTTCATGTGGCTTGAGCTTTCCATCATTGCGGAACGCGGCGTCTTTCGCCGCGTTCCGGTACCCGCGATGCGTGGGCCGCCCGGGGCGGCGTGATGGAGAAACGTTCGATGGTCAGGAAATTCCTGCAGCCACTGATGGCGTTGGTGCTTGCCGCCGGTCTTGCCGCGGCGAGCGTGAGCGAAGCTGAAGCCGGGCGCGGACGCGGTGTCGCCGCCGGCGTCGCGGCTGGTATTATCGGCCTTGGCATTCTCGGCGCGGCGGCAAGCGCGCGCGACCGCGGCTATTACTACGACGACTACGAGCCCGCCTGCTATCGCGGCCCGCGTCGCTGCCGCTGGGAGAACCAACGCTGCTTCGAAAACCGTTACGGCGAGGTGGTCTGCCGCGGAGGCGACTATGTCTGCCGGCGACCGATGATCTGCGATTGATGCGCGCCCGCTAGCCGGGAAATCAGTCAGCCTGCATGCGTTGCCAAGCGGCGGCGTGCAGGCTGATGGCGGCTGCGTTCGATACGTTGAGGCTGGCGATCTGGCCGCTGGTGGCGATGCGCACCAGCCGGTCGCAGCTTTCGCGCGTCAGCTCGCGCAGACCCTTGCCCTCGGCGCCCAGCACTAGTGCGACAGGGCCCGTCAGCGGCTGATCTTCGATGAGATGCTCCGCCGTTCCTTCGAGCCCCAGCGTCGTGCAGCCGATGTCCTTCAGCTCGGCGATGGCTCGCGAAAGGTTCTGCACCAGCGCCACCGGTACCAGCTCGAGCGCGCCGGATGCTGACTTGGCCAGCGTTCCGTCGAGCGGCGGGCTGTGGCGCCGCGTCATGACCAGGCCGGCGGCGCCGAAGACCGCGGCAGAGCGCAGGATGGCGCCGACGTTGTGCGGGTCGGTCACCTGATCGAGGACGATCAGCGGGCCCTTGTCGGCGCTGGTGGCGAGATCCTCGAGCGACGGCTCGGGAAGCGGTTCGGTTTCGAACAGGACGCCCTGATGCACCGTGTCCGAGCCGAGGATGCGATCGAGATCGCGCGGGGTGACCCGCTCGGGTGCCGTCTGCCGGCTGGCGAGGACGTCGCGCAGGCGGTTTTCGGCATTCTCGGTCATCGATAGGGCGAGCACCGGCCGCGCCGGATTGCGCAGTGCCGCCTCCACGGCGTGAATGCCGTAGAGCCAGACACGCCCTTCGGGCGCCGCGCCGGGCCCGGAACGGGGCTTGGAGGCGTGGTCGCGAGGGCCGGCGGGCCGCCATCCGTTCTGGCGGCGGGGCTTGTCAGGCTTCATGGCAAAGGGGCTCGCTCTGGGAGGGGCTATCCTGCCGTTTTTCCATTTGACATCCAAGGGGTCCATTACCATAAAGCGACTGCCCTGCCGCTTTGCTGCGCGGGGCGATTTCATTTCAGCGCCACGGCGCGGAATGGATGATTGGTGCGGAGGGGTGCCCGAGTGGCTAAAGGGGACGGACTGTAAATCCGTTGGCTTCGCCTACGTTGGTTCGAATCCAACCCCCTCCACCAAATTTTCTCGCCAGGCAGCCTGCGGCCCGCGTCCTCTCAGAATGCCCGATTGATCGAGATCGCCAGCGACTGCGTGGTCAGCTCATCGTCCACGACCAGGTTGGCGCCGCCCTCTGTCGTGATGGTCGCCCCCGAATCCTCATACGAACTCGAGAACTGCGCGGTGAACGTTTTCGAGGACGTCCCGGTCCGCATCCAGGTGTAGTTCACATCGACGAACCACAGGTCGTTGAGGAAGTAGGCGAGGCCCACCTGGACGCCGCCGCCCCAGACCCATTCGGAGCTGGAGAAACTGAGCGGCGCCCCGGTGATGTCGGAGTGGCGGCCGTTGATATCGGCAAACCCGATAGCGTTGCGGATCTCGGTATCGACCTCGACCAGGACGGGTCCGCCGCCGGCATAGAAGAAGCCGCCTGTGAAGCTCTGTCCGAGGAAGGGGAAGAGCGCCAGCTGGTGGCTGACCCGCGTCTTCGATGAGCCGATGAGCACGTTACCGGTGAAGCTGTCGGGGCTGCCACCGACGGGCGTGAAAGCACCGGACTGGGGAAGGATCTCGCGCCGCTCCATGTCGGCGCCGTCGTACTGGTAGGTCAGCTTAAAGCCCCACAACATGTTCGAGGCGGCGAAGCGCTCGAAGTAGCCGACCTGCGCGAGCGGCGCGGCGCTGTCGTCGGACAGCCCGTAAGGAACGGCTGGACCGCCCGCCGTACCGGTCGCGACCAGCGTACCGTCCTGGTAGACGCTGGTGGGGTCGGATACGCCGAGCGTCGACTGGTCGACATCGACGCGGCTGTAAGCGCCGCCGATCCCGCCGAACCATGCCGCGTCGGGGCCGACCGCCGATTGGGCGAGGGCACTTGCCGATGTGATGCCGATTCCTATCAGGGCGAGCATGCACGAGCTTTGGCGGGAGCGGAGCATGGCGATATCTCTGCGCAGTTGGCTCACTTGTGGCTTAACTGATTCTGGTTCACTGGGGGACGCGAGAGCTGGGCGGACCGCTCGCCGAGAAGCCGCCGGGGCCTGCTAACGACTGTAAAACTGATGAATTATTTTGTGATCACAACGCCCGTTGGCAGTCTCCGAAGCTTGCGATATGGCTGCGTTGCTCGACGATGTTACGGAGCTGTCGAAGTCGCGCCTCAGGGATAGGTCTCCTAGCCGCAAGCGGGAGATAGGGGGCGGGTTTCGGTAGCGGAAAAGGCCTTGGTTCGAGAGAAGAAGCCCTCTCCCCATCCGAGCCGAGAAAGGCGCCGCGCAGCGCCCCAATCGCTTCCTCAAAACGTTGCGCGATGCTGGGTAAGGCTCGGGATCGTCATGGACATCGTCACTGTTATCGGCTGCTTCGCAGCCGTGCTCACTACACTTGCGTTCGTTCCTCAGGTGCTGCAGACGCTGCGCACGCGCGCAACGGCCGACATCTCCTTGAGCATGTTCGCCATGTTCACCACCGGGGTCGGTGCGTGGCTCACCTACGGGGTGATGATCCACAGTGCGCCGATCATCGTCGCCAACTTCATCACGCTCATGCTGGCCGGCACCATTCTCGTTCTCAAGGTGCGCAACGGCTGAAGAAAGGCAGCAGCCGCCCGCGGCTGCTCCGCACCTTCCATCGCCAGATAGATCGAAGAGGCGCTGGGCGCGAGGCCGCCCGGCGCGTGGAAGCCGTGGCGGACGCTGTCCGCCGCGGCGGAACCCGCTTGGCAGGTGCGCAGCCTGACGGCCTCCAGTGGATCGTCGCCGGGATCGCAACTCACGGCTGCACACGTGTTCATTGCCGTTTAATCTTTGCTAAGCCTAGCGCGCGATCGGGACGCTCGGCCGGAGGCGCCGGTAACCGGTTGGCGCCGCCCGTCGAAGGTGCAGAATAGGCCGGAAATACCGCTGAAATAGCGCCGTGACGCCTGTGCAATGGCCGCTCGGGCGGACCGCCGACGGTTAACGCGCGTATTCAAATTATCAACACTTGGCGCGCACCACCGAGGTCATACCGGCGGTGGGAGTAGCGCAAGAGTTGGCGCACGACATGCAAGAGCAGAGGTTCGGCCCGGCGCTGGCCGCCGGGTGCCGTGGCGATCTGATCGGCCTTTCTGGCTGTTATCGGGGCGCCCTTGAACGAGTGTTGCGAGATGCGTGAGACTGTTCGCGCCTGCCGCCGCGAGGACATTCCTGCCGTGGCGGACATGCTGAGCCGCCTGCTTCTGAAGCAAGGTCAGGGCGGGGAAGGATTGAACCGATACCTGGACCGGCTGGTGCTGGACGGTGGACCGGGCGAGGAGGCGCGCTCGCGCGTCTTCACCGACGCGGACGGCGAGGTGCGCGGTTTCATCGGCATCTGGCCGCGCCGCATGGTGCTTGGCGGCAGAGCCATCGAAGCGGCTGCGGCCGGCTCGCACATGGTCGACCAGCCCGAGAAGCATCCGACCGCCGGCGTGCGCCTGTTGCGCGCCTTCCTCAACGGGCCCCAGCAATTCTCGTTCAGCGAAACCGCCAACGCCATATCGCAGCGCTTGTGGGAGAAGGCCGGTGCGGAGCGGCTCGCGGCGGCAAGCCTCGACTGGCTGCGCGTCTTGCGCCCGGCCGGTCTCGCTGTCGCGGTCACCCGTGGCGTCTTTGCGCCTGCGGGTTGGCTGCGCCCGGTGGCTGCCGGCGCGGACCGGTTGTTCGGTCGCCGGCTGCAGGAGAGCATGCTGCCGCTCGCCGCGCCCGCTGGCTTCACCGACGCGCCGGCCGATAGCGCCGAGGTCGCAGCCCTGATCCGCCAGTTCAGTGACGATTACGAACTGCGGCCGGATTGGCAAAGCCCGGCCCTGGACGTTCTGCTCGATCACGCCGAGAGCAAGGAGCGGTTCGGCGAACTGCAACGCCGCGTCGTCTACTCGCGCGGAGGGACAGCCGTCGGCTGCTACCTCTACTATGCGCGGCGCGGCGACATTGCGCGGGTGCTGCAGGTCATGGCCAGACCGGACGCCATCGGTCCGACGCTCGACAGCTTGTTCCAGCACGCGGCCGGACTTGGATGCGTCGGCGTCCGCGGGCGTGTGGAGCCGGCGCTGCTGGATACGCTGATTGCGCGGCGGTGCCTGCTGTTCCACGTCTCGGCGATGATGATGCACGCCCGCGACAAGATGTTGTTGGCCGAGATTCGTCGCTCGCGTGCCTTGCTGACGGGGCTGGCGGGCGAGAGCTGGACGCGGCTCATCGGTGGAAAATTTGCGTAGCTGAGCGCTGCTCGGAGTCGAGTTCGATGTGTGGAATTGCCGGTTACTATGATCTGCCAGTGGCGCCCGACCGCCGCCGTGCTCTGCTCGAACGCATGCTCACGGCCATCGCGCACCGCGGTCCGGATGGCAGCGGGACCTACTTCGACGGCAAAGCGGGCCTGGGGCACGTCCGGCTGAGCATCATCGACGTCGACGGTGGTCGGCAGCCCATGTGCAACGAGGACGGATCCGTCTGGGTCACCTTCAACGGAGAGATATTCAACTACGTCGAGCTGCGTGCAGAGCTGATCGCCAAAGGCCATGTGTTCAAGACGAACTGCGATACCGAAGTCATCGTGCATCTCTACGAGGAGCGCGGGCCGGATTGCGTTGCCGCGCTGAACGGCGATTTCGCCTTTGCCGTATGGGACGCGCGCCAGCGCCGGATGGTGCTCGCGCGTGACCGGGCTGGGGTGCGGCCGCTGTATTATACGCAGCAGGGCGGCGGCATCGCGTTCGCTTCCGAGATGAAAGCGCTGCTCGAGGTGCCTCACGTGCGCGCCGAGCTCGATCCCATCGCGCTCGACCAGATGTTCACGTTCTGGTTCCCGCTGGCCCCGCGCACCCCGTTCAAGGACGTGCAGGAGCTGCCGCCGGCGCACCTGTTGATCGCGACCGATGCCGGCGTGAAGGTCGAGCGCTACTGGCAGTTC
>JAESGM010000885.1_pt1 | contig 13248 bp, 10 predicted proteins | sample 9269721 | NCBI WGS metagenome assembly JAESGM01 (sample SAMN15720920, study PRJNA650825) | algae metagenome | isolation source: Komarekiella atlantica HA4396-MV6 and co-occurring heterotrophs from... | place: USA: Theobald House, Kauai, HI | collected 2009-07-29 | reverse complement strand
CTGCGCCATGGCGGCGGCGCCGAGAACGATCCAGCACAGCGCGACAGCCGCGGTCACGCGCGCCAGCATCGCCCTCCCCGCGGCAGGCAGCGGGCGGGAACCGGAGCGGGGCGCAACCTGTCTGGGGCTAGCGGACATTGATCCTGATCTTCTGGGACATCACGGGCGGATCATGGGGCACATGCGCGTGGTCGCCCAGCAGAAGCTGCAGCGTGTGCCGGCCCTTGGGCAGCGTGACCACGACCTCCGTCTGGCCGTTGCCGAGATGGATATGATTGTAGTCGGCCGGGATCGGCTGGTCGGGGGCGATGCTGTCGACATCGATCAGCAGATGGTGGTGTCCGGTCGCGGGCGTGGTCACGCCGGCAGGCGCGACGCCCATCTCCTTCAGGCCGATGCGGACGGTGAAGCGCTCGGACACGCTGATGCCGTCGAGCGGGTAGTGGAAATAGACCTGCGCACCACGTGGAGGAGCCTGCCGCTTGCCGGTCTGCGCCGGCTGGGCGGACTGGGCATGGTGCTGGTGACCGGTCTGCTGGGCCCTGGACGGGCTGCCCGGCCAGAGCGCCGCGAGCGCGGCCAGGCCCGCCGCCATCGCCAGAGTGAGGGCTGTCGTTCTGGTCATCGCCGGCGCGCCGTCTTGCGGGGGTTGCCGACGAAGACCCGGATGCGCTGCGACATGACGGGCGGGTCATGCGGGACATGCTGGTCGTCGGCGAGGATGAGCTGCAGCGTGTGCCAGCCCGGTTTCAGCGCGATGACCCTCTCGGTCTGGCCGCCGCCGAAATGCAAATGGTTGAGATCAGCCGGGATCGCGACGTCGAGAGGCGGCGTCGGCGCGTCGATGATCAGATGGTGGTGGCCCGTATCCGGCTTGACGACGCCCGCGGGCGCGACACCCATGTTGCGAAGGCCGAAGCGGATGGTCGAGCGCGGATAGATCGTCTCCCCGTCGCGCGGATAGACGAAATAGACCACGGCGTCGGGGGGCGAGGGCCTGCGGCCGGATGTCGGGCCGGCGGCGGAGGCGACGGCCGGGGCGGCCGCGCCCTCGACGACCCTGACCCGGATGCGCTGCGACATCACCGGCGGATCATGCGGGACATGGTCGTGGTCGCCCATCAGCAATTGCAGCGTATGCTCGCCGGGCGGCAGGTTCAGTTCGTATTCGGTCTGGCCCCGGCCGAAATGGACATGGTTGAAGTCGCTGGGGATTTCGCGGTCCAGCGCCGGCGTCTCCGTGTCGATCAGGAGATGATGGTGCCCGCCGCTGGCATGGGCCGTTCCCGCCGGCGAGATCGCGATGTTCTCGACGCCGAAGCGGATCGTCGCGCGCGGCGGGATCGTCGCGCCATCGACCAGATCGCGAAAGAAGACGCGCGCGCCGGGCGCCGAGGCCGAGCGCGGCTTCTCCTCCGCCCCGGCCACGACCTCGATCTCGATCGGCTCCGACATCACCGGCGGATTGTGCGGGACGTGTTCGTGGTCGGCGAAGAGAAGCTGCAGCCTGTGCCGGCCGGGCGGGAGCGAAATCTCGGTCTCGGTCTGGCCGCCGCCGAAATGCAGATGGTTGAAATCGGCCGGGATCGGGCGGTCGAGCGGCGGCAGCGGCGTATCGATGAGGAGATGGTGGTGGCCGGAGTTACGCCGCGCCGTGCCGGACGGAACGACCTCCATGCCGTCGATCTCGAAGCGGACGGTAAGCTTCGTGCCGACGCGGGCGCCGTTTTCGAGCCCGACGAATCTCAGCTTGGCGCCCGGCGGCGCAGGGCTGCGCTGCTGGGCTTCGACGGACGGCGCGACCAGCATCGCCAGCGCGAGGACGAGGGTGGCGACGCAGAGGAACCGGCCGGGCCGGATGAAGCACATCCGAGTGTCTCCACGTTCGCGGGAGGCCGAATGCTACCAGCCTGCCGACGCCAGAGCAAGAAATCGGAAACCTCGCCGATGAAGACGCCGCGACATTGCGGAAACGGGCCGATTTCGACTGGATTCCCGCGCCTTCCTCCAGTAGCTTCCCTACAGGAACCCAATGATGTCGCCGATTGCACGATTGATCCTGCTGCTGGCGCTGGCGCTCCAGTGCATCGCCTCGCCGGCTGCCGGCGAGGAACGCCGGGTCGCGCTCGTGATCGGCAATTCCGGCTACCGCAACGCCCAGCCGCTGCCGAATACGCTGAACGACGCGCGCGACATGACGGTCGCCCTGCGAAAGGTCGGCTTCGAGGTCGTCGACGGGCTCGACCTCGACAAGCGCGGCATGGACCAGGTGGTGGCGCGGTTCGCGCGGCTGGCGCGCGACGCCGACGCGGTGCTGTTCTACTATGCCGGCCACGGCCTGCAGTTCAACGGCGAGAACTATCTCGTCCCCGTGGAGGCGCGGGTCGAGGACGAGGTCAGCGTCCAGTACGAGACGACGCGGCTCAACGACGTCATCACAGCGCTCGGCTTCGCCAGGGGCGTCAAGATCATGGTGCTGGACGCCTGCCGCAACAATCCGTTCGTGCGCCAGCTCGCCAGCAAGCAGGCGACGCGCGGCTTCGCCGTCGGCAACGGGCTCGCCCCGATCGCGCGGGCGCAGGGCATGGTCGTGGCCTACGCCACGCAGGCCAACGACGTCGCCGCCGACGGGACCGGCCGCAACAGCCCGTTCACGGCGGCGCTGGTGCAGGAGATCCAGACGCCGGGGCTGGAGATCGCGAGCCTGTTCCGCCGGGTCCAGAAGGTCGTCTACGACGCGACCGGCGGGAAGCAGACGCCGGAACTCTCGCTCTCGCTGCTCGGCGACTTCTACCTCAACCGCGAAGAGACCGATTCCGACGTCTGGCGCGCGATCCGCGCCAGCAACGATCCGGCCGTGCTGAACGGCTTCATCGCGCGGTTCCCGACCAGCTTCTTCGCCATCGACGCGCGCACCAAGCTCGACCTGATCGATCGCCGCGCCGCCGAGGAGCGCGATCGCGACCGGCTCGCGCGCGAGTTCGGCGAGCGCGAGCGCGCGCTGCTGGAGCGGCTGCGCCAGGCCGAGCGCGAGCGCCAGCAGACGGCCGAGAGCCTGGCGCGCCGCGCCATGGAGGGCGTCGCCGCGGCCCCGGCCGCCGCGCCGACACCGGCGCAGCCCGCCCGGCCCGACAGGGCCGCCTCCGAGCGCGCGGAAAAGGAACGGCTGGCCTCCGATCTCGCCCGCAAGGACGCCGAGCTCGCCTCGCTCGAAACCGAGCGTCGCCGCCTCGACGACGAGCGGCGGGCGCAGGAGCAGGCCATGGCGCAGCGTCTCGGCTCGCTGACGCTGGGCGCGCCGGAGCCGCCGGTGCAGCTCACCGCGCCGCAGCGTCCGGCGCCGGTCGATCGGCGGATCGGCGAGACGCTGGCCGCGACGCCGCCCGCGCAGCCGACGCCGGCAGCCTGCGCCAGCGCGCTGGCGCGCGCGCAACTCGGAGAATTGTCCGACTCGATCCGGGATGTCTTGAGACAGTGCCGTTGAGGCCGCAGGAGCGCCGCCGCCATGCCCTCATTCAGATTCTCGGTCGTCGGCTCTGCTCTGGGCCTCGGCCTTCTGCTCGCCAGCGCGCAGAGCGGGCTCGCGCAGCCGGCGGCGCCCACGCCCATCGCCTATCCGGATGCGGTGCGGCGGGCCGCCGACGACCTGTTCGGCAAGGCCAATCTGCCGGCCGGCCCCGTCGAACTGGTGATCGATCCGCTGATCGACGGGGTGTCCGGCGCGCAGTCGACGGCGACGCGGGCGATGCAGGAGACGCTGGCCGAGCTCGTCCGCACGGCCCATCCGCGCTTCACGCTGCTGCCGTTCAATGCGGAATCGCTGGCGCGCAGGCCGGTCGTCCTGGTCGGAACCTTCACCGCGATCAACAATCTGGGCGACGCGCAGGGCCCGCGCGACGCCTTCCGCATCTGCTTCACGCTGGCCGATCTCGCCTCCCGGACGGTGGTGTCGAAGGGCGTCGCGCGCGCCCGGCCCGACGGCGTCGACGTCACGCCGACCGGCTATTATCGCGACGCGCCCGTCTGGGGGCAGGATCCGGCGACCGACGCCTACATCAAGACCTGCCAGGGCACGCGGCTCGGCGACGCGGTCGATCCTGCCTATGTCGAGCGGCTGACCGCCGGCGCGCTGATCAATGACGGCATCCTCGAATACGAGGCGCAGCGCTTCCGCGAGGCGCTCGCCTTCTATCGCGCGGCCGGGCGGCAGCCGGGCGGCGACCAGCACCGGGTGCGAATCGGGACCTATCTCGCCAGCGAAAAACTCGGGCGGCGCGAGGAGGCGGTCGACGCCTTCGCCGCGCTTGTCGATGCCGGGCTGGAATCGCGCCGGCTCCTCGTCAAGCTGCTGTTCCGGCCGGGCTCGACGCAGTTCGTCGATGATCCGAAGATCACCGAGCCCTATCCGATGTGGCTGAGCCAGATCGCGACGCGCACGCGCCAGCGCAAGGCTTGCCTGGAGATCGTCGGCCACACCTCGCGCACCGGTCCGGCCCCGCTCAACGACCGGCTCTCCGTGCTGCGCGCCAACTTCGTCATGGACCTGCTGAAGACCGGCGCGCCGACGGGCGGCGCCAGTCTGATCGCCACCGGGATGGGCTTCCGCGAGAACCTGATCGGGACCGGCAAGGACGACGCCAGCGACGCGCTCGACCGCCGCGTCGAATTCAAGGTGCTCGATTGCTGATGACGGAGCTCGATGTCGTCGCGGATGCGGGCGAAACCGCCGGTCACGCCAACCCCTACGATGCGCTGGCCTATCGCGGCCACGCCTTTCCGCAGACCCTGCCGCGCCGGCTCGCCACGATCGCGCACGCCCACGGCCTGCAGCCGGCCGGAAGCGAGCAGGCGCGGGTGCTGGAACTCGGCTGCGGCTCGGGCGGCAACCTGCTGCCGCTGGCCTTCGCCAGCCCCGGAGGCCGCTTCGTCGGCATCGACCTGTCCGCGAGCGCCATCGCGGAAGCGAAGCGGCGCGCCGCGCAGCTCGGCCTCGCCAATATCGAGTTCCTCCACCGCGACATCATGGAGATCGCGCCGGCGCTGGGCGAGTTCGACTACATCATCGCCCATGGCGTCTATTCCTGGGTGCCCGACCCGGTGCGCGACCAAATCCTGCGAATCTATGGATCCATGCTCGCGCCGCACGGCGTCGCCTATGTCAGCTACAACGCTCTGCCGGGCTGCCGCATGCGCGACATGGCCCGCGACGTCATGCTCTTCGCCATCCGCGGCATCGCGGATCCGGCGGCGCAGATCCGCCAGGCGCGCGTCGCGCTGAAGACCGTGGCGCAGGCGACCGATCCCAAATCCTTCTACGGGGCGGGCCTGCGCGCCCGCTCGGAGCAGATCGACGCGCTGTCCGACGACGTGCTCTATCACGACGACCTGAACCCGATCGCGCGCGCCTTCAGCCTGACCGAGGTCGTGGCGGCGGCGGAGGGTCACGGCCTGCAATATCTCGGCGACGAATCCTTTCCGAACCGGTTCGAGGCCGTGCGCGGGCAGGCGCGCGACATCATGGCCAATATCGCCCCGGAGCCGCCGGTGCTGCGCCAGCAGGCGCTCGACCTCATCGTCGGCCGCTTCTTCCGCCAGACGCTGTTCTGCCGCGCCGGCCTCGCCCTGATCCGGGCCGAGGACGATCTGTCGCTGGCCGCCTACCACCTCGCGGCCGATGTCAGAGAGGTTCCCGACGATCCGGCGGCGTCGAGCGCTGGCGCGGTCGTCTTCGCGTTCACCGACGGCGTCAAGCTGGTGATCGACCTGCCCGTCGCCCAGGCGGCGCTGCGGACGCTGGCGGCAAGCTGGCCGGCGACGGTCGCCCATGGCGAACTCGTCGCGCTGGCGCTGGCCGAGGCCGGCGTGGCGCCGGGGCCCGACAGCGCCCGCGAGACCGGGCGTCTCGACGAGGCCCTGACGGCGATGTTCAGGGCCGCGCTGCTCGAGATCCATCTCGATCCGCCGACGCTCAGCGTGACGCCCGGCGAGCGGCCGCTCGCCAGCGCCTATGCCCGCTGGCAGGCCGCGAGCGGGCGCGAGGTGACCGATCTCAGGCATCGCACTGTGGCGCTGGAAGACGATCTGGTGAGGCATTTCCTCGGGCTGCTCGACGGCACGCGCGACGCCGCCGCCCTGCAGGCGGCGATGAACGCCTATCTCGAAACGGCGCCCCGGCCAGCCGGCGACGCGCCGCCTTTGCCAAAAAGCGTGACGCCGGAGGACATCGCCTCGCATCTGCGGAGCCTCGCCCGCTTCGGCCTGCTGTGCGGCTGACGATTGTTAGGCTGCCGCTTCCGGAGTAGCCTTCCCCAACGGGAGTTGAGACCACGATGGCAACCCGGCCGTGACGCGGCGGTCAGCAGCATGAGCCAGCGCTTCGAGAGCTTCCAGGCCGCCTTCCCGGAAGAGCGTTGCCTGACGATGCTGATGGCGGCGCGCCATGGCGCGACGACCCTGCCCTGCGCCGCATGCGGACGCAGCAGCGCTTTCGCGCCCCGCCCGCGTCTGCGCGGGCTCGCCTGCGAGGCCTGCAATTATCTGGTCTATCCCGCCGTCGGGACGCCTCTGGAGAACCGGCGCGCCAGCCTGTCGAGCTGGTTCTATGCGATCGCGCTCGCGAGCGCCGGCCGCCAGGGCGCGATGGCCGCGACGCTGGAGCGCGAGGCCGGGGTGACGGAGGCGCTGGCGAAGCGCATGGCCAAGGAGGCCGCCGACATTGTGGCCGAGGCGCGGGCCGGGCGCTGCGACTGGCCGGCGGCCATCCGCGCGGCGGTGGCGGGCCCGGCTCCAGTCAGCGTTCCCGAGGAGGATTTGCCGAAACCCCGGCCCGAGGCTGCGGTTGCGTCGCCCACCGCCGCCGTCGTGGCCGGACCGGGCATGATGCGTCCGGTCCTGGCGGTCGCCGCGGCGATCCTGGCGGCGGTGGCGCTGGCCGGCTTCGCCATCGCCACGCGCCAGCCGCAGCGCGAGACGCTGGAGATCGCCGAGCCCGATCTGCCCGATCTCAGGAGCGGGCCGGCCAGACCCTCGCTCGTGCTGTCCTCGGTGGAAAGCGACCTCGAGGCGGCGCGGCAGGCGACCCAGTTCGCCATGAAGGCGAACCCGGCGCTGGCGGAGATCCGCCCGCAGGCGCCCGATGCCGCCACCCCTTCGCCGCAGGCCCTGCCGCAGCCCCCGACCAATATCCTGCTCGTGCCGCCGCACCTGCCGGCGCAGGGCGCGCCACGGCCGCAGGCGCCACCGCCGGTGGCCGGAACCGGCGATCCGGAGCAGATCCTGACCTTCGGGCCGATCCGCATCCGCCGCCATCTGGTCGATACGATCGTCCGCGCCGGCCGCATCGTCGGCGCGGACCCGACGCTGCTGATGGCGGTCGCCGACAAGGAATCGTCCTTCGCCACCGCCGTGCAGGCCAAGACCTCCTCGGCGACCGGCCTGTTCCAGTTCATCGAGCAGACCTGGCTCGGCGTCGTCGACGAGTTCGGCGCGCGCCATGGGCTCGCCGCCGAGGCGCAGACCATCACCCGGTCCGGACGTCAGTTCGTGGTCGCCGACTCCACCGAGCGCCAGCGCATCCTCGATCTCCGGCGCGAGCCCTATCTCTCGGCGCTGCTGGCGGCCGAGATGCTGAAGCGCGACACGCTGCGGCTGGAAAAGCAGATGGGCCGGCATCTCACCGGCGGCGAAGTCTACCTGATCCATTTCCTCGGGCCCGACGCCGCCCAGTCCTTCATGGCGACGATGGAGCAGACGCCGACCGCAAAGGCGGCCGAACTGCTGCCGCGTCCGGCCGAGGCGAACCGGCCGATCTTCTATGCCGAGGCCGGCGGCGAGACCAAGACGCTGACGGTCGCCGAGGTCCACGCCAAGTTCGACGCGATGATCAAGCTGCGGCTGGACCGCTATGGCAGCGTGCGCCGGCTCGCCGGCCAGAATGCGACGAAGAAATAGGCAAACCGGACAGGGATGCGCCGGCGCGGGCCGTGGGGTCCGGCGGGCGAGGGGAAAGGGGCATGACAATGGCTGCAAACCGCTTCGAACAGGTCGACGAGGCTCCCGACGACGCCATCACGCTCAGTCTCGCCAATGGCGAGGCCGGGCCGGTCGGCACGATCTCCTGTCCGGCGGCCCTGGCCGGCGGGCATCTGGTCAATGATTTCGAGAGCGACGCGATGGCGCCCGTCGATGCCTTCCGGGCGGCGATCCGCCTCGCCAACGAAATCCAGGCGCCCATCGTGGTGGTCGATGCCGGGGGCCTCTGGCAGCCCGAATGGGGCGCACTCTATCGCGAGGAGGATGCCTGACCGCCTCTCGCGACCTCAGTAGATCCGGAAATAGCGGATGCCGAGGCCGACCTTGCCGCCGGAAGCGGCGAGGTCGCGGGCGAGGTTGGGAAAGAACTCGGTCGCCGGGGCCGGGTTCGGCCCCGACAGCACCGGCAGCGGCGCTTCGCTGGCGAGCGTCAGCACGGTCTGCGGGCGCATCGCCGAGCCGGTCGTCTCAAGCTTGAGGGCGAACAGCGCGCGCGCGCCGTCGCGGCGCGTGAAGTTCGCGAGATTGTGGACGAGGCCGTCATCGCCGACGAGCAGCACGGCGACCTCCTTGGCCTTGCTCTCGACCGAACCGTTCAGCGCGTCGCCGCTCTTGAGATTGAAGGTGTTGATCTGCAAACGCGGCGTCCGCTCTATGGCGGGCCCTGCACGGCGCAGGAACTCGACCATCGGGCATTGCTGGGCGGTCACGGGGCGCAGACTGATCTGCGCCTCGAAACCCTGGCTCGCCTTGAAGGCCGCATCGAAGGCGATGAAGGGCTCCGAGCCGCTGCCGAACCCTTCCAGATTGGCCTTCTTCTCGCCGATTTCGAGCGGCCACAGGAAGAAGCAGCGCCCGCCCTCGTAGCTGGCGATATAGCGTTCGATGCGCTCGACCGGCGTGCGCGGTTCCGCCAGGGCCGCGACGGCCGGCGGGGCGGGCCTTGTGTCTGGCGGGGCGGCCGGCGGTTCGGTGCGCTGGCCCTGTTGCGCCGTGCCGGGCGGCGGCGTGGCGGGCCGTGCGGGAGGCTCGGCCGGCCGGCTGGCGACCTGCGGCGGAGAGGCGGCTGGCGGCGTCGCCACGGGCGGCGCGGGTTCGCTCAGGGCCGGCGGCGGCGTCACGGGGCGCGCGGGCGCGGGCGGCGGAGCGGCAGGTGGAGCGGCCGGCGGCTCGGGGCGCGCGGCGACCTGCGGCGGCGTGGCGGGCGGTTCGACGCGCCCCGCGATGGGAGGCGGGACCTGTGGCAATGCCGGCGGTTCGATGGCCGGCGGCGGCGCGGCGGCCTGCTGCGAAGGGGCGGGCGCCGGTTCGGACAGCTGCGGCGGGGCCGGCGTCTGCCCCGTTGCGGAGGCGGCCTGCGTCTCGCCGGTCTCGGCGAGTTCCGGGGCGGGCGCGATGGCCGGCCCCGAGGCCGGCTGTCGCGCCGTCCAGACGCCGTAGCCGCCGCCCAGCAGCAGCACGACGCCGGCCGCGATCGCGGCCCAGCGCAGCGCGCCGCCGCGACGCGCCGAGGCGGGCGCGGCGCGCTGCCAGGATGCGACCGCGGCCATGTCCACCGGGCGTTTGTTGGGATCGGGCGCGAGCATCGCGTTCAGCAGCGGGCGGTAGGACGCGTCGATGCCAGCGAGATCGGGCACGCGCCGTCGCTTGTCGATGAGTTGCACCTGCGTGCCGCCCATGTCGATGGCGCGGCCGGTCAGCGCCTCGGCCAGGACGAGGCCGAGGCTGTAGATGTCGGAGCGGCCGGTGACGTCGCCGCCCTCCAGCCCGAGCTGTTCGGGCGAGACGTAGTTGTACTTGCCCGCGAAACCCGAGCCGATCACCGTGCCTTCGCCGACCCGCGTCGAGCGGGCGATGCCGAAATCGATGATCTTGGCGCGTTCGACCCGGCCCGAAGGCAGGATGATGTTGTCGGGCGAGATGTCGCGATGGACGATGCCGAGCAGATGGGCCGCGTGCAGGCCGCCCGCGATGCGGCGGCGCAGCACATCGACATCATCGACGCCGAGCGGCCCCTCCCTGATCCGGTCCGAGAGCGGCTGGCCGTCGACATACTCCATCGCGAGATAGGAGACCTGCGTCGCCGGATCGACCGTGAAGACGTAATAGCGGACGATCGCCTCGTGATAGAGGTTGTGCAGCGACGCCGCCTCCTTGCGGAACAGCGTCACCGCGGCCGCATTGCGCGCCATGTCGGGCTTGATCATCTTGATCGCCACGGCGTCGCCGGTCTGGATGGCGCGGCCCTTGTAGACCTCGCCCATGCCGCCGACGGCGATCAGCCGCTCGATCTCGTAGATGCCGTTGAGCTGCGCTCCGACCGGCAGGCTGGAGCCCTGCAGGATGACGGTGCGGTCCTGGTCGCGGCCGTTCTGGTCGCTCATGAGCCGGACCTCCTCGCGGCGCGGGCATTGGGCAGCCAGCGGGTGGTGCCGCCATCGTCGCCGCCGCCATGTCCGCCGTTCTGCCGCCGCACGACGACGATGGTGACATTGTCGCTCGCGCCGCGCTCCAGCACGAGCGAAAGCAGCGCCTCGCAGGCCGCCTGCGCGCCCGTGTCGCGGATCGCGACCTCGATCTCGGCATCCGCGACATGGCCCGTCAGCCCGTCCGAACAGAGCAGGAAGACGTCGCCCTCGCCGAGCTCGCCGCTGTCGAGATCGAGCTCGGGGGTGTCCGCGACGCCGATGGCGCGGGTGATGACGTGCCGGCGCGGCGAACGCTTCGCTTCGTCTTGCGTCATCACGCCGCTGTCGATCATGTCCTGAACCTCTGTGTGGTCGCGCGAAACCTGGGCGAGGCGGCCGTCGCGCAGCAGGTAGATGCGGCTGTCGCCGGACCAGACGCAGGCGAAATGGCGCTCGAAGACCAGCAGGGCGACGAGCGTCGAGCCCATGGCGACGCCGCGCCGTCCGCGGATCAGCGCGCGCAGCTCGGCATTGGCCTTGAGCACCGCCGCCTCCAGCCGCGCCAGCAGGTCGGCGGCCGAGGCGGCCGGGCCGATCGCGTCGAGCGCCGCCGCCAGCGTGCCGCTGGCGAGCGCGCCGTTCTCGTGGCCGCCCATGCCGTCGGCGACGGCCCAGACGCCGAATTCCGGCCGCGCGACGAAGGCGTCCTCGTTCTGGCTGCGGACGCGCCCGACATGGCTGACCGCGCCGGTCTCGAAGGCCTCCGGAAGGGCTGAGGATTGCGTCGCGGTCATGAGGCTTCCCCATGGACGAAGGCGTCGAAGCGCCCGGTGAGCAGGCCGGCGAAGAGATGCGGGTCCGGCAGAGACTGGCCAGCGAGCATGAGCGGCTCGAACTCCTCGCCGCCGACCGTCCAGAGGCAGCAGGCGCGCGCCTGCGCCCGCAGATGATCCTCGACGCGCAGCGCCGGCAGCCGGACCGGCAGCGTTCCGGGCGCAAGGGCCGCGACGATGGTGCCGTCGGAGAGCCTCACCGCCTCGCCGGGCGGCGGCAGCGCGGGGGCGGATGGCGGCGGCAGCGCGCGCAATCGCTGCGAGAGCGCCTCATAGCTTGTCCCCGCTTCCAGCGCGTGCAGCAGGAAATCCTCGATCGCCACGAACCAGGCCTCCTGCGGGTCGAGCTCGGGCGGGGCGAGCGCGGCCCCGGCCTCCCCGAAGGAGAACACCGTCAGCGGAAAATAGCGCCCGACGCCATCGACCGAGGGCATGAACGCGCCCGCGACGGGTTGCCCGCAATAGCCGGCGCCGAGCCAGAAGCGCCAGATCGGCGCTTTCAGGAAGGCGTCCTGCCAGTGTCCGCCGAGGACAAGCCGGCTCGCGGTCAGCCCGCCCTGGAGCCAGGGCTCGTAGACCGAGAGAAAAGCCTGCGGCGCGTCGATCGCGATGAAATCGCGCTTGGCTGGGATCTTGCCGAACAGCCCGCACGCCATCGTCTCAAATCCCGGCCGGGCAGCGGAATTCGCGCAGCGCGGGGAGGACGAGCGGGTTCTTGAGCGAGCCGACGCCGAACTGGTAGCCGACCTGCCGCCCGCCCGCCGCCAGCGTCAGCACGATGTTGTCGCCCTGGCGCAGCACCGAGCCGGTATCCAGCAGGCGGAAGAACGACCAGACCCCGTCGCGCTCGAAGAGCTTGGCCTCGCTTTGCGCCGGCGTCGAGCCGCCGGAGAAGAAGCCCCCGCCGAAGATGCCGCCGCCGCCGGCCGCCGCGCCGCCCAGCGTCAGCGTGATCGCCGTCTTGCCGAGGCCGCCGCCCGGCCACATCACCGGCACAGGCGTCGCCACCCCCTGCTGGCTCGCGACGGTGAAACCGTTGATCTCGAGCTTGCCGGCAGACGCGTCCGAGGAGAGCGCGGTCGGCGTCACGATCATCTGGAAGGAGGGCAGGTTGCCGCCGGTCGGGAAGAAGGCCTCGCGGATTTCGCTGGCGCGCTGGAACTCTCGGAGCGTCGAGGCCGAGAGCGCGCGCGCCACCCGGCTGTCGACCCGGAAAACCCATTGCGCCTTCGACTTGTCGACATAGGGCTCGATGCGCTCCTTGAAGAAGGTCTCCATGATTCCGGTCGGCGCGAACAGCCGGGCGAAATCGGCCAGCGGCACGTCGCGCGTGCTGCCCTTGGCGAAGGGGAAGCGGTTGGCGACGATCTCGCCGCAGACGCGCGTGACCTGGTCGGCCAGTCCCTGCCGCAGTAGCGCGACGGTCGCGCCCGTCGCGTCGCCCTCGAAATCGTTCACGGCCGAGAGCACCATGCCGTCGAAGGGGGCGGGATAGCGCGAGGAGTTGGCGCGCAAAGCCGCGATCAGCGGCACGAGCGCGGCGTTGGCGGCGCTGGCCTGCGCCGGATTGGTCGCGGCGGTGGCGAGGTTCTGGTTGATCTCGGCGAGCACCTGAAGGAGCTGATCGACCGGGCGGCGGCCGAGATCGCCGTCGACCAGCACATGCAGCGCCTTGAACTGGCTCTCTATGTTGGCCCCCAGCGCGTCCGTGCCGCCCGACAGCACGCGCTCGACGCCCGGCGCGCTGAGCGGCAGGTTCGCGCCGAGCCGGCCGAGCGCGTCGCTGGCGCGCTTGTCGAGCGCCTGCGCCGCCGCCTGCCCGGCTGCCTTGGCGGCCGCGGCCTTGGAGAGCGGGCGCTCCTTGGTGAGCTGGGTCTCGTCGCGCACCGATTCGAGGATCTGCTTGAAGGGCGAGGTCGGGGCCGCGATCGCGCTCAGCGCCACATAGCGCGGCTTGTCGGCGTTGAGCGGGCGCA
>JAESGM010000883.1_pt1 | contig 13252 bp, 20 predicted proteins | sample 9269721 | NCBI WGS metagenome assembly JAESGM01 (sample SAMN15720920, study PRJNA650825) | algae metagenome | isolation source: Komarekiella atlantica HA4396-MV6 and co-occurring heterotrophs from... | place: USA: Theobald House, Kauai, HI | collected 2009-07-29 | reverse complement strand
TCACATAGCAATCACGGTTGTTCGCAACGGGCTCCGCTATCTCCTCCCGGCGTCGAGTTCGTTGCAGCCGTTCCCCTCTGAGATGTTTGGCGCTTGCGCCGGATGTTTCAAACTTCAAAGGCCGGCTCCCTCGGGGGTCGGCCTTTTTTTCGTTTTCAGCTCATTTCAACGCACCGCCGTCATCCCGGACGCAGCGAAACGAAGCTCCGCGATCCATAAAGCACCGTCGTGCCCTATGATGGATCCCGGATCGGCGCGGCTGCGCCGCTTGTCCGGGATGACGGCGGAGGGTGACGCGGTTGGGGCTACGACCGCCGCCGCGCCTCCAGCGGCAGCGCCTCGAACAGGCCGGGCTGCGCGCTTGTGCGGGCCTTCTCGATCGTCAGCATCCTGAGCTTGGTCTCGACGCCGCCTTCGGCCGAGAAGCCGCCGGTCCTGCCGCTCGCGGCCAGCACGCGATGGCAGGGAACGATAGGAGCAAAGGGATTCTGGCCGAGCGCGACGCCGACCGCCCGCGCCGCGCCGGGCTCGCCGATGCGGGCGGCGACCTCGCCATAGGTCAGCGTCTCCCTAGGCGGGATCGACAACGCAACGTCATAAACCCTGCGGTTGAACGGTGGCACCGTATCGAGCGCGATCGGCAGATGCGAAAGGTCGCGTGGCTCGCCCGCCAGCAGCGCGACAATGTCCTCTATCGCGGCAGCGACGAAGCCGGGCGGGGCAGCCTCGTCGGCGTCGGGAAAGCGCCTAGCAAGCCGCCGATGGGCGGTAGCCTCGTCGCGCTCGGGCAATTGCGCTCCGATGATGGTCTCGTCCTGCCAGACGAGGGCGCACGGGCCGATCGCGGTGTCGAACAGGATGAAGTGCTGCGGCATGCCGACAGCTTATCGGCTTTCGGCCCGGCCCGGAACCGCGTCCGTCATCGCGGGCCCAGCGAAGCAATCCAGAGGTCGGCGCGAGACGCCGGATTGCTTCGCTGGGCTCTCAAGGACGGCTGGAGCGTCCGCGAAAGCCGATTCGTCACACGAATAGCCGCTCGCCTTCCATGCCCTTGTAGAGGTCGGCGACCTGCGCTTCATAGCCGTTGTAGATGAGCGTCGGCCGGCGCTCGCGCGAGCCCAAAAGCTGCTCGCTGGCCTGGCTCCAGCGCGGGTGCGAGACCGCCGGGTTCACATTGGCCCAGAACCCGTATTCCTGCGCCTGCAGTCCCTCCCAGAAGGTTTTCGGCCGCTCGGCGACGAAGCTGATCTTCGTGATCGATTTCACCGATTTGAAGCCGTACTTCCACGGCACGACCAGCCGCAGCGGCGCGCCGTACTGGGTGGCGATCGGCTTGCCGTAGATGCCGGTGACCATCAGCGGGAGATCGTTGCCGGCCTCGGCGATGCTCAGGCCCTCGGTATAGGGCCAGGGATACCAGCGCTGCGACTGGCCGGGCGCGATGCGCGGGTTCAGGAAAGTCTCGAACCTGACATATTTCGCGCTGGCCAGCGGCTTTGCGAAGGCGACGAGCTGCTTCACCGTGAAGCCGGTCCAGGGCACGGCCATCGACCAGGTCTCGACGCAGCGGAAGCGGTAGAGCCGCTCTTCCAGCGTCATCCTGCGGATCAGATCGTCGACGCCGATCTCCATCGGCTTTTCGACCATGCCGTCGATCGCGATCGTCCAGGGCCGGGTCACCAGCTTCTTCGAGGCGGCGACGATATCCTTCGACGTGCCGAACTCGAAGAAGTTGTTGTAGTTCGCCGCCAGCGCCTCGTCGGTGACCGGCCGGTCGAGGGTGAAGCTCTCGTTCTTCTTCGCCGGATAGAGATCGAGCGTCGGGTCTGGCGTCTGTGCAGCCGCGATTCTCGGTATGGCCGCGCCGGCGATCAGGCCCGCGCCCGCGCCGATCAGGTTGCGGCGATTGAGATAGACGGCTTCGGGCGTGGCCTGGCTCTCGGGCATCTCCCAGCCGGGGCGGTTCTTGATCAGCATCGGACGAACTCAGCTCCGCTTCAGAGGAGGCAAGTCTAGCGCATGCGTGCCTGTCACGGGCAAATCACGAGGGGGCGAGTTCTTCCTTCTCCTGCAAGGGACGAAGGAAAGGGCTTCAGCCCCTCGCCTCAAGCGCCTTCACGATCGCGGCTCCCATCTCGCTGGTGGACACCGCGTTCGCGCCGGGCCCTGCGATGTCCTTGGTGCGTGTGCCCGAACCCAGCACATCCGCGATCGCGCCCTCCAGCCGGTCGGCGGCCTCGATCGCGCCGAAGGAATAGCGCAGCGCCATGGCGAAGGAGCCGATCATCGCGATCGGGTTCGCAAGTCCCTTGCCCGCGATGTCGGGAGCCGAGCCGTGGACGGGCTCGTAGAGCGCCTTTCGCTTGCCGGTCGTGGGGTCCTCAGCGCCGAGCGAGGCCGAGGGCAGCATGCCGAGCGAGCCGGTCAGCATGGCGGCCACGTCAGACAGGATGTCGCCGAAGAGGTTATCGGTGACGATGACGTCATACTGCTTGGGCCAGCGCACGAGCTGCATGGCGCAGTTGTCGGCCAGCACATGCTCCAGCTCGACATCGGCATAGGATTTGGCGTGCAGGGCCGTGACCGTCTGCTTCCAGAGCACGCCGGTCTTCATGACGTTGTGCTTCTCGGCCGAGGAGACCTTGTTGCGCCGCGTGCGGGCGAGCTCGAAAGCGACCGCGCAGATGCGATCGATCTCGGGCGTCGTGTAGATTTGCGTATCGACGCCGCGCCTGCTTCCGTCCTCCAGCGTGACGATTTCCTTGGGCTCGCCGAAATAGACGCCGCCGGTGAGCTCGCGCACGATCAGGATATCGAGGCCTTCGACGACCTCCGGCTTGAGCGAGGAGGCAGAGGCCAGCGCCGGATAGCAGATCGCGGGGCGCAGGTTCGCGAACAGGCCGAGATCCTTGCGCAGGCGCAGCAGGCCGGCCTCGGGGCGGTTCTGATAGGGCACATCGGCCCATTTCGGCCCGCCGACCGCGCCGAAGAGCACGGCGTCGGCAGCCTGGGCGAGCTTCATGTCGCCTTCCGAGATCGCCTGCCTGTGCGCGTCGAAGGCCGCGCCGCCGACCAGCCCCTTCTCGATCTCGAAGGAGGCCAGGCCCTGTTTGCCGAACCAGGAGACGATGGTCTCGACCTGACCCATCACCTCGGGGCCGATGCCGTCGCCGGGGAGCATCAGGAGCTTGTGGGTCGCCATGGTCGTCGCCTCGCGCGTCGCGTTTTCGCAGTGGTTTGCGCGGGTGATTAAGGGGATGGGGCGGAAGGCGCAAGCGCGGAGAGGATGCAAGCCGAGAAGGGCCCATAGTCGCCGCGATGGGCGGCGATCGAGGCCGCCAGCCACTCGGCGCGGACGATCAGGCGCAGGCTGAGCGGATGGCCGGCCTGCTCCGCGAGTTGGGCGAGATAAAGCGCCTGCGTGCGGCCATTGCCCTCGCGAAACGGGTGGACGTAGTTTAGGTCTCCGATGATCTCGCCGGCGCGTTAGGCGAAGGTTTCGGCGTCGAGCCCGCGAAGCTGGTTCCACGCCACGATGCGGCGGTGCACGTCGGCCATGCCGGTCTCGATGTAGCGCCGGAACTGGAACTGGCTGGCGCCCTTGGAAATTTCGACGGTTCGCAGTTCGCCGGCCCAGTCGTAGACGTCCTGGAAGAGGTGGCGATGGATGGCGCGCAGATGGGCGAGGTTGAAGGAGCCTGAGGGGATGGGCTCGGCGGCGCGCTGGGACGCCGTCCGCCGTTCGATCCGGTCGAGCTCCGCAGCATCCCTGATGTCCAAACGGTTCTTCAAAACCGTGTAGTCAGGCGGGTAGCAATAGACTTCGTCGCTCATTCTGCCGCCGGCAGAGTTCTTCTCCGGCGTACGGGATCGAGTATGTAGGCGCGGCGGCGTTCATGCGACCACGCTTCGCGCTCGAACATCTCGAACATCTCGATGTCCTCGACGTCGAGCGGATTGCCCTCGATCTCCTGCAGATGCATGGCGTCGAGACGGCGCTCGCGGGCTTGTGCGATCTCCTCGGACGACAGCGTGGTATCGGCATTTCCCATAAGCGCAGCCTAGCGCGAAACCGCGTCGAAAGCGAGCCGGGCGGTCGGTATGCCCGAGCGCTCCGCCGGCAAAATCGACGATGCCCGGCCGGGAGGGGGCCGGGCATCGCCTTCCATCCGTCGGCAGGGGAACCACCGGCGAACGGATAGGCTGAGAGCGCTCAGACCGCCTTCTGCGCCATCTGCTTCGCGATGTAGTCGGCCTGGCGCAGCGCCAGCGCGACGATCGTCAGGGTCGGGTTCTCGGTCGCGCCGGTGGTGAACTGGCTGCCGTCGGAGACGAAGAGGTTCTTGATGTCGTGGGTCTGGCCCCATTTGTTGACGACGCCGTCGCGCGCCTTCTCCGACATGCGGTTGGTGCCGAGATTATGCGTCGAGGGGTAGGGCGTGGTCGGGAAGGTGCGCGTCGCGCCGACCGCCTGGTACATCGCCGAGCCCTGCCTGTAGGCATGGGCGCGCATGGCGAGGTCGTTGGGGTGGTCGTCGAAATGCACGTTGGCGACCGGCATGCCGCCCTTGTCCTTCTTGTCGGAGAGCGTGATGCGGTTGCTCTCCTGCGGCATGTCCTCGCCGACGATCCAGAGGCCCGCCATGTTCTCATAAGAATCGAGCGCGGTCGTGAACTCGCGGCCCCATGAGCCCGGATCGAGGAAGGCCGCCATGAAGGGCAGGCCGATCGAGAGCGTCTCGAGCTCGTAGCCGCCGACGAAGCCGCGTTTCGTGTCGTGATGCGCCTCGTCCTGGACGATGCCGGCCATGGTGGTGCCGCGCCACATCTTCACCGGCTTGTCGAACACGCCGTAGACCGAGCCGGTGAGGTGGCGCATGTAGTTCTTACCGACCTGACCGGACGAGTTGGCGAGCCCGTCCTTGAACAGATTGGAGGCCGAGTTGAGCAACAGGCGCGGGCTCTCGATCGAGTTGCCGGCGACCGCGACCACGCGGGCCTTCTGGCGTTGCTGCACGCCCTTGCCGTCGAGATAGACCACGCCCGTGACCTTGCCGGAGGTGTCGTGCTCGATCTTCTGGACGAAGGATTCCGGCCGGACCTCGAGCTTGCCCGTGGCCTCGCCCTTGGGGATTTCGGCGGCCAGCGTCGACCATTTCGCGCCCGACTTGCAGCCCTGGAAGCAGAAGCCGATCTGCTGGCAGGCGCCGCGGCCGTCGCGCGGCTGCGAATTGATCGCCATCCGGCCGGTGGAGACTTGGCTGTAGCCGAGCGCCTTGGCGCCCTTTTCGAAGACCTTGTAGTTGTTGTTGCCGGGCAGGCCGGGGATGCCGTTGGTTAGCGTCACGCCCATCCGGTCCTCGGCCTTGGCGTACCAGGGTTCAAGCTCGGCGAGGTCGATCGGCCAGTCGAGCAGGCTCGCGCCCTTGATCTCGCCATAGGTGGTGCGGGCCTTGAACTCGTGCTTCTGGAAGCGCAGCGAGGCGCCGGCCCAGTGCGTCGTCGAGCCGCCGACCGCCTTGACGATCCAGGCCGGCAGGTTGGCGAAATCCTTCGCGACGCGCCATGAGCCCGAAGTGGTGCGCATGTCGGTCCAGGCGAGCTGGCTGAAGGAGGCCCATTCGTCGTTGAGGAAGTCCTCCGCCTCATGGCGCTTGCCCGCCTCGAGGCAGACGACATTGATGCCCTTGAGCGCGAGCTCGGTGGCGAGCGTGCCGCCGCCCGCGCCGGAACCGATGACCACGACGACCGTATCGTCGTTCAGATCGAACTTGCCAGCCATGGCTGTATCCTCCCGATTTTATGGTTGTCTAAAGCCAGGCGATGTCGCCGAAGCCCCGCGCGATGTAGCCGCCCTGCGAGGCGCTCTCGCCCTCGTAGCCGAAGACCGGCCAGACCTCGGGCTGGTTGTAGAGCGAGACCACGAGGCCCGAACGAATGCCCTGGAAGAACTTGCCCTTCTGGATGGCGCGCAGCAGGTTCACGCGCTGACTCTCCCAGCCGACCTGCGCGTAGGGCTGCTTGAACTGCTTGGCGGCGATGGCGTTGACCTCGGCGACGTTCTTTTCGACATCGGCCTTGAACGCAGCGTCCTTGCCCGATTTCTCGTCATAGGACTTCATCGCGACCGCGTAGAAGCGGTCGGCGAGCCTGTCGTGGGGGTAGATGTCGCGGGCCATCTTGATCAGGGTCAGCATGGTGTCGGGCTTCAGCGCCTTGACCTCCAGACCCCAGGCCTCCGCTGAATGGATCAGAGAGCCTCCGGAGATCACGATCGCGGCGGCGGTAGACCCCGCGATGAACTGGCGGCGGTCGAGCGCCGGTCTGGCGACCGAGCCGGCCGGGTCGGCCTCTCGCAATTGGGCCTCTTGCAGGTGAGCCATGGTGTCCTCCCGTTTTGAGCCGGCGCGTTGGTCCGCTGCGCCGGTCTTTCGTGACGCTCAGCGGTAGCGGCCGTGCTTCTGGAGGACCTCGATCCTGTAGCCGTCGGGGTCCTGGACGAAGAAGAATTTGGCGAGGAGCGCGCCCTCGCGGTGGAATTCCTTGACCGGATTGGGATTGAGCCCCGCAGCCGCGAAGCGGGCGTGCTCGGCCTCGAGATCCTCGACCGCGAAGGCGACGTGACCATAGCCGTCGCCGAGCGCGTAAGGCTCCTTGCGGTCGTGGTTGATCGTCAGCTCGACCTCGAAATCGCTCTCGGGATTGCTCAGATAGACCAGCGTGAATCCCTCGAAAGCGAAGCGGTCGGCGATCTTCAGGCCGAAGGCGACGTCGTAGAAGGCGACCGAACGGGCCTCCTCCAGCACGCGGACCATCATGTGAATGGCTTTGGCCACGGGCGGCGATCTCCTATTTCGGCTCGGTCAGGGTTTTCAGATAGGCGATCACCAGCTTGCGCCGCTCGGCGTCGCGCTGGCGGTAGGCCATGATGGTGCCCGGCCGCATCGCCTGCGCGTCCTCGATCCAGCGGTCCAGCGTCGCCTCGTCCCAGACGAAGCCCGAGCTCTTCAGCGGCTCTGAATACTTGAACCCGTCCCGGACCGCCGCCGGCTTGCCGACGATGTCGAACATGTTGGGGCCCTGGCGGTTGGGGCCGCCCTTCTCGGCGGTGTGGCAGACGCCGCAACTCGCGACGAATTGCTGGCGGGCTTTGGCGAGGTCGATCTCCTGGGCGGCTATGGGAGCGGCCGTCAGGAGGAGGCCGAGGCCGCACGCGGCCGCACCGGCAAACGGGCTTCTGGAGACGAAGGCTGCGACGACGCGCCAGGTGCGACCGGCGGAATGCGAAGGCAAGGCTCTCGACCTCTCTCGATCAGGTCGGGAGAGCGTAGGAGCATGCCGGCGGCTGCGGGTAGTATAGGATTACTACAAACTAAAGTTGACCGGGACCGTCATGGCGCGCCAGGCGAAGCAGTCGCGACGGCGTCAGCCCGGCCACGCGCTACGGCTTCGTCGCAATGGCGGAACGCCTCACTCGGCCGCATGATGAAAGGCCACGACCGCGTCGCGCCTGAGCTTGTCGCCTTCCTCGTCATGCCCCCGCACTTCGGCGAGGTAAGTCAGGCAGGCGCAGCGCAGCAGCGAGGTGAAGTTCATCGTCTCGTCGTTGAACTCCAGCACCTCGTCATGGAGCTTGCTGAGAAAGCGGCCGAGCGTGACGTTCTGCAGCAGGGCGATCTCTTCGAGGATGTCCCAGAAGGCCGCCTCCAGCCTGATCGAGGTGGCATGCCCGCCGAGCCGGATCGAGCGGGTCTGATAGGCGTAGCGTTCGGCCGTCTGGGCCGAAAAGATACGGCACATGGTCGCCTCCCTTGGCTGTTCTTGTCTTGTTGGCAGGCAGGATGACCGCGACTTCCCTGGCTGTAAACCGGTCGAAGCGCCAATGGCGGATTGCCGCAGGCGCACCGACGCTCGCTCGCAACGGAAAAGCCCGCCCCTTGCGGGGCAGGCTTCGGCCGCCGGGCCACAGGCCCGTCGACGCAAGCTTACTGGATGATCTGCACGATGCGGCGCGTGCGCGGATCGACCAGAACCGTGCGATTGTCGATCACGGTGTAGCGCTGCCCGGTCACGCCGTACTCGGCGGGCACCTCGTAATAGGTCACGCCCTCCTGCGGCAGCACCGTGCCGACCACGACGGGCTGTCCGTAGCTGTAGGACATCGGGCGCTGCTGGACGACGTATTCCTGGAAGCGCTTCGAGGCGGGCGGGTTCATGCCATTGGTGTCGGGCAGGCCGTTTGGGCTGCCCTGGCCTTGCGCCAGCGCGGCGACGGGAATGAGGGCGATGGTGGCCGCGAGGGCGAGTTTCCTGATCATGGCTGGTTCCTTTCGTGGACGGCGCCGGACGTCCGGCTTCCGCTATCCCTGCCGCACCAACGAACGCCTCCAGCCAAGGTTCCGGCGTCAGCTTTCGGGGCGCTGCAATCGCGCCGTGACCTCGATCTCGACCTTCATCTCCGGCTTGAGCAGGCCGAGCACGACATAGATGCCGGCGGCGGGGCGGATGTCCCGGAAGACCTCGCCGCAGACGGCGAGGACCGGCTCGCAATAGCTGCGATCGGTGACGAAATACTGCGCCCGCACCACCTGCGAGAGCGACGAGCCGGCTTCGGTCAGCACGGCGTCGAGCGTCCTGAAGATGTTGCGCGCCTGCTCGGCGGGGTCGTCCGGCAGCGTCATCGCGACATAGTCGTAGCCGGTGGTGCCGGACACGAAGACGAGATCGCCGTCGATGACGGCGCGGGAATAGCCGAAGGCGGTCTCGAAGGGGGAACCGGTGGCGATCAGGCGGCGCATCGGACGACCTTCTGTTTTGCTCCGCACGCCGGCGTTCAGACGGCAGGCACGATCAGATCGACCGTCGCAAAATACGTACGATAGCGCTTTGGGTCGCGGGTCAGGACAGTCAGACCATCGACCTCGGCATGCGCTCCGATGAAGAAATCCGGGAGAACGCCGGTGCGAGTGCCACCGGCTCGCCGGTAACGCTTGAAGGCCTTCCCGGCAACAACCAGGGCATGTCGCGAAATCGGCGCCAGCCTCACACCAATCGTTTCGAGGATGGCGTCAACGTCATCGACGGTATCAAGCCCGATCGAAAGTTCGGCATAGATCACGTCGTTGATGACGACCGCGCCCTCCATGAGCGCCTGCTCGATCGCGAAAAGAGATGGACCCATCCAGACTGGATTTTGGGTGACGATGTCGAGCAAGACATTTGTATCAACGAGAACCGTCAATCCTCGCCCCGCGTCATCGCCATGATCTCGTCGGTTGACATCTCGGTTTTCAGGCTGCTCACCAAACGTCGCAATGCCGCGATCCGATCGGCAACATCCTGAATTTTTTCGATATAGGCTCGACCATCGTCGCCGACTACGAAATCGACTGTGCTGCCGGCAGACAGGCCCAGTCTCTCACGGACCTCCGCCGGGATCACAACCTGCCCTGCCTTGTCGACGACCGCGTTCATGATCAATCACCTCGGCGTCATGCATATCACACTCAATGTTCGCGGGCAGCCGTTCCTCACACCCGCCCGGCCCTCAGAGCCCGCAGCACCTTCTCACCCGGCCTCCCCGTCTGGGCCATGCCGAGCTTCGCCTCGATCTGCTTGATCGCGCCGCGCGTCAGCGCGCCGACCGCCCCGTCGGGCTCGCCGACATCGAAGCCGCGCGCGATCAGCAGGCGCTGCAATTCGCGGCGCTGCTCGCGCGAGAGCGGCAGATCGTCGGTCGGCCACTCGCCCTGGACACCGGGCCTGCCGCGCAGGCGGTCGGAGAGAAGCGAGATGGCGAGGGCGTAGGAATCGGCGCCGTTGTAGCTGTAGGCAACATCGTAGTTCTTGAAGACCAGAAAGGCGGGCCCGTTGCGCCCGGCAGGCATCAGCAGCCCGGCATTGCCGGAGCCGGTCAGCGCCGAGCCGTCGAACTTGACGATGCCGCGCGAGGCCCAGTTCGATACTGGCTGCTTTGGGTTGCGTCCGCGCGGGCCGGAATAGCCGCCGGGCACCTTGACCTCGTACCCCCAGCCCGCGCCCGTGACCCAGCCGTTCTTATCCATGAAATTGGCGGTGGAATGCAGCGCGTCGGGGATGGAATCGACGAGATCGCGCCGGCCGTCGCCATCGCCGTCGACAGCGAGACGCAGATAGGTCGAGGGGATGAACTGGGTGTGGCCGAAAGCGCCGGCCCAGGAGCCCATCAGGCGCTCGGGCCGGACATCGCCGCGCTGGATGATCTGCAGCGTCGCGATCAACTCGCCCCTGAAGAAGGCGTTGCGGCGCGGGGCGAGGCAGGCGCCGGTCGAGAGCGCCTGCACCAGCGGCATCCTGCCGCGCGCCTTGCCGAAATCGCTCTCGACGCCCCAGACGGCGGCGATGGTGTGGCGGTCGACGCCGAAGCGCTGCTCGGCCGCGGCGAGCGTCGCGGCGTGCTGGCGCATCATGGCGCGGCCCTCGGCGACCTTTTCCTCATCGACCAGCGTGCCGAGATAGTCCCAGATCGGAGTCTTGAACTCCGGCTGGTTGTTCATAAGCTCGATCACCTTCATGTCGGGCGTGACGCCCGCCATGGCGCGCTCGAAGGTCGCCGAGGAGACGCCCTTGGCGGCCGCCGCCGAGCGCAGCCCCGCGACGCAGGACTGGAAATCGGCCCGCGCAGCCGTGGCGGCGAGGAGGACGAGGGGCAAGGCCAGAAATGTTGCGCGCATGGGTCCACCGAATCATCGAACTGCCGCGATTTTGGGGCGGAGCGGTTAAGGGAGGTTAACCATCGGGCGATTGGAGCGCGCGCCGGCGAATCCGGTTATGAGAAGCGGGCCTTCAGTCCGGACCCCAAAAATGTCGCCAACTATCGTTGAGGCTCTCGGCTTTTCAGCCGCCTTTCTGACGACCCTATGCTGGATTCCGCAAGCGTGGCGCACCATCCGCACGCGCGACACCCGGGCGATCTCGCTATGGACGCAGCTCTTGTTGGCGAGCGGTGTCGTGCTGTGGCTCATCTATGGCCTGCAGATCGCGTCCCTGCCCGTGATCGCCGCCAATTCGATCACGCTCGTCCTCGTCTCGGTCATTCTCGTGATGAAGCTGCGCTTCGGTTAGACGGAGAGCTGGAGCATGGCTTTACGCAAAACCGGTTCCCGTTGTCGCGCGCCATGCTCGGCGCGGCTATCGGGAACCGGAACGTCCGGCTAGGGTTGCCCAGCGTCCTGCCCGTTCGGAACCGCCCACCCATGCCCGCGCTGACCGCCGCCCATGTCCTGCCGATCGTGATGCTGATCGGCTCCAACATCTTCATGACCTTCGCCTGGTACGGCCATCTTTCCTACAAGAGCACGGCGATCTGGCTCGCCATCCTCGCGAGCTGGATGATCGCGCTGCCGGAATACATGCTCGCCGTGCCGGCCAACCGCATCGGCTCGGCGGTCTACTCAGCAGCAGAACTGAAGACGATGCAGGAGGTGATCACGCTCACCGTCTTCGCGCTGTTTTCGGTGTTCTGGCTCAAGGAATCCCTGACCTGGCAGCATGGCGTCGGTTTTGCGCTGATCGCGGCCGGGGCGTTCTTCATCTTCCAGGCCAAGGCCTGACGGAACCAAGGCATGACCGGCAGCATGAGCAAGATTCCGTCGCCCGAGTGCGCCGCCGTCTCGGCCTATCTCGCCAATGGCTATGACAGCGTGGCGGGCATGTCGTCGCGCTTTGCCGCCGCGACCTGCGCCCGGCTGCTGCGGCTGCAGACGGAGGAGGGGGTTTCGGGGCCGATCGCGGAGATCGGCGCGTTCGAGGGCCGGTTCTTCATCGCGCTCGCCCATGCGCTGGAGGAGGGCGAGATCGCGCTCGGCATCGACATCTTCTCCTGGCCGAATCCGGAGGTGAAGGACCGTTTCGAGGCGAACTGCTTCCGCCACGGCATCGCGCCGTCGCGACGCGTCACCGTGAAGGGCGACAGCGGCGCGATGTGGCCGGCCGACCTGATCGGCCATGCCGGCGGGGAATCGCTGCGCTTCATCCATATCGACGGCGAGCATTCGCGCGCGGCGCTGGCCAAGGACCTTGCGCTCGCCACGGCCTGCCTGAAGGATGGCGGGCTGATCGTGCTCGACGACATGCTGCATCCCGGCTACCCGACGCTGATGGTGGCCGTGCAGGCCTATCTCGACGCCAATCCCGAGATCGTGCCGCTCTGCGTCATCGACCGCGAGACCATCGTCGGCGCGACCAAGTTCGTGCTCTGCCAGAAGAGCTGGTTCGAGCGCTATCAGGCGCGGATGCTGACGATCTTCGCCGATTTCATCTGGCCGCTGGGGGCCGATTTCGAGCCGCATTGGTGCCTGGTGCTGTCGCAGGACACGCGGCTGGCCGACATCGTTTGAATGCCAACCTGCCCATCGACCGTTATCTCATCCCGAGATTGGATCGCACCCCAGACATCACCGCCGACAGAGCATCGTCTGCAAGCCGACCCAGAAGCTCGGCATGGCGGGCTTCGATCGTCGCCAGTTTGCTGGGCCTGATCATGGACGGAGCGGGGAGACCGGCCTGTCGATAGCCTGCAGCGAGGTGAACATCGTCGGGCCAGCTTCGATTTTCTGCGCTGGTGATCATCACGACCCAGATCAGCGCCGCGTTCTCGCCCACGCCGCCGGCCGAGACCACGAGCGCCGGCCGCCTCTGGCGTGTCGATCGGTCGGTGTAGGGGAAGGGCACCCGGACGATGTCGCCTTGGCTAAAGCTCGGCATAGGCTTTGCGATCCGCCTCGCTGTTCCACTCGTCGAATGTCGCGAAGGGATCGTCCGCAGCGCCATGGCTGGCTTTGCGAATGATCGCATGGTCGTCCGTGATCACATACGCGATCTCGTCGCCATCCTTGAGTCGAAGGGCTTTCCGCACCGGCTGCGGTATCGTCGTCTGGGCCTTGCTGGTCAGCTTGCTGATGATCATGGCATCCTCACACTGCAATAATGTAAGGAAATTCCTTGCGTAACGCAATGGCTGTGCGTCACCTCGGCACCGGCAGATTCGAACCGAAATAGCCCGCCGACCCTGCTGTCAGCTCCTGCCGGCGCGGTGCATCTCCGGCGATGACCAGGGCCCACCAGGCGCGGTATTGCGTCCGCGGGTCCTTGGCGAGCGCGATGCCGAAGCGGGTCGCCTCCGCCATGCGGAGGTTGGCGTCGTGGCCGGGCGAATTCCGCCAGCCGGTGAAGGCCTCCTCAGTCGAATAGTAGCCCGCGCCGAGGTTCTCGG
>JAESGM010000882.1_pt1 | contig 13257 bp, 7 predicted proteins | sample 9269721 | NCBI WGS metagenome assembly JAESGM01 (sample SAMN15720920, study PRJNA650825) | algae metagenome | isolation source: Komarekiella atlantica HA4396-MV6 and co-occurring heterotrophs from... | place: USA: Theobald House, Kauai, HI | collected 2009-07-29 | reverse complement strand
CGAGATCGCGGTGCGGCTCGGCTATACCGAGCATCCGGGCCTCAAGGATGTCGAGCGCTTCATGAAGCACTACTTCCTGGTCGCCAAGGATGTCGGCGATCTCACCGCGATCCTGTGCGCGGCGCTGGAAGACAGCCATGCGAAATCGGCGCCGGTGCTCAACCGCATGATGGCGCGCTTCAAGCCCAAGCGCGGGCGCAAGGCACTGCGCGAGACCGACGATTTCATCGTCGACAACAACCGCATCAATCTCGCCGACAAAAGCGCGTTCGAGCGCGATCCGGTCAACCTGATTCGCATCTTTCACCTCGCGCAGAAGCACGATCTCGCATTTCATCCCGACGCAATGCGGCAGGCCTCACGCTCGCTGCATCTGATCGACAAGAACGTCCGCGAGAACGAGGAAGCCAACCGGCTGTTCCTTGAAATCCTCACCTCCGACAGCGACCCGGAAACCGTATTGCGCCGCATGAACGAATGCGGCGTGCTGGGTGCCTTCATCCGGGCTTTCGGCCGTGTCGTGGCGATGATGCAGTTCAACATGTATCATCACTACACGGTGGACGAGCATCTCATCCGCTGCATCGGCGTGCAGACCGAGATCGAGCGCGGCAACAGCGACGAATACGGTCTCGCCAAGGATCTCATCAGGAAGATCCAGCCGCGCCATCGCGACATCCTGCGACTCACACTGTTCCTGCACGATATCGCCAAGGGCCGCGTTGAGGATCATTCCATTGCCGGCGCGCGCGTTGCGCGGCGCCTGTGTCCGCGCTTCGGTCTGACGCCGGCGGAAACCGAAACGGTCGCATGGCTGATCGAAAATCACCTGGTCATGTCCACCGTCGCGCAGTCGCGCGATCTCTCCGACCGCAAGACCATCGAGAATTTCGCATCCGTTGTGCAGTCGCTCGAACGGCTGAAGCTTCTCACCATCCTCACCACCGCCGACATCCGCGCGGTCGGTCCAGGCGTGTGGAACGGCTGGAAATCGCAGCTCCTGCGCACGCTCTATTACGAGACCGAACCGGCATTGACGGGCGGCTTCTCAGAAGTGGATCGGGCCCGTCGCGTCGCCGTGTCGCAAGCCGAGTTCCGCGCCGAACTGAAAGACTGGTCGGCGGGCGAGATCGACAGCTATATCGCGCGGCATTATCCGGCCTACTGGCTCAAGGTCGATCTGCCGCACAAAATCGCGCATGCCAGCTTCCTGCGTCAGGCCTGGACGGAGGGCCGCACGCTCGCGACCGAATTCCGATTCGATGCCGCACGCGGCGTGACCGAACTCACCGTCATCGCGCCGGATCATCCGCGCCTGCTGTCTATCATTGCCGGTGCCTGCGCGGCCGCCGGCGCCAATATCGTCGACGCACAGATCTACACGACGACCGACGGGCTGGCGCTCGACACCATTTCGGTATCGCGCGAATTCGAACATGACGATGACGAGGCGCGGCGCGCGGCGCGCATCGCCGAGACGATCGAGAAGGCGTTGCGCGGCGAGATCAGACTGCCGGACGTGGTCGCGCGGCGCATCGCGCCCAAGGGCCGTCTCAAGGCCTTCGCCCTGGAACCGGAAGTCAACATCAACAACGACTGGTCCAACCGCTATACGGTGGTGGAAGTCACCGGCCTCGACCGTCCCGGCCTGCTCTACGAGCTGACGTCAACGCTGTCGAAACTCTCGCTCAACATCGCCTCGGCGCACGTTGCGACTTTCGGCGAACGGGTTGTCGACGTGTTCTACGTCACCGATCTGCTCGGCGCGAAGATTGCATCGCCGACGCGTCAGGCGGCGATCAAACGGGCGCTGGCGCAGGTCTTTGTGCGGCAGGACGAGGAGACAAAGGCTTCGGCCTAGGCGGACTGCGCCAACGCAGTCTGCACGCAGTAATTTGTCGGCGCGTTGGCGGTCTGCCGCACCAGCCAGAACCGGAGCACCCGCTGCGCCGTTGTCTGACCCAGCTTGGCGTAATCCTGACGCAGTTGATCCATCTGCAGGTCGACGATGCCGTGCTGTTCCGGTCTTGAGCGCAGCAGCGCGCGCACGGTGCCCCATTCGAAACGGGCCGCCTTGCACGGAATCAGGAGCGCTTCGTTGCGATCCGATCTCAGGATCTGCGCCACGAGTTCGAAATTCGCCCCGCTCAGAACCGCGATGGCGGCAATCACCTCGTGTTGCTGGCCGGCGCGCAGATAGGCAAGCAACGTGACCTCGTCGAGTTCACCGGCGTCCATCAGCGCGGCAACCGACCGCTGCGCCGCCATCCGGTCGCGGGTTGCTTCGCGCCCGACGTCGTCAGACACAAGATTCAGAATGCCGTCGATTTCAGCCCTGAATTCGGGCTTTGCTCGCGCAATCAGCCGCTCGCGCACGATCTGCGTGGCGCGCAGCAGCAATTCGCGGAAGAAATGCAGGGGAATGTCCAGACGCGAGCCGAGTTTCTCCAGCAGGGACTGGTCGTCTTCAGCCTTCCGCGCCAGCTTCAGATAGCCCTCTTCCGAGAAGGCCGCGCCGTCATTGCCGGACAACCTGTGAATGACGCTGTTATTGCCGCGCTCGATGAGGACGTCGGTGACCGATTCCTCAATACGCGGCCGTGACGAAATCGCCAGCAGATGGTCCTGGCTTTTGGTCTTCGCGACGTCGATCAGGTCCTGGCTGGTCAGCCGCTGCGACTGTGACAGCACCGGAGCCGCGATCGCGATTTCGTCATCGTGTGCCAGCCGCCGGATCACCTCAATGGGTGCGTTCTCCACCGGAGCCAGCCGCTCGCTGAGTTCCGCAAGCGCCTTGCCCTCGATGCGGCGCACCAGATGACCAATCACATCGTCGAAAACTTCGATCTGTTCTTCCGAAAAACGGTCGGCGCCGGTCAGGAACAGATCGGTGACACGCCGCAGCGTATCGACGCGCTTTTCCTTGGAGCCGCTGTGAATGGCGTGCTCAAGCTCTCCGATCAACGACTGGCGGAGGACCATCTGAAATGTCCTTCTGGACCCGGCAAAGGCGCTGTATCTGGGCGCCGTGTCTGCGCTGGCCCGACTGCAATTTACAGAGATGCTCAGCGAAATTTCCTAAGAATTGGTAACAACTGATGATTGAATTTTCGTCAGCGTGAGGCATGTGGTTGTGGCTTTTTGCGCCCCACAACCGGCGACGACACAGGTGTCATTGTCGATGCGCAGCAGTCGCTGATCCAGCTAGGCACGACCGCTTGCCGGCAAGTCGGCAATCCCGAGCAGCGCCTCGAACTCAGCTCGCCCCATCGGCTTGCCGATGTGGAAGCCTTGCGCATGCGTACAGCCTGCTGCGGCCAGTTCGGCGAGTTGCTCCGCCGTCTCGATGCCTTCCGCCGTGGTCGTCATGCCGAGATCACGCGCCAGATTGAGCACCGCCCGGATGATGGCCGTCGAGTCCGTGCTGAACCCGTATTCGCGCACGAAAGAGCGATCGATCTTGATCGTGTCGATGGGGAAATTGCGCAAGTGGCTCAGCGAGGAATAGCCGGTTCCGAAATCGTCGAGCGCAATACGCACGCCCAGATTCTTGAATTGCTGCAGGATGGTCCGGACCGAATCGGCCTCGTTCAGCAAAGCGGTTTCGGTGATTTCGAATTGCAGGCGATGCGGCGACATGCCGGTATCCCTGAGCTTGCGGATCACGTTGAGCGCAAAACCGGAGCGCCTGAACTGGATCGCCGAGATATTGACCGACAGCAAGATATGCGCGGGCCAGCGCGCTGCCTCGCGGCAAGCCGCGCGGACGACCCAGTCGCCGAGTTGCCCCATGAAACCGCACCGCTCCGCAACTGGAATGAAATCCGCAGGCGAAATCAGTCCTCGCTCGGGATGGTTCCAGCGGATGAGCGCCTCACCGCCGACAAGCTCGCCGGACTTCAACGAGACGATTGGCTGATAGACCAGATGGAATTCACGATCGAGATCGGCACGGCGCAGATCCTGTTCGATCGCGCGCCGGGCCAGCGCGCGCTTGAACATGATGGGATCAAACATGCGGGAGTTCCCGCCGCCATCGCTCTTGGCCTCGTACACGGCGAGATCGGCTTGCCGCATCAGTACATCGAGATCGGCTTCGCCGTCGCTGACCGTCGTAAAGCCGATGCTGCCACGCACGGTCACGCTTTGGCCGTAAAGATCGTAGGGCTGGCTGATCGCCTCGATCAGCTGGTTCGCAAGAGAACGCACCTCACCCCTGTGACGTGCCGACCGTTGCACGACGGCGAACTCATCGCCGCCCAGACGCGCGACCAGATCGCTTTCGCCAGCGCAGCAGGCGAGACGCGTCCCGACTTCCCTGAGCAAGGCATCGCCGACATGATGACCAAGGGTGTCGTTCACCGCCTTGAAGTCGTCGAGATCGATGTAATGAACGGCAATCAACGCCCCGGCGGCGGCGGCCTGTCCGAAAATCTCGGCAGCACGCTGCTGGAACAGCGCCCGGTTGGGAAGTCCGGTCACCGGGTCGTAGAAGGCGAGTTGATGAATGCGCGCCCGCGCTACATCCTGCTCGATGGCGATCGCGCACAAATGCACGCAGGTCGCGACAATCATCCGCTCAAGATCGCTCGGCGCACGAATGCAGCGATAGTAGAATGCAAAGGTGCCGATCACGCGGCTGTCGCGCGCCTTGATCGGGCTCGACCAGCACGCACGCAGTCCGATCGGCAAGGCCAGGTCCTTGTAGTCGGCCCAGAGCGGATCGCTTTCGATGTCGGTGACGGCAACCTCTTCGCCGCGATAGGCCGCCGTGCCGCAGGAGCCTGTGCACGGTCCGGTCTGGAGCCCGTCAATGGCTGCCGAGTAATGCGATGGCAGGCTCGGCCCTGCGACAGTGTGCAGGAGGCCCTGCGCGTCGACGCTGAGCACCGAGCAGATGATGTCCGTGTCGAGCGCCTCGACGCGGCGGCAAAGGAGATCCATGACGGCACCGAGCGGCTGGCCCGTCGCCGTCGCTTCCAGAATTTCGTGCTGGATGTCGCGCAGCCGGTCCCGCGTGGTGCCGGCGCCTTCAGTCTCGAATCCGCGCATGCCGGACCTTTCTCTCCGGGGCCGTTTAGCATTGCGGGATTGAGGACTCCTTCCACAACGTGGGCGCGTAAAAAGTCAGTTGGCGGAAGGCTTAATGGAAAGTTGAGAGCCAATCGGGGCGACCATGAGGGTATTGACAAGCCGGGTGTGATGAATTACTAATTTCATCATTCATCACGCGGGCGCAGAAAAGGCGCAACGACTGTGAACATTCAGGCCAAAACCAGACCCGACGATACCCGCGCGCGGATCATCGAGACCGCCGAAACGCTGTTCCGTCGACTGGGCTTCGCCAAGACGGCGGTCGCGGACATTGCCAGCGAACTTGGCATGTCGCCGGCCAATATCTACCGATTCTTTCCTTCCAAGCACGCCATCGTCGAAGCGATCTGCCAGAAATGCCTGGGTGAGCTCGACCAGACGGCCTGGGCGGTTGCGCGTTCGCCTGGCTCGGCCGCCGCTCGGCTTGAGCGTCTCGTTCTCGAAATCCTCCGCTATCACAGGGAAAACTTGCTCACCGAACAGCGCGTCCACGACATGGTTCTGGTGGCGATCGAGCACAACTGGAGCGCCATCCTTGCGCACAAGGAAGTCATCCGCACCGTCTACGAGGCGGTTCTGCGTGATGGCATCAAGACCGGCGAATTCGACGCCGTGGATCCGCGCGCGACTTCCCATGTGCTGATGCAATCTCTGGTCGGCCTCTGCCATCCTGTCCTGGTGGCGGAAGCCCTTCGGGATGGACGCGACCTCGAAACGGAAGCGCGCGCCTCCGTCCAGTTCCTGCTCCGCGCCATCACCCCCCGGACCTGATCCCATGACCAAGCTCAACAGCGCTTTGGCGCGGCCACATACTGACGATCTAATGATTTCGTCAGTCATTATCCTTCAGTAGGAGCGAGCCCCATGTCTCCCTCACATCACCGACCCCTGGCCGCTTTCGGCGCATTGCTCCTGCTTGCGGCCTGCGAAGCAAACACAGCCCCGGCGACCAAATCGGAACGCCCGGTGCAGGTGCAGACCGTCGCGTTCCACAATCAGAACGCCAGCCGCGAATTCGTCGGTGTGGTGCGAGCCCGCTACGAGACCGATCTCGGCTTCCGCGTAGCCGGCAAGGTAGTGACGCGCATCGTCAATGTCGGTGACAGGGTGAGCGCCGGCGACGTCGTTGCCCGCCTCGACCCGCAGGACCTGAAGCTGCAGGTCGAAAGCGCCGAAGCCGAACTCTCCGCCGCCAATTCGAATCTTGTCCAGGCAGCCGCCGATCTTGAGCGCTACACGACTCTGAAGACGCGCGGCTATGCGTCGATCGCCGACTTCGACCGCAAGAAAGCCGCCAAGGACGAGGCCGACGGCCGGCTGGAGCGCGCCAGGCGCTCGCTCGATCTCGCGCGCAATCAGCTCGACTATGCCGACCTCAAGGCCGACGCCGATGGCGTGATCACCGCGACGTCGGCCGAGCCCGGCCAGGTCGTTGCCGTCGGTCAGGCCGTCGCGCGGCTGGCGCGCCGCGGCGAGAAGGAGGCCGTGGTCGCCCTGCCGGAGACCTGGCTCGCCGAGGCCCGCAAGGCCAAGGCGAGTGTGCGCCTCTGGTCCGAGCGCGACCGGACATTCGCCGCGCAATTGCGCGAACTGTCGCCGCAGGCCGACACCGCGACGCGCACCTATGCGGCGCGCTTCACGATCGAGGATGCCGACGACACCGTCGCCTTCGGCATGACCGCGACTGTCACCCTGTCGAATGCATCCGACGCCCCGGTGGTCAGGCTGCCGCTGTCGGCGATCCTCAATCGTGGCGCCGGCCCCACAGTCTATGTCGTGGGCGACGCCGGCGCGCTGACATTGCGGCCGGTGGCGATCGCCTCCTTCACCGAAGACGCAGCCCTCGTCACCGGCGGCATTCGCGAAGGCGAAAAGGTCGTCACCCTCGGCGTGCAGAAGCTGCATGCGGGCGGCAAGGTGCGGACAGTCGAAGTCCGCTGAATGATTTCTCTTCCCATGCACGGGAAGAGCGCCGGGCGAGAGACGTTCGAGACTCCCTGCCCCCTGTCGAGAATGTCCCTCGCCCGGCTTTTTAAGAAGCAGGTCTGGAAGTTGGGCAGCCGATCAAAAACGGATTTCGAGTCATGCAGCGATTCAACCTGTCGGAATGGGCGATCACGCATCAGCCCCTCGTCCTGTTCATGATCCTGCTGCTCGGCGCGGCGGGTCTGTATTCGTATTTCAATCTCGGCCGCGCCGAAGACCCCTCCTTCACGATCAAGACCATGGTCGTGAATGTCGCCTGGCCTGGCGCGACATCGAGCGAGATGCAGACGCAGGTCGCCGACAAGATCGAGAAGAAGCTGCAGGCGCTGCCTTATCTCGACCGCGTCGAAACCTATTCGCGGCCCGGCATCTCGTTCATCAACGTCATACTCAAGGACACAACGCCGCCCGGCCAGGTGAAGTACCTGTGGTACCTCGTGCGCAAGAAGGTCGCCGACATCCGAGGCGACTTGCCCTCCGGCATTGTCGGACCGAACTTCAACGACGAATACGGCGATGTCTATTCCGTCATCTACATGCTGCAGGGCGAGGGACTGAGCCTTGCCGACCTGAAATCGCGCGCCGAGGACATCCGCCAGCGTCTCTTGCGCGTGCCGAATGTCAACAAGGTCGATCTCATCGGCGAACAGCCCGAGAAAATCTTCATCGAGTTCAGCCACGCCAAGCTGGCGACGCTCGGCGTCACCCCGCAGCAGATTTTCGACAGCGTGACTAAGCAAAACGCGGTGGTGTCAGGCGGCGCGGTCGATACCTCCGCCGACCGCATTAATGTGCGCGTCACCGGCGCGTTTTCCGGAACCGACGCGATCGCGGCCGTTCCCGTCCATGCCAACGGCCAGACTTTCCGGCTTGGCGACATCGCCACCGTCAAGCGCGGCTATGAAGACCCGCCGAGTTTTGTGGTGCGCGAGGGCGGCAAGCCGGCACTTGGGCTCGGCGTCTCCATGCAGGACGGCGCCAATATCATCGCGCTCGGACAGGATCTGAAAGCCGCGATGGCCGCGATCACGGCCGAACTGCCGGTCGGCGTCGAGGTCACGCAGATCGCCGATCAGCCGCATGTGGTCGACGAATCCGTGTCGGAATTCATCAAGACCTTCGGTGAGGCGCTGGTGATCGTGCTGTTCGTCAGCTTCCTCTCGCTCGGCTGGCGCACCGGGATCGTGGTCGCCCTGTCGGTGCCGCTGGTGCTCGCGATCGTGCTGCTGGTCATGTATTCGGCCGCCATCGACCTGCATCGCATCACGCTGGGCGCGCTGATCATCGCGCTGGGCTTGCTGGTCGATGACGCCATCATCGCCATCGAGATGATGGTGGTGAAGATGGAGCAGGGCTTCGACCGCGCAAAGGCGGCGACCTTTGCCTGGACCTCGACGGCGTTTCCGATGCTGACCGGCACGCTGGTCACCGCCGCCGGCTTTTTGCCGGTGGGCTTTGCGAAATCGAGTTCCGGCGAATATGCCGGCGGCATTTTCTGGGTGGTGGGTCTCGCCTTGATCGCATCATGGTTTGTCGCAGTGGTGTTCACACCGTATCTCGGCCTCAAGCTGCTGCCGGATTTCGCCAAGCATCATGGGAAGCATGGCACGCAACACAATCCCGACGCGATCTACGACACGCGCATTTATCGCGCCCTGCGCAATGTGATTGCGCTCTGCCTGCGCTGGCGCAGGACCGTCGTCGCGGCCACTGGGGTGATGTTCATCGCATCCCTTGCCGCTTTCGGCCTGGTGCAGCAGCAATTCTTCCCGACCTCGACCCGCTCGGAACTTTTCCTCGAGATGCGGCTGCCGGAAGGCACCGCCATCGGCGTCACCGACGCGACGGCGAAGAAGGCCGAGCAACTGCTCACCGGCGACAAGGACATCGTGAACAGCACGACCTATGTCGGCCAGGGCGCGCCGCGCTTCTGGCTCGGCCTCAATCCAATTCTGCCCAATCCGAATTTCGCGCAGATCGTGATTGTCACGAAGGATCTGGAGGCGCGCGAGCGCGTCAAGGCGCGGCTCGACAAGGAAATCGCGGATGGCGCCTTGCCTGAAGCACGGGTGCGCGTGGACCGCTTCGTCTTCGGCCCACCGGTCGGCTTCCCGGTCCAGTTCCGCGTCCTCGGCCCCGACCCGATGCAGGTGCGCAAGATCGCCGAAGAGGTGCGCCAGGTGATGGCGGAGAATCCGAAGATCGTCGATGCGCATCTCGACTGGAGCGAGCAGGTCAAGTCGATCCGGCTGGAAGTCGATCAGGATCGTGCGCGCGCCCTCAACCTCACGCCGCAGGACGTCGCGCAGACGCTGCAGACGCTGCTCTCCGGTCTGACTGTGACGCAATATCGGGAAGGCATTGAACGTATCGACGTCGTCGCACGCGCCATCTCCACCGAACGGCTCGACCTCGACCGTTTGCCGGCGTTGACCATCGCCACCAGCAACGGCATCGCCGTGCCGCTGTCGCAGGTTGCGCGTCTGCATTACGAGTACGAAGAGCCGATCCTGTGGCGGCGCAACCGCGACATCGTGCTGACCGCGCGCGCCGACATCGTCGACAAGGTGCAGGCGCCGGATGTCAGCATGGAAGTGCTGCCCAGGCTGCAGGCAATCAAGGGTGCGCTGCCCTACGGCTACCGCATCGAGACCGGCGGCTCGATCGAGGAAAGCGCCAAGGCGAATGCGTCACTGGCGGCGGTGTTCCCGGCGATGGCGGTCGTGATGCTGGCCTTGCTGATGATCCAGCTGCAAAGCTTCTCACGCCTTGCGCTTGTCTTCATCACCGCGCCGCTCGGCCTGATCGGCGCGACAGGCGCGCTGCTGATCTCCAACCGGCCCTTCGGCTTCGTCGCGCTGCTCGGCCTGATTGCGCTTGCGGGCATGATCATGCGCAATACGGTTATTCTGGTCGACCAGATCGATCGCGACATCGCGGATGGCCACGCCCGCCATCGCGCAATCATCGACGCGACCGTGCGGCGCGCGCGTCCCGTCGTGCTGACGGCGCTCGCTGCCATCCTCGGCATGATCCCGCTGGCGGGAAGCCTGTTCTGGGGGCCGATGGCGATCACCATCATGGGCGGTCTCCTGGTTGCGACCATCCTGACGCTGCTGGTGGTGCCGGCGCTCTATGCGCTGTGGTTCCGCGTGCGCGAGGATGAGCCAGCCGCCGCTGATGCCGCCGACATGCACGAGCACGAGATCATGGCCGCCCGCATCGCGGCGGAGTGAGCCGGCAATATAAAAAAAATCCGGCGCCGGAGCGATGCCCGACGCCGGATTGATCTTCAGCGGATCGACGAGCGACCGCCGGAATTCAGATCACTTCTTCTTGGCGACCCACCACGGCGACCACATGCCGTTCCAGATTGCCACCGGCTGCTGCGCCGCGGCCATCATGAATTTCTTGCCATTGGCATTCGGGTCGGCCGGCGACGCGGCCTTCTTCTTGGCGGCGAGTGCGGTGGCCGGAGCGGCGGCAATCATCAGGACGGCGAGCAAGAGAGCGCTTTTGCGCATAGAGAATCCCCCAAAGTAAAAAAACGCCGGCACGTCCGGCATGCGAATATGATGCACCAATCAATGGCCGTGCAAAACAGAAACGGCCGGCCTGCGGTCATTTCGCCGCAAGGCCAGCCGTTGGCATGAACAGAAATTCAGCGAAGGACCAATCAGGCCTTCTTCTTCGACGACTTCTTGGCGGCCTTCTTGGCCGGCTTGGCGTCCGCCTTGGCGACGGGCTTGGTCGCGGCCTGCCAGACATAGACGGGCTGCATCCACGCTTCGCGGATCAGCTTCTTGCCATTGGCATTCGGATCGACAGCGGCGGCAGCCGGCTTGGCAGCGGCCTTCTTCTTCGCAGCCAGAGCGGCGGTCGGCGCCGACGCGGCAACAGCCACGGCGAGCAGGAGAGCGAGCTTCTTCATGGAACCCCCAAAGTTTGAGCACTTACACACGTAGGTCACCGGACGTCCCCGGCCGGGGCATCATGCATAAAAACAGGCCCTTGCAAACACGAAGGCCCTTGTTTTGAGGCCCCGGAAGCGATTCGCCACGACCGCGCGGCGCCGCTGCAACAGCGTCCCGCCCCCACTTAACTGCACCTTAAAGCGCCCTCTTTAGCGTTCTCCGATCAGCCGGAGGCCACCGTTGCCGGCCGGCGGGACGGGATACCGGGACGAACATGGTTGTCGGTCGGCGAAAGCCGCGTGCGCGCCGCGAACCGAAGTTCGAGGAGGCTGCGTCGCGGTCTGAATTGCGCGTCGCACCCGCCGATCGTATCGGCGGGGAGCGCGGCGAGCCGCGCCGTCCATCCAGGCCGCAGAACGAACGCAAGGAGCCTGCGCGCAAACCGCGCCGCGGCGGCGGCGATGAGGGGGATGGCGGCGGCGGACGCAAACGCAAGCGTTCGCGGTTCGGGCGGCTGGTCTATTGGGGGCTGGTCCTCTCCCTGTGGGGCGTGATTGGCCTGATCGGCATCACCGTCTGGATCGGCGCGCACCTGCCGGCCATCCAGTCGCTGGAAGTCCCGAAGCGGCCGCCTTCGATCCAGATCACCGGCACCGACGGCCGCGTGCTGGCAACGCGCGGCGACAGCGGCGTCTCCGCCACGCTGAAGGAATTGCCGAAATACGTTCCGCAGGCTTTCATCGCGATCGAAGATCGGCGCTTCTACGCGCATTTCGGCATCGATCCGATGGGCATTTCACGCGCACTCGTGGCGAATGTCCTGCGCCGCGGCGTGTCGCAGGGCGGCTCGACCATAACGCAGCAGCTGGCGAAGAATCTTTTTCTGACACAGGAACGCACGCTCAGCCGCAAATTGCAGGAAGCGGTGCTGGCGTTGTGGCTGGAGCGCAAATTCTCCAAGGACGCAATCCTGGAGCTCTATCTCAACCGTGTGTATTTCGGCGCCGGCGCCTATGGTGTCGAGGCGGCATCGCAACGTTACTTCGCAAAGCACGCGCGGCAGCTCTCGCTCGCCGAAGCCGCGATGCTGGCCGGCCTCGTCAAGTCGCCGTCGCGGCTCGCGCCGACGCGCAATCCCGGCGGCGCCGAACGCCGCGCGCAGATCGTGCTCGGTGCGATGGCGGATGAAGGGTTCATCTCAGGTGCGCAGGCAAAAGTCGCGATCGCTTCGCCTGCACACGCGCTGAAGCAGATCGGCAGCAATTCGAGCAACTATGTCGCCGACTGGATCATGGACGTCCTCGACGATCTGATCGGCCGCGTCGAGGAGGATATCGTCGTCGAGACCTCGATCGACCCGGCATTGCAGGCGGCGGCAGAAGCCGGCATCGTCGACGAACTGAATGCAAAGGGCGGCAAATTCGGCGTCGAGCAGGGCGCGCTGGTGGCGATGACGCCGGACGGCGCGGTGCGCGCGCTCGTCGGCGGGCGCAATTATGCGGAGAGCCAGTTCAACCGCGCGGTCGCCGCGAAGCGTCAACCTGGCTCAGCGTTCAAGCCATTTGTGTTCCTCACCGCGCTGGAGCGCGGGCTCACACCCGACACCATCCGCGACGACAAGCCCATCGTCCTGAAAGGCTGGAAGCCGGAAAACTACACCCGCGAATATTTCGGGCCGGTGACGCTGACGCAGGCGCTGGCGATGTCGCTCAACACGGTGTCCGTGCGTCTGACACTGGAATTCGGACCAACGGCGGTGACGCGCACCGCGCACCGTCTCGGCATCGCCTCCAAGCTGGAAGCCAATCCTTCCATCGCGCTCGGCACCTCGGAAGTCTCGCTGATGGAAATGGTGACGGCCTTTGCGCCGTTCGCGAATTCCGGCATGGCGGTCACGCCGCACGTGGTGGAAAGCGTGCGACTGAAGGACGACAGGAAACTTCTCTACCGGCGCGTGCCGCAGAGCCTCGGCCAGATCATCGAGCCGCGTTACGTCGGCATGATGAACGCGATGATGCAGGAAACTCTGCTGACCGGCACCGCGCGCAAGGCGGAGCTTGCCGGGCGGCCGGCCGCAGGCAAGACCGGCACCAGCCAGGATTTCCGCGACGGCTGGTTCGTCGGCTATACCGCAAATCTCGTGACCGGAGTCTGGCTCGGCAACGACGATTCCTCGCCGACAAGAAAAATGACCGGCGGTGGCTTGCCGGCGGAAATCTGGGCACGCTTCATGAGGGCCGCGCATCGCAATATTCCGGTCGCC
>JAESGM010000881.1_pt1 | contig 13296 bp, 10 predicted proteins | sample 9269721 | NCBI WGS metagenome assembly JAESGM01 (sample SAMN15720920, study PRJNA650825) | algae metagenome | isolation source: Komarekiella atlantica HA4396-MV6 and co-occurring heterotrophs from... | place: USA: Theobald House, Kauai, HI | collected 2009-07-29 | reverse complement strand
AGTTGAAGCGACTCATCGTCATCGGCGGCCACGGCCATGTCGATCTCAATTTCGAGATGGCGAAAGCCTCGGACGCACTCACGCCGCGCGACACGCGCGCCGAGGATCCCGCGCTGATCATCTACACCTCCGGCACCACCGGAAAACCCAAGGGCGCGCTGCATGCCCACCGCGTCCTGCTCGGCCATCTGCCGGGCGTGCAGCTGCCGCAGGAGTTCTTTCCTCAGCCCGGCGACCTGTTCTGGACGCCGGCCGACTGGGCCTGGGCCGGCGGCCTGCTCGATGTGCTGCTGCCCAGCCTCTTTTTCGGCGTGCCGGTGCTGGCGGCGCGCGCCAAGAAATTCGATCCGGAGGCCGCCTTCGCCCTGATGGCCCGGCACAAGGTCCGCAACGCCTTCCTGCCCCCGACCGCGCTAAAGCTGATGCGGCAGGTCGAGAAGCCGCAACGCCTCGGCTATGCGATGCGCTCGATCGGCACGGGCGGCGAAACGCTGGGGGCCGACATGCTGGCCTGGGGCCGCGCCACCTTCGGCTTCGACCTGAACGAGTTCTACGGCCAGACCGAGGCCAACCTGATCGTCTCCAATTGCGCGAGCCTCTTCCCGGTCGTGCCGGGCTCGATGGGCCGCGCCGTGCCGGGACACCGGGTCGGCGTGATTTCGCCCGAGGGGGAGGAATTACCGGCCGGCGAACTGGGGCTGATCGCGGTTGCGCGGCCCGATCCCGTGATGATGCTGGAATACTGGCGTCAGCCCGAGGCGACGGCGGCGAAATTCATCGGCGACTGGTTCGCCACCGGCGACACCGGCGCGCGCGATGCCGAGGGCTATTTCTGGTTCCAGGGCCGCGACGACGACATCATCTCGTCGGGCTCCTACCGCATCGGCCCGGGCGACATCGAGGACTGCATCATCCGCCACCCCGCCGTGCTGATGGTCGCGGTGGTCGGCAGTCCCGACCCGGTGCGGACGGAGGTGGTGAAGGCCTTCATCCTGCCCAAAACAGGCATCGCGCCGTCCGATGCGCTGGCCGCCGAAATCCAGGGTTTTGTCAGGGAGCGGCTGGCGGCTTACCAGTATCCGCGCGAGATCGAGTTCGTCACTCAACTGCCGATGACGGCGACGGGCAAGATCATGCGCAAGACGCTGCGGGACGCGGAGATGGCGAAGAAGCGCGGGATGCTTCCTTCTCCCCACGGGGGAGAAGGTGGCAGCGCGAAGCGCTGACTGATGAGGGCCGCGCTGCCGCGCGGCCGGCGAACTTCATGAGCGCTCACCCGGTCTTCCCTCATCCGACCCCGCTTCGCGGGGCCACCTTCTCCCCCGAGGGGAGAAGGGAAGAGGCGCAGGCCCTACCCCGCCTCCAGCACCAGCTCGAAGGTCATCAGCACCGGGTTGTCGCCGCGCTTCAGCAGGCCTTCCGCCAGCGCGCCCGTGTAGTCGACCAGCGCCACGTCGATCGCCGAGCCCGATCCATCCGGCGTGATCGTCCCGGACTTGATCGCGACCTCGGTGGCGAAGTTCTCCACGACGCGGCCATCCGCGAACCGCGCCGCGATGGTCGAGCCGACGCCGCCATGGATCGTGGCGTGGGCCACGCCATGCTGCGCGCAGAAGGCCTCAAGCGCGCCGAACAGCTCGACGTTCGGCCGCACCCGGATGGCGAAGAAGCGCCCCTCCCGTGTCGCGCCGAGCAGCTCGGCGGGAGCCGGGCCGAACAGCTTGAAATTCGTCTCAGGATCCACGTAAGCGGAAAAACCCGCGCCATCGAGCCCGACCGCCGGCAGCGTGATCGCTTCCGCCACCATCGTCTCGTCGGGCAGGACATGGCCGCCGCTGCGCTTGGCCGAAGCCTCCCGCCAGAGCGCGTGGCAGTGGAAGAACGCAGCCCCATCGCGCTCGCCAAACGTCATCGCGCCGGTCTCCAGCCGCGCCGTGCCGGCGGGGCGGTAAATCTCGCTGTAGAAGGCCGCATGTTCAGGCGTCTGCGAGAGCGCCGGCATGACATAGGCGAAGGGCTCGAGCGCGACTCCATCGACGCGCACGACGCCGGAGGTGAACCCCGCCGCGGCGAAGCCGCGCCGCATCGATTCCAGAAGAGTGAGGCCCGGTTCCAGAATGAGATCGAAGCGCCGGCCGTGGCACTCCGCCCATTCGATCCGCTCGCCGGTCTCCGGGCCGGGCTGCCGGATGCGCCTCACGATGCCTTCCCCCGCAGCCACTCCAGTTCGCCGCGCGCTTCGAGCTCGTCCTTGACCAGCCGCTTGGGCACCTTGCCGTAGCCGGATTTCGGGAGCGCCTCCCAGAAGAAGAAGCGCTTGGGCATCTTGTAGCGCGCGATCTTCGCCGACAGGAACTCGGCGATCTCGCCTTCACTGGCTTTCGCGCCCGGGCGCGCCACGCAGACCGCGACGCCGATCTCGCCCCAGACCGGATCGGGCAGGCCCAGCACCGCGACCTCCGCGATCGCCGGATGGGTCAGGATCTTCTCCTCGATCTCGCGCGGATAGATGTTGGAGCCGCCGGAGATATACATGTCCGAGGCGCGGCCGGTGATGTAGACGAAGCCTTGCGCGTCCATATGGCCGAGGTCGCCGGTGCGGAACCAGCCGTTGCGGAACGACTTCGCATTGGCCTCCGGGTTGTCGTAATAGCCGGCGAAGACGGCCGGCCCGATGACGCAGATCTCGCCCTGCTGGCCCGTCGGCGCCTCGTCGCCGGCTTCGTCCTGGATCTGGACCTCCATCGCGCTGCGCTCGTAGCCGCAACTGCCGATCCGCGCCTCGGGCCCGTCCTCGGCGCTGTGAAGGCGCGGCGGCAGCACGGTGATGTTGCCGGTCACCTCGCCCAGCCCGAAATACTGCACGATGACCTTGCCGAGCTTGGCCAGCGCCGCTTTCTGGTCCTCGCGATACATCGGCGCGCCGGCATAGATGATGTATTTCAGACTGGAATGGTCATGGGCGTCGACGGCGGGGTGCTCGACGAGCATCTTCAGGATCGTCGGCACGGTGAAGATGTTGGTGACGCGGTGTTTTTCGATCAGCCTGTAGGCCTCGTCGATGTCGAAGCGTTCCGTAGGCAGCAGAATCGACGGCGCGCCCCGCGCCGAGATCACCAGCTGATGCACGCCCGCGCCGTGCGAGAGCGGCGCGACCACGAGCGAGGCGTCCTCCTCCGTCGCGCCGGGCACAAGATCGGCGAGATGGTTCGTCACGACGAAGCCCATCTGGCCATGGGTCAGCACGGCGGCCTTGGAGCGGCCGGTCGTGCCCGAGGTGAAGAAGAACCAGCACGGATCGTCATGCTCGACCGGCGCATTGGCGACGCGCTCGCCGAGAAAGCGCGCCATCACCCGCTCGACATCGTCGTCGCCGAACCCGCCCGGCCCGATCCGCCAGAGGAAGGCCAGCTCCGGCACGGCCGCCGCGACGGCCGCCGCATGATCAGGAAAGTCGCCATGGCAGAGGAAGGCCTTCGCGCCAGAGGAGGTGGCGAGATAGGCGACCTCGTCCGGCAGCAGCCGGAAATTCGTCGGCACCCAGACCGCGCCGAGCCGGAAGGCGGCGAACATCGAGACGAACATTGCGTCGCAGTTCTTCGAATGCACCAGCAGCCGGTCGCCCTTGCCGAACCCACGCGCCTTCAAGCCGAAGGCGAGCGCCGAGACCTGCGCGTCGAGCTGCGCCCAGCTCCATGTCTTGTCGCCCCAGATGAAGCCCGGCCTGTCGCCGTGCCGGCGGGCGTTCTGGGTCATGATATGCGCGAGGTTCATCACGCGGCGCGTCATCGGCGCGACGCCGCCTCGTGGCGTTGGGGAAACATGGCTCACGTCAGGCGCTCCGGGCGAGGGCCGCGACCGACCGCGCCATCGTTGGCGGCTCGGGCTTTGCGGCCTTGGAATGAAACATCTCGGCGAGCAGGCGCTCCATGCGCCGCGCCTCGACGATGAGATGACCGGCGAGTTCGCCTTGCCGCGCCGGCTGCATGCGGCTGTCGATGGCCGCCAGGCTCAGCGCGCCGGCGACGCGCCCGTCTGGATAGCGGAAGGCGACGCCGACGCCCCAGGAGCTGGCGACGAGCCGGCCCGGATTGAGCGCGAAACCCTGCCGCCGCGCCAGCGCGAGATCGGCGCGCACCACCTCGGGCGGAAAGCCCGGATAGCGCGCCACGAGACAGCGCTCGCTCGCCTGCAGGATCGCCTCGACCTCACCGTCAGGCATCGCCGCCAGCATGGCGAGCGAGCCCGCGCCGACGCCGAGCGGATGCTGGTCGCCGGCCTGGAGCGCGTGCGTCCGCACCGGATAGGTGCCCTCCTCGCGATGCAGGCAGACGGCATAGCGCTCGCGCCGCACGGTGAGGAAGCTGGTGTCGAGCGTGACGTCGGACAGCCGGCGCAGACTCTCCATGGCGAGTTCGAGCAGCCCGTGTCGCCGCCCGGCCAGCACGCCGAGCACGAAGGCCTCCTCGCCCAGGCAATAATGCCGCGTCTCCGCCTCCTGCTCGACGAGGCCCGCCCGCATCAGCGCCAGCAGCAGCCGCCGCGCCGTCGGCTTGTTGAGCCCGCTCTCCAGAACGATCTCACTGAGCGGCAATCCGCCGGCAGGCTCGCGGCCGATCAGCGCCAGCAGCCGCAGCGCGCGATCGACGCTCTGCGAGCCCGACAGATCCGCACGCGGCCCCGACGATTGTTGCACTCCGGCGATCCTCACCAATCGATCCATGATATGGACCTTGTTGTTTGTAGACAGAGCCTAGATGCGGTCATTCATGATTGCAATGCCGCTTCTCTTGTGTAATCTCCGCTCTGCCCCATGGATTGACGTCCATGATGTGGACCGCGCCGGAAGCTGATCGAACAAGCACAAGATCGGCGCGAATGGGAGGAGCGAACCATGTCGTTGCAGGGCGCCCGCATGCCGGGCCGTGGCCTCTGGCCACTCTTCGCCATAGTTGCGCACTGATCCGACGCCATGGTCGATGTCGCCACAAGCCTGACGCTGCCCGACGACCCGCTGCTGGCGACCGGCCTGCGCCCGGGCTCGCGCTTCATGCGGCCGGTCGAGTTCGTCGCCTCGGCCCTGATCGTCCTCATCATCTGCGTGCTGCTGCTCGGCGTCACCTCGCGTTACCTCTTCTCGCTGCCGGTGATCTGGATCGACGAGGTCGCCTCGATCTCCTTCCTCTGGCTCGCCATGCTGGGCTCCGCCATCGCCATCGACCGCAACGAGCATCTGCGGCTGACGCTCTTCACCGGGATGATGCCGGAGCGGCTGCGCGGCTTCGTCGAAACCTCGGCGATGCTGGTCGTCGCGACGTTCCTGGCGGCGATGATCTACCCGGCCTACGACTATGCCTATGAGGAGAGCTTCGTCACCTCGGCGGCGCTGAACATCCCGTTGAGCTGGCGGGTTTCGGCGATCTGCGTCGGCATCGTTCTGATGTTCGCGCTCGCCCTGCGCCATGCGATCCGCGCCTCGCGGCTGACCGATCTGGTGCGAGCGGCCGCCTTCATCGCCGCGCTGGCTTTGGCCTTCTGGCTGATGACGCCGGTCTTCAAGGGGCTGGGCTACGGCAACATCCTCGTCTTCCTCGTCATCGTCGTCGCGCTCTGCCTCGTCGCGGGCGTGCCGATCGCCTTCTGCTTCGGCATGGGCACGCTCTGTTTCATCCTGTTCTCGACCAGCGTGCCGACACTGGTGATGGTCGGGCGCATGGACGAAGGCATGTCCTCGCTCATCCTGCTCTCGGTGCCGATCTTCGTGCTGCTCGGCTGCGTGCTCGACGCCACCGGCATGGGCAAGGCGATCGTCGATTTCCTCGCCTCGCTGCTCGGCCATGTCCGCGCCGGCATGTCCTATGTGCTGCTCGGCTCGCTGTTTCTGGTCTCGGGCATCTCGGGCTCCAAGGTGTCGGACATGGCCACCGTCGCCCCCGCCCTCTTCCCGGAGATGAAACGGCGCGGCTACAAGCCCAAGGAGCTGATCGCGCTGCTGGCGACGGGCGCGGCGATGGCCGAGACGGTGCCGCCCTCGATCGTGCTGATCGTGCTCGGCTCCGTCGCCGGCGTCTCGATCGCTGGGCTGTTCACTTCGGGTTTCCTCGTCGCCATGGTGCTGCTTCTGGTGCTGGCCGTGCTGGCGCGCTGGAAGGCCGGCGTCGAGAGCCTGAAAGGCATCAGGCGCGCGCCCTTCCAGCTGATCTGGAAGACCGCACTGATCGCCGCGCCCGCGCTGGTCCTGCCCTTCGTCATCCGCAGCGCGGTCGGCGGCGGCGTCGCCACGGCCACGGAGGTCTCCACCATCGCCGTGCTCTACGCGATGATCGTCGGAATCGTGCTCTATGGCGGCATCAGCCGAGCCAAGTTCTACGCCATGCTGGTCGAGACGGCCGCGCTGTCTGGCGCGATCCTGATGATCCTGGGCACCGCGAGCGCGATGGCCTGGGCGCTGACCCAGACCGGCTTCGCCAACCAGCTCGCGCAATGGATGTCGAGCCTGCCGGGCGGCTGGCTCAGCTTCATGGGCATCACCATCGTCACCTTCATCATCCTGGGCTGCGTGCTGGAGGGGCTGCCCGCGATCGTGCTGATGGCCCCGCTGATGTTCCCGATCGCCAAGAAGCTCGCCATCAACGACGTCCACTATGCCATGGTCGTCGTCACCTCGATGAATATCGGCCTGATGATGCCGCCGATCGGCATCGGCTTCTACATCGCCTGCAAGATCGGCAACGTCTCGCCCGACGAGGCGATGGGGGCGATCTGGCCCTATCTCGTCGCGCTCTTCATCGGCCTGCTGGTGATCGCCGCGGTGCCGGCGATCTCGACCATCATGCTGTGAACGGGAGACAGGGCAGTCACCGCGATTCCGCGTTTGTCGCGCACCGCCGCCAGCGCCAAAACTGACGCCGCCTGACAAGAAACACGCCGACCACAAAAGCCAAAGGGAGACGACCCCATGACGATATCACGCCGCACATTGCTGCAGGGCACGGCCGCCGCATCCGCGATCGGCACGTTCCATATCGGCCGCTCGGAAGCGCAGACCGCCGAATTCACCTACAAATACGCCCATAACCTGCAGGTTACGCACCCGCTGCACATCCGCGCCACGGAAGCGGTCGAGCGGATCAAGCAGGAATCGGGCGGCAAGCTCGTGATCCAGATCTTCCCGTCGAGCCAGCTCGGCACCGACACCGACATGCTCAGCCAGGTCCGCTCGGGCGGCATCGAGTTCTTCACGCTCTCGCCGCTGATCCTGTCGACGCTCGTCCCCAACGCCTCGGTCAGCGGCATCGGCTTCGCCTTCCCCGGCTACGAGCAGGTCTGGCCGGCGATGGACGGCGAACTCGGCGCCTATGTGCGCGGCCAGATCGCCAAGGCGAACCTCGTCGTGATGGACAAGATCTGGGACAATGGCTACCGCCAGATGACCTCGTCGAAGGGCCCGATCGCCACCGCCGACGACCTCAAGGGCCTCAAGATCCGCGTGCCGGTCTCGCCGCTCTGGACCTCGATGTTCCAGGCCTTCCAGTCGGCGCCGGCCTCGATCAACTTCGCCGAGGTCTACACCGCTTTGCAGACCAAGGTCGTCGATGCGCAGGAGAACCCGCTCGCCATCATAGCCACCGCCAAGCTCTTCGAGGTGCAGAAGTTCTGCTCGGTGACGAACCATATGTGGGACGGCTTCTGGTTCCTGGGCAACCGCCGCGCCTGGGAGCGCCTGCCGGAGAACCTGCGCGCCATCGTGGCCAAGCACCTGAACGACAGCGCCGTGCAGCAGCGCGCCGACGTCGCCAAGCTCAATGCGGGCCTGCGCGCGGAACTTGAGTCGAAGGGCATGGTCTTCAACGAAGCGCCGGCCGCCCCCTTCCGCGAGGCGCTGCGCAAGGCCGGCTTCTACTCCGAATGGAAGAAGAAATATGGCGACGAGGCCTGGGCCATCCTGGAGAAGGCGGTCGGCAGCACGCTGAGCTGAGGCAGGCTACCTCTCCGCGCCGTCATCCCGGACAAGCCGCGCAGCGGCGCAGTTCCGGGATCCATCGTAGGGCTCGACGGCGCTCTATGATGGATCCCGGAGTTCCGCTTCGCTTCGTCCGGGATCACGGTTCGCCTGATAGATGCCGGACACCGAAACCATGCCCGACCGCCTCAAAAAGAAAATCGCCCTCGTCTTCGGAGCGGGCTCGTCGGGTCCCGGCTGGGGCAACGGCAAGGCGGCGGCCGTCGCCTTCGCCCGCGAGGGCGCGCGCGTCGCCTGCATCGACATCGACCACACGGCAGCCGAGGAGACGGCGGGCCTCATCGAGAATGAGGGCGGCGTCGCCATCGCGCTCGCAGCCGACGTCACCAGCCAGAACTCGATCGACGCCTGCGTCGCGGCCTGCATGACGCGCTTCGGCCGCATCGACATCCTGCACAACAATGTCGGCGTGACCCATATGGGCGGCCCGGTCGAGCTTTCCGAGGAGCAGTTCAAGGCTGCGATCGACCTCAATCTCGGCCCGGTCTATCGCTGCTCGAAGGCGGTCATCCCGCATATGCTCGAGGCCGGCGGCGGCGCGATCGTCAACATCTCCTCGATCGCCGCGGTCCGCTGGGTCGGCTACCCCTACTTCGCCTATTACGCCACCAAGGCCGCCGTGAACCAGGCGACGGTCGCCATCGCGATGCAATATGCGAAGGCCGGCATCAGGGCGAACTGCATCATGCCCGGCCTGATCGACACGCCGATGATCTACAGGCAGATCTCCGGGCAATACGCCTCGCCCGAGGAGATGGTCGCGGCGCGCGACGCGCTCGTCCCGATGGGCAGGATGGGCACCGCCTGGGACATCGCCAATGCGGCGGTATTCCTCGCCTCGGACGAGGCGAAGTTCATCACGGGCGTCTGCCTGCCGGTCGATGGCGGCCAGACCTGCGGCATCGCCCCGCCAGCCTGAGCGACGGTTGGCGCTTTGCGCGCCATACAGAACCTGCGCCGCCTGCAAAGCGCTCTTGAATCACGGGCGTTCCTGCCCGAGCCTGACGCGATGACGAACGAGATCGCGATCGGCACCATCACGCCCTCCGGCAACCGCACGGTCGAGCGCGTCACGCAGGACATCTGCGCCGGGCTTCCGGGCGTCGTGCCGCTGTTCACGCGCATTCCGGTCTTCGGCAATACGAGTCCCGACGAAATCGCGGCCGGCCCCTATGACTGGCCGACCATGCGGGCGGCTGCGGAACTGCTCGGTCACGCCAAACCTGCCGCGATCTGCTGGAACGGCTCGAAGGGCGGCGATCATGGCTTCGACATCGACGAGACCCTCTGCGCCGAAATGAGCGCGGCGGCCGGCGTCCCGGCCGTCACGGCGGCGCTGGCGACGCTGCGCTTGCTGCGTGCGCTCGACGTGACGCGCATCGCGCTGGTGACGCCCTATACGACTGCGGCGCAGGCGCGCGGCCTCGCCAGCTTCGCCGCCAAGGGGTTTTCCATCGCCGGCGAGCGCCATGCCGGCCTCTCCGACAACCTGTCCTACGGCGCGGTCCCGCCAGCCGAGATCGCCGCGATGGCGCGCGCGGCGCTGGCCGATGGCGATGCGCAGGCCGTCGTCGTCTTCTGCACCAATTTCAACGGCGCGCCGATGGCGGCCGCGATCGAGGCCGAGACCGGCCTGCCCGTGGTCGATTCGGCCGCGGCCGGGGTCTGGGCCGTGCTGAAGGCGGCGGGCGTCGATACGCGCGCCGTCAAAGGCTGGGGCCGCATCTTCGCGCTCTGAGAACCGACCCGCCGGGTCCCTCGCGATCAGCGAGCCATGCGCTGCGGCAGCGTCACCAGCAGGATGCCGGACACGATGATCGCGAAGCCGACGAGGTGATAGAGGCCGAGCCGCTCGCCGAGCACCAGCACGGCGAGAACCGCGCTGAAGATCGGCAGCAGATGCATGAAGATGCCGACTTTTCCGGGCCCGAGCCGGGCGACCGAGCGATTCCAGAAGATATAGGCCAGGATCGACGGGAAGATCGCGAGATAGACCAGCGCGCCCACCGCCTCGGGCGTGACCGCGAAGCCGCCGCGCGCGCCCAGTTCCCACACCACGAAGGGGATGTGGAACAGCACGCCGAAGGCCACGGTGGCGCCGAGAAACGCCATCGGATGCAGGCCGAGCGGCCGCCAGCGGATCAGCACGGTGTAGAGCGCCCAGAAGCTCATGCCCACGAAGACGAGCAGATCGCCGCGATTGGGCGCGACCTCGACGATCTGGCGCAGATCGCCCCGGCAGATCACCACCGCCGCGCCGATCAGCGAGACGGCGAGCCCCGCGACCTGGCGCGGCGACAGCCTCTGTCTCAGGATCAGATAGGCGAGCGTGAAGGTGACGACGGGCAGCAGCGAGTTGACCAGCGCCGCGTTGACCACGGTGGTGTGATGCAGCGCGGCATAGACGAAGCAGTTGAACGCCGTGACGCCGACGCCGCCGAGCAGCGCCAGAAACGGCAGGTTTGCGCGCAGCCTTGGCCATTCGCGGCGCAGATGCCCCAGGCAGAACGGCAGCAGGATGAGCAGGGCCAGCACCCAGCGCCAGAACGACATCTGGATCGGCGGGATCTGATCGCGCATCAGCCTCGCGACCAGGAAATTGCCCGACCAGAACAGGGGAGGCAACGCCGCCACCAGATAGACCAGCGCCGGCGGCGCGACGGCGACGTCCCGCGCGCCCGGCGGGGCGCGATCCGGCTCAGCCATCGGCGGGGCGGCGGGTCGCGCGCAGTTCGGTGTAGCGCCCGAGAACCGTGTTCACGCCGACCGCGAGCAGGAAGACGACGATCAGCAGCGCATACATGCGCGGCATGTTGAAGGTCGCGTAGGTCTGGATGACGGCATAGCCGAGCCCCTGATTGGCGAGCTTCGTCTCCGCCAGCAGGGTGCCGATGATGGCGACGCCCAAGCCGATCCTGATGCCGTTGATGACCGGCGCGCGCATCGCGGGCAGGTAGATCTTGCTGACCATCTGCGCGTTGTTGAGCCGGAAGCTCAGGCCGACGCGGATCAGAACGGCGTCGATCTCGCGCATGGCCGCCGCGACGCTGATCGCCACCGGAAAGAACGACGACAACGCGCCCATGGCCACCTTCGAGCCGGGCCCGACGCCGAACCACATGATCATGATCGGGAAGAAGATGATCTTCGGCGTCGGACCGAGATAGTGCAGGAGCGGCTCATAGGCGCGCTGCAGGAAACGGCTGCGGCCGAGCAGGATTCCGACGGCGATGCCCGCGACGCCACCGATCGCGATCGCAAACAGCACCTCGCCCACCGTGACGCCGAGATTGGCGTAGAATGAGGGCTCGACGAAGAGCTGTCCGAATTCGCGCAGGATCAGCACGAGAGAGGGCACGACATCGCGATAGAGCAGTCCCGAGCGCGCCAGCGCTTCCCAGCACGCCAGGACGCCCGCGACGATGGCGAGCCGCGTCAGCAGCACCGCCCGCGCCTCGCGCGTCGCCGCCGGGCGGACCGCCGCCCGGCTCTCGAGGGTCGTTGTCGTCATCGCGACGCCACTCCGGTGGATCAAGCTCGAGCGGTTGCGCGGCTCACTTGCGCGGCGGAATCTGGATCAACTCGCCGAGCTGTTCCTTGGTCAGCGGTTGCGAGGTGTATTTCAGCGTCACCGCGTCGGGCACGATCGTCTCCAGGCCCACGATACGGTCGGGGTCGAGAGCGGCCTTCGGGAAGAAATCGTCACGCGTGCGCCGCGCGATGGCTTCCGGAATCCCGACGAAGGCGGCATAGGCCTTGATCGCTTCGTCGCTCGAATACATCGCGTCGAGCGTCTCGCGATAGGCCGCCATGTAGCGTTCGATCACCGGCTTTTTTGCCTGCAGCGTCGCGGTGTTGGTGACGAGCAGCCGCACGGTCTGGCTCTTGAAGGCCTGCGTGTCGTTGCCGGTGGCGATGACGCGGATCTCCTTCTTGTCGAGCTGCTGCAACCCGAAGGGCGGCGCGGACCAGCCGACGTCGATCTGTCCCGACATGACCTGGGTCAGCGTCGGGGCGGGTCCGCCGGTCGCGGTGGCGCGCGGCTTGATGCCGTTCTCCTTGATGTAGGCGTTGACCACGCCATGGGTCGAGGAGCCGTTGGTCGAATAGGCGACGGTCTTTCCGTCGAAATCCTTCAGCGTCTTGATCGGCGAATCGGCCTTCACATACCAGAACAGGTCCTGTCCGCCGGTCGTCTCCGCCCCGATGATGCGGATCGGCGCGCCCTTGGAATAGGCCGAGAGCGCCCCCATGATGCCGACCGCGACGCCCAGATCGACGCTGTTGGACAGCACCGCCTGCTGCGTCTCGCCGCCGCCCTGGGTGTAGAGCATCTCGAGCTCGAGATTGTGCTTCTTGAAGATGCCGAGCCGCGTGCCGATTTCCGACACCGAGGTGTCCCAGTTGCCGCGCTGGCCGATCGCCAGCTTGAGCTTGTCCTGCGCCAGCGCGGCGGGCGCCGCCGACAGAACCATGCCGATGGCCGCAAGAGCCAGTCCGATCGTCTTGTATCCCGTCATGTCATCCTCCCGTTGCGCCCGCCTGTCCGGCCGGCTTGTGTTTGTGGTTGCGCGCCTGCTTCTCGTGGCCGCGTCAGCGTCGTTTCGTCGTCCCCTCCAGGCTAGATCTTGAAGCCCTCCAGCGTCGAGGCATGGAACAGCTCGTCGATCCGAAGCTGCCGCGGCGAGAGGCCCTGGCTGTGATGGGCCTTCAGGAAGGCGTCGAGCACATGCCGGTTCGGGCCGACCCCATAGGACCAGAAATCGGCCCCCATCAGCTTGCGCGCGGCCTGGAGCTGCTCCTCGATGAAGGGCAGCGTCACCTTGGTGGCCGAGGTGTCGCCGAGTTTGCAGAGCGCCATGGCCTTGGACTGCTCGAAGGCCTTCAGCAGCGCGGCGGGAAGCCAGGGCTGCTCCTCGACGATCGTCCGCCGCACGCCGAGCACATGCATGATCGGGAAGATTCCCGTTCTTTCGTAGTAATCGGCCGCCGCCGCCGTGGGCTCCGGGAACAGCCGCGCGACCAGCGGATGACCGGCCTCGAAGGCCGGCGGCGAGCGTGGCCCGATATAGGCGTCGATCTCGCCGTCCAGCAGCATCTGGTTGAGCGAACGGTCGGCCGGCGCGGGCTCCAGGCGGATCTCGCTCGGCAGTTCGATGGTGATCTTCTCGGCGCGGCCGGGCTGCTCCAGCCCGCCCCGGACCCACACGACGTCGGTCGGCCTGACGCCGTAGTCCTCCTCCAGCATCGCCCTGATCCAGACGCAGGCGGTG
>JAESGM010000880.1_pt1 | contig 13317 bp, 14 predicted proteins | sample 9269721 | NCBI WGS metagenome assembly JAESGM01 (sample SAMN15720920, study PRJNA650825) | algae metagenome | isolation source: Komarekiella atlantica HA4396-MV6 and co-occurring heterotrophs from... | place: USA: Theobald House, Kauai, HI | collected 2009-07-29 | reverse complement strand
GTCAGCGCGGTGTCGCAAAGCTCGCCGTCGCCGATCGAGAGCGGCAGCACGGAGGGCCGCGTCGAGAGCGTGCCGGATTCGTAGATCAGCGTGATTTTTGGCGCATGCGTCAGCCGGGCGAGGTTGCAGGCCGCGGAGGGCGCGCCGATGCCGACGAAGCAGACGTCCTCGTTCGTCAGCAGCCGTGCGGCGGCGATGGTCATCATCTCGGTGGGGGTCGCGGTCATGCGGGTCGTTCCGGGTGCGCCATGTCCCCTTCCCCCCGCTTGCGGTGGGGAAGGGTTAGGGATGGGGGGGCGTGCAGGATGAGCTTCGACCGTCTCGCCAAGCGGCGCGGCCCCCCATCCCAGCCTTCCCCACCGCAAGCGGGGGGAAGGGGCCGCGTTTGCGTTTCCGGGTCAGACCTCATCACGCCGCCCGCGCCTTCACGCCCGCATGCGCAGCAAAAGCCTCCGGCCCCTGCTCCAGCACATTCGCCTTCATCCACGCCAGAAACGTCTCGCGATCCCGCGAAATCTTGTCCCAGGCGATATAGAAGTCGTTGGCGCGCTTGGTGTATCCCTGCGCATAGGACGGAAACGCCCCGCCCGGCACATGGGCGATGGCGGTCACGGTCCAGGCCGGCAGGATCACGGCATTGGCGTTGCGCGGACCGAAATCCTCGACGATCTCCTCGACCGTGACGAGCGAGCGCTTCGCCGCCAGCACCGCCTCCTTCTGCACGCCGACGATGCCCTCCAGCATCACGTTGCCCTCGCGGTCGGCCTTGAGTGCGTGAATGATCGCCGCGTCCGGCCGGATCGCCGGCACGGTCGCCAGCACCTCGCCGGTATAGGGGCAGGTCACCGATCTGATCCGGTCGTTGACGCCCGGCAGGTCGACGCCCTTGTAGCCGCGAAAGACCGCGAAAGGCAGGTTCGCCGCGCCGGCCTCGTAGGCGTTGGCCATCGCGGCGTGGCTGTGCTCCTCGATCTCGAGCCTGTGTGGCCAGCCATTCTCGACCGCATCGCGAAATCGATGCAGCGAGCCGACGCCGGGATTGCCGCCCCAGGAGAACACCAGCTTCTCGGCGCATCCCATGCCGATCATCTGGTCGTAGACCAGATCGGGCGTCATGCGGATCAGCGTCAGCCGCGTCTTGCCCTGCCGGATCGCCTCATGGCCTGCGGCATGCGGGATGAGATGGGTGAAACCCTCCATCGCGACGGAACAGCCATCGCTCAGGACCGCCTCGACGCCCTCGCTCAGAGAGACGAACTCCGCCACCTTGACATCTCCTCGAAATGTGCGTTTATCGCACAACGTTTTGATTATCGCACATTAGGATGCCGCCATGGATCGGTCAAGCGTGCGGTCGTCTGGCGCTCTTCCTTCTCCCCTCGGGGGAGAAGGTGGCCCGGCGAAGCCGGGTCGGATGAGGGAAGACCGGGTGAGCGGACTGCCGTCCTTCCCTCATCCGTCAGCGCTTCGCGCTGCCACCTTCTCCCCCGAGGGGAGAAGGGAAGACGCGCCAGATCGCGACCATATGGCCGCGCTCGAAAAAGGGCTCGCCGTGATCGAATGCTTCGACGCCGCCCATGACCGGCTCACCATCGCCGACGTCGCCCGCGCCACCGACCTGTCGCGCGCGGCCGCGCGCCGCTGCCTGCTGACGTTGGCCAGGATCGGCTATGCCGAATTCGACGGCAAGTTCTTCCGGCTGACCCCACGCGTGCTCCGGCTCGGCTATGCCTGGCTCGCCTCGACGGCGCTGCCGCAGCTTGTCCAGCCCTTCCTGGAACGACTGTCGGAGGAGGCGCACGAATCCTCCTCCGCCTCGCTGCTCGACGGGCACGAGATCGTCTACATCGCCCGCTCGGCGCAGCGCCGCATCATGTCGGTGGGGCTGTCGGTCGGCTCGCGCCTGCCCGCCTTCTGCTCCTCGATGGGGCGCGTGCTGCTGGCGGCGCTGGAGCCGCAAGCAGCACAGGCGCTGATCGCGGCGGGCAAGCCGCGCGCCCTGACGCCGCACACCGTCACCGATCCCACCCTGCTGATGGCGCTGCTGGACGAGGTCCGCGCGCAGGGCTGGTGCTTGATCGACCAGGAGCTCGAACTGGGGCTCGCTTCGCTCGCCATGCCGCTGCTCGGCCATCGCGGCGCGGTCGTCGGCGCGTTCAACCTCTCGGTGCAGGTGCAGCGCGTGCCGGCCCACGCCATGGTCGAGCGCTTCCTGCCGCGCATGCAGGCGATGCAGGCCCAGCTCCAGCCGCTGATCAAGTGAAGGACGCCTCGCGATGATCACCCTGACCGCCGGCCCGCTCAGCGCGCGCATCGTGCCGGACGCCGGCGGCATCGTCGCCGGGCTCGACTGGCGCGGGCCGAAGGGCCAAGTCCACAAGCTGCTGCATTCGCCCGATGGCGCGACGCCATCGGCCGCCGCGCCCAACATGCTCGGCAGCTGGGCGATGGTCCCCTTCGCCAACCGCGCCTTCGCCGGCGTGGTCGACGATGGCGAACGCCGCTTCACCGTTCCCGACAACAACGCTCATGGCGGCGGCAATATCCATGGGTTCGGCTGGCAGTCCGTCTGGGACATCCTCAGCCATACCGCCAGCCATGCCGCGCTGGAACACCGCAGGACGACTGGTCCGGACCCCTATCGCTACCGGGCGACGCAAGAGGTCCGCCTGGATCGCGCCGGTATGACCGTCGAGATCGCGGTCACCAACGAGGCGGACCAGACCCTACCTTATGGCCTCGGCCATCACCCGTGGTTTGCCTGCGCGCCGGACACGAAACTCGGTATGACCGCGCGCGGCGCGCTGATCTTTGGCGAGGCTTTTCGCGCGACGGGCTCGCAAGGCCTGCCCGATGGCGGCCCCTATGCCGCCATGCCGGTCTTCGCCACCGGTCGCGAGACCGCGTGGAGCTTCCTCGGCTGGGATGGCGTCGCGCGCATCGAGACGCCCTCGACGGGCCTGAGCCTCACCCTGACCGCGAGCGAGAACCTGCGCTGCCCGGTCGTCTGGGCGCCGGCGGGCGCGGATTTCCTCTGCGTCGAGCCGCAGAGCCACGCCATCGGCTCGCCGAGCGAGAAGGCCGCGCGCGAGGCCGCGCCGCTGACGAAGCTGGAGCCCGGCGAGACGCTGTCGGGCTGGCTGCGGATCGAGCCGGCGGCGCTTTAGCCGCCGCTTAGCGCCAGCGCGGGCCGGTCTGGTAATAGCGCTGCATGTCGTAGGGCTGGTAGCCGATCGCGCCGGCGGGCAGGGATGGCCGCAGCAGGATCTGCCCGCGCGCCGTATCCCAGTTCGGCGCTTTGCGCGCCTGCGCGATGGCGCGGTCCTTCGTCTTGGCCTTGGCGACCAGCGCAGCCTTGCGCTCCACCTTCGCCTTGGCGATCTTGGTCCTGGCCCCGTCCGAAGCCTTGGCGAACTGCGAGAGGTTGTCGGGCGCGACGCCGTTCAGCGCGATCCGGGTCTGCCCGGCGCCATGCTTCTTCACCAAAGCGAACAGTTTTGCGGCGTTGGCCGGGTGCAGGCGGATGCAGCCATGCGAGGCCGGCCGGCCGAGCGCGCCGACCGCCGTGGTCCCATGGATGGCGTAGCCGCCGCGGAAGAACACCGAATGCGGCATCGCACCGCCATATTTGCGCGAGTACCAGCTGCGCTCCAGCCGCGTCGGCCGGTAGACGCCGTTGGGCGAACGAAAACCCTTTCGGCCCGACGAGATCGCCCAGTGATGGACCTCGCCATCGGTGGTCGTCACGGTCATGCGCTGGGTCGCGATGTTGACCCTGACGTCGACGCCGGCATGGGCCGGCAGGAGACCGAACAGCGACAGGCCGAGACAGGCCAGGATGCCGAGGACGCGACGCATCACACACTCCGAAAGACAAAAACTGTTGAAATCGATCGGCGTTGTCGGGCGCTCGGGCTCGCCGCCATTGGCCGGAAGAAAACGCCTGCTCGCGGACGTTGTAAAGCGCTGGGCCGAATCGTGGTTTCCGGCATCGCGGCAGCGGCATGCGTCGGCTGCGCTTTACCGCCAAGACGTGCGGCGTATAGCAGGATCGTATCCTTGCCTCCGACGCCCGGTCTTCATGATAGACATGCTCCTGCCGGCCGGTGTGCCGCCCGCCATCGCGCTGCTGCTGATCGTGGTCAGCTTCCTGACCTCGGCCTTCACCGCCGCCTTCGGCATCGGCGGCGGCGCGGTCATGCTCGGCGCGCTCGCGGGCACGGTCTCGCCCGCCGTCGTCATCGCGGTGCATGGGCTGGTCCAGCTCGGCTCCAATCTCGGGCGCGCCTTCGTCCAGCGCATCCACGCCCAATGGGGCATGGTGGCGCGTTTCGGGCTCGGCTCGCTGGTCGGCGTCGCGATCGGCGGCTACATCGTCGTCGCCATGCCCGAGCGGGTGTTGCTGGGGGTGCTGGGCGGCTTTATCCTCGTCCTCGCCTGGATTCCGAAACCGCAAATCCCCGGCCTCGCCTCCAGCGGACTGGTGGTCGGCGGCGGCATCTCGACGGTCGTCACCATGTTCGTCGGCGCGACCGGCCCCTTCGTGCAGGCGCTGCTGTTGCCGCTCGGCCTGCAGAAGCGCGAGCTCATCGCCACCCACGCCGCCTGCATGATGGTGCAGCATCTGCTCAAGGTCTTCGCCTTCGCTGCGCTGGGCTTCGCCTTTGCCGGCTGGCTGCCGCTGATCGCGGCGATGATCGTCTCAGGCTTCCTCGGGACCATCGCCGGGACGAAGCTGCTCGACCGGCTGCCCGAGCGCTGGTTCGTCGCGATCATCAAGACGGTGCTGACGGTGATCGGGCTCGACCTGCTGCGCCGCGCGGCGGGATTCTGAGCCTCACAACATCGGCAGCGAGCGCGGTCTCGGCCCGCGCGGAAAAGCGGCGTCGATCCGGGCGATCTCCGCTTCGCTCAGCGCCAGGCTCAACGCGCCGGCATTGTCCTCGACATGGGCGACCCGCGCCGCCTTCGGGATCGCGAAAACCGAGGAGCGGCGGGTCAGGAACGCCAGTGCGACCTGGCGCGGGCTCGCGCCATGGGCCGCGGCGATCGCGGCCAGAACCTTGCCGCCGGCGCTGCCGGCTTCGGGAAAATCGTCCTGCCCGAACGGGCTGTAGGCCGTGACGGCGACGCCATGGCGCTCGCACCACGCAATGACGGCATGCTCGATGGCGCGCTCTAGCAGGTGATAGAGTACCTGGTTGCAGGCGATGGCGCCGGGACCGGCCACAGTCAGCGCTTCTTCCAGATCGTCGACGTCGAAATTGCTGACGCCCCAGGACAGGATCCTGCCCTGCGCGCGAAGGGTCTCGAAGGCGGCGAAGGTTTCCCCCAACGGATACGAGCCGCGCCAGTGCAGCAGGAAGCAGTCGAGACGGTCGGTCCCTAGTCGCCGCAGCGAGGCCTCGCAGGCCATGATCGTGCCTTTGCGCGAAGCATTGTGCGGCAGAACCTTCGAGACGAGGAAGACCTCATCGCGCCGGCCCGCGATCGCCTCGCCGACGATCTCCTCGGAGCGTCCCGAGCCGTACATTTCGGCGGTGTCGACATGGCTAAGGCCGAGATCGAGCCCGCGCCGCAGCGCCGCGACGGCCTCGGTCCTGTCGGAGAGTTCGATGTTCCAGGTGCCTTGGCCGATGGGCGGGACGGCTGGGCCGGTGGCTCCGAATGGCTGCGAGGTCATGATTGTCTCCGCTTCGGCAGTCACCGTCTCGAGAGCGGCGCTTGCTGAATATATAAACGTTGCTACATTCAGGCCATGGCCAACGTCAACATGGAGGGAAAGGTCATGACAACCACGCTCTCCAGCCGGGAGTTCAATCAGGACACCGGCAGGGCCAAGCGCGCGGCGAAGAAGGGGCCGGTTTTCATCACCGATCGGGGCGAGCCTGCCTATGTCCTGCTGTCGATGGCGGAATACCGGAAAATCTCTCGCGAGGAAAAAACACTGTACGACGCCATTGCCGATCTCCGACCCGAGGCCGATTTCGAGTTCGACCCGCCTCGACTGCAGAGCTTCAGCATCAAGCCCGCCGAATTTGAATGAGCTTTCTGCTCGACACCAACGTCATTTCCGAGATGCGACGGAGGAATGCGGCGGATGCAAACCTGAAAGCATGGTCGCGGACGGTCGTCGTCAGCTCGCTCTTCGTGTCCGCCGTTACGCTCTGGGAAATCGAACAGGGCATTCTGCTGGTCGCCCGCCGCGACGAGCGGCAAGGCGATATCTTGCGGCGTTGGCTGTTGGCTGATTTTCTTCCCCAGTTCGAAGGTCGGATTTTGCCATTTGATAGAGTCGCAGCCCTTCGTTGCGCCCCGATGCATGTGCCCGATCCGAAGCCGGATCGCGACAGCATGATCGCGGCGACCGCCGCCGTTCATTCCTTGACGGTTGCGACGCGCAACACAAAGGACTTTACCGCCTGCGGCGTGGCGACCTTCAACCCCTGGCTCTATGCGCCGTAACCGCTCACGCTGGCGGCGTGCCGTTGGCTGACAACACCTCGCCGGCGAGATAGAGCGATCCGCAGATCAGGATGCGCGGCGGGGCCGGCCATGGCCGCTCGGCGATCGTGCGCAGCGCCTGCTCGACCGAACCTGCGGTCTCCGCTGCAAGTCCGGCTTCACCCGCCAGCGCGGCGACCTCCGCCGCCGGCCGCGCCACCAGCGAATTCTGGATCGGCACGGCGAACAGGCTCTGCGCCAGCCCCTTGAAATGACTGAGCGTCGCGCGCGCATCCTTGGTCGAGAGCAGGCCGACGATCATCGCGAGCGGGGCCGGGTTGCGGTCTGCAAGATCGGCCATGGCCTGCGCCAGAACGCGTCCGCCATCGGGATTGTGGCCGCCATCGAGCCAGAGCTCGGTGCGCGGCGGCAGCAGATCGACCAGATGCCCGCGCGAGAGGCGCTGCAGACGCGCCGGCCAGTCGGCCCCCAGCATGCCCTGCTCGAAGGCGTAGCTCCGCAGCCCGCCATAGCCGGCGGCGCGCAGGCCCGCGATCGCGGTGCCGGCGTTGACGTGCTGGTGGCGGCCGGCGAGGCGCGGCAAAGGCAGGTCCAGCAGGCCGTCGCCATCCTCGTAGACCAGCCGGCCGCCATCCTCATGGACGTTGAAATCCTGCGCGCCGATCAGGACCCTCGATGCGCCGACCCGCTCCGCTACCGATTCCAGCACGGCGGTCGGCTCGGGCTCCTGCGGCGCGATCACGGCGGGCGCGCCGCGCTTGAAGATGCCGGCCTTTTCGCCGGCGATCTTGGTCACCGTGTCGCCGAGATATTCGGCATGGTCGAGCGAGACGGGCGTGACCACGGCGCAGGCCGGATGGGCGATGACATTGGTCGCGTCGAACCGTCCGCCGAGCCCGACCTCCAGCAGCACGACATCGGCCTCGTGCTCGGAAAACAGCAGCAGCCCCGCCGCCGTCGTCATCTCGAAGAAGGTGGTCGGGTCGCCGGCATTGGCCCGCTCGCAGCGCATCAGCGCGTCGACCAGCATCTCCTCGTCGACGAAATGCCCGCCGCCGGCCGCGCCGAGCCGGATGCGCTCGTGGAAGCGCACCAGATGCGGCGAGGTGTAGACATGCACGCGTAAGGACGCAGCCTCCAGGATCGCCCGCATGAAGGCGATGGTCGAGCCCTTCCCGTTTGTGCCGGCGACATGGATCACCGGCGGCAGCCGGGTCTGCGGATCGCCGAGCCGCTCCAGCAGCCGCAGCATGCGCCCGAGCGACAGGTCGATCAGCTTGGGATGCAGCGCGAGGAACCGCGCCAGCAGCATGTCGGACGAACCCATGACGCTTGTCTTCGCCCCCTGCGCGCCTGTCGCTCAGGCCGCTTCGGTGACCGGCAGCGGAGCGGCGGTCTGCGCCGGATCGGGCTGGCGCGTCAGCAGCCGTCCGAGCCTTGCCAGCGTCTCCGGGATGTCGTGCCGGTGGACGACCATGTCGACCATGCCGTGATCCTTGAGATATTCCGCGCGCTGAAAACCGTCGGGCAGCTTTTCGCGGATCGTCTGCTCGATGACGCGCGGGCCGGCGAAGCCGATCAGCGCGCCGGGTTCGGCGATCTGGATGTCGCCGAGCATGGCGTAGGAGGCGGTGACGCCCCCCGTGGTCGGGTTGGTCAGCACGACGAAATAGGGCAGGCCGGCGCGGCGCAGCATCCGGACCGCGACCGTGGTGCGCGGCAGCTGCATCAGCGAGAGAATGCCCTCCTGCATGCGCGCCCCGCCCGAGGCCGCGAAGACGACATAGGGCGTCTTCTTTTCCAGCGCGGTTTCCGCGCCCCTGATGAAGGCCTCGCCGGCGGCCATGCCGAGCGAGCCGCCCATGAAGTGGAAATCCTGCACGGCCAGCGTCATCGGCAGGCCCTTGACCCGGCCATAGCCGACCTTGAAGGCGTCCTGCGCGCCGGTCTTGGCGCGGGCGTCCTTAAGCCGGTCGACATAGCGCTTCTCGTCGCGGAACTTGAGCGGATCGACCGCGACCTCGGGCAGCGCGACGTCGAGCCATTTGCCCTCGTCGAAGGTCATCCGCAGCCGGTCGGGCGCGGTGACCTTCATGTGATGCTCGGAGCCGGGGATGACGAAGCCATTGGCCTCGACATCCTTGTGGAAGACCATCTGCCCGGAATCCGGGCATTTGATCCAGAGATTCTCCGGGCTCTCGCGCTTGAACAGCGTCTTGATGCGCGGCCGGACGACTTCTGAAATCCAGTTCATCGCTTCGATCCTGACGGGTTTGCCGGCGACGGCCGGTTCAGGCCGCGACCTTGGCGACCTGGCGGACGCCGGCCGCGAGTTCCGCGACCAGCGAGGTGACCGCCGAAACGGTCTTTTCCGTGGCCTTGCCGTCGTCGTCGAGCGAAAGGCGCACACGGTCCACCAGCGCCGAGCCGACGACGACGCCGTCCGCGCCCTTGGCGATCGCCACGGCGTCGGCCGCCGTCTTGACCCCGAATCCGACCGCCACGGGCAGGTCGGTGTGGCGCTTGATCCGCGCCACCGCCTCGCCGACCGCGTCGTAATTGCCGACCGCGCCGCCGGTGACGCCGGTGACCGAGACATAATAGACGAAGCCCGAGGTGTTCTGCAGCACTTTCGGCAGCCGCCTGTCGTCGGTCGTCGGCGTGGCGAGGCGGATGAAGTTGAGCCCGGCCGCGAGCGCGGGCAGGCAGAGCTCGACATCCTCCTCCGGCGGCAGGTCAACGACGATCAGCCCGTCGACGCCCGCCGTCTTCGCATCCTGCAGGAAGCGCTCGACGCCGTAGACATAGATCGGATTGTAATAGCCCATCAGCACGATTGGCGTGTCGCTGTCCTTGCCGCGAAACGCTTCGACCATGGCCAGCGTCTTCTTCAGCGTCTGGCCGGCTTTCAGCGCGCGCTGTCCGGCGAGCTGCACCGGGATGCCGTCGGCCATCGGGTCGGTGAACGGCACGCCGAGCTCGATGATGTCGGCGCCCGCCGCAGGCAGCGCAGCCAGGATGGCGCTGGAGGTGTCGTAATCGGGATCGCCGGCGGTGACGAAGGTCACGAGCGCGGCGCGGCCTTGAGAGGCGCATTCGGCGAAACGGGTCTGGATGCGGGTGGAGCCGGTCATTGTCATGATCGTGCGGTTAGCATGACGAGGACCGGCTTGGCGAGAGTTCTCGGCGAAGTCCGACCCGCTCTGTAGGGTCCCGCGCGAGCGCACCCGGAATATCCAGGAATTCTCAGGCTCGCAGGATGATCTTCGCCGCGGCCGTGTTGCCCGCGTCGATGTCCGCGAAGGCGTCCGCGCCGGCCGCGAGCCCGCGCTCCTCGAACCAGCCGAGCCGCCCGAGCCTGAGTTGCGCCAGGGCGTCGACGGTCTGTGCGAAATCGCGCGGCGTATAGCAGTAGACGCCGGCCAGCGTGATCTCCTGCAAGGTGATCTTGCGGATGTCGATGCCGCCCTGTCCCGGCAAAAGCCCGACATGGACGATCACGCCGCCCGGCCGCGCCATACGGCAGGCGGCGGCGCGCGTGGCGTCGGCCCCGACGGCGTCGATCACCAGGTCGGCGCTATCGTCCTGAGGCTCGTCGATGCGCGGCTCGTAGACGACGAAGCCCTCGGCTTGAAGGGTTTCTCGGCGCAGCGCATTGGTTTCGCCCATCGCGATGCTGCGCGCCCCGAAATGCCGGGCCACGAGCGCGGCCGCGAGCCCGATGGCGCCGCCGCCGAGCACGACGACGCGGCAGGCCGCGAGCGGTTGGTGCAGCCGTTCCATGCCGACGCGCACCGCGTGCCAGGACACCGCGACCGGTTCCGCGAGCGCGGCATGGGCGATCGGCATCGTCTCGGGGATCGCCACGATATTGCGAACCGGAATGCGGACCATCTCCGCGAACGCGCCCGGCCGCGGCGGCATCGAGATGATCTGGCGGGTCGGCGACAGGTGCCAGCGCCCCTCGATCGCGTAGGGGCAGGACGGGTCGACCACCAGCGGATTGATCGTCACCCGCTCGCCGGCGCGCGGTCCCGTGGCGATGCGCCCCGCCGCCTCGTGGCCGAGGATCAGCGGGGCTGGGCGGCGCGCGTCGAAGCCGTGATAGGCGTGCATGTCGGAGCCGCAGATGCCGACCGCCTCGACCCGGACCAGAACCTCGTCGGCCAGCGGAACGGGCGCGGGCTCGTCGCGGAAGGCGAGGCTGTTGGGACCGGTGTAGACCAGCGCCTTCATGTCGTCGGCTCGCTCATTTCGCGGTGAAGCCGCCGTCGACCGTCAGGGTCTGGCCGGTGACATAGGCCGAGGCGGGAGAGGCGAGGAACACGGTCGCGCCCGCGAGGTCGTCCAGCTCGCCATTGCGGCCGATCGCGGTCTGCGCGGCGTTTTTCTCCGCACGGGCGGGGTCCGCGAAGACCGCCGCCGTCAGCGGCGTTGGGAAGAAGCCGGGCGCGATCGCGTTGCAGGTGACGCCATGGCGCGACCATTCTTCCGCGATCGCCCGCGTCAACTGCACGACGCCGCCCTTCGCCGCGCCATAGGGGGCGCAGTCGGGAAAGGCCCGCCAGCTCTGCAGCGAGGCGATGTTGACGATGCGGCCATGGCCGCGCCGCGCCATCCCCGGCGCAAAGGCCTGCGTCAGCAGGAAGGGCGCGCGCAGATGCACGGCCATGTGCAGGTCGAAGGCCTCGGCCGTGACCTGCATGAAGGGCTGGCGCAGGTTCAGCCCGGCCGCGTTGACGATGATGTCGATGCCGAGCCCGGCGCGGTCGCAATGGGCGAGCAGGCCGGCGCCGACATCCGGCGCGGACAGATCGGCCGCCGTCCAATGCGCGGCGACGCCCTCGGCTTCGAGCCCGGCCGCGGCGCTCGCAAGTTCGGCCTCGCGCCGCGCCACGAGCACCAGGCGCGCGCCCGCCATGCCGAGTGCCCGCGCCATGGCGAGCCCGATGCCGCTGTTGCCGCCGGTGACCAGCGCCGTCCTGCCGGTGAGGTCGAAGAGCGAGGTCAGCCTGAACATGGCTCAGACCGCGACCGGAACGCCGAGATCGACATTCGAGCCCGGCGCGTATTTCGCCATGCGCGCGTCGCTCGTGCGGGCATGGGCCTCCATGCCCTCCAGCCGCGATATCCGCGCGGAGACGGGAGCGATGCGCTGGCAGGCTTCCCGGTCCATGCGCTGCCAGGTCAGCGGTTTCAGGAACTTGTGGATCGAGAGCCCGGCCGAATAGCGGGCCGCGAACTTGGTCGGGAGGATGTGGTTGGGTCCGGAGACCTTGTCGCCGAAGGCGACATTGGTCTCCTCGCCGAGGAAAAGCGAACCGTAATTGCTCAGATGCGTGTGCCACCAGTCGAGATCGGCGCAATGCACCTCGAGATGCTCGCAGGCGTAACGGTCCGAAACCGCGACCATCTCCTCGCGCGTGTCGCACAGGACGATCTCGCCATAGTCGCGCCAGGCGGCTCCGGCCGCGTCGCGCGCGGTCGGCGGCAGGGTCGCGATCAGCTCCGGCATCAGCCGGGCGACCTCGTCGGCGATGCGGCGCGAACTCGTCATCAGCCAGGCAGGGCTTTCATGGCCGTGCTCGGCCTGCCCGACGAGGTCGGTCGCGACGATCAGCGGATCGGCGCTGTCATCCGCCAGGACCGCGACCTCGGAGGGGCCGGCGAAGACGTCGATGCCGACCTTGCCGAACAGCATGCGCTTGGCCTCGGCGACATATTTGTTGCCCGGCCCGACGATGATGTCGGCGGGGCGGCCGGTGAACAGGCCAAACGTCATGGCGGCGATGGCCTGCACCCCGCCCAGGCACATGACGATGTCGGCGCCCGCGACCGTCAGCGCATAGAGCACATGAGGATGGATGCCCTGGCCGCGAAAGGGCGCGGAGCAGGCGACGACGGTTTTCACGCCGGCGGCCTTGGCGGTGGCGACCGACATATAGGCCGAGGCGATATGGGCGTAGCGGCCCGTCGGCACATAGCATCCGGCGGTGTTCACGGGTACGAGCTTCTGGCCGAGATGCAGGCCGGGCGCGATCTCGATCGAAAAATCCCGGCAGGAATCGCGCTGCGCCTCGGCAAAGCGCCTCACCTGCCCGGCGGCGAAGCTGATGTCGTCCTTGACGCTCTGGGGAATGTCGCTGACGCGCGCGGCGATGGCCGCCCTGTCGAGCACGATATCGCCGTCCCATTTGTCGAGTTTCAGCGCATAGTCGCGCACGGCCTCTTCGCCGCCGGCCTCGATCGCGGCCAGCATGGCGGTGACCACCTCGCGCGCCGCGTCGGTTTCCGTCTCGGGCGTCTTGGTGGCGGTCTTCAGATGCGTGATGGCCATGGCGCTGTCCGCTTGAATCAGATGGAGGGATTTTGCGGCGGCCCGGAGACCGCCGCTGCTCGTCATGTCGTGGTCTCAGGTCACTTCTTGTCGAACTCGGTCGCGAACGCCTTGAGCTTGGGATCGGCCGCGACGCGCTTCAGGAAGTCGTCGGTGACGTAGCTCTTGGCGTCGGGATTGGAGGGGATGGTGCCGACCTCGGTGATGAACTTGCCGATCTCGGAGAACCAGCCATCGACGGTGGAGGCGCCCGACGCCCGCGCCATCAGCTTGAGCTGCTCGTCGAGGCCGAAGGTCGGCCGCAGCGCAAACTCCTGATCCATCGCCTTGGGCGTCACCTCGAGCCCGCCCTGCTTGTAGAAGTCGAGCGCCATCGTGCGCGCCTCGGCCGGGTTGGCCTTGGCCCAGGACCAGCCGCGCAGGAACACGGCGAGGAACTTCGCCACGTCGTCTGGCTTCTCCTTGGCGAAGTCGCCGCGCACGATCAGCGCGCCGGGCACGATCGCGTTCGCATC
>JAESGM010000879.1_pt1 | contig 13332 bp, 10 predicted proteins | sample 9269721 | NCBI WGS metagenome assembly JAESGM01 (sample SAMN15720920, study PRJNA650825) | algae metagenome | isolation source: Komarekiella atlantica HA4396-MV6 and co-occurring heterotrophs from... | place: USA: Theobald House, Kauai, HI | collected 2009-07-29 | reverse complement strand
CCGGGCGAGCGGGTGGCCCTGATGGGGCCGAACGGGTGCGGCAAGAGCACCCTGGCCGACATCCTGTACGGCCTCCGCCCGGCGGCCGACGGGTGGGTGGAGGTGGACGGGCACGACCTCCGCGAGCTGGACCTGACCGCCTACCGCGGGCAGGTGGCGATGGTGGACCGGCTGGAGATCTTCGAGGGGTCGGTGATCGGCAACGTCCGCACCGGCCGGGCGGAGGTGAGCGTGGCCGACGTGCGGCACGCCCTCGACCGGGTCGGCCTGCTGGGCACCGTCATGGACCTGCCGGACGGGCTGGACACCCAGCTCTGGCCGGGCGGGGCGCCGCTCAGCCTAGGCCAGGCCAACCGCCTCATCCTGGCCCGGGCGCTGGTCGGCAAGCCCCGGCTGCTCATCCTGGACGAGACCCTGGACCACATGGACGCGGACGTACGCGGCACCGTGCTGCCGGCCGTGCTCGGCCCGGACAACCCGGCCACCGTGCTGGTGGTCACTCACTCGGACGAGGTGGCCCGGCTGTGCGACCGGGTGGTGCGGCTGGAGCGGCCGGCTGCCTGAGCCGGCTCCGGTCCCCTCCCCCGACCTCTGGCTCCCTCCCCCCTTGCGGGGGAGGGCTGGGGGGGGGGCTCAGCGCTCCACCCCGCCCGGCCAACATCCTGATTCGGCAACCTGTCGTGACCCCCCACCCCAACCCTCCTCCGCAAGGGGGAGGGGACCAAACCTCAACCCCTCCCGACCGATGGCCGACCACCGCAACGGCACCGCCCACACCCACCACGTCCCGCCGCGGTTCGCCCTGCCGGCGACGCCCGGGCCGACCGGGCTGCTCTCCCGCACCCCCCGGTGGGCGCGGCGGGCGGCCGTGCTCATGGTGCTGTTCGTCGGGCTGCTGGTGCCGGTGCTGCTGTACGCCCCGTGGGTGCAGACGGTGCATGGCCGGGGGCGGGCCATCGCCTTCAACCCGGTGCAGCGGCCACAGCCCCTGGTGTCCCCGATCGAGGGCCGGGTGTACCGCTGGTACGTCCGCGAGTTCGACCGGGTGCGGGCCGGCCAGATGCTCGCCGAGCTGAAGGACAACGATCCCCAAATCCTCGAGCGGCTGGAGACCCAGAAGCTGCTGGTCGAGGAGCGGCTGGCCCTGGCCGAGAGCCAGGTGGCCGAGCAGCGGCTGCGGCTGGAGAACACCAAGCTGGCCCGCCCGTTCCAGCTCCTCCAGGCGGACAACCTGATCGGCCAGGCCGAGGCCCAGATCGCCGCCGCCCAGTCCACCGCCGACGCCCGGGAGGCGGACGAGGTGCGGGAGCAGCTCAACTACGAGCGGACCAACCGGCTGAACCAGAGCAAGCTGGGGGACATCACCAGTAAGGACCAGGTGGAGCAGGCCGAGCGGCTGCGGAACGTGGCCGCCAAGCAGAAGCTGGCCGCCTTGGCCTCGGTCACCGCCCTGGGCAAGTCCCGGGACGCCCTCCGCAGCAGCAAGGACACCCTGGAGAAGACCACCCTCGCCACCATCAATCAGGAGCAGGCCCAGCTCGCCGGCCGGGAGGCCGACCTGCGGGCGGTCAAGCAGCAGCTCCAGCAGATCACCACCCAGGTGGAGCGGCAGAAGCAGCAGTACATCTACGCCCCGGCCGACGGCATGGTGTCCCAGATCCTGGTGAACGCCGACGGCCAGCTCGTCCGGGCGGCCCAGCCGCTGGCCACCCTGGTGCCGGACATCAAAGAGACCGAGGTGCTGGTGGACCCCCGGGCCGGGGCGGTCGGGGCGGTGGCCGGCGGGGTGGGGGCGAAGGAGTTTCCGGCCTTGACGGCCGACAGCTACCCGGGCATCGTCGCCGAGCTGTTCGTGGACGGCAACGACCTGCCGCTGGTGGCCGAGGGGGAGCGGCAGACCCAGGCCGGGCTGGCGACGGCCGACCGGGTGCTGCTCCAGTTCGAGGGCTGGCCGGCGGTGCAGGTGGCCGGGGTGCCGAACGCCGCCGCCGGGCTGTTTGAGGGCAAGGTGTACCGGGTGGACCCGACGGCCGACCGCACCGGCCGGTTCCGGGTGCTGGTGGAGCCGCTCAACCCGGGCACCGAGCCGCGGGTGATGGGCGTGGCCGGCCGGCAGGTGCCGGTGGCCCCGTGGCCGAACCAGGAGCTGCTCCGCCAGGGGGTGCAGGCCCAGGGGTGGGTGCTGGTCCGGGAGGTGTCGGTCGGGTTCGAGCTGTGGCGGCTGCTCAACGGCTTCCCGCCGGCCCGGGAGATCAAGGCCAAGTCGCCCGGGGGGGCGATCGGGCCGGTCGGCAAGTAGACCGCCTGTCCGGGGGGGGGACGGCTGATGCGGCGACAGACACGGATGTCCGCCCTGGCGGCCGGCGGCTGGCTGGCCGCCTCCGGCTGCGCCTGGCACTCGCCGATCGGCGCGGGCCAGTACATCAAGCGGCCGGTCGCCCCGCCCGACCCGCCCCCGGCCGACCCGCTCGCCGCCCGGCTGCCCGACCCGCCGCCGGACCCGCCCGCCCCGCCCCGCCCGCCGGACGCCAAGGGGCCGGCCCCCTACGTCCCCCGGCCGGACCCGGCCGCCCCGCTGCTGCTGCCCGAAGTGCTGGCCAGCGTCGAGGCCAGTTTCCCGCTGCTGTACGCCATCCAGCAGGAGGCCCCGATCGCCGGCGGCCAGCGGCTGAGCGCCGAGGGGGCTTACGACCTCGTCGCCCGCTCCCGGTACGTCGGCCAGCAGGGGAGCTACGACAACCGCCAGTTCGACCTGGGGCTGGAACAGCTCGCCCTCAACGGCACCCGGGTGTCGGCCGGCTACCGGTTCGGCCAGGGGGCGTTCCCGAGTTACCAGGGCGGCCTAGTCACCGCCGAGGACGGCGAGTTCCGGGTCGGGCTGACGGTGCCGCTCCTGCGGGACCGGGCCATCGACCCGGCCCGCGCCCGGCTCCGAGCCGCCGAGATCCAGGAGCAGCTCGCCGACCCGACCATCCGCCGCGGTCGGATCGACTTCTTCCGGGACGCCGCCTTGGCGTACTGGGCGTGGGCGGCGGCCGGCGGGCTGTACCAGGTGGAGGAGGAGCTGCTCAAGCTGGCCAGTGACCGGCAGACGCTGCTGGACGCACAGCGGAAGGAGGGGGCCGAGAACGTGGTGTCGGTCACCCTCAACCGCCGGCTGCTGGCCGAGCGGCAGGTGGCACTGAACGCGGCCAAGCAGCAGCTCGAGCGGGCCGGGGTGGCCCTGTCGCGGTTCGTCCGCGACGACAAGGGCGACCCGCTGGTGCCGCCGACGGCCCGGCTGCCGTTCCGGTTCATCGACCTGGTGCCGCCGCCGCCCAACCGTGACGCCGTGCCGGCGGACGCCGCCGCCGCCCAGGCCCGGCGGCCGGAACTGGTCCGCTTCCGCCTGCTGCGGGAGCAGTTCGCGGTGGACTACAAGCTGGCCGCCAACCAGCGACTGCCGGCGGTCAACTTCGTCGCCGGCATGGCCGAGGACGCCGGGCCGTATGGCAGCACCGGGCTGGACCGCAGCACCCTGCAACTGGGCGTGGCCGGCGACCTGCCCGTCCAGCGGCGCGACCCCGAGGGCCGCGCCCGGACGGCCCAGGCCCGGATGGTGCAGGCGGCCGAGCAGGAGCGAGACGCCCGGGACCGGATCGGCATCGAGGTGGCCGACGCGGCGGCGGTGCTGACCAACACCTACGAGCGGGTGACGCTGGCCCGCGGGGCGCTGCAACAGGCGGTGCTGGTGCGGGAGCAGACCACCCTGGCGTTCCGGAACGATCGGGACAACCTGGTGACGCTGAACATCCAGGAGTCGGCGGCGGCCGGGGCGCAGGCCCGGGTGGTGCTGGAACTGCTGGCCTACTTCCAAGCGACGGCGCTTTACCAGGCGGCGCTCGGCCAGGACACCCCGCAGCCGGTGCCCGGGGCGGTGCTGCCGGCGGTGCCGACCGGCCAGGCCGCCCCCAACCCGCAGGCCCCGCTGCCCAAGCCGGCCGACCCGCCGCCGGCCAAGAAGCCGTAGAAGTGCCGAAGCCCACCCGACCCGGGTGGGCTTCTTGTTCCTAGCGGAGCGGGAGGGATTTGAACCCTCGATACGGGGTCACCGTATACGGCATTTCCAGTGCCGCCTCTTCAGCCGCTCGAGCACCGCTCCGTGCCTGGAATCGTATCGGGCGGCCGGCAGCGGTCAACGTCACCCGAACAGCGGCCGCAGCGGCGTCCCCTCGGTGAGCGTCAGCGGCCGCCCCAGGTTGTCCGTCACCGTCTGGTGCGGGTCCACCCCGAGGGCGTGGTACACCGTGGCCGTCAGGTCGGCCGGCGACACCGGCTTGTCCTTGGGCAGCCCGCCGATCGCGTCGCTCGCCCCGTACACGGCCCCGCCGCGGACGACGCCGCCGGCCAGCACCGCCGAGTAGCACCGCGGCCAGTGCTCCCGGCCGGCGTTGGCCGGGTTGATCTTCGGCGTCCGGCCGAACTCCCCCACCCACAGCACCAGCGTCTCGGCCAGCAGCCCCCGCCGCTGCAAGTCCGTCAGCAGCGCGGCGAACCCCTGGTCGGCCGGCGGCATCAGCCGGGTCTTGTGCGACTCGAAGTTGTTGCCGTGGGTGTCCCAGAAGTATTTGCCGTCGTCCGGCCAGTTCACCGTCACCAGCCGGGTGCCCGCTTCGACCAGCCGGCGGGCCAGCAGGCAGCTCTGCCCGTGCGGGTGCCGGCCGTACTCGTCCCGCACCGCCGCCGGCTCCTTGGACAGGTCGAACGCGGCGGCCACCGTGCCGGACGCCAGCAGGTCCGCGGCTTTCGCCCGCAGGCCACCGAACCCGCCGGCGTCCGGCCCACGGTCGAGCTTGGCCAGCAGTTGCCGGCGTGATGCGAACCGCCCGGCCGACACCCCGGCGGCCGGGGCCAGCCCGCCGACGGCGAAGTCCGGCCGGTTCGGGTCGCCCACGACGAGGAACGGGTCGTATCCCGGGCCGAGCCAGCCGGCGTGCTGGCCGGGGGCCACCCCGCCCGGGGCGGCCGGGTGCGACACCGCCCACGGCAGGCTCACCGCCGTCGGCACCGGCCCGCCGCCCGGCCGCAGCTTGGCCAACATGCTGCCGACGTGGGGCGTGTCGGACCGGCTGGCCGGGTCGGCGTCCGACTTCGGCCGGGGGGCCAACCGGCCGGTCATCAGGTGGTGGACGGTGGACAGGTGGGCCGGGTCGTCGTGGCTCATGCTCCGCACGACCGCGTACTTGTCGGCGAGCCCGGCCAGTCGGGGGAAGTGCTCGCTGATCCGCAGGCCCGGCACGGCGGTCGGGATGCTGGCGAACGGCCCCCGCACCTCGGCCGGGGCGTCCGGCTTCGGGTCCCAGGTGTCCAGGTGGCTCGGCCCGCCCCACATGAACAGCAGGATGCACGCCTTGGCGGTCGGCTCCGGGGCGGCGGCCGCCGGCCGGGCGAGCAGCCCGGACAAGCCGAGGCCGAGCGGCCCGAGGGTGCCGGCGCGGAGCACGTCGCGGCGGGAGGCGGGGCCGGGGCAGGCCATGGGTGCGGACTCGGGCGGAAAGTGGCGACCGGCAGGTGAGCGAGCATAACCCGGCGGCGGACGCGACGCAACAGGCGAGCCGGGAGCGTGAGCGACCGGAGGGCAGCCACCGGCAAGGACAGTGCGCTTGCCAGTGGGTGTGCCAGGGGTTCGGCGGTCCGCGCCGGGCGCTCCCCGGCGCAACCCACCCCTGGCTACCCTCGGTCGCCCCGTTGGGGCTGCCAGAGCCGCCGACCGGCTAGGGCGTGTCTGACAAGGCTGCCAGCCGCCGGAGCCAGTCGCCAATCATGGCCACATGGACGAGGGCCAGGTAGCCGATGGCCAGCTTCTCGTACCGGGTGGCCAGCCGGCGGTCCTCCTCGAGCCGGCCGACGCACCGCTCGATGACGTTCCGCCGGCGGTACGCCACCGGGTCGAAGCCCGGCGGCCGGCCCCGGCGGGGGCGGTGCCCGGCCGGCCGCTTGCGGCACGGGATGACCGGGCGGACGCCCCCGGCCCGCAGCCGCCGGCGGACGCCGGGGAAGTCGTACCCCTTGTCCCCGGCCAGCCGGGCCGGCCTCGACCTCGGCCGCCCGACCCCCGGCCGGGGCACCCGCACCGAGGCCAGGGCGGCGGCCAGCCCCGCCGTCTCGTGGGCCTGCCCGGCCGTCAGGGCCGCCCCGAGCGGCAGACCGTGGCCGTCGGTGACCAGGTGCAGCTTGGTGCCGTACCCGCCCCGGCTGCGGCCCAGGGCGCGGTCGGCCGGCTCGCCCGGACGGCCGGTTTTTCCCCCCGGCCGCCGACCGGCTGGCCCGGGCGGTGGTCGAGTCCACGCAGAACAGCCCCCAGTCGATCACCCCGGCCGTGTCGGCGGTGGCCTGCAGCACCCGCAGCAGCTTGAGCCAGGTGCCGTCGTCCCGCCACCGGCGGAACCGCTCGTAGACGGTCTGCCACGGGCCGAACCGGTCCGGCAGGTCCCGCCACTGCACCCCGGTGGCGGCCCAGAACAGCACCCCGTCGATCACCCGCCGGTGGTCGGCCCACGCCCGCCCCCGGCCGGGCGGCGGCAGGTGCGGCTCGACCAGTGCCCACTGGGCGTCGGACAGGGCGTGGCGGCGGGCCATCGGCGGACTCCTCCCGCCGACCAGCATAGGGGTTACGCCACCCTGTCAGACACGCCCTAGCCCCAACGGGGCGACCGAGGGTAGCCAGGGGTGGAGGCTTCCGGAACCCCTGGCCGGCTGCCCCTGCGCTGGAACCTTGTCGCTGCCGCGGCTGTCCTCCGGTCGCTCACGCTCCCGGCCCACCTCAGCACCGGGCCGACTTCCGCTTGCGGCCGAGGGTGCCCCGGGCCTCCAGCGCCGCGATGTGGCCCAGCGCGTCCGGCACCCGGCATGCCGTGTCGCCCACGTCCACCGTCACCGGGCCGATGGCCGTCGCCGCCGCCTTGGCGGCCGCGTTGAGCGGCCGCACGCACCCGCCGACGGCGATGACGAACCCGTTCATGGTGTACCGCACCCGGTTCGCCGCCCCGTGGATGTCCCGCCGCACCCGGTCGAGCAGCCCGGCGATCTGGTCCAGGTCGAGGGCGTCGTCCGGGGTGACGCTCACGTGGCTGCTGTACGTCGCCCAGCCGGCCGCCCGGGTGGACTCCGGCCTGGCGTCCATCCAGGCCGTCGCCAGCTCGACCGCGTACCGCGACTCGCTCGCCACCCACGGCACCGCGTACTCGCTCAGCCACGGCCAGTACGCCGCCTTCACCCACCGGTTCAGCTCGGCCTTGGTGGCGGCCCGCGGGTCGGCGACCAGCCCGGCCAGGTACATGGCGTCCGAGTTGCCCGTGGCGTACAGCTCAAGGGCCAGCGGGTGGTTCGTCTTGATCCGCTTCTGGAGCACCTTCAGGTCGGCCACCTTCACCCCGAACAGCGGCTCCCGGGCGCCGTGCCGGAGGAGCGTCTTCGTGGTGGCGGCGCTGCCCTTGGCTTCCAGCTCGGCCATCACCTCGGCGGCGGTCATCGGGCGATCCCCCGGGGTTAAAATGGCGGCAGTATGACCCCGCTCGACCTGGACCACAATGCCGGCAGCCCGCTCCGGCCGGCGGCGGCCGCCGCCCTGCGGGCGTGCGAGGGCGTCGGCAACCCGGCGTCCGCCCACGCCGCCGGCCGGGCCGCCCGCCGGCTGCTGGAGGACGCCCGGGAGCGGGTGGCCGGCCTGCTCGGGGCGTTCCCGGACGAGGTGGTGTTCACCAGTGGGGCCACCGAGGCGAACAACCTGGCCGCCTTCGGCCTGGCCGGCGACCCGCCCGGCCGGCTGCTCCTGTCCGCCATCGAACACCCCTGCGTCACCGAGCCGTTCCGGCAGCTCGAACGCCGCGGGTTCGCCCTCGACTGGCTGCCGGCCGATGCCGTCGGCCGGGTGCCGGCCGAGGCGGTGCGGGAACGACTGACCGCGGACACCCGGCTCGTCGCCCTGATGCTGGCCAACCACGAGACCGGCGCCGTCCAGCCGGTGCGTGAAGTCGCGGCGTTCGCCCCGGTGCTGAGCGACGCCGCCCAGGCGGTCGGCAAACTACCGGTGGACTTCCACGCCCTCGGGGTGCGGGTACTCGCCGCGTCGGCTCACAAGTTCGGCGGGCCGGTCGGGGCCGGGCTGCTGCTGCTCCGGCGGGGGGTGGCGTTCGCCCCGCAGTGGTTCGGCGGGCACCAGCAGGGCGGCCGGCGGCCGGGCACCGAACCCGTCGCCCTCGCCGCCGGGCTGGCGGCCGCCCTCGGCGAGGCCGTCGAGCAGATGGACGCGACCCGGGCCGCCTGGACTCGACAGCGGCGAATGCTGGTGGACCGCCTATCGGCCGCGGTGCCGCCGGTGGTCGTCAACGGCCCGCCGGACGAACCGGGCGTGCTGCCGAACACGGTCAACCTGTCGTTCCCCGGCTGCCGCACCGACCTGCTGCTGATGGCCCTGGACTTGGCCGGGGTGCGGGCCAGCGGCGGCAGCGCGTGCAGCAGCGGCAGCCTCCTGCCGTCGCCGGTGCTCGCCGCGATGGGCGTGCCGGACGACGTGCTGCGATCGGCCGTGCGGTTCAGCCTCGGGCCGGCGACGACCGACGCCGGGGTCGAAGACGCGGCCGGGCGGATCGCCGGATGCGTGCGGCGGGTGCGGGGGACGAAAGCCACCTCACCCCCCGGCCCCCTCTCCGAAGCGGAGAGGGGGAGTCGATCCCGGTGATTCGCTCCCCCTCTCCGCGTCGGAGAGGGGGCCGGGGGGTGAGGTCAGCACCTGCCACCGTCCTAACGCCCCTTCCGGGCCGCTGCACAAAAATCCGAAATCGTGCAAGATCGCCATCCGGCGAGCGAGGTACAGGTGTGACCCAGACCGGCACCCGAGACGCCATCCTGGACGCCGCCGAGCGGCTGCTCGGGGCGGTCGGGTACTCGAAGACGACGGTGGGCGACATCGCGGCGGCGGCCGGCATCGGGAAGCGGACGGTCTACGTCCACTTCCCGTCCAAGGAGGAGGTGGTGCTCTGCACCATCGACCGGATCGTGGACCGCCTGCTGGCCCGGCTGCGGGCGTCGGCCGCCGGGCCGGGGCCGGCCCCCGAGACGCTGCGGGCGATGCTGCTCGACCGGGTGCTGTTCCGGTTCGACAGCGTCCGCGACTACTCGCACGGGCTGGACGAGCTGTTCGCCTCCCTGCGGCCGGCGTACCTGGCCCGCCGGGGCCGGTACTTCGCCGCCGAGGCCGGGGTGTTCGCGGGAGTGGTCGAAGCCGGGCACGCCGCCGGCACGCTCACCGCCCCGGACCCGCACGCCGCCGCCGAGAGCTTGTTGCTCGCCACCAACAGCCTGCTCCCTTACGCCCTGAGCGCCCGGGAGCTGGGCGAGCGGAGTGCCGTCGAGGCCCGGGCCGGTCGGGTCGCGGACCTGCTCCTGTTCGGCCTGTGCCGCGGCCGACCGCCGCGGGGCAAGCCCGCCCTCTAACCCGAAGGGTTTGACTATGACCGCCCGTTCGCTCCTGGCCGCTGTCGCGGCCGCCGTCACCGCCTTGGCCGCCCCGGCCCAGGGCAACATCCGCGAGAACGGCCCGGACAAGCCGCTCGACGCCGCCGCCCGATCCAAGGTGATCGACGGCGTGCTGGCCGAGCTGGACAAGGCGTATGTGTTCCCGGAGGTGGCCAAGCGGATGGCCGAGGCCGTCCGGGCCAAGCAGGCCAAGGGGGAGTACGACAGCGAGTCGTCCGGCCGGGGGTTCGCCGAGCGGCTGACCAAGGATCTTCAGGCGGTCAGCAAGGACGGCCACCTGCGGGTGGTGTTCTCGGCGGACCCGCTGCCGACCGGCCCGCGGGCCGCGCCCTCGAAGGCCGATCAGGAACGGTTCGAGGCGGGCATGCTCCGCCGGGGGGCCGGGTTCCGCAAGGTGGAACACCTGGGCGGCGGGGTCGGGTACCTCGACCTTGGCGGGTTCGGCCCGCCGGAGGCCATCGGTCCGACGGCGGCCGCCGCCATGAGCTTCCTGGCCCACTGCGACGCGGTGATCGTGGACATGCGGAACAACGGCGGCGGCAGCCCGGAGGGGGTGATCCTCCTGTGCAGCTACTTCTTCGGCGAGCAGACCCACCTGAACAGCATCTTCGACCGCACCACCGGCCAGACCCGGCAGTTCTGGACCCACCCGTCGCTGCCCGGGCCGAAGCTGGCCAACGCCGACGTGTACGTGCTGACCGCCAAGCGGACCTTCAGCGGGGCGGAGGAGTTCGCCTACAACATGCAGACCCAGAAGCGGGGCACGGTGGTCGGCGAGACCACCGGCGGCGGCGCCCACCCGACCCGCGGGGTGCGGTCCGGCGACCACTTCCTGGTGCTGGTGCCGTTCGCCCGGTCGATCAACCCGGTGACCAACACCAACTGGGAGGGCACCGGGGTGAAGCCGGACGTGGCCGTGCCCGAGGGCCAGGCCCTGCTCACCGCCCAGAGGCTGGCCCTCCAGAAGGGGCTGACGAAGCACGCCGCCGACCCGCAGGCGGCCGGCGACCTGAAGCGGCGGCTGGAGCAGGTGGAGGCGGAGCTGGCGAAGCAGGCCGCTGCGAAGTAGTGGACCGACCAGGCGAGCCGTCCGCTGCCAGGGGTTCCGGCGACCCTCCACCCCTGGCTACCTGCGGTCGCCCCTTACGGGGTTAGCCGGTCGCTGCGACTGGCCGCCCCAACGGGGCGACCGCAGGTAGCCAGGGGTGGAGGGTCGCCGGAACCCCTGGCACTCTGCCACCGGCAACAGCACCGCTGCTGTCGCAGCCGGTTCCCGCCTCCTCTCCCCTTGACCCCCCTTCCCCGGGCGGGTATTCCCCGCCGTCATGGCCGCCACCTGGGGCGAGTTCGTCCGGCTGCCGGAGAACGCCGCCGCGGTCCGGGCGGTCCGCCGGCTGGCCCGGGCGCTCGGCCGCCCGGGGGTGGCCGCCGGCCCGCAGCCGCTGGTGCTGCACGGCCCGAGCGGGGTCGGCAAGTCGCTGCTGGTGCGGACCCTGGCCGACGAGCTGGCCGCCAACCCGCACGGGCCGACCGTCCGGCTCCTACCGGCCGGCGACCTCGCCCGCGGCGGGGACGACGAGCCGGACCCGCTTCTTGAGTTGGGCGAGTGCGACCTGCTGGCGGTCGAGGACGTGCAGCACCTGCCACCCCGGTCGGCCGGGCTGCTCGGCCGGCTGCTGGACGACCGCACCGCCCGCCGGCGGGCGACGCTGGTGACCGCCCACGCCGGCCCGGCCCTGCTCGCCCCCCTGCCCCGCCGGCTGACCGGCCGGCTGGGTGCCGGGCTGGTGGTGCAGGTCCACGCCTTCACCCCCGGCGGCCGGCGGCGGCTGGCCGCGGCGTTGGCCGCCCGACGCGGCGTCCGGCTGACCGACGCCGCGCTGGACGTGCTGGCCGCCCTGCCGACCGGCGGCGGGGGCCGGCTGCTGGCCGGGGCCATCGAGGCGTTGCGGCCACTCGCCGAGGGTGAGCCGCTGGACGCCGCCGTCATCCGGGCGGCGCTAGACGCCGGCGACGACAAGCCGGTGGACCGGATCGTCGCCCGGGTGGCGGCGGCGTTCGCCGTCACCGGCAAGGAGTTGTTGGGGCCGAGCCGGCAGCGGCGGGCGCTGGTGCCCCGGCAGGTGGCCATGCTGCTGGCCCGGGAGGCCGGGCTGTCGCTGCCGCGGATCGGGGCGGCGTTCGGCCGGGACCACACCACCGTGCTGCACGCCTGCACCAAGGTGATGACCGACGTGACGGCCGACCCCCGGCTGCGGCAGACCCTGGCCGAGCTGCGGGCGGAGCTGGGGTGAGGTGCCGATAAGCCTGTGGAAAACCTGTCAACGGAATGGCGCGCGGCTGGGTACGGCCGGCGCGCGTTCGCGGGCGTGGGCGACGCCGCCCACCGGCCGGAATCGGCGCCGCCCGGCGCGCCATTCGGTTGACCGGTTGTTGACAGGTTTTCCACAGCCCGGCGGTTGTCGCAACTGACTTGGCGCAGCGAGGTAGCGGTGGCTGGAATGGAGTGAGTGACGGGAACCGCCGTCGCCTCTCTACCGACACCGGATTGAGACATGACAAGTAGAGAAGTAAAGAAGACCGGCGACCCGCGACAGAAGCCCAAGGAGGGCCGGCCATGAAGGTGACGTGCGTTCGGGACGGGCTGCTGGGGGCCTGCCAGTTGGTCGGCGCGGCGGTAGCCGCCCGCACCACCAAGCCGGTGCTCAGCAACCTCAAGGCGATCGCCGAGGACGACGCCCTCACCCTGATGGCCACCGACCTGGAGGTGGGCATCCGTTACGAGCTACGCGGCGTCACCGTCGGCCGGGGCGGGTCGGCCATCCTGCCGGCCGGCCGGCTGACCAGCATCCTGAAGGAGACCGGGGACGGCGAGATCACCCTGGACGCCGGCCCGGAGACCACCACCATCCGGCTGACCGGCGGGCGGTACGAGCTGCCCGGCGGCGACCCGGGCGACTTCCCGGACGTGCCCCGGTTCGAGGCCGACGGGCGGTACCACGAGGTCACCGCCGGGGTGCTGCGGACGCTCATCCGGCGGACCGCGTTCGCCGCCGAGAAGAAGGAGTCCACCCGCTGGGCGGTCACCGGCGTGCTGTGGGAGGCGGACGGCGACACCGTCCGGCTGGTGGCCACCGACACCAAGCGGCTGGCCATGACCGACGGCCCGGCCGAGGTGCATGGCGAAGCCGAGGCCAAGGGGCCGAGCCACCTAGTCCCGCTCAAGGCGGTGCAACTGCTCGACCGGCTGCTGAGCGACGACGGCGAGCGGGTACGAGTGGCCCTCAAGCCGAACATGGCCCTGTTCCAGACCGAGCGGGCGGTGCTGCACACCCAGCTCGTGGAGGGCCGATTCCCGCCGTACCGGGACATCATCCCGAAGAAGCTGGCGGTCAGGCTGACGGTGGGCGTCCACGACCTGCTGGCCAAGGTGCGGCAGGCGGCCATCATGACCGACGACGAGTCCAAGCGGGTGGACTTCGCGTTCGAGGCCGGGCGGGCGGTGCTCACCGCCCGGGGGCCGGAGACCGGGTCGAGCGAGGTGGAGCTGCCGCTGCCGGAGTACGCCGGGCCGGAGGTGCGGATCGCCTTCGACCCGGCGTACCTGACGGACATGCTGCGGGCGGTGGAGGGGGAGCCGACGGCTACCCTGGAGATGACCGACGGCAGCAAGCCGGCCCTGTTCAAGATCGGCGAGCACTACACGTACCTGGTGATGCCCCTCTCGGGCTGATTCCGACGCTCCAGGCGAGCGGGAGGTGTAAGCCTCCCGTTCCAGCCTCGCCCCCAAACTCGCCGGTTGCCGGTGGCTGGAAC
>JAESGM010000878.1_pt1 | contig 13338 bp, 9 predicted proteins | sample 9269721 | NCBI WGS metagenome assembly JAESGM01 (sample SAMN15720920, study PRJNA650825) | algae metagenome | isolation source: Komarekiella atlantica HA4396-MV6 and co-occurring heterotrophs from... | place: USA: Theobald House, Kauai, HI | collected 2009-07-29 | reverse complement strand
CCTCGAGCTGAAGAACACCATCAACACCATGGTGGACCAGCTCAACGGCTTCGCCGGCGAGGTGACGCGCGTCGCGCGCGAGGTGGGCACGGAAGGCCGCCTCGGCGGGCAGGCAGAGGTGCGCGGCGTCGCCGGCACGTGGAAAGACCTCACCGACAACGTCAACTCGATGGCGTCTAACCTGACCACCCAGGTGCGCAACATCGCCGAGGTGTCGACCGCCATCGCCAGCGGCGACCTTTCCAAGAAGATCGACGTCGATGCGCGCGGCGAGGTGCTCGAGCTGAAAGAGACCATCAACACCATGGTCGACCAGCTCAACGCCTTCGCCGGCGAAGTGACGCGCGTCGCCCGCGAGGTCGGCACCGAAGGCAAGCTCGGCGGACAGGCCGTCGTGCGTGGCGTTGCCGGTACGTGGAAGGACCTCACCGACTCGGTGAACTCCATGGCGTCCAACCTCACCGGTCAGGTGCGCAACATTGCCGAGGTTGCAACCGCCATTGCCAGCGGCGACCTTTCGAAGAAGGTCTCGGTGAACGTCTCGGGCGAGATTCTGCAGCTGAAAGAGACCATTAACACCATGGTCGATCAGCTCAACGCCTTCGCTGCCGAGGTGACGCGCGTCGCCCGCGAGGTCGGCACCGAAGGCAAGCTCGGCGGACAGGCGGCCGTGCCGGGCGTCGCCGGAACGTGGAAGGACCTCACCGACTCGGTCAACTCGATGGCCGGCAACCTCACCGACCAGATGCGCAACATCACGGAGGTGGCAACCGCCGTCGCCAACGGCGACTTGTCGAAGAAGATCACCGTCGACGTGCGTGGGGAGATTCTGCAGCTCAAAGAAACGCTGAATACGATGGTCGATCAGCTCAACCGCTTTGCGGGCGAGGTGACGCGCGTTGCGCGCGAGGTCGGCACCGAAGGCCGTCTCGGCGGACAGGCCAACGTGCCGGGCGTCGCGGGCACCTGGAAAGACCTGACTGACAACGTCAATCTGCTCGCCGGCAACCTGACGACCCAGGTGCGCAATATCGCGGACGTGACCACCGCTGTTGCCCGCGGCGACCTTTCCAAGCGCATCACCGTCGACGTCAAAGGCGAGATCCTCGAGCTGAAGGCGACCATCAACACCATGGTCGATCAGCTCAACGCCTTCGCCTCGGAAGTGACGCGCGTTGCCCGCGAGGTCGGCACAGAAGGCAAACTCGGCGGACAGGCTCAGGTTCCCGGAGCCGCCGGCACATGGAAAGACCTCACCGACAACGTCAACCTCATGGCGTCCAACCTGACCGACCAGGTGCGCAACATCGCCGAGGTGGCAACGGCGATCGCCGGCGGCGATCTGTCGAAGAAGATCACCGTCGACGTGCGCGGCGAGATTCTGCTGCTCAAAGAAACGCTCAACACCATGGTCGAGCAGCTGCGTTCGTTCGCCGCCGAGGTGACGCGCGTTGCGCGCGAGGTGGGCACCGAAGGCCGGCTCGGCGGACAGGCCAACGTGCCGGGCGTCGGCGGCACGTGGAAGGACCTCACCGATAACGTCAACCTGCTCGCCGGCAACCTGACGACCCAGGTGCGCAACATCGCCGAGGTGACCACCGCGGTGGCGCGCGGCGACCTTTCGCGCAAGATCACCGTCGATGTGAAAGGCGAAATCCTCGAACTGAAGAACACCATCAACACCATGGTGGATCAGCTCAACGCCTTCGCCTCGGAAGTGACGCGCGTCGCGCGCGAGGTGGGTACCGAGGGTCGTCTAGGAGGTCAGGCGGCAGTGCCGGGCGTCGCCGGCACGTGGAAGGACTTGACTGATACCGTGAACGTCATGGCCGCCAACCTCACCGAGCAGGTGCGCGGCATCGTCAAGGTGGTCACCGCCGTCGCCAACGGCGACCTGAAGCAGAAGCTGACCGTCAAGTCGAAGGGCGAGGTCGCCGCGCTTGCCGAAACTATCAACGACATGACGGATACGCTCGCCATCTTCGCCGATCAGGTGACGACGGTGGCGCGCGAGGTCGGCGTCGAAGGCCGCCTGGGCGGACAGGCCAACGTGCCGGGCGCGTCGGGCACGTGGAAGGCCCTCACCGGCAACGTCAACCTGCTCGCCGACAACCTGACCAACCAGGTGCGCGCCATCGCCGAAGTGACCACTGCCGTGACCAAGGGCGACCTGACCCGCTCCATTCAGGTCGATGCACGCGGCGAGGTCGCCGAACTCAAAGACTACATCAACACCATGATCGACAACCTCCGCCTGACGACGGAGCGCAACAACGATCAGGACTGGCTAAAGACGAACCTCGCGCGCTTCACCGGCATGATGCAAGGCCAGCGCGACCTCTCGACGGTCGGCTCGACGCTGCTGGCCGAGCTGGTGCCGCTGGTTCACGGGCATCAGGGCGTCATCTATCAGATGGTGGCCGGCGACACGCCTCACCTGAGCCTGCTCGGCAAGTACGCCGACCATCGCGTACGCAGCTACCCCGAGCAGATCGACTTGGGCGACGGCTTCATTGGCCAATGCGCCATCGAAAAGCGCCGCATCCTCATCACGGACATCCCCTCCGACGCCATGCGCATCGATGCCGGCCTCGTCGAAGCTGTGCCGCGCAACGTCGTCGTGCTGCCGATCACCTTCGAAGGACATCTCAAAGCCGTCATCGCGCTCGCATCGCTCAACGAGTTCGATCAGGCACAGCTCAACTTTCTCGACCAGTTGACGGCCAGCATCGGCATCGTTCTCAACTCGATCGAAGCCACGATGCAGACCGAGGGGCTATTGAAACAGAGCCAGAAGCTCGCGGCCGAGCTTCAGGCGCAGCAGCGGGAGCTGCAGAAGACCAACGACCAGCTCGAACAGAAGGCACAGCAGCTGGCCGAGCGCAATGTCGAGGTCGAAGCGAAGAACCAGGAAATCGAGCATGCGCGCCGGGCGCTCGAGGACAAGGCCAAGGAGCTGGCGACGACATCGAAGTACAAGTCCGAGTTCCTTGCCAACATGTCCCACGAGCTGCGCACGCCGCTCAACTCGATCCTCATTCTCGGCCAGCAGCTCAGCGACAACGTCGACGGAAATCTCACCGACAAGCAGCGCGAATTCGCGCGGACAATTCACGCCGCTGGCAGCGACCTGCTCAACCTGATCAGCGACATCCTCGACCTGTCGAAGATCGAGTCGGGCACCGTCTCGGTCGATGCAGAAGAGTTATATCTGACCAACCTTCTCGAAGCGGTAGCGCGCCCGTTCCGGCACGAGGCCGAAGGACGAGACCTGTCGTTCAAGCTCGAATTCGATCCAGGTCTCGGCCGCAGCATCGTGACCGACTCCAAGCGCCTTCAGCAGGTGCTGAAGAACCTTCTCTCCAATGCCTTCAAGTTCACCGAACACGGAGAGGTACGCCTGAAGGCAGCTCCGGTAACCGGCGGCTGGAACCCCGCACACCCGATCCTCAGCCACGCTTCGAGCGTTGTCGCGTTCGAGGTTTCCGATACCGGCATCGGCATCCTGCCCGAAAAGCAGCGCATCATCTTCGAGGCGTTCCAGCAGGCTGACGCGGGCACCAGCCGCAAGTACGGCGGAACGGGCCTCGGCCTCGCCATCAGTCGTGAGCTGGCCAGCCTGCTCGGCGGAGAAATTCAGCTTCAATCGACGCCCGGGGAGGGCGCGACCTTCACCCTCTATCTGCCGGAGCGTTACATCGGACCCGCCGCGACGCCAGCCGATGCCCCCCCGGCTCCTGCAACGACGGAACTCGACAGCGATCCGCTCCCGCTCGACGACACGCAGGTAGAAAAGGTCGCCGACGACCGCGACAACCTGCAGCCAGGCGAATCCGTCCTTCTGATCGTCGAAGATGATCCGCACTACGCGCGCATCCTCGTCGACCTCGCTCGCGACAACGGCTTCAAGGTGCTCGTCGCCAGGCGCGGCGCGGAAGCACTCATGCTCGCGACCGAATTCAATCCGGACGCAATCTCCCTCGACGTTTTCCTACCCGACATGCTGGGCTGGAACGTCCTCAGCCAGCTGAAGCAGAACCCTTCGACGCGGCACATACCCGTGCAGATGCTCACGCTGGACGAAGATCGACGCCATGGCCTCGCCAACGGCGCGTTCTCGTTCGTGACCAAGCCGACCTCGGCCGACGGCCTGCGCACGTCACTGGCACAAATCAAGCAATATACCGAGGCTCCCCGCCGCAGGCTGCTCATCGTAGAGGATGATCCCGCGGAGCAGCTCAGCATTCGCGCGCTTCTCGAGCACGACGATATCGACATCGCCGTTGCCGGCGCCGGGGGCGAGGCGATCGCTATGATGCGCAGCGAGGTGTACGACTGCGTCGTCCTCGATCTTCGCTTGCCGGACATGAGCGGATTTGAGGTCTTGGACGCGCTCTCCGAGGATGCCACGCTTGCCGATATTCCGGTGGTCGTCTTCACCGGACGCGAGCTAACCCCGGACGAAGATGCGCGCCTGCATACCTTGGCTCGCAGCGTTGTCGTCAAGGGCGTGGAGTCGCCAGAACGGCTGCTCGACGAGACAGCACTGTTCCTCCACCGCAGCATCGGCGAGCTACCGCCCGACAAGCAGCGGATGATCGAGCGCCTGCACAGCTCCGACGACGACCTCGTCGACCGCACGGTTCTTGTGGTCGACGACGACGCGCGCAATATCTTCGCGCTTAGCAGCGTCCTTGAACGCCGCGGCATGAACGTGCTGACTGCGTCTACCGGCAAGGAGGCCATTGTCAATCTTGAGACCAACCCCGGAATCGCGATCGTGCTCATGGACATCATGATGCCGGAGATGGACGGCTATCAGACCATGCAGGCCATTCGCGAACGGGGGGATTGGGGACGACTGCCGATTATCGCCCTCACCGCCAAAGCCATGAAAGGAGATCGCGAAAAGTGCCTGCAAGCCGGCGCCTCGGACTACCTCGCCAAACCCGTGAACACGGAGCAGTTGCTGGCTGCTCTGCGGACTTGGCTGCACCGCTAAGGAACTTGGTATGACGATCCGTGAACCCGTCAACGTGCTTCTCGTTGACGACCAACCAGCAAAGCTTTTGAGCTACGAGGTGATCCTCGGTGAGCTCGGTGAGAACCTGATCAAAGCCAACTCGGCGAGCGAGGCTCTAGGCACCCTGCTCAAGACCGACGTCGCAGTCGTATTGATCGACGTGTGCATGCCGGATCTCGACGGCTTCCAGCTTGCCGAGATGATCCGCGGACATCCGCGCTATGAGCGCACGGCGATCATCTTCATCTCAGCTATACAGGTTACCGATCTCGACCGCATCCGCGGCTACAAGACGGGTGCGGTGGATTACGTTCCGGTTCCTGTGATACCGGAGATCCTGCGCGCCAAAGTTCGCATCTTCACCGAGCTTTATCGCAAGAACCGCCAACTCGAGGCCCTGGCTGCCGACTTGGAGCAGCGCGTCAAAGAACGCACGGCGGAGCTGGAAAAATCCACGGCACGGCTGCAGGAAAGCGACGAGCGTCTGCGTCAGGCGCTGACGGCAGCCAACATGGGCACCTGGCAGCGCAATCTGACGACGCAGACCAGCCACCGGGACGCGAACTTCAACGCCATCATGGGCCTGCAGGCAGTTGATTCGGTGGTCACGGTCGAGCAGCGACTGCAGGAAATCCATCCCGATGACCGCGACGCGGTCAAAGCCGCATGGACGCGGGCAGTCGATAAGCGTGGTGTCTATGAGGCTGAATTCCGTATCAGGCGCCACGACGGCGTAACTCGCTGGGTTCGCGATCAGGGCCGGTTCGTGGCCGGCGGCCTGGGACAGCCTGATTACCTGTCAGGACTGATGCTCGACATCACCGAGCGCAAACGGGCGGAAGAGGCGCAATCGCTGCTGATTGAAGAACTCAACCACCGCGTCAAAAACATGCTGACCACGGTGCAGGCGATCGCGCTGCAAAGTCTCAACGGGCCGCGCGGATCCGATCAGGATCGCTTTCTGTCGCGGATACAGGCGTTGGCGACGTGTCATAACCTCCTGACCCGCCGCAGCTGGGAAGGCGCCCACCTCAACGACATCCTGGAAAGCACGTTCGCACCGCACACGAATTCCCACAGTTCTTCGCGCATCTCACTCTCGGGCGAAGATGCACTGCTCTCGTCCCGCGATGCGCTTTCGGTGACGCTCGCTCTGCACGAGCTGATGACCAATGCGGTGAAACACGGGGCCTTCGCCAACGATTCCGGTTCCATCGAACTGAGCTGGAACGTCGACAAGGATCCGGGCGGCGACAAGCTGCACATGACCTGGAAGGAAGACGGCGGACCACCGGTGTCGAAGCCCGAACACAAGGGCTTCGGATCCCGTCTGCTCTCTTCACTCGCGGCGCAGTCGGGAGCCGCGTACACGTGCGAATATCCCCTTAATGGCTTCCACTGCCAGCTGGCACTACCGTTGGAGAGACGCGCATGAGCAATTCACTGGAAGGCAAACGCGTTCTCGTACTCGAAGATGAACCGCTCATTGCCATGGTTCTTGTCGACATTCTGGAACAGGCGGGCTGCACGGTGGTGGGCCCCGCGCACGATGCCGAACAGGCGGCAAAACTCATCGCCGAGGACGCGATCGACGTGGCGGTGCTGGACGTAAACCTGGGATCGGGCCGCACCTCGGCATCGATTGCCGACTTTCTGCGCGGAGCCGGGACCCCGTTCATCTTCGCGACGGGGTATGGCGAGATGGGCTTGCGCAGCGCCGATCGCAACGAACTGCGCGTCGACAAGCCGTATTTCGCACCGGCCATCCTGTCGACCGTCGCCAAGGCCCTCGGCAACACCGAGCGCCGCAGCGGACAATGAAGAGCCGCGGCAACCTCTCGGCCGCCGCGGCTCTAAACAGCAAAGCTCGGGAACGGATCAGCGCTTGTGGTCGCGCTTCATCCAGCCGAACAGTTCCTTGTCGAGGCGCTTGAAGCCGGCGTCGATGCGCTTCAGATCGGCGTCGACGACCTTGACGAGGTCGCGGTCCTTGGTACCGCCGGCGATTGCGCCGGTAGCACCGATGAGAAGGCCGCCGGCGGCCAGCACGGCTAGGCACTTTGCAAAAGTCATTCTCGAAACTCCCCCCTGGATGTGGACCCCCAGCGGCGGCAGGGCGGCCGCTGCGAGAGACTGGTTAACGTACATTGGTTGTATATCGCCCGCCAGTCATTTGACTCAGGTACGAGATATCGGTTGCCGGCCACGTGGCGACGGCAACAGCAGCAAGTGACGGGAACGCAAGGGGAAGGCCGCGCCGGGCTGCGTTGGCTGAATGGTACCGCCTCCCCGGCTTGAACGGGGGACCTCTAGATCCACAATCTAGCGCTCTAACCAACTGAGCTAAGGCGGCAGCCTTTTTATTTCAGCGTCTTACTTCACCAAATGGCCGATGCGGCGCCGCTGCAGCGCCCCGTGTCGACCTCGGTCAAGCATCGCAAGGTCGGTGAGATACAGCGCCGTCCGGCGAGACGCAAGTTCGTTCGATAACCAGTTCAGTGGCGGTCGCCGCGGCAGCAATCGCTGCGCCGGGAAAGGCCTCCAGCCAGCTTATCCAGAACTACGTTCGCCTACCCCCTACCCCTGAACACGACTCAACCTTAAGTTGTAGTCGACTGATCGTTCGCGGCACCACGCCGCGCGCTTATAGGGGCTGACGGCATTGGCGCGCAACCTGAGCAGATTCGTTCCCGCGCCCCTCCGACCCGTCGCCATCTCGGCGGTGCGGCAGTTCCGCGAAATGCAATATCTGCGGCGTCTGTCACCCCGGCCGGTCAAGCGCACGGAGGCTCTCCCGCACAAGGTGGTCGGCGGCCTGTTTTCAATAAGGTCCGGGCTCACCCGCGGGGCCGAGCTCATGGTCGCCGACATGCGCAGCACGGGGCGCGATGTGACCGTGGTCGATCTCACCGGGGCTACCGGTGAGACGCCTACTCGCGGTCAGCGGCGGGGCATCCTGCCGAGCGATCTGGCCAGCGGCGCCTACGATGTCATCGTGCATCTCAATCCTCCGACATTCGGCCGGGCGCTCGCCGCTTTCGATCCGCGCATCCTCGCGAGAGGCCGCGTCATCGGGTTCTGGGCGTGGGAGCTGGAACGTGTGCCGGAATCTTGGACCAGGGCCGCAGTCTACTGCGATGAAATCTGGGCTCCATCTCCATTCGTCGCCGCTGCGATCGAACGCTCGGTGGATTTTGCGGGGCCAGTCCGATGCGTGCCCCATCCCGTCGACGCCGCCCCCTTCCCGCCGGCATCGCTTTCGCAGCGCCGGCAAGCACGCGCCAAGCTGGGACTGCGCGCCGACGATTTCGTTTGCGGCTTTTCGTTTTCGATGCGCTCCAACTATGCCCGCAAGAACCCGCTCGGCGCGGTGCATGCGTTTCTCAAGGCGTTCCCCACAGACCGTAGCGCCAGAATGATCGTGCGGTGTGCGGACTCGCCTCAGTACTTCCCGGAGGGCTGGGCCGAGTTGCGAGAGGCGGCATGCAGCGACCCGCGCATTATTCTCGTCACCGTAAACCGGCTCGGCATCTCGGAGCTCTATGCGGCAATCGATGTCTACCTCAGCCTCCACCGCAGCGAGGGCTATGGCCTGCCGTTGGCGGAAGCCGCGCAGGCCGGCCGCGCTGTCATCGCGACCAGTTGGGGATTGGCTCCGGACTTAGCCGCGCACCCGCTCGTCACCCCAGTCGGGCACGCTTTGGTGCCTATCAGCGATAGACAGGGCGTCTACGCCTCGCTGAGCGACTGTTGCTGGGCGGAGCCCGATGTCGACGAGGCCGCCACCATACTCATCGCGCTTGCAAAACAGAAGCAGAGCAGAGCTGACGTAGATGATCGAGAACCTGAAGCGGCTGTTGCGTCGAGAGCTATCGTCACGCGAGGCGGTCTACTGCGGGAATAACCTCGTCCTTACCCGATTGCAGAACGGCCAGAAGATGTACGTCGACGGACGGGATCGCAGCCTGGCCCCGCATCTGATCATGGAAGGCACGTGGGAGCCGTGGATTGCCGATGTCGTCCAGAGCCATCTGAAAGCCGGCATGAAGGCTGTCGAGGTGGGTGCGAATGTTGGGTTTTACTCACTGCTGATGGCCCGTGCGATCGCTCCAGGCGGCAGGCTCGTGTGCTTCGAGGCCAACCGCGAGCTGGCGACGCTCGTGCGACAGAACCTCCACATCAATGGCTACGGACCGCAAACCGGCACCGCGCGCGTCGTTGCGTCGGCCGTAGCCGACACACCCGGCACGCGGAAGTTCTACACATTCGCCACGTACATGGGTGGCAGCTCGCTTCTGGAGATCGCGGCGGTCGAGGGTGACGAACGCACCGAAGTCGAGGTTCCTTGTACGACCCTCGACCTTCAGCTGTCGGATTTCGGCCCTGTCGATTTCATGAAGATCGACGCAGAAGGCGCAGAGCTGATGATCCTCCAGGGCGCCACGGAGGTAATCGGGCGCTCGCCGAACCTGACCATGGTTCTGGAGTTTCACGCCAACAGGGACCTATACGACTTCCTGACGGCCTGCGGCCTGAAGGTTTCACCCATCCGGCATGACCGGCCGGACTTGCAGCCGGTCTCCTACGAAGAGCTGGCTCAGCTCGGACTGTGCGACGTACTGGTCACGCGCTAACCCCGGACACACCGGCCCACGCCCGTCAGCGTTGCGCTTTTTGCGCAACCTCGCTTACCAGCCTGCCCAGCACGTGGGCCTGGTGCGCGAAGGTCTGCATCTGCTTTTGAGCATAACGCTGCTGGATCTCCATATATTCCTTCAAGTCACGCGCCCGTGAGAGCTCGGTGGCGAAGGCGAAGCTCGCCTGGATGTTCTGCTCGGCGAACTTGGAGATCTGCGCCTGCATCTCGACCGCGCTGGAGGTCATCGCGCCCTGCGATTTCGCTAGCGTTTCCTGAACCTTATGCGCCATGTCGACGAACTGGTTGTAGGCCGTCCGGGCCTGCTCGACATTGCGCTCGGCGAGCTCGCGGACCGCCTCCGGAAACTCGAATTGCGGCTTGTCGGACATGGGCGCCTCCTCGTGGCCAGGTTGTTGGCGAGCCCGCTCCTGGTTTTCGGGCAAGATGCAATATACCCCGATTTGCCCTCAGCGACGCCTTGAAATCAATGTGGATACGGAGTGCATGTCTCGAGTGCGGATGGACGGAAGCACTTAGTCGGGCTAACAGAAATACAGCCTTGGTATCAATCTCATGCCTGTGAATGCTCCGCGCGCGGCCCTGCCAGCGCAACCCGTCGGCCCGGAAGCGGCGCTAGCCGGTTGCAGCGAACCGGCGTGGGTCATCGACGCGGCGCGCGGACGCGTCTTGGCGGCCAATCCCGCCGGGGCGGCACGTCTCGGCCTGAGGCCGGATGCCGCGAGCGGCACGCTAGACGCTTCCATGCCCGGCCTCATCAGGCTGCGGGCACTGGCCCGCAAGCAACTTGCCTCAGCGCGCCGGGAAGCGCTCGTGTTCTGGACAGCATACGGAGCGGAAAAGCTTCTCTGCGATATTGCCGCACTGGAAGACGCCACGGCCAACGGCGAGGGCGAACAACCGCTGCTGTTGGTCAGCATTGCGCGGCGGGAGCCCCGTAAGCCCGCCGCGGCTCCGGATGCTCCGCGGCAGCCGGAGAAGACGGAATTAGACGTCGCGGGTGAGCCCGTATCGCTGCCGAGCGTCGAAGCAACCTCGGAGGATGCCGCAACTCTCAAGAAAATCGCCAGCGCCATCCGCGGAGGTTTCGCCGGCGGGGGAAACCAGCAACCGGCAGCCGAGCCTGATGACGACGACCCGGAAGCCGACGGCGCGGAGACCAGTCCGCCGCAAGTCTCCAAGCTGGCGCATGAGCTGCGCACGCCGCTATCCGCCATCGCTGCTGCCGCGGAGCTGATGAAAGACCAGCGGTTCGGCAATATCGGCAACGAGCGCTACCTTGGCTACACCGCTGACATCCACGAGAATGCGCGTCATGCGCTGGCGCTGATAAACCGGCTGCTGGGCGACGGCGCCGACGACGATGAAATCGCGCGCTCCCTGCAGCCCGAGGAACTCGACCTGAATACGCTTTCCGAGGGCGTCGTATCGAGCATCCGGCCGCTCGCCGAGGCAGCGTCGGTCGATCTCAGCAACGAGTTCCACGCACGCCTGCCTCACGTGAGTGCTGACGCTACCGCCGTGCGCCAGATCCTGTTCAACCTCTTGTCGAACGCTATCCGCCACACACCGGGGGGCGGCAACGTCCGCGTGGTGACCGGATTGGGCTTTGATCGCTCAGTCTTCGTAGCCGTGCAGGATACCGGATCGGGCATGAGCGCCGAGACCATCAAGGCAGCCTTGAGCGCGCCCGTTCCTCCCCATCCCCAGCGCAAGCAGGAAGGCGGACACGGCATCGGGCTGCCGCTGGCTCGCAGCCTCGCCGAAGCCAACGGCGCGACGCTTGAGATCGACAGCGCGCCGAAGGAGGGCACGGCAGCCGCTCTCGTCTTCCCGCGCGAGAGGGTGATCGTGCGGAGCGACGAGGCCTAGCCCACGCGCTTTCGAATTAGACAATTTCTAATCTATTGGAGTTCCACGCCGTTTTGTTGACGGCGCGGCCGCGCGCGCGTTAGGGATGATGGCAGGGTCGCCAAGGGCCCTCGTCAACATCATCGCCGATACCGGGGCCTTGAACCCCGCCTATTGGAGTCAATCATGCGGTCATTCTGCGCTCGCGTCCATCGCGCGGCCTTTGCTTTCCTCGCTGCAATCAGCGTCGTCGGTATCTCCCCCGCCCACGCCGACGGCGAGATCAACATCTACTCTTACCGCGAGCCGGGGCTGATCAACCCGCTGCTCGAAGCCTTCACGAAAAAGACCGGCATCAAGACCAACACCGTCTTCGCCCGCGATGGCCTCATCGAGCGCCTCACCGCCGAAGGCAAGAACAGCCCCGCCGATCTGCTGCTCACCGCCGATTCCGGCCACCTGCAGCAGGCCGTCGAGGCCGGCGTTACGCAGTCCGTCAATTCGGACGTGCTCGACAAGGCGATCCCGCCGGCGTTGCGCGACGCAGAGAACCGCTGGTTCGGCCTCACCAAGCGCGCCCGGGTCGTCTATGCTTCAAAGGACCGCGTGAAGCAGGACGCGATCACCTATGAGGAGCTGGCCGATCCCAAGTGGCGTGGCAAGGTCTGCATCCGCTCCGGACAGCACACCTACAATATCGCTCTCATCGCCTCGATGATCGCGCATCACGGCGAGGAAGCCGCTGAAAAGTGGCTGCAGGGCCTCAAGGCCAATCTCGCGCGCAAGCCAGCCGGAGGCGATCGTGAAGGCGTCCGCGACGTGCAGGCAGGTCTATGCGACATCGCCGTCGGCAACACCTACTACATGGTCGCGATGCTCAATAACCCGGACCAGAAGGCGTGGGCAGATTCCGTGCGCATCATCTTCCCCAACGCCAAGGACCGCGGCACGCATGTGAATATTTCCGGCGTCGCCATGACGGCCAACGCACCGCATAAGGCCGACGCCCAGAAGCTGATGGAATTCCTGGTCTCGCCCGAGGCTCAGAAGCTCTACACCTACGAAAAGGGTGAGTACCCGGTGGTAGAAGGCATCGAGCCGTCCGAGGTGGTCAAGAGCTGGGGCCCCCTCAACGCCGACCCGCTGCCTATCAGCAAGATCGGGGCGCTGCGCAAGAAGGCCTCCGAACTCGTTGACCGTGTGCAATTCGATCAGGGGCCAACCAACTGATGTCTGAGATCGATGCCTTCCGAGGCCGTACCGCTCGCGCCGCCGCACTTCCGGCGGCCGCGATGCTCCCCGCCGCCGAGCGCCTCGTAGGCGTCGGCTTCCGCTGCTGGCTGCAGGGTTTCCAGACCGGCGACATCGGTTGCTGGGAGGTTGCCTGGCAGGAGTTCTCCGGAGCTGTCGGGCCGCGCGCCGCCAAGCCGCTCATGACCGAACTCGCATGCTGGGTCCGCGCAGTGCAGGACACGGCCGAGCGCCGCATCGAGGTCTTCCCTGCACAGTGCCGCCGCTTCTGTCGCGACGAATGTCTTGCCATCTCCCTGGTGGCGGCATGCCAGCACGCCTCGTGCCCGGCCTTCCGGGCCTGCGCCGTAGCACTGCTCGGCTCCGATGAGATCGACGAAGCCATCGACGGCGCTACGAACTTTGCCCGCTGCCTGCGCGAAGCCGATCAGATTCTCTCGCCGGGTACCGTGTTCATGGGTGCGGGTCTCATGACCGCCGATGTTCGCGGCCACGGCTGACGCCGCACCCGGTTTTATGACGGCGGTGGGCCGATGACAGTACGCGGGCCGCTGCC
>JAESGM010000877.1_pt1 | contig 13354 bp, 12 predicted proteins | sample 9269721 | NCBI WGS metagenome assembly JAESGM01 (sample SAMN15720920, study PRJNA650825) | algae metagenome | isolation source: Komarekiella atlantica HA4396-MV6 and co-occurring heterotrophs from... | place: USA: Theobald House, Kauai, HI | collected 2009-07-29 | reverse complement strand
CCGGGAGGGACGGTTGGTGTCGGGCACCGTGAAGCCGTCATGCGGCACCAGCGGCGGCGATGCGAACGAGATCCTGCGATCCGCGGCCGGGCGATTGCGGCGCCGGTCCTTCACGCGGGCAGCCAGGATGTCGGTCGGATCGCGCCAGAGCGGCTCGGCATAGGCATCGCGCAGATCGCTCCGCGTGAGGCCGATGTCGCGCAGCATGCGTTCGTCCATCCCGGCAAGCGCAGCCGCATCGCGACGGTTTTTCCAGGCCTGGGCCACCTTGCGCAGGCTGGCGACCAGCGCGCTGAGCAGGGCGGCAAAATAGGGCGGCCAGGCCGCGGAGGGGTAGTCGTGGATCGAAGCCATGTCGGCCTCCTCAATTCCTTGCAGGGACGGGGAAAACTGGCCTCCGGACCGTTCCGGAGCCACCCGATTTCCCGCCCGTTTTGGGGTTGAGACGAATATGGCGGAACCCCATTGATAAGTGAAACGAATGTTTTTAATCTCAATAATCAGAGACGGTGATGTATCGAAACAGGCCCGCCCATGACCACCATGATCGATGTCGACCAGCTCCGAACCTTCATTGCGATTGCCGAGACCGGCAGTTTCACCAAGGCCGCGGAGGTCGTGCACAAGACCCAGTCGGCGGTGTCCATGCAGATGAAGCGGCTGGAGGAACGGCTGAACAAGCCGGTCTTCGCCCGCGACGGCCGCGCCTCGAAACTCACCGAAGACGGCGAGAAGCTGCTCGATTACGCGCGCCGCATCGTGAAGCTGAACATGGAAGCTCTGGCTGCCTTTTCCGGCAAGGAATTGTCCGGCCGCGTGCGGCTCGGCGTGCCGGACGATTATGCCGACCGTTACCTGCCGGAAATCATGGCGCGCTTCTCGCGCGCCTATCCCGGAGTCGAACTGACCGTTTTGTGCGAGCCGTCATCCGATCTGCTCGAACGCATCGAATCGAATGAACTGGACCTCGCCATCGTCACCGCGGCCGAGGGCCAGCGGTCCTCGGAAGCGTTCCGCCGCGAGCGCCTGCTTTGGGTGACCTCTGCGCGTCACGCGGCGCATTGCGAAGATCCGCTGCCGCTGGCGCTTGGCAAGCAGAGCTGCTGCTGGCGCCGCATTGCGCTCGATGCGATGGAGAAAGCGGGCCGGCCTTATCGCATTCTCTATACGAGCTCAAATGCGGGTGCCTATGCCGCCGCGGTGCTCGCAGGACTGGCGGTGTCCGTAATGGCGGAGTCCGGCTTGCGTCCGGGCATGCGGGTGCTGACGCCCGCCGACGGTTTCCCCGAATTGCCCTATTGCCGCATCGGCCTTGTGCGCAACCCGCACGAGACGTCGGCGCTCGCCGACGCGCTGGCCGAGCACATCATCTCCTCGCTCGACAATCTGTCGGAAGCCGCGCTCGCGGCGGAGTAGGGTCAGATAATGCGGTGACCCTTATCCGTCACCCTGAGGTGCCGTCGCGCAGCGACGGCCCCGCAGGCGGCCGATCATCCTTCGAGGCTCGCACGCAGCCAAGTTTACGCTGGCTGCGTAAACTTGCCAGCGATGCTCGCAACTCAGGATGACGGTGATAGGTTTTACTGGAGGAATTACGCGCAGATGTCAGCCGCCGTCGCGTTCAGCAATTTGACGAGCGTGTTCGGCGCGATCTCGATCTGCAATCCGCGCCGGCCGCCATTCACGATCACCGTCGGATGCGTCAGCGCAGCTACGTCAATAAAATAGCTTGCGCGTTTCTTCTGTCCGAACGGCGATATGCCGCCGACATGATAGCCGGTGGTGCGTTCGGCCTCGGCCGGCGGCAGCATGGCCGCGTCCTTCGCCTTTGCCGTAGCGGCGAGTTTCTTCAGGCTGACATCCCTGTCCGACGGCGCCAGCACGCAGACAGTATTTCCGCCGGCTTTTGCCATCAGTGTTTTCAGGAGTCGTGCAGGCGAAACACTGAGAGCTTCTGCCGCCTGCATGCCGATGCGTGCGGCGTTCGGATCGTAATCGTATTCGTGCAGCGTGAAGGCGATCCCGGCTTTTTCAAGCGCGAGGGTCGCGGGTGTGCCCTTGGCCATGAGCAGAACTCAGTATGCGTATTCGCTGAAAATCGGCTCGACCGAGCCCGCCCATTCGGTGTGATATTTCGCCAGCAATTCTTCCGCGGGCGTCGTGCCGCGCGCCACGAGATCGTCCAGCGGATCGAGATAGCGCGTCTCGTCGGCGCCGCCCGCATCTTTTCGCGCGCGCCGTGCAAGTCCGTTGCGCGAGAGCGCCAGGCATTCGCTCGCCAGCGAGAGAATGGTGCGATTGCGGATTTTGGCGGCGAAGCCGAGCTTGGGCACGTCGTCGCGCAATTGCTGACGCTCTTCGGCGGTCCAGTCCTTCACCATGTCCCAGGCCGCGTCGAGCGACGTCTGGTCATAGAGCAGTCCAACCCAGAATGCGGGAAGCGAGGGCAATCTGCGCCACGGACCGCCATCGGAGCCGCGCATTTCCAGATAACGCTTCAGCCGCACTTCCGGAAAGATCGTCGAAATGTGATTGGCCCAGTCGGAGATCGTGGCCTTCTCGCCGGGATGCGAGGCAAGCTTGCCGGCAAAGAGATCGCGGAAGGATTCTCCCGACACGTCGAGATAGGTGTCGCCGCGCTTGATGAAATACATCGGCACGCTGAGCGCGTAATCCACCCAGCGCTCGAAGCCCATGCCGTCCTCGAACGCCCACGGCAGCATGCCGGAGCGATCGGCATCGGTGTCGCGCCAGATTTCCGAACGGAAGGAGAGATAGCCGTTCGGCTTGCCCTCGGTGAACGGCGAATTCGCAAACAGTGCGGTGCCGACCGGTTGCAGCGCCAGCGAGACGCGCAGCTTTTTCACCATGTCGGCTTCGGAGGAGAAGTCGAGATTGGTCTGCACCGTGCAGGTCCGGTACATCATGTCGATGCCGAGCTTGCCGACTTTCGGCATGTAGGCGGTCATGATGCGGTAGCGGCCCTTCGGCATTTGCGGAATTTCGGCGCGCGTCCATTTCGGCGTCATGCCCATGCCGAGAAAACCGATGCCGAGCGGGCGGGCCACTTCGCGTACCTGCGCGAGATGTGCCATCAATTCGGTGCAGGTCTGGTGGATGGTCTCGAGCGGTGCGCCGGACAATTCGAACTGCCCGCCCGGTTCGAGCGAAATCGCCCCGCCGCCGGTGACGTCGTAGAGGCCGATGATGTTCTCGCCCTCCATGATCGGCTCCCAGCCAAGCAGGAGCTGCATGCCTTCCAGCAGGCCGCGGATGCCGCGCGGCCCCTCATAGGGCACCGGGTTGTGGCGATGCACGGTGAAGGGGAATTTTTCGTGCTCGGTGCCGATGCGCCATTGCGCCTTCGGCTTGCAGCCCGCCTCGAACCAGGCGACGAGCTCGTCGCGCCGTTCCACCGGCGTCATGTCGATCTGGTCACGGGCCATGCTGTGTGTCGCTGGTGGTTCCGCCGGAAAGGGCCGCGACCTTAGCCACGGACCCGTGCAAAGCGCAATCCGCGCCCGGTTGAGCCAGACGATTTCCGCATGCCGGCCTTTCCGGCCGCCGGGCTTCTCCCCGCCAAGCCGAGATCATATTTCACCGCGCCCCGGATTACGCCGCCCGTACCGGCAGCGCGTCGAAGTCCTGCATGATGCGGTTGCCGGAGGCCGCAAGCTCCGCCTTGCGGGCCTCCAGTCCCTTGAACAGCAGCTTGCCGTGGCGCTTGACCGCGCGGCCGGCGATGAAAACCGAATCGACGCTCGACACGCCGCCCTGCATGACTACGGAGCCGACCGGGTTGCGCACCGGGAACATCGAAATATCTTCTGCCCGCAGCAGCACGATATCGGCCTGCTTGCCGGGCGCCAGCGAGCCGGTGCGGTCGGCGAGGCCGGCGACCTTGGCACCGTTGATGGTCGCCCAGGCCAGCGCGTCGCGCGTGGTGATCGGCATCGCTTCCGGGCGCTTGCCGGTCTTGTTCAGTTCATCGACGATCCAGCGGTTGCGCTCGTGCTGCAAGGTCACGCGCATGGCCGTGAACATGTCGCCGCGCGCGGCGGGCTCCACATCCGAGCCGATGGTCACCGGCGAGCCGAGCTTGTGCAGGATGCCGGTGAGCGGATCGCCGTAACCCATCTGCAGTTCGACCTCGGCGGTGATCGCGAAAGTGCCGCCTTCGCCGGCGATGGCGCGCACCAGCTCCGGCACGATGTCGTTGCCGTGCACAATGTTGTAATGCGGGCCGATCAGCTTTTCCTTCAGCAGCCGCTCGTGACCGTCGGCGACCAGCGGCTTGCCGCCGCCGACATGCATGCTTGCGAGCAGACCCAATTCCTTCGCCAGCAGCACGTCGGTGCGCGTCACCTCATAGGTCGAGTAATATGGCCCGAGAATCGCGAGGCCCATGGTGAGCAGGCCATCCTTGCTGGCGAAGCGTCCTTTAAGCAAGCGCTCAACTTCGGCGCGCGGCATCGGAATCTCGCTGAAGTGTTTCTGGCCCGGTTTCGGGTTCGGCTTCGGTGAGCCGTGCAGGAACAGCGCCCGGATTCCCGAATCGTCGAGGCCCTTCACTGCGGCGTCGGTGTGCTCGGGGGTCGGGTTGTTGTGATACCAGTCAACCAGCGTGGTCGTGCCCGAATTGATCTGGTTCAGCGCGCCCATCAGGTTGGCGATGTAGATATCTTCCGGGCGGAACAGCGTCGCCAGCCCGCGATGCATCGCCTGCATGTATTGCGCCACCGTCCAGTCGGCGGCGATGCCGCGCAGGGCGCTTTGCCACGTGTGGATGTGTGAATTGATCAGGCCCGGGATGACGATCATGCCGGCGGCATCGACGATCTCGGCGCCGCCATTGTCGAGCGCCTCCGCAATCGCAGCGATCTTGCCGTTCTCGATCAGGATGTCGCCGCTGGGCAGGTCGGGCGTCGCCGCATCCATTGTGACGATGGTGCCGCCCTTGATCAGAATGCGTGACATCGGTGAATTCCCCTCCAAGCCTGCAAGCGAATGCGCTCATTAACGTGCGGGCGGCGCCTGTGCAACGTAATGGCAGTCATGCGGACACGCGCTTTGCTTCGCGGCCGGACCGGGGCATAAGGCCGCATGCGTCCCACTTGGGCTCCCACCTGGCTGACAGGCCTTCTTGAAACGCTGCTTGTCGGCACGTTGGGCGGCGCGCTGTTTGCGTGGCTCGGCTTTCCGGCCGGCTGGCTGTCGGGCTCTATGATTGCGGTTGCCGCGGCGGCTCTGGCGCGGCGGCCGATGCAGATGCCACCGCCGCTGGCGCGGGTCGTGTTCGTCGCGGTCGGCATTTCGCTTGGCGCCGCGGTGACGCCCGAGACCTTGCGTGGCGTCGCCACCTGGCCGTTCAGCGTGGTGATGCTCTGCGTCGCCGTCATCTGCGCGACCTTTGCCAGCGCCTGGTATCTTCGGAAAATTCACGGCTGGGACATGCTCTCGGCCCTGTTCGGTTCGATGCCGGGCGCGCTGTCGCAGGTGATCGCCTATGCCAACCAGAACAAGTCCGATCTGCGCGGCATCGCCATCGTGCAGACCATCCGCGTGGTGATCCTGACCGCATGTCTTCCGGTGACCTTGGCGGCACTCGGCCTTGTCGATCCGGCGCCGGCTGGCGGGCCGCGCCTCGACGCACCACTTCATGAACTGGCGGTTCTCGTGGTCTCCTGCAGCGTCATCGCTGTGCTGCTGCAATGGCTGCGCTTCCCCGGCGGGCTGATCTTCGGCGCGATGATGGCGTCCGCGGTCCTGCACGGCACCGGCTTGATTCACGCCGTGCTGCCCTGGTGGGTCGTGAATGCATCCATGATGGCGCTCGGCGCCATCACCGGCTCGCGCTTCGCCAATACCGGCCTGCGCTTGCTGCTCCAGTATCTGGCGGCTGGGCTCGGCTCTTTCGCGGTCGCGATCGCGGTGATGACGGCGTTCGCCTGGGTGGCGATCAGCCTGATGGCGTTCCGGATCCCGGATGTCGTCGTTTCATACGCGCCGGGCGCGCTCGACGCGATGATGATTCTCGCGCTGGCGTTGCATCTCGACCCGATTTTCGTCGGCGCGCATCATGTCGCGCGCTTTATGCTCGTGTCGTTGTCGCTGCCGCTGTTTGTGAAGATGTTCGGCGGCAAGCCGAAGCAATAGCGGCGCTTATTCCGCCGCGAGCGCGACCTTCTTCAGCGGAAGGTCGAGCCGCTGCCAGACATCCACCAGAGCTTCCGCCAGCGCGTCGATCAGCTGATCGTTGTGATAGGGCGTTGGCGTCACGCGCAGACGCTCGGTGCCCTTCGGCACGGTCGGGTAATTGATCGGCTGGATGTAGATGCCGTACTCGGCGAGCAGCAGATCGCTCGCCGCCTTGCACTTCTCCGGGTCGCCGACGAAGATCGGCACGATATGCGTGTCGCTCGGCATCACCGGCAGGCCGGCGGACGTCAACACCGCTTTTACGCGCGCAACGCGCTCCTGATGGCGGTCGCGTTCCCATTGCGACGTCTTCAGGTGGCGGATCGACGCGGCCGCCGCGGCGCAGACCGACGGCGGCAGGGCGGTGGTGAAGATGAAGCCCGGGGCGTAGGAGCGCACGGCGTCGCAGATCGTCTCGCTCGCCGCGATATAGCCGCCGAAGCAGCCGAACGCCTTGCCGAGGGTGCCTTCGATCACGTCGATGCGGTGCATCAGGCCGTCGCGCTCGGCGACGCCGGCGCCGCGCTTGCCGTACATGCCGACCGCATGCACCTCGTCGATATAGGTCATCGCGCTATACTTGTCGGCGAGATCGCAGATGCCTTCGATCGGTGCGATGTCGGCATCCATCGAATAGATGCTTTCGAACACGATCAGCTTCGGACGGTCGCCCGCGGCCTTCAGAAGTTCTTCGAGATGTTCGAGATCGTTGTGGCGGAAAATCTGCTTCTCGCAGCCCGACTGCCGCACGCCCTCGATCATCGAGTTGTGGTTGTAGGAATCCGACAGGATCAGGACGTTCGGGATCAGCTTGGCGATGGTCGCGATGCCGGTCTGATTCGACACATAGCCGGAGGTGAAGATCAGCGCCGAATCCTTGCCGTGCAGGTCGGCGAGCTCGCGCTCCAGCTCGACCAGCGGATGATTGGTGCCGGAAATGTTGCGGGTGCCGCCGGCACCGGTGCCCATGCGGGTTGCGGTCTCGACCATGGCCCCGATCACCTTGGGGTGCTGGCCCATGCCGAGATAGTCGTTGGAGCACCAGACGATGATGTCGCGGGGGCCTTCCGGGGAATGCCAGATGGTTTCCGGAAACCGCCCGGCGATGCGCTCGAGGTCGGCAAAGACGCGATAACGCCGCTCGTCGTGCAGGCGGGTCAGGGCGGCGTCAAAAAAATCCTTGTAATTCATGCGCTTGCCATTCCGGGCCGTTTGCGCCGGGGAAACCCGGCTGCTCTAGCTTGGTCGCTGCCTTTATTAGAAGCGTTCAATAGACTTTGTCGAGCCGCAATAGGCCTCAAATCTTTGCAGATCAGCCTTGATTCTTATCAATTCCACGCTGGCGCAGGGCTTATCCGGTTGGAACCGGAATGGCCATCTGCCGTTTTCCGAGGCGAGGGGACTTGCTGAGGAGACGAGACATGGGACGCGGGTTACTGCTCTGGCTGATTGGCATTCCGCTGCCGATCATCCTGATTGTCTGGCTGCTGGGCGGCTTGAACTGACGCTACGGAGCGATGCAAAGGCCGCCGGTCCCGGGCCGGCGGCCTTTGTTTTCGCGGGTCAAGATCCTCGGATCGTCCGCAGATAGACGACCAGGGCGCGGGCTTCATCGGAGGAGAAGATGAACATCGGCATGGCCGGGTGTCCGGACACGATGCCGTCCTGCAGCCGCTGCTGCAATTCGTCAAAATCGACGCGCGGTTCCAGTTGCCGGAAGGGCGGTGCGTTTGCGAGCGGGCTGCGCTCCCATTTGCCGATGGCATGACAATGCGCGCACATCCTCTCCGCAAGTTGGCGGCCGCGCTCCGCCGTGTCCTGCGCGTATGAGGCGGTCATGCCCATCAGCAGCGTGGCCCATGCGAGGATCACTTTCATCGGCGATCTCCCGGCAGGCTCAGGATATACGCGATGACCCGGTCGATTTCATCGTCATTCAGGATGATGTTGGGCATCTCTTTGTGTGAGGACCGAAGCGCGACTTTCAGTGCGATGGGAGAGATTCCCGACACGCCGGCAATGTCCTCGAAGCTCGGCGCGTTGCGGTTCGGCGATTGCACTTCCGCCGGACGCACCGCGTGACAGTCGGCGCAAATCTGCCGCGCCAGTTCGCGGCCGAGACGCACGTCGTCCGTATCGGCCGCAATGGCTGGACATGCGGCTGCGCTGAGCGCGAGCGAAGCGAGGAGGGTTCTTTTCATGACGGACCTTGCGATCATGTATCGCAAGCATCATGAGGTTCCGCTTTGATCCAGGTCAGGGAATTTGCAGTCAGACCTTGAAGCCGATCCGCAGGCCGCCCCAGTGCCGGCCGCGCACCATGATCGGCGCCGAGACGTCCTTCATCAGCACGAAATTGCCGCCGCCCATGTCGCGGCGATAGGTCTGCAGCAGGAACGCCTTGGTCGATCGGCCGGCAGCCAATCCTGTGCGGTCGTTGAACATGCGCCGGTTGCGGCAATTGGCGGCGTTCCAGGCCGGGTCCTTGCCCTGCGGCTGCGAATATTTGCGGTTATGCGTCGGCAAGTAGCCGTTGCGGTCCACGGCGGCGCTGAAGACGATGCGCGGATCGAAATCGAGGATCGGCTCCTGGATATCAGGCAGCAGGCGGTCGGTGAGCGTGACGAATTTCGTCATCACCTGCTGCGGGTCGGTGTTCGGAACGGAGCGATAACTCTCGTCGAACAGGTCGTTCATCGAGATGTCATGCTTCTCCAGCGCCTGCTCGAACAGGCCGCCGATGCGGCGCGCGTTTTGCTGACATAGCTCGACGATCGGCGAGTCCGGCGTTTCGATGCCGCTTTCGGCGATGAAGAGGATGAAATCCTCGCTGATGCCGAGGATGGAATCGGCGCGCTTTTCCGCCAGCGTGAGCTTGGCGTCGCAAGCCTTCACCGTCTCCACCAGCGCCTTCAACTCACGGCGCAGGTCGGCATAGCTCGCGTTGTTGGATTCCACCGACTGCGACATCGCGTCGATGTCGTGCGTCAGGCGTTGCGCCGATTCGACGAGTGTTTGAAGCGTGATTGTCGTCTCGCGCGCCGAATTGGAATCGGCCATCGCCGTCTGCGCGATGGCCGCGTTCTTGTCGGCCTCCTGCAGCACCGCGGTCAGCGTGCGGTTGAGCGCTTCCAGATTGCGTTGATTCTCCGCCGTGAAGGGACGGATCTTGTCTGCGAGCACCTTCACCGCGTCGGCGATGATGGCAAAGCCCTTGCCGGCTTCGCCTGCGCGTGCGGCTTCGACCCCGGCGTTGAGCGCCAGCAATTGGGTGTCGCGGGCGATTTCCTGGATCGCCTCGCTGGCATCCTGCACGCTCTTGATGGTCGTGCGCACATTCTCGATCGAGCCTTTCAGCGCGATGGCGCCTTCGCCGAGAATGCCCAGCTTGTCGGTGGTGCGCGCGAGCGTCGCGGAGACATGGCTCGCGGTTTCGCTCAGCGTCGTGCGCGTGGTGTCGGCGGAGGCGCGCGCTTCGTCCATGGCGGACGCGAGCGCGGCATTGGTCTGGCTCATCTGCCGCGCGGCGGAGACGGCGGCGCGCGCCTGGTCGGTCTGTGCGTGACCGAGTGCGGAAAGGTCGCTGATCAATCCCGCCATGTCGGCGATTTCAACGCCGAGGCGTCCGCCGCGTTCGCCGATATCGGCAAGCGATTCCTTGGGCTTGGCGGGTTCAGGAATTTCCAGGCGTTGGACGGCCCCGTGCATTCCCGACGCCTCCTCAGCCCGATCAGTTGATGCCGCAAGCCTGCGCGAACATGGTTAATGAGAGGTTAAACACCGACGAACGTCTAATGCGTCACTTTGTGCATCCAGGATGCATGCCGATGAAAAGCGGGGCAGGGAAGGTTCAGCTTCGCTCGATCGCGCGGTCGAGGCGTTTGCTCAGCAGCCAGGCGGCGGCGAGGAAGACGACGAGCAATGCCAGGCTGACATGCGAGGCGGCGTCGTTCATCGCCTTGTCGGAAATCTGTCCGAAGGCGTAGCCGGCGAACACGGTGAGGCCGGCCCACAGTCCGGCGCTCACAAAATTGAGCACCAGGAAGACAGGCCAGGACAAGCTGGACATGCCAAACGCGAAGCCGGCGAGGTTGCGGATGCCGTTCGGATAGCGATGCACCAGCGGCATCCACAGATAATGCCGGTCGACCAGTCGCGCGGCTTTCTGCAAACCGTTTTCCAGGCGTGGCCACGAGCGGAGCCAGGATGTCCCGAACCGGCGTCCGACCCAGAAGCGCACCGTGTCGCCGACAAAGCTGCCGCTCCAGCAGGCCAGCAGCACCGTCATCACATCCAGCGCGCCGGTCTGCGCCGCATAGCCGGCGAACAATGCCATGATCATGCCGTGCGAGGTCGCATAGGCGAAGACGAACGTATAGACGGCCTGGCCGTGCTGCCGGATCAGGTCGAGGATATGCGCGAGATCCATTCGCTCCGGCTTTCTGAATCAGTTCGCGGTCGGCGAACCTGCGGGATGGGTTGCTGGAGAGGACTGGGCTGTCTGTAGCATGCCGTAGAATGCTGAGAAACCAAAGGGTCGCCCGCGCAGCGCTGTGTATCAGCGCAGCGTGAAATTGTGAGCCCTGCGATCCGCACGGCCGCCGTGTATCGGGCAAAACAAAAAAGGCGAGAGAGCCCCTTCGAGTGCATGGCCGGGTAAGGAACCTGAAGGAATGTTTCGCTAACCCTAGTGCAAACATGCTTCTCCGCCGCCTTCGCCTCCTGGAGCCCTGCCGTGAATCGACTCACCAACATGTCAATTACTGCAAAACTCGCAATTCTGACTGCCTTGACGGTTGTCGGGCTGGGAATCGGCGGTGTGTTCTCGGCCTACATGATGCGGCAGGAACTCTACGACGCGCGCATGGCGCAGACCCGTGCGATGGTTGAGGCGGCGCGCAACATGGCGGTGGCGTTCCAGAAAGAGGTGGGCGCCGGCAAGATGACCAAGGAAGCGGCCATCAAGGAATGGGGCAACCGCATCCACACCATGACCTACGACAATGGCGCGGGTTACATGTTCGCCTACACGATGGACGGCGTGGTGGTTGCGACCGCCGATGCGAAGCAGCTCGGCACCAATCGCCTCGACATTGTGACCGCCGGTCGCAAACTCGCCCGCGAGCTTCGCGACGGCGTCGCGGCGAAGGGCGACGTCACCCTTTTCTATGAATACATGAAGCCGGGGACCAAGGAGATCATCCGCAAGGCGTCCTATGCGGTCGGCGTGCCCGGCTGGAATATCTACGTTGGCACCGGCGCCTATCTGGACGACATCGACGACAAGCTGAAGCCGGTCATCATGACGCTGGCCGCCGTTATCCTCGGCATTGGCGTGATTGCCGGCGGGGTCGCCTGGTTCTTCGGCCGCAGCATCAGCCGTCCGCTCGCCCAGCTCGGCGCCCGCATGAAGCAGCTCGCCGACGGTGAACTCGATCAGGACATCCCCGGTATCGGCCGCCGCGATGAGATCGGCGCCATGGCGTCGACCGTACAGGTGTTCAAGGACAACGCGATTGCGCTCAAGACGACGGAAGCGCAGGCCGCCGAGCAGCAGGCTGCGGTGGACGCCGAACGCGCGCGCAACGAAGCTACGCAGCGCGAAGCCGCGCGCCAGGTGCAGCAAGTGGTGGCCGGGTTGGGCGCGGGCCTCGAACGGCTGGCCAAGGGTGATCTGACCTATCGTGTGACCGACGAATTCGCCGACGAATACAAGAAAGTGCAGGAAGATTTCAACGCGGCCATCGGGCAGTTGCAGGAGACGGTGCGCAATATCGCTTTGTCTTCATCGGAGATTTCCAACGCCGCGTCGGAGATTTCCACCTCGACCACCGATTTGTCGCAGCGTACCGAGGAACAGGCCGCGAGCCTCGAAGAGACCTCGGCCTCGATGGAAGAGATGGCGGCGACGGTGAAGAAGAACGCCGAGAATGCCCAGCATGCCAACCAGCTGACGCAAGGCACGCAGGAAGTCGCCAATCGTGGCGGCGCTGTCGTCGCCGAAGCGGTGACGGCGATGGCGCAGATCGAGGAATCCTCGCGCAAGATTTCCGACATCATCTCGGTGATCGACGAGATCGCGCGGCAGACTAACCTGCTCGCGCTGAATGCGGCGGTGGAGGCGGCCCGCGCCGGCGAAGCCGGCCGTGGTTTTGCGGTGGTGGCCTCGGAGGTGCGGTCGCTGGCGCAGCGTTCCTCGCAGGCGGCGAAAGACATCAAGGACCTGATCACCAACTCGTCCGGTCAGGTGCAGCAGGGCGTGGACCTCGTCAATCGCGCCGGCGCGTCGCTGAACGAGATCATGGAGTCGATCAAGAACGTGGCGGCCATCGTCGGCGACATCGCCAATGCCAGTTCCGAGCAGGCGTCGGGCATCGATCAGATCAACAAGGCGCTGAACCAGATGGACGAAGCGACGCAGCAGAACTCGGCTCTGGTCGAGGAAAATGCCGCGACCGCCAAGACCCTGGAGGATCAGCAGTCCGCCATGAGCGAGCGGGTCGGCTTCTTCCGTTTCGACGAGCACGGCAACCAGGTCGTCAAGGTGGCCTCGGCAACCGCCACAGCGATGAGGCCTGTGGCCAAGCCCCGCACGGTGTCAGCCCCTGCGGCTTCCCGCGCGGAACGCGGACCAGTGGGCCGCATGCAGGCCAACCTTGCCACTGCGCTCAAGGAAGAGGCGGATTGGCAGGAGTTCTGAGCCGCCTCACGACAAAACACAGAAGTGAGAAGCATTTTAAGTAAATTCTAATTTATAATGTGAAATGTTGGGTCGATCCGGCGTGTGGGCTGCCGGATCGGCCCTTTTTTTGTTTTTCGCGTCGGGCCTCGCAACAGAATCGCCGATCGGTCTTTTCCGCCCGGCGGATTTCCAACGGAACTTGCGCGCCTAAGAGGACCGAATTCATGATCAAGCTTCCCACAATGTCGATTTCCGCCAAGCTCTATGCGCTCTTTGCGCTGCTGGGCACTTTGACAGTCATTCTCGCGGGATACGCGGTCCTCAATTCGCGGCAGAACGCGGTTCTGTCGGATCAGCTGCAGTCGGCCTTTTCCGGCGCGCAAAATGTCGAGCGCGTCAACAGCCTGATCTACGCAGTGGTGATGGAGTCGCGCGGCATATACATGTCGCCGGACACCAAGACAGCCAAGCGCT
>JAESGM010000876.1_pt1 | contig 13363 bp, 10 predicted proteins | sample 9269721 | NCBI WGS metagenome assembly JAESGM01 (sample SAMN15720920, study PRJNA650825) | algae metagenome | isolation source: Komarekiella atlantica HA4396-MV6 and co-occurring heterotrophs from... | place: USA: Theobald House, Kauai, HI | collected 2009-07-29 | reverse complement strand
TGGTTACGGGTAAGCCCTTCATGATCTCGAACAGCGCGATGAAGTCGCCGCGCTGCATGGGCAGAATCTTGGCGAGCGCCGCGCGGCGCGCCTTCTCGTCATCGGCGAGGATCATCTCGCGCACCGCCTGGATGCGGTCGGCCTCGAAGAACATGTGCTCGGTGCGGCACAGGCCGATGCCTTCAGCGCCGTATTTCAGCGCGGTGCGCGCGTCCGCCGGCGTATCGGCATTGGCGCGCACGCCGAGCGTGCGGAGTTTATCCGCCCAGCCCATCAGCGTCGCGAACTCGCCCGACAGTTCCGGCTCGATCATTTTCACCTGCCCGGCCAGCACCTGCCCGGTCGAGCCGTCGATGGTGATGACCTCGCCCTTCTTGTAGGTCTGGCCCATCACCGTCATCGTGTTCTTGGCGTAATCGACACGCAGCGAGCCCGCGCCGGAGACGCAGGGCTTGCCCATGCCGCGCGCGACCACCGCCGCGTGCGAGGTCATGCCGCCGCGCGTCGTCAGAATGCCTTCGGCGGCGTGCATGCCGTGAATGTCTTCCGGCGAGGTCTCGACCCGCACCAGGATGACCTTCTTGTTCTGGCCCTTGAGCGTCTCGGCTTCGTCGGAGGAGAAGACGATCTCGCCCGAGGCCGCGCCGGGCGAAGCCGGCAGGCCGCTCGCGATGATCTTGCGCTCGGCCTTCGGATCGATGGTCGGATGCAGAAGCTGATCGAGCGAGGCCGGGTCGATGCGGGTCACCGCCTCGTCCTGCGTGATCAGGCCCTCATTGGCGAGTTCGACGGCGATGCGGAGCGCCGCCTTCGCCGTGCGCTTGCCCGAGCGCGTCTGCAGCATCCACAGCTTGCCCTGCTCGATGGTGAATTCGAGATCCTGCATGTCGCGGTAATGCTTCTCGAGCGAGGCATAGATGCGCTCCAATTCCGCGAACGCCTTCGGCATCGCGCCTTCCAGCGACGGCTTGTCGGAGCCGGCTTCCTTGCGCGCCTCTTCCGTAATCTCCTGCGGCGTGCGGATGCCGGCGACCACGTCCTCGCCCTGCGCGTTGATCAGGAATTCGCCGTACAGCTTCTTCTCGCCGGTCGAGGGATTGCGCGTGAAGGCGACGCCGGTGGCGGAGGTGTCGCCCATATTGCCGAACACCATCGCCTGCACGTTGACGGCGGTGCCCCAGCTTTCCGGAATGCTGTGCAGGCGGCGATAGGTGATCGCGCGCTGGTTCATCCACGAGCCGAACACCGCGCCGACCGCGCCCCACAATTGCTCCTGCGGGTCCTGCGGGAACGGCTTGCCGCTCTCCTCCTGCACCTTGGCCTTGTAGCGCTTGACCATCTCGATCCAGTCCTCGGCGGAGAGGTCGGTGTCGAGCGTGTGGCCGTTGGCGTCCTTGTATTCCTCGAGGATGTCCTCGAAATAATGATGCTCGATGCCGAGCACCACGTTCGAATACATGGTGATGAAGCGGCGGTAGGAATCGAAGGCGAATCTCCGGTCGCCGGCCTGCCCGGCCAAAGCCTCGACCGTGTGGTCGTTGAGGCCAAGGTTGAGCACGGTGTCCATCATGCCCGGCATCGAGGCGCGCGCGCCGGAGCGCACCGACACCAGAAGCGGGTTCTTCGCGTCGCCGAACGCGCGGCCGGTGATCTTGCCGATGGCGGCGAGCGCGTCGGCCACCTGCCCCTTCAGCTCGGCCGGGTAGCTGTTGCCGTTGGCGTAATAATAGGTGCAGACCTCGGTGGTGATGGTGAAGCCCGGCGGCACCGGCAGGCCCAGATTGGCCATTTCGGCGAGGTTCGCGCCCTTGCCGCCGAGGAGATTTTTCATCTCGCTTTTGCCTTCGGCCTTGCCGTCGCCGAAGGTGTAGACCCACTTCGTCATCACGCCTGTCCTGGTTGCAGTGCCAAAACCCGGCCTGTCTTTGGCCGGTTTTGGATGTTCTTTCAACCGGAACAAAGGTCAGGGCAGCCCTGAAATGTCAGGGCTTTTCGCCCTTTCAACGGAAAATTCCAAGCCCCAGCAGCCCCACCAGGATCAGGTAGATCGCCACGATGAAATTCAGCAGCCGCGGCACCAGCAGGATCAGGATGCCGGCGATAAGCGCCACGATCGGCTGCAACTGGGCAATGGTGATGGTCATGGGAATCTCCGAATGCGGGATCGTTGAGAACGGCGGAAACCGGCGGGTGGTTCCGCCAGGCAGGACGCGACCGCCTGTCCCGTTGACGGGACGACTCAGCCGCGCTCCGCTCGCACGCTGGCTGAGGGATTCGGGTTTCTCAAGTGGCGGATTTCTTGAGTGAAGTGGCAATCGGGGGATAACAGATGCCGGTTCTGAACGCGCCGAAGCAGATCGTTTTCATCGTTTCGCTGGTGCTGGTCGCCGCCGCGGTCATGGGCACGCTGGTCGCGATCCCGGTCGTGTCGGCCAACGCCTTCTGGATCGCCGTGATCGGCTATGTGCTGCTGGCGCTGGGCGTGGCGCTGAAGGGGCTGTGAGGTTCTTCCCTCTCCCCGCATCATCCCTCGTCATCACCGGGCCGGCGCGAAGCGCCGTGACCCGGTGATCCCGATTCATAGAATTCGTGCTCTCCTAAGCGAGATGGCCGGGTCAAGCCCGGCCATGACAAAGGTGAGGTATCAACCCTCAATCTTGGAAAAATCCGCCACGGCGCGCGTGGCTTCGCGGATTTCGTTGAGAAGCTTGAGGCGGTTCTCGCGCAAGGCCTTGTCCTCGGCATTCACCGTCACCTTGTCGAAGAACGCATCGACCGCGGGGCGCAGCTTCGCCATCGCGGTCATCGCGGCGGCGAAGTCTTCCTTCGCGACAGCTGACGACGCATCGTCCTTCGCCGTCGTGATCGCACCGGCGAGCGCCTTCTCCTCCGGCAATTGATACAAAGCCGCGTCCGGCGCGCCGACATACTCGCGCTTGTCCTTCTTCTCCTCGATGCGGATGATATTGGTCGCGCGCTTGGTGCCGGCGAGCAGACTCTTTCCGTCGTCGGTGTCGAGGAATTTGCCCAGCGCCTCGACGCGGCGCACGATCATCAGGAGATCGTCGAATGTGCCCAGAGCAACAGCCGCCTCAACGTGATCGAAACGGGCGCCCTCGTCTCGAAGCTGCACTTTGAGTCGATCAACGAAAAATCTCAAAAGGTCGTTTCGAATCTCGACGGCACGATCCTGAGTTTCGACGACTAACTGTTCTGCTCTTTCCCGAGTGATTTCCTTATCTATTTCTTGTCTCATTGCCTCAATTGTTGCGGCACTGATACCAAGATCAGATAGCAGATCGGCCTGATCTATCTTCGTTTTCACCCACCGGAAATGAGCCTGCACAGCAAGCCTAGCCAGCAGTATCGCAATCATTCGAGAAAGAGGAATACTGACTGAGTTCCCTCGAATAATGCGGATCACCCCCAGCGCCGCACGGCGCAGCGCATACGGGTCCTTGCTTCCCGTCGGCTTCTCGTCGATCGCCCAGAAGCCGACCAGCGTGTCGATCTTGTCCGCGAGCGCCACCGCAACCGACACCGGATCGGCCGGCACCAGATCGTTCGGGCCCTGCGGCTTGTAATGGTCCTCGCTGGCATGCGCGACCGCGTCGTCCTCGCCCTGCGCCAGCGCGTAATATTTCCCCATCAGTCCCTGCAATTCGGGGAATTCGCCGACGACTTCGGTGAGAAGATCGGCCTTGGCGAGCCGCGCCGCCCGTTCAACCTTTTTCTCATCCGCCTTGACCAGCGGCGCCAGTTCCACCGCCAGCCGCACAATGCGCTCAATGCGTTCCGCCTGCGTGCCCAACTTCTCGTGGAAGATGATGTGCTCGAACTTCGGCAGCCGCGCTTCAAGCTTCACTTTAAGATCGGTCTCGTAGAAGAATTTCGCGTCCGACAGCCGCGCGCGGATCACCCGCTCGTTGCCGGCGACGATGGCCCTGCCCCCGTCCGCCGCCTCCATGTTGGAGACGAGAATGAAGCGGTTGACCAGCTTGGCGCTCTGCGGGTCGCGCACCACAAAGCATTTCTGGTTGTTGCGGATGGTGGCGCGGATCACCTCATCGGGGATCGTGAGGAAGCTCTCCTCGAACGAGCCCATCAGCACCACCGGCCATTCGACAAGGCCGGCCACTTCCTGCAGCAGCCCGGCGTCCTCGACCAGTTCGAACCCTTGCGCGAAGGCGAGGTTCTTCGCCTCGGTGAGGATGATCTCCTGCCGCCGCGCGGGATCGACGATGACCTTCGCTTTCTCCAGCTTTGCCATCCAGTCGTCCTGGCGGCGCACCTCGATCGCGCCGGGCGAAAGGAAGCGATGGCCATAAGTGGTGTGGCCGGACGTGACGCCGCCGACTTCGAATTTCACCACCTGCGGGTCTTCCGTCTCCGGCCCGAACATCGCGACAATGGCGTGCAGCGGGCGGACCCAGTTCAGCGCGCCGGGCTTCGCCGACTCTTCGCCCCAGCGCATCGATTTCGGCCAGGGGAAATTGCGCGCGATGTCGGGAATGATGTCGGAGATCACTTCGATGGCGTCGCGGCCTTTCTTCTCGACCACCGCGACATAGAACTCACCCTTCTTGGGGTCCTTCTCGATCTTCGCCTGATCGAGCGAGGTAAGCCCCGCACTCTTGAGAAAGCCGGCGACCGCCGCTTCCGGCGCGCCGACGCGCGGGCCTTTCTTTTCTTCCTTCAGGTCTGGCTGCTTCGCGGGCACGCCGACAACCGACAGCGCGATGCGGCGCGGCGTCGCGAACGCCTTCGCGCCTTCATAGACCAGCCCCGCATCGACCAGCTTGCCGGTGACGAGTTTCTGCAAATCCTCCGCCGCCTTCGGCTGCATGCGGGCGGGGATTTCCTCGGAAAAGAATTCAAGCAGGAGGTCGGGCATGGGGCCAAGGATCACATGGGGAATGGGGTGCGCGGCGCCTGCCTAGCAAGCGGGACCGCGGCTGTCACGCAATGCGGCGCGGCAGACTCGGCGCGTTCCCTCCCCCTGAAAGGGGGAGGGTTAGGGTGGGGGTCACATGCGACAAAAATTGAATGAGATGACCCCCACCCGCCCGCCTCCGCGCGCGCTTCGGCGGGCGACCCTCCCCCTTCAGGGGAGGGTAAAAATCACCAGCCGCCTCCGCCACCCCCGCCGCCGCCCCCACCCGAGCCCCCGCCGCCGGACGAGAAGCCCGAGGATGAGGACGAAGCCGGCATGGCGCTGGACAGGGCGCTCGCGGTGCTGCTCACGGTCGAGGCAATCGCACTGCCGAGGCTGCGGCCCGACCACGAGCCGGAATGCCAGTTCGGCCGGTAATGCCGGTCCACCGGGTCAGTCTCGTCCGGATAGGCCCGTTGCAGCGCCGCCGCGAAGGCGTCCGACCACGGCTTCTCGACATCCAGCGCGACCGCATAGGGCAAGAGCGCCTCGAAGCGCTCGGCGGTGATCTCGGGCGCGCCGCTCAGGTTGAGCCGGTCCGATTCGGCCGTCTCGAGATACAGCTTGAACCCGGCCAGTTGGTCCATGATCGGGCCGCCGAGCGCGGTCGGCGCGCGCATCAGGTACAGGAACAGCCCGTTCAGCGTGGCGAAGGATGCCACCAGCATGAACGGCAACGGATGATCGCCGAGAAGCGACCAGAGGAGCGGAAACACCTCGCGCAGACCGCTGCCGAACATGCCGTGCAGGGCCTGCACTGCGATCGAGATGAAAATGCCGAGCACCACCAGCGTCATCGCGGCGCGCACGATCGATCCGAAGCGGACCGCGCCGAACAGCGCCATCAGGATCGGCACCAGGAACATGCCCAGCCAGACACTGGCGAAGGCGATGACCGCGATAATGGCGATGTCGGTTTCCGCCAGCCCGCCGAAAATCCCGATGCCGGCAATCACCGCCACGGTCATCGCAGCGCCGGCCAGCACGTAACCAAGGTTGCGGCGGAAGAAGCGGTTCTTGTTCTCGCCGACGATGGCATTGGTGAACGATTTCTCGACGCTCGCAACGGCGCTGCTGTTGGATTTGTCGATGCTCGCAATCCCGCTTCCTCTGTCGACCCAGCCATAGATCGCACGTTCGCCCGGCGGAAGCGTGGCGTAGACGTCCTTGGGCGCCTCTTCCGTGCGCTTCAGCGTCAGGCTTCCGTCCTTGTCGTCGAAACGCAGAAGGCCTTTCACGGCGAGCGACAAGGCCGCCGCGGTGAAGGCACGCCACTTGTCGCGGCCGAGCCCCCAATTGTCGATGTAATTGGCGAGCGCCGGCGAGATTCCTTTCGGCGGATAGAACAGCGGAATGATGGTGCCACCCTTCGGATCGCGGCCGACCGCTTTCCACGCCGACAGGTAATAGCCAAGCACCAGCAGGAAGCCGAGACCGCCGAAGATCCAGCCGCGATTGTCATAGAACGCGTACCAGAGTTCGTCGGCCTGCGTCGGCGGGTTGACCGCGCCGTCCGGCAAAGCCGCGACGACGGTGAGCCCCTCGCCCGCCTGCAATGGGCGCGTCGTGTTCACGACCAGCGCGCCGGCGGCGGTGAGCTCCGCGCGATAATTGGTGCCGCGCGCACCGAGCGGACCGGTGAACGCGGTCCAGCGCACCGGCCGCAGGCCGTCGGCAAGTTCGAGCCGGTAGCTCGCGGCCAGGATGGGAAACGTCCAGAAATTGCCGGTGACGTTCCAGTTCAGTTCCGGCCCGGTGTCGAACCAGCGCACCTGCCGGGCCGTGCGATAGCGGAAGACGTAGGTGTAATCGCCGCGCGAAAGCAGCACGTCCTTGTCGCCGGCATAGATGCGGATGACGCCGCCGCTCTTGCGTTCGGTAAAATATTTTTCCGGCCTGCCGTCGCGCGTCACGCCCAGCAGCGTGAACGAGACCTCGCGCCGCTTCCCTTGCGCATCGGTGAAGGTCAGCGGGAAATCGCGATAGATGCCGCGCTTGATGGCGGAGCCTTCCGCGCGCACGCGAATGCGCTCGGTGACGGTGAGCTCGCCGGACTTGTCGAGGACGACATGCGAATCGAAGGAATGGATGACCTCGGCCGCGATGCCGCGGGAGAAACCCGCCAGCAGAAAGACAGCGATCAGCGAAAGCAGACGCAACCTGTGCAGTCCCCGCATCTGCATTCGCCTCACGATCCCGGCTGCCATGATACTTGCGGCACTGCCCGGTCGGCGGCGTCCGGCAATTCGAAATAGTCGCGCTCGCGGAAGCCGAACAGGCCGGCGACGAGATTGTCCGGGAACGACTGCACCAGCACATTCTGGTTGCGCACCGCGCCGTTGTAATAGCGGCGCGCCATCTGCAATTCGTCTTCCAGCGTGGCGAGCTGCTGCTGCAGTTCGAGGAAATTGCCGCTCGCCTTCAGGTCGGGATAGCTTTCCGCGAGCGCCAGCAGGCGCCCGATGGAGACGCTCAATGCGCTTTCAGCCTGCGCGCGCTGCGCAACGTCCTCGCGCGGCAGGGCGCCGGCCGCATTGCGCAGCTTGACGATGTCTTCCAGCAATCCGCGCTCATGCGCGGCATAGCCCTTCACGGCCTCGACGAGATTGGGCACAAGGTCGGCGCGCCGCTTGAGCTGCACGTCGATGCCGCTCCACGCCTCGTTCGCCATCTGGCGCGTGCGCACCAGACGGTTGAAGATCACGATCGCATAGAGGATAGCGACGGCGAGGAGCGCCAGTGTGATCCAGGTCATGGCTGCGCACGCGCCGGCGTTGGCTGTTCCCCTCCCCCCGCTTGCGGTGGGGAGGGGTCAGGGGTGGGGGGCGACACGAGCATCGACTCTGTGAGAGCTGAATGAATCGCCAGCATCACAGCGTCGATCTCTTTCAGTACTTCATGATTCCAGAAGCGCAGCACGCGATAGCCCTGCGCTTCGAGATAAGCGGTGCGCGCGGCGTCAGCCGCACTCTGCTCCACGGTCGCGTGGCCACCACCGTCAACTTCAATCACTAGCCGTCTTTCGTGACACGAGAAGTCGGCAAAGTACGGACCAATCGTGGCTTGCCGCCGGAAATGCGTATCTTCAATCGGCAAACGCCTGAGATGCCACCACAGCTTCTTCTCGGCATCGGTCATGTCGCGCCGCAGGCGCCTCGCACGCGGCACGCGCTTGTCTGGAGTTCGTGAGGCTTTGCCCCGCATCTGCCCCCCACCCCTAGCCCCTCCCCACCATTCGCAATGCGAATGGGGGGAGGGGAAGAGTTCGGAGCGTGCATCAAAGCACGAAGCTAAAGCGGCGGACAACATCACGCAGCGCCATCACCCCGCCCCACCCGCCTCGGTCGCGAGCCAGGCCGCGCCGCAGGCTTTCGCGAGTTCGCGCACGCGCAGGATGTAGCTCTGCCGCTCGGTGACCGAGATCACGCCGCGCGCATCGAGCAGGTTGAACACGTGGCTCGCCTTGATGCACTGGTCGTAGGCCGGCAACGCCATCAGATGCTTGCGATTCTCGCCCTCGCCCACCCAGCCGGCTTCGAGATATTTCTGGCAGGCGGCTTCCGCCATTTTGAACTGCTCGAACAGCATCGCGGTGTCGCTGTGTTCGAAATTGTGCCGGGAATATTCCTGCTCGGCCTGCAGGAACACATCACCGTAGGTGACCTTCTTGTCGCCTTCGAGCCCGTTGAAATTCAGATCGTAGACGCGCTCGACGCCCTGCACATACATCGCAAGCCGTTCGAGACCGTAGGTCAGTTCGCCGGCAACCGGCGCGCATTCGAATCCCGCGACCTGCTGGAAGTACGTGAACTGCGAGACCTCCATGCCGTCGCACCAGCATTCCCAGCCGAGCCCCCAGGCACCCAGCGTCGGGCTTTCCCAGTCGTCCTCGACGAAGCGGATGTCGTGGATCTTGGGATCGATGCCGATGGCATAGAGCGACTTCAGATACAGGTCCTGCAAATCGGCCGGGGACGGCTTCAGGATCACCTGGAACTGATAGTAATGCTGCAGCCGGTTCGGGTTCTCGCCATAGCGGCCGTCCTTGGGCCGGCGCGAGGGCTGCACATAGGCCGCGTTCCACGGTTTCGGCCCCAGCGCCCGCAGGGTCGTCGCCGGATGGAAGGTGCCGGCGCCGACTTCCATGTCGTAGGGCTGCAGGATCACGCAGCCATATTCCGCCCAGAATTGCTGCAGGGTCAGGATCAGCCCCTGAAAGGAGCGCGCGGGCTCCAGAGAGCGTGAGGCGGCGGCGGCGGTCATGAATCGGGAAATCCGGGTTGCGGCGCGGATTAAGTATCGGCCAGAGCCCAGCCGGTCAAGAAATGCCCATAACCACGCGGAAATGCGCAATTTTTCCCCTTCCCGCACGTTAACGAAGGAGTTGAAGAGCCGGGCACAAGGCAATTGAAATCGCCGCCCCGGTTCTGCCATTGTGGCAGGCGAAGGCACGCCGGAGAGGCCCGGGGGTTTTCTCGAGCGCGATGCGAAAAAGTGGCTACCGGTTTTTCGCGAGAATCGCGCGATCACACAAAACCTGGGGCAGGACGAACGGGCAAGACCCGGAGCGTCCTGGACCAGGCCGGTCGAGTACAGAGGGCGGAGTATGTCCAAGCCGACAGTCATTATTGTAGGCGCCGACAAGGGCGGCGTCGGCAAAACCACCGTTTCCCGCACGCTGCTGGACTATTTCACCGCCCGCAACGTGCCGATCCGCGCCTTCGATACCGAAGCGCCGCGCGGGACGCTGAAGCGCTTCTATCCGGACATCACGGACGTCGTCGACGCCACCTCGGTGTCCGACCAGATGCGCATCTTCGACACCCTGACCGACAGCCAGGTCACCATCATCGACGTGCGCGCGGGGCTGCTCTCGACCACCCTCGCCGCGCTCCGCGACATCGGCTTTCTGGAATCGGCCAAGCGCGGGCAGATCACGCTCGCCGTCTTCCACATCGTCGGCTCGTCCATCGCCTCGCTCGACGAGATCAAAGACATCGCGCCCTTCGTGGTCGACGGCAAATACTATCTCACCAAGAATTTCATCAACAACAACACCTTCTTCGAGTGGGACCAGTCCACCTACGACGCCTATTTCAAGCAGATCCGCGACGCGGTGGACCTGACCATCCCCAAGCTGAACGAGATGGCCTTCGAGCAGGTGGAGCTGGCGGCGGTGCCGTTCGTGACCTTCATCGCCAACAAGACCGCCGGCGGCGACAACGCCAATTACTCCTTCGTGCTGCGCGGCTATGTGCGGCACTGGCTCGGCAATGTCTGGGCGGAGTTCGACCGGGTGAAGCTGCCCGACATCGTGGGCTCGAACGTCGTGGGCGGCCCCAAGCCGCAAAGCGGGTTTACCCCGGCCCCCCAGAATCAGGTACGCAGCGGCGGAGGGTAGGTCCTGCCTGATCCGATCGTTATTGCCGGGTCAGCCCCGGGCATGACGAGCCAAGGTCGATCTGCAATGGCGCGCCGCACGCCCGTCTATATCGTCTGTTCGCCGCGCGCCCGCGTGGGCAAGACTTTGCTCGCCCGCGTGCTGACCGATTTCCAGATCGTCAACAACCGCCTGCCGGTCGCCTACGATCTGAACCGCAACGAAAATCTGCTCGCCGCCGTTCTGCCCCGGCATACCGTGATCGCCGACATCGGCGACACCCGCGGGCAGATGGACCTGTTCGACGACCTGATCGCGGGCGAGGACATTCCGCGCATCGTCGACGTCGGAGCGGAGGCCTTCGATCCCTTCTTCACGGTGGCGCGGCAGATCGGCTTCATGGAGGAGGCCCGCCGCCGCGGCATCGACCCGATGCTGCTGTTCATCGCCGAGCCGCAGCCGCGCTCGGCGCAGATCTACCGCTACCTGCACCAGGCCTTTCCGCACACGGTCATCGTGCCGGTCGAGAACCAGGCCAATCTCAGCCCCCGGCCCTACATGGACTACTTCCCGCCGGTCTCGACCGAGCGCGGGATCGTCATTCCGCGGCTCAACCCGGTGATCAAGGGCGTGATCGACAAGCCGCATTTCTCCTTCTCGTCATTCATGCGCAAGCCCGCCGACCTGCGCACCGAATTGCACGCCTGGACGGAGAAGGTGTTCATCGAATTCCGCGAGCTGGAATTGCGGGTGATGATGCAGGAATTGCGCTCGGCGTTGCCGTTCAGGTAGCGCGCGGCAAGCCAAGAACTGAGCCCGCTCCCCTCCCCGCCGCTCGCTTACGCTCGCGTGGGGAGGGGAACATGCAGCGTCTGCCGCTCCGCCTCACATCAACTCGCGCGCAGACTCCCATAAAACTCCAGCATCACTTTCGTCAGTTCCGCCGGCGCCTGCGTCGGCGCGATATGGGCGGCATCGATCACCACCAGCCGCGCATCCCTGATCTTTGCTGCGACGCGCCCCGCCTCTTCCGGCGTGCGCAGGCCGTCATGTTGCCCCGCGACCACCAGCACCGGGCATTGCAGCTTGCCGAGATCGGGCACTGCATCGAAATCGATGAAGGCGCGGTTGAGCGCCGCATAGCCCTCCGGGTCGTTGGCGAGAAAGCGCGCGCGATAGGCGTCGTACACGGCCTTGTCGCGGATCACGGCCGGCGGATAGGAGCGGCTGAGCGTGTCGTCGACGACCGCCTGCATGCCTTCCTTCGCCACCCGCGCCGCGCGGTCGCGCAGATACACCTTGCGCTCGGGCACCACACCCATCACCGGCGCCGCCAGCACCAGGGATTTCACGCGCTGCGGATTGGAGGCTGCAAAACGAATGCCGATGCCGGAGCCGATCGCGGTGCCGGCAAGGTGACACGACGCGATTCCGAAATGACCGAGCATCGCGCCGACATCGCCGATCAGCGTGTCGATGCTGAAATCGCCGCGCAGCCTGTCGGACTGCCCCGCTCCGCGCAGATCGAAGCGCAGCACCCGGAAATGCTTGGCCAGTTCCGGCACCGCCGGCGTCCACGATTCGAGCGAGCCGCCCAGTTCGTGCAGCAGCACCAGCCAGTCGCCGCCCTGCCCGGTCACGTCGCAACGAAAGCGAGTGCCGCCGATGTCAACCAAATCCATTGCAATTCCCTGTCACACGAAGACGGCCGGTACGCGCCGGCCGCCGCCAGAAACCATAAAAGTTGACAGGATCACAAGTCCGTTTCCCGCGTTGTGGCGGCTCACCCCCCGGACTAGCATCGCCGGATCGCCCCTCCCACGACACCTCATTCGCAACCCGGGAAATCCTGCATGACCGTTCTGTCTCGCCGCCTTGTCGCAGCCACGATGGTCCTGACGCTCGCTTCCGGGTTGCGCTGCGCCGAAGCCCAGGAGGCCGCGCCGGGCGCGGTGACCCTGTTCGAGAATGTGCGTATCTTCGACGGTAAAACCGGCACGCTCTCCGCGCCATCGCATGTCCTGATCCGCGGCAACGTCATCGAGCGCATTTCCACGACGCCAATTCCGGTGGACCGCCGCGCCGACACGCAGATCGTCAATGGTGGCGGACGCACGCTGATGCCGGGCCTGATCGACGCGCACTGGCATGCGGCGCTGATCCGGGTGACTCCGGCGGAGTCGATGGGTGACGTCACGTTTAGCTCCCTCCTGGCTGGCGCCGAGGCGACGGACACCCTGATGCGCGGCTTCACCACCGTCCGCGACGTGGGCGGGCCGGTGTTCGGCCTCAAGCGCGCGATCGACGAAGGCGTCCTCGCCGGTCCGCGCATCTACCCGTCCGGTGCCGTGATCACGGTCACGAGCGGGCATGGTGATTTCCGTCAACTCACCGACTTGCCGCGCACGATCGGCGGCGTGCTTCACCGCATGGAGCAGCTTGGCGGAAGCATGGTCGCGGACAGCCCGGACGAGGTGCGTCTGCGCACACGCGAGCAGCTCATGCAGGGGGCCAGCCAGATCAAGCTGACGGCGGGCGGCGGGGTGTCGTCGCCGTTCAGTCCGATCGATGTGACCACCTTCACCGCGGAGGAGCTGCGTGCCGCGGTGGAAGCGGCGGAGAATTGGGGCACCTACGTCACCGTGCATGCCTTTACGCCGGCCGCGATCCAGCGGGCCGTCGCCGTTGGGGTGAAGGTTATCGAGCACGGCATGCTGATGGACGATGCGACCGCCAGACTGATGGCCGAGAAGGGCATCTGGCTGAGCATGCAGCCGCTCCCCGAGGGCCTGCGGCTGGGCTTTCCGGAAGGCTCCGTACAACGCGCCAAGGCGGATGAGGTCTGGCCCGGCATCGCCAAGACCTACGAATTAGCAAAGAAGTATAAGCTCAAGACGGCATGGGGCACCGACGTCCTGTTCTCCGCCGCGCTGGCGAAGCAGCAGGGCGCGATTCTCGCGTCGCTCACCCGCTGGTACACGCCCGGTGAAGCGCTCGTGATGGCAACCAGCACCAATGCCGAACTGCTGGCGCTGTCCGGCAAGCGCAAT
>JAESGM010000875.1_pt1 | contig 13394 bp, 12 predicted proteins | sample 9269721 | NCBI WGS metagenome assembly JAESGM01 (sample SAMN15720920, study PRJNA650825) | algae metagenome | isolation source: Komarekiella atlantica HA4396-MV6 and co-occurring heterotrophs from... | place: USA: Theobald House, Kauai, HI | collected 2009-07-29 | reverse complement strand
AACATGCGTGGTCAGACGTCCCATGAATCGAATACTAGCAAGCGTCATGCCGCCCGGCGACGTTGCGCCGCCAGACGGGGTTAAAAGTCAGGGGGTGAGGATCGTCGATCCCGTGGTCTCCCGCGCCTCGAGGTCTTCATGCGCCTTGCGGGCGTCCTTGAGCGGGTATTTCTGGTTGACAGGGATTTTCACGGCGCCGCTGCCGACCACCTTGAACAGATCGTTGGCGGTCGCGACCAGATCGTCGCGCTTGGCCACGTAGTTGTTCAACGTCGGGCGGGTGCAGAACAGCGAGCCCTTGGTCTGCAGAATATTGATGTTGAAGGCATCGATCTGACCGGAGGCACTGCCGAAGCTCGCGAACATGCCGAGCGGACGAATGCAGTCGAGCGACGCCGGGAATGTGGTCTTGCCAATGCCGTCATAGACGACGTCGCAGAGCTTGCCGCCGGTGATCTCCTTCACGCGGGCGACGAAATCCTCGTCACGATACAGGATCGTATGGTGGCAGCCGTTCTTTTTGGCGATCTCGGCTTTCTCCTTCGAACCCACGGTGCCGATGACGGTTGCGCCGAGATGATTGGCCCATTGGCAGAGAATCTGGCCGACGCCGCCGGCGGCCGCGTGCATCAGCACAGTCGTACTCTTCTCCACCTTGAAGGTGCGGTTGAGCAGATATTGGGCGGTCATGCCTTTGAGCATCATGCCGGCCGCCTGCTCGTAGGAGATGTTGTCCGGCAGCTTCACTACGCGGTCGGCCGGCAGCAGCCGCTCCGCCGAATAGCCGCCCAGCGCGACCACATAGGCGACGCGATCGCCGACCTTGAGATCGCTCACACCGGCACCGACGGCCGTGACTTCACCCGCGCCCTCGTTGCCGGCCACGAACGGCATGCCGACCGGCGACGGATACATGCCCATGCGGAAATAGGTGTCGATGTAGTTCACCCCGCAGGCATGCTGCTTGATCCGGATCTGTCCCTGACCGGGCGCGCCGACCTCGATGTCCTCGAAGGTGAGCACCTCCGGCCCGCCATGCTTGTGAACCCGGACAGCCGCGACCATTTATTCCTCCATCTCATTGAAATCGCGCACGAAATGGCGCGCTTGCACATGCGGCCAACGCCGCGCGCGCGATCATAGGGTGTGGCCGCAAAGACGCAAGCGCAGCTAGAGGCCACCCGCCACGCGCACAATCGCGCCGGTCGTGAAGGAGGCCGCATCCGACAACAGAAACAGGATCGTCTCGGCGACCTCCTCCGGCCGGCCCGCGCGCGCCATCGGCAATTGCGGCGCAAGGCGCGCCAGCCGTCCTGGCTCGTGGATGTCGGTGTCGATGATGCCGGGCGACACGGTGTTCACGCGGATTCCGTCCGGCGCCAGTTCCTGCGCAAGCCCGAGCGTCATGGCATCAACTGCGCCCTTGCTGGCGGCGTACCAGACATACTCGCCGGCGGCGCCCAGGATCGACGCCACCGAAGAGACGAGCACAATCGCGCCGCCACGTCCGCCATGCCGCGTCGAGATGCGGCGAATGGAGTCGCGCACGCAGACCAGCGCGCCGAACACATTCACGTCGAGCGCGTTGCGGATCACCTGCGTGTCCGCGAATTCCATGCGCGAATTCTTGCCGGTCACACCGCTGTTGTAGACAAGGTGCGTGAGGCGGCCGAGCGATCGGTCAACCGTGTCGAAGACGCGCGCGATGTCCTCTTCTTTCGCCATGTCGCCTTGCACGGCAATGGCGCGGCCGCCCGCGGCATTGATCGCGTTCACCACATCATCGGCCGCCCGCTTGTCGCTCCGGTAGTTGACGGCCACCGCATAGCCACGCTCCGCTGCGAGCTTGCAGGTCGCCGCGCCGATGCCGCGGCTTCCGCCTGTCACCAGAAGGATTCTCTGCTCTGTCATGTCTATCCGGATTTCTGTCCCGTGCGCGGACGCCGCCGCTTGTTGCGCAAAGCCATGATGTTGAAGGCTTCGACCGCGGCGGCAAAGGCCATCGCCGAATAGATGTATCCGCGCGGAATATGAAACGCGAAGCCGTCCGCGACAAGCGCAACACCGATGAGCAGCAGGAATGCCAGCGCCAGCATTTTCGTTGTCGGATGACGGTTGACAAAGTCGCTGACCGGCCCGGATGCGACATACATCACACCGATCGCAATCACGACAGCCGCCACCATGATCTCGATATGCTCGGCCATGCCGATCGCGGTGATGATCGAGTCGAGCGAGAAGACAAGATCAATTGCGATGAGCTGCACGATCACCCAGCCGAAGGAAGACGCTGTGAGGGACGGCTCGTGCGCCTCGTAATTGCCTTCGACCTCGGAGTGGATCTCGTGCACGCCTTTTGCGATCAGGAAGAACCCGCCGCCGATCAGGATCAGGTCACGCCAGGAAACCTCGCGGCCCAGTATCTCGAACAGCGGCTGCGTCAGACCCATGACCCAGGTCAGCGCCATCAGCAGCGCGATCCGGAACACGAGCGCGAGTCCCAGTCCGATCTGCCGCGCCAGTTTCCTGCGGCTTTCCGGCACGCGGCCGACCAGAATCGAGATGAAGATGATGTTGTCGATGCCGAGAACGATCTCCAGCACCGTCAGCGTCACCAGCGCAGCCCATGCGTGCGGATCGGTCAGTAATTCCAGCATGCCGGATGTCCTGATTTATTCCTGCCTCTGCCTGACGAAGAACCCCGCACCGAGAAAATAGACGCCGATCGCCACCAGCGGCCATGCGACCCACGGTCCCGGATCGAGATTGGCAAGCAATGCATAGAAGGCCAACGCAGACCACAGAACCAGCGCAATGACGTTCACCATGCGCAATTGCACCACACGGAACGGATGGATCACACGCAGCGGCAGAAACGTCATCACCACCAGAGCCAGAATGAGCACGGCCGCCAGGACCGCCGGCGGCTTGAGAACGAACAGATAGAACGCGATTGCGTTCCACAAGGCGGGGAAGCCGTGGAAGTAATTGTCCTCGGTCTTCATGTGTGCGTCGGCAAAATAGAGGGCGCTCGACACGACAATGGCCAGCGCCAGCGGGATGGCGGCGATCTCGGGCAGGAGGCTGCTCGTCGCAATCGCAAAGGCCGGCACAAAGACATAGGTCGTAAAATCGACCACGAGATCGAGCGCATCTCCGGACCAGCGCGGCAGGACTTCGGCGACATGGAATCGCCGGGCCAGTGTGCCGTCGATGCCATCGATGAACAGGGCTACGCCGAGCCACGCGAACATCGCAACCCAGTCGCTGGCGACCGCCGCGAGCAGCGCCATGAAGGCGCAGGCGGCGCCGCAGGCGGTGAACACATGCACCAGAAACGGACGCACGCGAGCCCCCTCGCTCATGCCGCCTCCGCCAGAAGCCTGCCGATCAGCGGATTGACCAGATCGGGGCGCGCAAGTGGGGCCATATGTCCGCCTTCGACAAGTTCGTGCAATTGCCAAGAGCGATGCGTCTGTGTCAGCAGCGATGCAATGGCGTGCGTGGGAAGTCGCGTGTCTGCGGCCCGCAGGATATGCACCGGCGCGGCAATCGCGTCCCAACCGGCCAGGTCGTGCGACGGCGCCATCACGGCGTCCCATTCGTGCACCACGTTCGGCAACATGACGCGCAGACCGGCCCTGCGTTCGTCCGGCATGCTCGCCCAGGCCCCCTCGCCCGACCAGTAATCGACGAACCATTCCCCCGCCTCATCCCACTCTCCCGCCGTGCCCAGTGCGCGATAGCGCATCGCGATGTTCTGGATTTCGGCAAAGGCCTCGGCCGGCCCATATGTTCTCAGCAATGAGAACAAGATAGGTTCGTAGGCGATCACCCGCTGCAGCCGCTCGCCCAGCGTCAACGCTGTTTCCAGCGCGACCGCGCCGCCCAGTGAGTGGCCGACCAATGTCACAGGCCCATCGACCCGGGCGGCGACGGCGGCCACGAGCGCGGCTTGATCCGCTAGCGTCTGCGAGTCGGCCGGAGGCCAGGGAGACGTTGTTCCATAGCCAAACAGATTGACGGCGAGGATGCGATAGCGGCCGCCGAGATCGTCAATCAGCCGCTTCCATTGGCGCAGCCCGCTGGCCGACGAGTGCAACAGGATCACGGCCGGTCCCGTTCCGGTACCGAGATATTCGACGTCGAAAGCGTCCGCTTTGACCATTGGCATGGCTTCGTCCACCTGTGCGCGGCGAGGGTAACCATAACCGGCCTAGAAAGGCACGCGCTCGTCAGCGCGGCGCAAAAGCGTTACAAGGCCGGGGCAAGGACAGAAGATGGCCGATTTGGTTGAGACAGATGTGGTGGTCGTCGGAGCCGGCCCCGCCGGCCTGACCGCGGCGGTGGCGCTGGCCGGCGCGGGACTGAAAACGGCGCTCGTCGCCGCGTCCGTTCCCGCCGACAACCGGACCACGGCCCTGCTTTCCAGTTCGGTCACCGCTCTGGAAACGCTCGGCGTCTGGGACGCCTGCCGTCATCAGTCCGCGCCGCTGCGCACATTGCGTATTGTCGATGACACCAGCCGCCTGCTGCGCGCGCCGGAGGCACGATTCGGCGCCGGGGAAATCGGGCTCGACGCATTCGCCCACAACATCGAAAACCGCCACCTCATTTCCGCGCTGGACCAGCGGGCATCGGAGCTGACCAGCCTGGTCCGAATAGGCGACGATGCCGAGGCCGCCGATCTTTTCCCGGACCATGTCCGGGTCCGAACACGGGGCGGAGATTCCATTGAAGCCTCGCTGGCGGTCGCGGCGGATGGCGCGCGGTCCATCTGTCGCGCGGCAGCGGGAATAGAAACGCAGGGCTGGAGTTACCCGCAGACGGCGCTGACATTCACGGTGTCGCACAGCCGTCCGCACCACGACATCTCGACCGAATTCCATACCGAACACGGACCTTTCACAACGGTCCCCCTGCCCGGCCTTCGCTCAAGCATCGTCTGCGTCGTTGACCCCCGCGAGGCCGAGCACCTGAAACGCCTGTCCGACGAGGAGCTAAGCGCCGAAATCGAACGGCGCTCGCATTCGATCCTCGGCAAGACATCTGTCGAACCGGGCCGCGGCGCGTTCCCGCTTGCTGCCGAGACAGCGAAAGTCTTTGCAGCACACCGTGTTGCGCTGGTCGGCGAAGCCGCGCATCGCATTCCGCCCATCGGCGCGCAGGGGCTCAACCTGGGCCTGCGCGATGCCGCGGCCATCGGAGAACTCGCCGTGGCTGCAAAACAGGCCGGCGAGGATATCGGGTCGGACGATCTCCTGAACGAATATGACCGGCTGCGGCGCGCGGACGTCACCAGCCGCACCTTCGCCGTCGATCTGCTCAATCGTTCGCTGCTCTCGTCCCTGCTGCCGATGCAGGGGGTGCGCGGGCTCGGGCTTTACCTGATGAACAATGTCGGCCCGTTGCGCCGCGCCGTGATGCGCGAAGGCGTGGTACCCGCGGCGTCGCAACCGCGGCTGATGCGAGGCGAGGCGCTGGTCTAGCTGCTCAGCTTCGGAATTGCTCCGCAATCGGCACCGGCAGCGCCGGGAGATCGTCCGGCGTGTCCGACAGCTTGCGCCGGAACAACCCGCGTTCGACAAAATGCGGGTCGCGCAAAGCGTCATCGAGCGTTGCAACAATCGTCGCGCAGCAATCGGCCTTCTCGAGAACCGGCGCCCAATCGGTTGCGGTTCTCTCGGCGATCAGGCGCGCCACTTCGGCCTTGGTTGCCTGCGGATCGCGGCTCTCATCGGCAAACTCCGTCGCCAGGCCGATTGCCCCCGCGAAGCTGCGCCAGAAATGATCTTCAAGCGCGGCGCAGGCCACCAGCCGGCCGTCGCGGGTCGGATAGAGCTGATAGCGCGGCGAAGCGCCGGTCAGCATCAGTTCGCCCGATCCGGGAGAGCGTCCCGCGACCGACCCATACGCCAGCGCATGCCAGGCGAAGGTGAACATGGCGTCGGTCATGGCGATGTCGAGATGACAGCCCTCGCCCGTCCGGTCGCGCTGCCGCAATGCCAACAGGATGTTCATGACCGCCGGAAAGCTGCCCCCGGCAATGTCGGCGATCAGGGCCGGCGGGATGATGGGCTGGGTCGCGAGGCCTGCCTGCAGTGACAGCAATCCCGCCTGCCCGATGTAGTTCAGATCATGACCGGCGTGGGCCGCGCGCGGCCCGCTCTGGCCGTAGCCGCTGATCGAGCAATAGACGATGCGCGGATGAAGGGCGCGCACCGCTTCATATCCGAGCCCGAGCCGCTCCATCACGCCCGGCCGGAATTGCTCAACCAGCACGTCCGCCTTCTCAAGCAATGGTTCAAGCTGCGCCCGATCCTCCGCTGACTTCAGATTCAGCGTGAGGCTGTTCTTGCCCCGGTTCAGCAGATCAAAAGCGACGCTCCGGCCCTCCCGCAGCGGCGGAAAGCCGCGCATCTCGTCCCCGCCCGGCCGCTCGATCTTGATCACCTCGGCGCCCGCTTCGGCCAGCATCAGCGTGGCCAGCGGCCCCGGCAGCAGCGTCGTGAAGTCCAGCACCAGAAGACCCGCAAGCGGCTGCGTCATGGCCAGACTCCGTTTCCCAGACCCCGTTCAGAAGAGTTGCAGCGGCAGCAATCCCGATTTCACCAGCCACATCACACTGGTCAGCGTCAGCACCGAAATCAGCGTCCCGATCAGCACCGAGCTTGATGCTTCCTCGACCCAGCAATCGTATTGCCGGGCCAGAATGAAGACGTTCAGCGCCGGTGGCAAAGCCGCCATGAGGACGGCAGTGTAAATCCACGCCTGCGGAAACGGCCCAAACAGCGAGAGCGCGGCGAGCACAATGACCGGATGCAGCGTCAGCTTCACCAGCACGATGACCGGCACTTCCCACGGCATGCGCTGCAACGGGCGCAGCGCGACCGTCACGCCGAGCACGAACAGCGCGCAGGGCGCCGCCGCGTTCTGCAGAAACTGCATCAGACGATCGAGCGCAACCGGAGGCTCGAAATGCAACGCAGCCGAGACGACACCGAGGGCGGTCGCAACGATAAAGGGATGCAGGACGATGCGTTTGATGACTAGCAACGCGCTTTCGGTAAAGCTCTTCTTTTCCGTGCCGGCGAGCGCCATCAGAAGCGGCACCAGCGAGAACAGCAGGATGCTGTCGAAGCAGAAGATCAGGGCAACCGGCGCGGCCGCTTCCGGCCCCAGCGTCGAGAGCGCGAGCCCCGGCCCCATGTAACCGATATTGCCGTAGCCGCCGGCGAGGCCGGCGATGGTCGCATTCTGCAGCCGCTCGCGGGCCAGGAGGCTGATCCCGAGCGCGATGGCGAAAGCGATGGTCGTGGCCAGCGAGGTTGCGACCACAAAGGAGATGCGGGTCAATTCCTCCAGCGGGGTCTTGGCCACGATGCGATAGAACAGGCAGGGCAAGGCCACGTAGATGATGAAGAAATTCATCCAGGCGAGCCCGGTATCCGGGATGCGCTGGGTCTTGCCGCAGGCAAAGCCCAGGAAGATCAGCCCGAAATAGGGAAGCGCGAGATTGAGAACGTCGATCATCGGATCCCGCTGTCCAAGGCTGCAGGGCTTTCGCTAGCTATCGGCCACGCCCTTTGCGGTCAATCGTGGTCACAAGTCAGGCTTGGCGGCGCTCGCCCCCCATGCTCTAAACGCAACATATCCAGGTCAGCGTACAAAGCCCGCCCCGATGAAGCTTCCCCGCCAGTTCTTCAAGCCGCTCGCCGTCGGCGCCCCGCTTCCGCTGCGCGAACTGCCCGTGCGCCTCGAGCGCATGATCCATTTCGTGCCGCCGCATCTGGAAAAGTTTCGCGCCAAGGTGCCTCAGCTTGCGAAAGACGTCGATGTCGTCCTTGGCAATCTGGAAGACGCCATTCCTGCCGACGCAAAAGACGCAGCACGCAAGGGCTTCATTGAGATGGCGCGCGCCACCGATTTCGGTGCGACCGGTCTGTGGACACGCATCAACGCGCTCAACTCACCGTGGATGCTGGACGACGTCACCGAAACTGTCGCCGCCATCGGCAACAAGCTCGATGTGATCATGGTGCCCAAGGTCGATGGAGAGTGGGACATCCACTATCTCGACCAGTTGCTTGCGCAGCTTGAAGCAAAGTATGCGGTGCAGAAGCCGATCCTGCTGCACGCCATTCTGGAAACCGCCGAGGGCGTGAAAAACGTCGAGGCGATCGCGGCATCCTCGCCGCGCATGCAGGGCATCAGCCTCGGCCCGGCCGACCTCGCGGCCTCGCGCGCGATGAAAACCACGCGCGTGGGCGGCGGACATCCCGACTACAAGGTGCTGGCGGACGCCGCCACGCAGGTTGGGTCTACCCGACCTGCGCAATCAAAAGAGCTGATGTCGGGTCAACCCGACATCAGTGACAAGCCCCGCACCGCCTACCAGCAGGACCTCTGGCATTACACGCTTGGCAAGATGGTCGATGCCTGCGCCGCTGCTGGCATCAAGCCTTTCTATGGCCCGTTCGGCGATTTTGCAGACCCCGCTGCTTGCGAAGCGCAATTCCGCAACGCCTTCCTGATGGGCTGCGCCGGTGCATGGTCGCTGCACCCCACACAGGTCGAGATCGCCAAACGCGTCTTCTCGCCCGACCCCGGCGAGGTCGCCTTTGCCCGGAAAATCCTCGACGCCATGCCGGACGGCACCGGGGCGGTGATGATCGACGGGAAGATGCAGGACGACGCAACCTGGAAACAGGCCAAAGTGGTCGTCGATCTGGCCCGTCTGGTGGCCACAAAAGACCCGGAGATGGCGGCTGTTTACGGTATTTGACCGCTGGTCCTGCCACAATTTTCGGGTATGTAGACTCTGTCATGCCCAAGACCGTACAAACCAAGACTGACATCCCGACGGACCTCAAGGCGCGGGTCGCCAAGTACCAGATCGGCCAGGTGGTCAAGCACCGGATATTTCCGTTCCGCGGGGTCGTTTTCGACATCGACCCCGTTTTCGACAACACCGAGGAATGGTGGCAGTCGATTCCGGAGGACATCCGTCCGCCAAAGGACCAGCCTTTCTATCATCTGTTTGCCGAAAACGCCGAGACCGAATACGTCGCCTATGTGTCGGAGCAGAACCTGCTGCCTGACACGTCGAGCGAGCCGATCCGTCATCCGCAGGTGGCCGAGGAATTCATCAAGGACGCCAAGGGCGGCTATCGGCTGCGCGATTTCGTGGTGAACTGATCGGCCGCTCTTCCCGCTTTGGACAACAAAAAAAGCGCGCCGAAACGGCGCGCTTTTTTATTTTGCTGACGAGCCGCTTATTGCGGCTTCGCGCCGGTCGGCGCCTGACTCTGCGGCTGCTGCTGTTGCAGCTTCTGGCGCGCATCATTGGCGCGACGCTGCAATTCGTCCTGCAGCTTCTTCTGCTGCTCTTCGAACACCTTCGGATCCGTCGGCGGACCGTCATAGGCCTTGGCGAAATCGCTGAGCGGCAAGTTCAGGCTGATCGGCTGGCCGTTGGAATTGATTGCCTGCACAGCGAGTTGCTGGCCCTTCTTGAGGCGGCCGATCAGGTCGGCGCTGGCCTCGTAATCGGCCATGCAGCCGTTGGTGAAGCAGATGACATAGGGTCCCTGCGCCGGCTGTCCCTGATCGACGATGATGCGGGTGCCGTGCACGATCTGCATGCCGAGCGGCAGGGTGACACGCAGCACCTTCTTCGGATCGCCTTCCGGCTCAATCAGCACGGCCGCGACGACCGGCATGCCCGACTCAAGTCGCGCGTCCTTGCCGGTAAAGCAGACCTGCTTGGCGTTGGCCTCCTGCCCCTTCAGGCAGAACTTGGTCCACGGCGAGAAGATCAGTTGCGGCTGCTCGCCTTGCGGCGCCTGGGCTTGCGCGGGCTGGCCCGGTGCTGCGGGCTTCTGGCCCGGGGCGGCCGGCTTGGCCGGCGCCGGCTTCTGGGCTCCAGGTGCGGCCGGCTTGGCCGGCTGCTGGGCGAAGGCTCCGGTTGAGCCGACCAGCGCCACAAACGAGGCCGCTGTAAGCGTAGCCAGCGTCCTGAGCGCCGGCCGGGCCGGTGCGGACGCAATCCGATAGGTCATGTCGTACGGTTCCTCTCTCTCGCCGTGTTGACGGCGGCAGGCCAATGGCCGTTCCGGGTGTCTCGTCGCCAAAAAAGGCGACAGCGTGACGGTCGGGCACCGTCTGTTAGCCGAATTCGTGGGCGGGATAAAGGGATAGCGGTAAATCATGGTGATAACGGGGCCTTCTGGCCAAATTCCCGGATCGCTTCCGCTCCCGGCGCGGGGTTACGATGTATGTAACAGCCTGTCCTCGAATCAGTGCGTAGTCTGGCCGTGCCCCAGTTCCGGACCCCCATGATCGGCCCTCGCCGCTTTCTGCGGATGGTGTCAGCCTGTGCCTGCATCCTGATGGCCGGCTTAATCAGCGCTCCGGTGGCCGCCAGTTCAAGCCACGCCATCGCCATGCATGGCGAGCCGGCCCTGCCGCACGATTTCAGACAGTTGCCCTATGCCGACCCGCAGGCGCCCAGGAGCGGCCGGCTGGTGCAGGGTATCCTCGGCACGTTCGATACGCTCAATCCGTTTGTCGTCCGCGGGCTCGCCGCCCAGTCGATCCGCGGCTATGTGGTCGAGAGCCTGATGGCGCGCGGTTACGACGAGCCCTTCACGCTCTACGGCTTGCTCGCGGAAAGCATTGAGACCGACGCCGAACGCACCTTTGTCACATTCACGCTCAATCCGGCCGCACGTTTTTCCGACGGAAAGCCGGTGACGGCGGAGGACGTTGTGTTCTCGTGGCAGTTGCTGCGTGACAAAGGCAGGCCCAATCACCGCACCTATTATGCCAAGGTGAAGAAGGCGGAGATTATCGGCGAGCGCGGCATCCGTTTCGATCTCAGCGGCAGCGACGATCGCGAATTGCCGCTAATCATCGGCCTGATGCCGGTATTGCCAAAACACGCGGTCGACCCGGCGGCGTTCGAGGAGACGACATTCGAACCGCCGATCGGAAGCGGGCCTTACACGGTGAAGGATGTGCAACCAGGGCGCAGCCTGATGTTCGTGCGCAATCCCGATTACTGGGGTCGCGATCTGCCGATCAATCGCGGCTTCTGGAATTTCGACGAGATCCGTTTCGACTATTACCGCGACGACAACGCCTATTTCGAGGCCTTCAAGAAAGGTCTCTACGACGTGCGCGCCGAACTCGATCCGAGCCGCTGGCAGACAGGATATGACTTCCCGGCCTTGCGTGCGGGGCGCGTCGTCAAGGATTCGTTTCCGACCGGGCTTCCGAAAGGCTTGTCCGCTTTCGTATTCAACACCCGCCGGCCTGTCTTCGGCGATGCCCGTGTGCGCGAAGCGATCGCGGCTTTGTTCGATTTCGAATGGGTGAATCAGAATTTCTTTTTCGGCCTGTACGAACGCAGCGGCAGCTATTTCGAAGGATCGGAATTGTCCGCGCTCGGGCGCCCCGCCGACGAGCGCGAACGCAAATTGCTGGCCGGTTATCCACAGGCTGTACGCGCCGACATCATGGACGGCACATGGCGTCCGGAAGGCAGCGACGGCTCCGGCCGCGACCGCGACAACCTGAAGAAGGCGCTGGCGCTCTTTGCCGCAGCAGGGTTCGACCTCAAAGGCGGCGTGCTGCGCAACCGCGCGACCGGCCAGCCCTTCAGCTTCGAGTTTCTGGTCACCAGCAAGGATCAGGAGCGCCTCGCGCTGTCTTTCGCACGCGATCTCAAGCGCGCGGGCATCGTCATGCGCGTGCGCGTGGTGGATGCCGTCCAGTATGACCGCCGCCGCCTCACCTACGACTACGACATGATCCAGAACCGCTGGGACCAGTCCTTGTCGCCGGGTAACGAACAGCATTTTTACTGGAGTTCGGAGGCCGCGGGCGTCGATGGCACCCGCAACTACATGGGCGCGCGCAATCCAGCCATCGATGCGATGATCGCGGCACTGCTGCGCGCCCGCAGCCGCGAAGACTTCGTCTCCGCCGTCCGCGCTCTCGACCGCACGCTGATTTCAGGCTTTTATGTCGTGCCACTGTTCCATCTGCCGGAGCAATGGGTGGCGCGCTGGAGCCAAATCGAGCATCCCAAGACGACACCGCTGTTCGGCTATCTGCCGGAGACGTGGTGGCGCAAGCCGGAAACGCAGTGAGACGCCGATGATTCTGGGCGACGCACCTGCTGATCAGACGAGCGCGCTGTCCGGCGCGGTGACGACGCTTGACGACATGTTTCGCCGCGCCATGATGCGCCATCCCGATCTCCCGGCATTGGTCGATCCGCCCAATCGCGCGAGCTTCACCGACGGCACGCCGCGCATGATGACTTATGCGCAGGCCGACGCGATGATCTCCGCCATCGCGCTGCGCCTGCGCCGGCTCGGGCTGTCCACCGACACCGTTGTCGGCATCCAGCTTCCCAACACGGTCGAACAGATACTCACCGTTCTCGGTGTAATGCGCGCCGGCATGATCGCGGCGCCGATGCCGCAGCTCTGGCGCCAGGCGGATTGCATCGCCGCGCTCTCGCGCGTCGGCGTGAAGGCACTGATCACATGCGGGCGGATCGGCAATGTCGATCATGCCCGGCTGGCCATGGAAGTGGCGGCCGAGATTTTCCCGGTCCGCTATGTCTGCGGTTACGGCGCCGAGACCGCCGACGGCATTGTGCCGTTCGACGATCTTTTTGAGCAAACCGACGTCTCCTACACCGCCGCGGCCGTTCCGGAGCGCAACGGCCATGCGGCCGATCATCTGGCGCTGATCACCTGGGAGGTGACGCCCAAGGGTCTCGTGCCGGTGGCACGCAGCCATCGCGAGGTGGTGGCGGCCGGCCTTGCGGTCGTGCTGGAAAGTCCCGTCGCAGAGGGCAGCGCCATTCTGTCCGCTGTGATGCCGACCTCGTTTTCGGGCTTCACGCTCACACTCATGCCGTGGCTGCTCAACGGCGGCACGCTCGTGTTGCACCAGCCATTCGATGCCGCGTTGCTAGCGGCGCAGCTTGCCCAGCATCGTTGCGCGCGTGTCATCCTGCCGGGATCGGTGATCCCGCGCCTGTCGGAAGCGGGCGTGCTCACCGACGATCACGGCCTGACAAACGTACTGGCCCTCTGGCGCTCCCCGGAAAGGCTTGCGACTGCCGCTCCCTGGCGCAAGGCGGATGTCACGCTGACCGATGTCCTCGCTTTCGGTGAAGTGGCGCTGCTCGCCGTTCGGCGCAATTCAGATGGCAAGCCGGGCCTGATCGGACATGGCCTGATCCTGGTGCCGCAGGACGCGCCGAACGCCGTGCAGATCGCTGAGATTGCCGTGACCGCGAAGAGCACGCTGGCCATACGCGGGCCGATGGTCCCCCGGGCGGCGTTTCCGCCGGGCGCCGAGCGGAGCAGCGC
>JAESGM010000872.1_pt1 | contig 13432 bp, 14 predicted proteins | sample 9269721 | NCBI WGS metagenome assembly JAESGM01 (sample SAMN15720920, study PRJNA650825) | algae metagenome | isolation source: Komarekiella atlantica HA4396-MV6 and co-occurring heterotrophs from... | place: USA: Theobald House, Kauai, HI | collected 2009-07-29 | reverse complement strand
GTGCGGCGGGTGAAGCTGCCCTTCTTCAACACCCAGATGGGCAAGGGCGCCGTCACCGGCGGCTCAAACCTCTATATGGGCACAGCCGCCCTGTCCGAAGGTGATTATGTCCACCAGGCGGTCGACCGGGCCGACCTGATCATCGCGATCGGCCATGACACGATCGAGAAGCCGCCCTTCCTGATGCGGAATGCCGGCGGGCCGAAGGTGATCCATGTCGGCTACCAATCGGCGACGGTCGAGCAGGTCTATCATCCCGATGCCGAGTTGATCGGCGATATCGGCGCGACGGTCACGGCGCTGGCGGAGCGGCTCGGCGGCCGGCTCGAGGCCGATCCTGTGATGCTTGAGCTGCGACAGAAGATCCTCGCGCATCTCAACGACCGCTCCGAGGAGGATCGCTTCCCGATCACGCCGCAGCGCATCGTCCATGACATCCGCGCGGTGATGCCGGAGGACGGCATGGTCTGCCTCGACAACGGCATGTACAAGATCTGGTTTGCGCGGAACTACCGCACTCATGTCGCCAATACGCTGCTGCTCGACAATGCGCTGGCGACGATGGGCGCTGGGCTGCCCTCGGCGATGATGGCGGCGATGCTGCATCCCAAGCGCCGGGTCATGGCGGTCTGCGGCGATGGCGGCTTCATGATGAACAGCCAGGAGATGGAGACCGCCGTCCGGCTCGGCCTCAACCTCGTCGTCGTCGTCCTCAACGACAGCGCCTATGGCATGATCCGCTGGAAGCAGGCGGTCGATGGCTTCCAGGATTACGGCATGAGCTTCGGCAATCCCGATTTCGTCGCCTATGCCAAGGCCTATGGCGCCAAGGGCTCGCGCGTCGGCTCGGCGGCCGAGCTGGTGCCGACGCTGGAAGCGGCCTTCAAGGGCGGCGGCGTCCATCTCGTCGAGGTTCCGATCGACTATTCGGAGAATACCCGCGTGCTCGTCGAGGAGCTGCGCAACAAGACGCCGGATATCGAGCTGGCCTGACCCGAGAGCAAGCGAAGGAGATCACCATGCTGCAGGTCGTGCAGGCCTATGATCGCGCGCCGATCGAGGAGATCGCCACCGACGATGCCACAGCGCTCGAAGCCAAGCTCGCAGCGGCCGAGAAGGTCTTCCGCAATCGCGATGGCTGGCTGAAACCGCATGAGCGGATCGCGATCCTACGCAAGCTCGCCGACTTATTGTCGGCAAAGCGCGATCATTTCGCCCGCCAGATCGCGCGCGAAGGCGGCAAACCGCTGACCGACGCGATCATCGAGACGACCCGCGCCATCGACGGCGTCCACAACGCCGCCGACGAACTCCGCAATTTCGCCGGGCGCGAGATCCCGATGGGGCTGACGCCGGCGGCCGTGAATCGCTGGGCCTTCACCACCAAGGAGCCGATCGGCATCGTCGCGGCGATCTCGGCCTTCAACCACCCGCTCAACCTGATCGTCCACCAGGTCGCGCCGGCGATCGCAGTCGGCTGCCCGGTGATCATCAAGCCGGCGAGCACGACGCCGCTCTGCTGCCGCGACTTCGTCGCGCTGGTGCACGAGGCCGGCCTGCCGGAGGCCTGGTGCCAGACTTTCCTGCCCGAGACCAACGAGCTCGCCGAGAAGCTGGTGACCGACCGGCGCATCGCCTTTCTCAGCTTCATCGGCTCGGCCAAGGTCGGCTGGTACCTGCATTCCAAGCTGGCGCATGGCGCCCGCTCGGCGCTGGAGCATGGCGGAGCGGCGCCGGCGATCGTCGACAAGAGCGCCGATCTCGACCGGATCATCGAGCCTCTGGTCAAGGGCGGCTACTACCATGCCGGCCAGGTCTGCGTCTCGACGCAGCGCATCTATGTGCATGAGGAGATCGCCGACGCCTTTACCGAGCGGCTGGTGGCGCGCGTCGCCAAGTTGCGGACTGGCGATCCCACGTTGAAGGAGACCGAGGTCGGCCCGCTGATCCTGCCCAAGGAGGCCGACCGGGTCGCAAGCTGGATCGACGAAGCCGTGAAGGGCGGGGCGAAGCTTGCGCTCGGCGGCAAGCGGCTCTCGGAGACGACGCTGGAGCCGGCCGTGCTGCTCGACCCGGCCGCCGACGCCAAGGTCTCGCAGCTCGAGGTCTTCGGCCCGCTGGTCTGCGTCTACCGCTACAGCAAGCTCGACGAGGCCATCGCCCGGGCCAATTCGCTCAACGTCGCCTTCCAGGGCAGCGTCTTCGCACAAGACATCGATGTCGCCCTGCATGTCGCCGAGCGGCTCGATGCCTCGGCGGTGATGGTCAACGATCCCACCGCCTTCCGCACCGACTGGATGCCCTTCGCCGGGCGCAAGGAATCCGGCTACGGCACCGGCGGCATCCCCTACACCATGCACGACATGACGCAGGAGAAGATGATCATCCTGAACCGGCGCTGAGCAGAACTCAGCGCTTCAGCAACAGCTTGACCTTGGCCAGCGCCGAAGCCTGTTCCTCGTGATAGTCGATCAGGCTGCGGAAGCGGCCCTCTGCGTCCATCAGGTAGACCGAGGCGGTGTGGTCCATGGTGTAGCCATCCTGCGTCGGGATGCGCTTGGCATAGGCCTTGTAGGCCTTCAGCGCCGCATCGACCTCGGCCTGCGTGCCGGAGAGCCCGACGATGCGCGGATCGAAGGATTGCAGGTAGAGCGAAAGCTGCGCCGGCGTATCGCGCTCGGGATCGACCGAGACGAAGAGCACGTTGAGCTTGTCAGCCTCGGGGCCGAGCTTGCCGAGCAAGGTGGTGAGCTCGAACAGCGTCGTCGGGCAGACTTCGGGGCAATGGGTGAAGCCGAAGAAGACCAGCGTCGGCTTGCCGAGATAATCGGCCTGCGAGACCTTGCGGCCGGTATGGTCGGTCGATGTGAAGGGACCGCCGACATCGGCCAGTGGCGTCGACACGGCCGTGCCCGAGTCCGGCCGGCCGGGCCCATCGACGCGCCACCAGCCGAGCGTGATCGCGCCCACGACGAAGGCAACGACGGCGATCCCGGCCCAGGCGCCGTAACGGATGATCTTGAGGATTGGCATGGCGCCTTGTCTGGCGGCCCGCTTGCCCGGCGTCAACGCGACATGATCGACCCGGTCACCGTCGCCTGCTGCGGTTCATCGTCGCCACCGCCATAGGGATCGGCCAGCGCCGCCTGCGGCGCGCTGATCTCGACCTTGCCGGCAACCATGGTCTGCATCCGCTCCGGCCCGATATTGCGCAGGAGCTTGCGGAAGCTCTGGTGCATGCCGCCATCCATCAGTGCATAGCTCATTGCCGGCAGGCTGCTGGTGAGCTCGGCTAGGCGTGCGTCGTCGCGAGCGCTGCGGGCGGCGACCAGCGGCTCGACCTCGGGATCGGTCTGGTAGGCCGGGCACGGTGCGCCCGGGACGAAGGCCGAGGCATCGCCCGCCGGGTTGAAGATGTAACGGCCGCCGCAGGTCGCGAGCTTCGGCGGCTGGCGCGTCGCCTCGAAATGATCCGAGCCTTCCTTGAGATTGCGCCAGAAGGCGATGTTCGGATTGCTGCGATGGCGCGCCATGTTCTCCGGCGTCATCCGGAAGGGGAAGGCCTGGACCTGGAAGCTGCGCTGTCCGCCGGCGAAGGCCTCGCGCGCGAGACCATAGAGTTCGGTGACGCCGTCATCGGTCATGGCGTAGCAGCCGGCCGAGGTACAGGCGCCATGGATCATCAGAGCCGAGCCGGTATAGCCCTGCGCCTTCTCCAGCGCGTTCGGATAGCCGAGATTATAGGAGAGGTAATACGCCGATTTCGGATTCATCAGCTCCGGCGTCACCGTATAGAAGCCCTCCGGCGCCTGCCGGTCGCCCTCGCGCTTCTTCGGCCCGAGCTGGCCGGACCAGCGGCACATCGGATAGGTCTTGAGCAGGGCATATTGGCCGGAGCGATCGCGCTTCCAGACCTCGAGCTCACTCTCCTTCTTATAGAGACGCACGACGATCGGGTCGGCCTGGCTCATGCCCTTGCCAGACATCTGCGAGACCAGTGCGACCGGCAATGGCTGGTTGCCACGGCCATCGCCCTCCATCCCGACACAGGACGAGAGCGCGAGGGCGGCGACGCCGAGCAGCGCGAGGCGCCGGAAGCGCTGGAGGAGAGAACGGTCGGACATGGGTAAAATTATCGGCGTCTGGCGCTAACGACTCGTGAACGGGCTTCAAGCCCGCGCGACCCTGCAACCTCAGGCCGGTCGAGGTTCAATTGACGTTTTCGTGAACGGCCGCCCCGGATTCGCCCGCCCTCACCGCTTGAAGCTCTAGTGGCTTCAGGTCGCAGAACGGCGGCGAAAGGGGAATCACGCCATGTTCGACCGCCGCCTCGCTTTGCAATCCTTCGCTCTCGGCCTCGCCGGCACGCTGTCCCGTCCTGTGTTCGCGCAGGCGCCGACCGCCCTGCTCGACCCCGGCCCGCTGCCGGAGAAGGTCTTCGGCGCGGCGGAGGCGCCGGTGACGGTGATCGAATACGCCTCGCTCACCTGCCATCACTGCATGAACTTTCACATGAAGACCTGGCCGGAGCTGAAGGCGAAATATGTCGACACAGGCAAGGTGCGCTTCATCATCCGCGAATTCCCGCTCGATCCGCTGGCGATGGCCGGCTTCATGCTCGCCCGCTGCGCCGGCGAGGACAAATGGTACCCCGTCGTCGACATGTTCTACCGGACACAGGAAGGCTGGGCCCATTCCGACAAGCCGCTGGACGGGTTGACCCAGGCAATGCGCCAGGCCGGCATGGGCAAGGACGGCGTCGAGGCCTGCCTGAAGCGCGAGGACGTCTATCAGGGGATCAAGCAGGTCTCCGAGCGCGGCAAGGGGTTTGGCGTGGAGTCGACACCGACCTTCTTCGTCAACGGCAAGAAGGAGGTCGGCGCGCTCTCGCTCGCGCAGTTCGACGCGATCCTGGCGCCATTGCTGGCCGGGCGCTGAGCCGGCCGTGGTGAAGTCGCGCAATGCCGCGCTGGCAGGGGCACTGATCGCGTTGGCGGTCCTGCTCTACGCCGTCACCGTCGTGCGGATGCGCGAGACCGAGGATCGGCGGCATCAAAGCGATCCCCAGGCGCATTCAGCCCCGGCAGAGCCCGCCAGCCCGAAGCCCTGAAACGTCAGGCCGAGCGGCCGATGGCACGCTTGGCTGTCTCGACGGCGCCGGCGCATTGCGGCGCGATTTCGACCAGCACGCCGTCCGGGCTCGCCATTCCTGTCCAAAAGCGGACGACCTGGACGGCGGCCCAGCCCGGATTCTCGCCGACGCGCGAGATGATCGCGGGTGTCGCGGTGCGCGCGCAGGCAGCGACCTTCTCGGCGCTGTCGCGCGGGATGCCCAGTGCCCTGAGCTGGCTGGTGATGGCGCCCTGGATCGGGTCGAGGATCAGGAGCGAGACCAAGGCGGCGATGAACGATTCCATGGTGCGGCTTTCAGCTGTGCCTGTGTCGAAATTGCGATGGCTAGAGGCGCTGCTCGTGACCGTCGGTCCGGCGGACCGCCTCGTCCTCGATCTGGATGGTCGTGTGCTTCAGGCCGAATTCCTCGGCGAGCAGCCGATTGGCCTGAACGAGCGTCTCACGCCCCTGAGCCATGTCGGCGACCACGATATGGGCGCTCATCGCATCGAGACCAGATGTCAGCGTCCAGACATGCAGGTCGTGGACGCCGGTAGCGCCCGGCAACGCCAGTAGTGACTTTTCCAGCAGGGCGATATCGACTTCCGGCGGCGCGCCCTCCATCAGGATATGGACGGCCTGCTTCAGCAGGATCCAGGTCCGCGGCACGATGAACAGGCCGATGCCGGCGCCGACGATCGGATCGGCGAGCGTCCAGCCGGTCGTCATCACGATCACCGCCGCGATGATGACGCCGAGCGATCCGAGCATGTCGCTCAGCACCTCGAAATAGGCGCCCTTGACGTTGAGGCTCTCGGAGGAGCCGCCGGCGAGCAGCTTCATGCTGATCAGGTTGACGATCAGCCCGGCGACCGCGACGGCGAGCATCGGCCCGCCGAGGATCGGCGGCGGATTGAGGAAGCGATCATACGCCTCGTAGAGGATGTAGATGGTGAGCAGCAGCAGGACGACGGCGTTGGCGAGCGCCGACAGGATCTCCATCCGGACATAGCCATAGGTCCGCCGCGGCGTCGGCGGCTTCTCGGCGAAGCGAATCGCGACCAGCGCCAGGGCAAGCCCGCCTGCATCGGTCAGCATGTGCGCCGCGTCGGCCAGCAAGGCGAGGCTGCCGGTCCACAGACCGCCGATCACCTCAGCGAGCATGAAGGCGAAGGTCAGGCCTAAGGCCATGGCGAGCCGCGACTTGTGCCGGCCGGCGGCCGTACCGGCGCTGCCGCCATGCGAATGTCCGGCGCCCATCAGGATGCTCCACTCATCGGCCACTGCCCCCCGGTGTCAGGAATGGTGGGCATGTTCCGGCTGCCCGAGGTTTTCGATCTGCACATCGGCCCTGACCCGCCCGGCCCGCTCGAAGACGAAGGTCACGGGGATCGCGGTGCCCGGCTCGACCGCCTGCCTCAGCCCTACCAGCGTGATCTGCATCGCGCCCGGCCGGAACGAGACCTTGCCGTTGCCGGGAATGTCGAGTTCGTCGAGCTCGCGAGGCCGGACGATACCGGAGCTGGTATCGAGCTCCTTCATCACCGCCTCCTGCGCCATCGGTGTCTCGATGGCGATCAGCTTCTCGGGAACGCGCCCGCCATTCTCGAAGCTGGCATAGATCGGATATTGCTCGCCGGCGCGGGCCGCACCACGGGCCCAGGGATGGATCACGCCAATCGCGGCCCGCTTCGCCACCGGCTCGACATGAGCGAGCCCAAAGGACAGGAACAGCCCGAGTCCGATCGCAGTGACGACGCCGAGCCGGACCAGCGCACCTCGAGACAGGAAGCGCGGCACGGACGACGCCTCGCCCAGGCCTTGGCCCAGCCGTCCCAACCAGCGACGGCTCATCGAGCGATCTCCGGCTGCTTGGCCGCGTTCGACCGGTTCATCACCGGTAGTGCTGCAGCCAGCATCAGCGCCACGCCGAAGGTCAGCGCGATATCGGCGCCGTTGAAGGTCGGCCAGTGCCAATCGCCCCAATGCAGGTCAAGGAAATCGGTGACCGCGCCCTGGCGCCAGCGATCGATCGCATTGCCGAAAGCCCCGCCCGCCATCAACGCCAGGCCGATACGCTCCAAGCGATGCCCGGCAAACACCGCCCAGGCCAGCAGGCCGAAGCCGGCTGCGAACTTGAACAGCCCGAGCAGGCCAGGCCAGGCTTCCAGCGTGTCGCGGAACAGGCCGAAGCTGACCCCGGTGTTGAAGCCGAGGCGAAGATTGAGGAAGGGCGTGAGTTCAATCAGTTCTGGCGGGTTCAGCACGACCTCAAGCATCAGCCATTTGCTGGCCTGATCGAGCCCGGCGGCCGCAAGCGCAACAGCAACAACCGAGGCAAGCCTGCGCGACCAGCTCATGCGGCTTCTCCGGCAACGCCGAGCCAGCGCCGGACGCGGGCCTTGTAGGCGAGATAGGGCTGACCAAGCGTAGCGGCGAGCACGCGCTCCTCGATCGCGACCTGCAGCCTGATCGCAAGCAGCAGCGCCAATGTCAGCGCTGCCTGGACGAGACTGGGCAGGACAATGAAGAGGCCGATGAAGAGCAGGGCCTGGCCAACGAAGACCGGATTGCGCGAGATCGCGAACGGGCCGCCATCGACGATCACGCCCTGCTCGCCCTCGGCCGCGCCGATGCGCCAGGAAGCGCCCATATAGCGCTGCGACAGCAGCGCGATGCAGGCGCCGAGGACGACGAGGAGATGGCCGAGCACGTCGAACCAGGGGCCGTCCAGCGCCGCCGCCAACGGATCAGCTTTCACCGGATTGCCGAAGATGGCGAGCCAGAGCGGCCAGAGCACGGCGCCCACGAAGGCGAGGCGGAAGAGCAGCGCCGGCAGCGCCTGCTTCTCGCTGCCCTTGCCGAACAGCCAGACCGGACGGCCGGCTTCCCTCGCCAGGATCGCCGACATGGCGAGGAAGCTGACGACGTAGACGACGACCATCAGATAGCTGGCGATCTCCATGCCGGACATCGATGATCTCCTCAGCCGGTCTTGCCGGCATTGAAGCGCAGCAGGCGCAGCGCGTTCGCGGTCACCAGCACGGTCGCGCCGGTATCGGCGAGGATCGCAACCCAGAGGCCGGTGTAGCCGAGCACGCTGGTGACCAGGAACACAGCCTTCAGGCCGAGCGCGATCGCGATGTTGGCGCGGATATTGCCCATCGCCGCCCGCGCCAGCCGGATCATCGCGGCGATGTCGCGCACCCGGCTCTTCAACACCGCGCCATCGGCGGTCTCGAGCGCGACATCGGTGCCCGAGCCCATAGCGACGCCGATATTGGCGGCGGCCAGCGCCGGAGCGTCGTTGATACCGTCGCCGACCATCATCACCGGCGCTTCCTGCGACAGCGCCTTGATGGCGGTGACCTTGTCGTCCGGCATCAATTCGGCCTTGTGCTCCAGGCCGAGCGAGCCGGCGATGGCGGCGCCGGTGCGGGCATTGTCGCCGGTCAGCATGACCGAGCGGATGCCGAGCGCCTTGAGCTCGGCGATGGCAGCAGCAGCGTCCTCGCGCGGCTCGTCGCGCAGCGCGATCAGCCCAGCGAGCTGGCCATCGGCGATCACGGCGGCGACGGTCTTGCCGGCGGTTTCGAGCCGCTCGACCGCGTCGAGAGCCACCGTATCGAAGCTGGCGCGATCCTTCGCGTGACGCGGCGCACCGACGAAGATGTCGACCCCGTCGAGCGAGCCCGTCACGCCCTTGCCGGCGATGGCGGCGGCATTCGCCGCGGCAAGCACCGGGATCGCATCAGCCTTGGCGCGGGCGATAATGGCGAGCGCCAGCGGGTGGCTGGAGCCGGTCTCGACCGCAGCCGCCAGCTCAATGACCTTGCGCTCCTCGCGGCCGAGCCCGACCACCTCGGTGACGCGCGGTTCGCCGGCGGTCAGCGTTCCCGTCTTGTCGAAGGCGACGACGCCGGTGCGCGCCGCAGCCTCGATCACCACGCCGCCCTTGAGCAGCAGGCCCTGGCGCGCGCCGGTCGAGAGCGCCGCCGCGATCGAGGCCGGCACCGAGATCACCAGCGCGCAGGGGCAGCCGATCAGCAGCAGCGCCAGCGCCCGATAGATCCAGACCGACCACTCGCCGCCAAAGGCGAGCGGCGGCACCAGCGCGACCAGAATGGCAAGGCCGACGATCGCCGGCATGTAGATTCGCGAGAAGCGGTCGATGAAGCGCTCGGTCGGCGCACGTGCCTCCTGCGCCTCCTCGACCAGGCGGATGATGCGGGCGATGGTGTTGTCTTCAGCCGCCTTCTCGACACGCACGCGCAGCGCCGCCTCGCGATTGACCGAGCCGGCATAGACGGGATCGCCGACGCCCTTGGTCTTCGGCACGGATTCGCCAGTGACCGGGCTCTCGTCGATGCCGGAGATGCCGTCGCTGATCGCGCCGTCGGCCGGGATGCGGTCGCCCGGGCGCACCAGCACGACCTGGCCGACGGTCAGCGCGGCAGCGTCGACCTGGCGGGTCTCGCCGTTCTCCTCGACAATGGCCGTCTTGGGCACGAGATCGCCGAGCGCCCTGATCGAGGCGCGGGCGCGATCGGCGGCGACGCCCTCCAGCACCTCGCCGACGGCGAAGAGGAAGACGACCAGCGCCGCCTCCTCGGCCGCACCGATGACGAGTGCACCGGTCGCGGCGATCGTCATCAGCATCTCGATGGTGAAGGGCTGGCCCACCCTTGCCGCGGCGAAAGCGCGCCGCGCCACCGGCACGACGCCGATCACGCAGGCGATGACAAAGGCCCAGTAGGCGGCCGTCTCGGAGACCGTAAACTTGGCGAGCCAGGCGGCGCCGAGCAGCGCGCCGGTCAGCAGGACGAGCCTGCCCTTGCCGGTCTGGTACCAGGAGACCCCGTCTGGCGTCGGCTCATGGACATGGCCGGGCAGGCCGTGGCCACGGTCGGCGCCCTTGCTGTCCTTGCCGTGGCTATGGTCGCGATCGTGGTCATGGGCATGCTCGTGCCCGCCGCAGACCTGCGCCTTGTCGGTCGGCCCGTGATCATGACCGCAGCCGCAGTTCGAAGCGGGCTCAGGCGCAGCGGTGCGCGGCGCGCTCGCCGGTGTCGTCGTATAGCCGAGGCTGGCGACGCGCTTCTCGATGGCGTCGCGGCCGGTCCGGCTTTCATCGAGGGCAAGGGTCAGGGTCTCGGACATCACCGAAAGGCGGACGTCGGAGACGCCGGGCAGGCGCTCGACCGCACCGCGAATCTTGGCGGCGCAGCTGGCGCAATCCATGCCGCCGATCGTCCAGGACAGCGTTTCCGTTTCGGTTTTGGAGGCAGTGGCCATGCGTCGTCTCCGCTTGACAGCGTTGCGGGACCACCTACCTACAACCTCTAGCCACTACAGCTTCAAGAGGAAAAATCATGCCGTCGGCAAAAACCCTTGAGCGCGTGGTGCCGATCGGGACGCTGGCCGAGCGGACCGGGGTCAAGGTCGAGACGATCCGCTATTACGAGCAGGTCGGCCTGCTGCCGGAACCCGAGCGCTCCGAAGGCAACCAGCGCCGCTATGGCCGCGCCCATGTCGAGCGGCTCGCCTTCATCAAGCACGCGCGCGATCTCGGCTTCGCGGTCGAGAGCATCCGTACCTTGCTGCGGCTGTCGGACACACCCGGCATGGCCTGCGACGAGGCGCATGCCATTGCCGCCAGCCATCTCGAGGAAGTGCGCGACAAGATCGCGCGTTTGCGCTCGCTCGAAGCCGAGCTCGCCCGGATCGCAACCGTCTGCTCCGGCGGCGTCGCCGCCTGCGACTGCGCCGTGATCGAGGCGCTCGCCGACCATAGCCACTGCGAGCATCACGGCCACTGAGACACTGACGCAAATTGACCCTGCCGGCAGCCATGCTATCGAAGCCGCAGGAGGGCCGGTTTTGTCCGCAGGGCGCCGCAAAGCAGGGATGAGACGCTGGGTCGCGCTGGCCGCGGCCTATCTCGTCGTGCTCCAGGCTATCTTCGCAGGCCTTGCCTCCGGCGCCAATGCGGCGAGCTTCACCCTCGACCGTTCGCTGGCGATGACGCTCTGCGCCGGTGGCGATCAGCCGATGAGCCAAAGCGATGGCGCCGCGGCGCATGAGCTGATGAGCTGTTGCATGCTCGGCTGCGCCTTCACTGGTGCTGGCGCGCCGGCCGCGCCCACCGATTTCCTGCCGATCGTCCATCGCGCCGTCGATCTCGTCGCCTTCCAGCGCAGGCTCGACCTGCCATCCGGGTTCGTCGCCGGCCGCTCACCAGCGAATCCGCGCGCGCCGCCCGCCGACGTCTGATCAGGGTCGGCCTGCGCGCTCGGTCGCGCCGCCTGCGCCATGCTGACGGCCGCCAACGGCCTCTTCCCACTCCATTCGCTCGCGACGGCACCCTGCCGACTCGCGCGCTCCTTCCAGATCCACGCCGCCAATCGCGGCTGCGCCGGCTATTCCGGCCCCCTTTCCACAAGGATTCCTGACGATGAAATCTCTTCTGCTCGCCGCCCTCGTCGCGGCTTTCACGACCGCCTCAGCGCTCGCCCATGTCACGCTGGAGACCCAGCAGACCCCGGTCGGCTCGACTTACAAGGCCGTGCTGCGCGTGCCACATGGTTGCAAGGGCGCGGCCACGACCAAGGTCCGCGTCCGCATCCCCGAGGGGGTGATCGCGGTCAAGCCGATGCCGAAGCCTGGCTGGACGCTGGAGACGACCAAGGGCAAATACGAGAAGGCCTATGATTATTACGGCACGCCGACGGCGGAGGGCGTCACCGAGGTCAGCTGGAACGGCGGCAAGCTGCTCGACGAGCACTATGACGAGTTCGTCCTGCGCGCCTATCTTACTGCCGATCTCAAGCCTGAGACCACGCTGTATGTGCCGGTCGTGCAGGAATGCGAGGGCGGCGCGGTCGAGCGCTGGATCGAGATCCCGGCGGCCGGCAAGGCGGCGGACGACTACAAGTTCCCGGCCCCCGGCCTGAAGCTGCTGCCGAAGAAGTGAGCGAGCGCGGCCGGGTTTTTCCGCCCGGCCGCCTTCCCGCCATGACCCGACCGATCCGCCTTCTGCTCGTTCTGCTCGGCCTCGCCGTCGCTTCGCTGGCGACGACGGGGCAAGCCCTGGCGCACGCCGCCTTGACCAAGACCGTTCCGGCCGACGGTGCGGTCATCGCCAGTGCGCCCAACGCGTTCAGCCTCAGCTTTAGCGAGCCGGTCTCGCCCTTGGTGCTGAGGCTGATCGGCCCCGACGGGACGAGCCGACCCCTGACGCACTTCACGCTCACGGACCGGACGCTCGCGATCGCGGCCCCCTCCGCCCTCGCCGATGGCACGCATGTGCTGAGCTGGCGCGTTGTCTCCGAGGACGGCCATCCGGTCGGCGGCTCGATGCTGTTCTCTGTCGGTGCGCCGAGTGGTGCGCCCGATCTTGCCGCAAGCCAGACCGAGCCAACCGTGCGCGTGGTCCTCTGGCTCGGCAAGCTCGGGCTCTATCTCGGACTCGCGCTCGGCATTGGCGGCGTCGCCTTCATGGCGTGGGTCGCTCCCTTGCCAGTGGCCGCCTGCCGACCAATCGCAGGCTTCCTCGTCCTCGGGCTGCTGGCGCTGCCGGTCGCCTTTGCGGCACAGGGGCTCGATTCTCTGGCCTTGCCCCTTTCTGAAGCTCTGCAGTCAGCCACCTGGCAGACAGCCGCCGCGAGCAGCTTTGGCCGCACTGCGCTGATCGCGACACTCGCTCTGCTGACCGCACTGCTCGCGCTCTTCGTCCCCAGCCGAAGCGGACGCCTGCTCGCAGCCCTCGCCTGGCTCGGCCTTGGCGCGGCTCTCGTCGCGAGCGGCCATGCCAGCGCCGCCGAGCCGCAATTGCTGACCCGCCCGACAGTGTTCCTGCATGCGATCGGCATGGCCGGCTGGGCCGGCGCGCTGCTGCCCCTCGCCTTCGCGCTGCGCCAAGCCGATGGAGCGCAGGCGCTGCAACGGTTCTCGCAGCGCATTCCCGCGCTGCTGCTCGTCATCCTGCTCAGCGGCGGCGCGCTCGCCGTCGTCCAGGTCGAGCGCCCGCAGGCTTTGCTGACAACACCGTATGGCCTCGTGCTCACCGGCAAGGTCGTGCTGGTCTCGGCGTTGATCGGGCTCGGCGCCTTCAACCGCTACCGGCTGACGGAAACGGTCGTCTCTGGACTCGCGGGTGCCCGCGCGCTGCTGACCCGGATCATCGCGGCTGAGATCGCGATCATCGTCGCCATCCTCGCTGTCGTCGCGCTCTGGCGCTTCACGCCGCCGCCCCGCGCCCTCGCCGCCGCGGCAGCGCAGCCGGCCAGCGTCCATATCCACACCGACAAGGCGATGGCCG
>JAESGM010000871.1_pt1 | contig 13447 bp, 5 predicted proteins | sample 9269721 | NCBI WGS metagenome assembly JAESGM01 (sample SAMN15720920, study PRJNA650825) | algae metagenome | isolation source: Komarekiella atlantica HA4396-MV6 and co-occurring heterotrophs from... | place: USA: Theobald House, Kauai, HI | collected 2009-07-29 | reverse complement strand
CGCTCCTGCCCCGGCGCGCGCCTCGACCTTGGCCGCCGAGCCCGTGCCGTCGGTCGAGCTGGCCGTCACGGCGATGGAGCCGGTGCTCACGCTGATCTGGTCGAGACGGGCCGAGACCTTGTCGCCGACATTCGTGTAGGCGGTCGCTGCGCCGACGCCGGCCGCACCGCCGGCACCGACGCCGCTGGCGATGTTGCTGGTCGTCGTCTTCGACAGGGCCGAGACGGCGACGGAGCCGCTGGTGATGCTGCCGCCGCTGACGCTGGCGCTGGTGCCCGAGCCGGTGCTTTCGAGCAGGGCTGCAGCGCTTTGCGCTGTAGGCGCCGTGATGCGGCTGCGATTGGCGGTGAAGAAGCCGTATTGCTGGGCGGCGTAGTCGCGCACCTCGGCGTCGGTCGCCGTGCGGCCGAGGCTGGCGTTGGCTTCCGCCCGATAGGCGTTGATACCTGCCGTGGACAGGGTCAGGACGCCGCTGCTGACCGAACCATTGGCGAGCAGACGGGCATAGGCGTCGTTGGCGGCGCTGCGGATCTGGTCGTCGCTCGCGTCCGGCGTCGCTGCGGTCACGCGCCCGCGATAGGCGCTGACGCCGGAGTCGCTGAGGAGGTAACCGACCGCTCCGCTCTGGAAAGCGGCATAGCGGCCAGCCGCCCAGTCGCGCACCTCGGTATCGGATGGATCGGTGATGCCGAGTGCGCTCGCCGCGGAGCTGCGCAACGCGACAACCCCAGCACTGGTCAAGGTCAGCGCGCCGCCGGAAACCGTGCCATTGGCCAGCAGTTGATTGTAGTCGGTCTGAGCCGCGTCGCGCAGCTCGCTTTCGCTCATCGCCGCGCCGGCCGTGCCGCGATAGTTGCGATAGCTGATGAGCCCGGCGGCGCTGAGGACGAGATCGCTGTTGCCGGCGGTGAGCTGGCCGATACGGGAGAGCGTGCCGCCCCCGCCGGAGGTGAGCTCGCCTTGCGCCGCCGAGGGCGTACCGGTGCCGACCGAGATCAGCGCGACCGACGCCCCGATACCGGCCGAGCCGCCGATGCCATAGGTGATCGTCTCGGCGCTGACGGTGCGCTCGGAGGTGGCGGTAGCCGAGACCGCGCCCGGCGCGACCAGGGTCGAGCCCTGGATGTCGGCCTGGACCTGGCTGTCGAGGCTGGCGATGTTGGCGGCCGCACCGGCGCCGAAGCTGCCATTCGCTCCCGCCGCGGTCTTCGGCGTGATGCTCGTCGCCTCGAAGGCGGTGACGCTGATGCCGGCCGCACTGGTGACACCGCCGACGGTCTGCGTCGCGCCCGGCCGGGTCGTGACCCGCGCACCATAGAGCCCCGCGCGTGTCTCGTTGTCGACATCGACGAAGCTGACCATGCCGGCGACGCCGGCGAAGCCACCGGCCGCGCCGCCGGCCGCCAGGGTGGTGAAGGCATTGCGGCTGTTTGCCGCGACGGCGAGGCCGCCATTGAGGTTGAGCACGGTCTGGCCGGAGCCGCCGCCGATCGTCGCCAGCGTCGCATTCTTGCTGGTGCCGACGATGAAGGCGCTGCCGACACCGACGCCGCCGGCTGCCGCGGCGACCGTCTGGGCATGGAAGCCATTGCGGCTGTCGGCGTTGACGCCGACCCGTCCGGCGGTGACCAGGCCCTGATCGAGTGCGGCGCTCGTCGAGGCCGCGAAGGTGTTGACCACGCCCATCGCCGCGGCGCCGCCGAGGCCGAGGGCAAAGCCGATCACATTGCTGGCGGCGGATTGCGAGGCATTCGCGGCGATATCGAGCGCGCTGATGCCGCCGCCGGTATAGCCGGGCGTCGTCGTGCCGGTGGTCGAGTTGGTCAGCGCCGCCCTGGTGCTGCGCTCCATGATGTTGCTGGTGTTGGCCCCGGCCGCGGCCACGCCGCCGATCGCGCCGACCGTGATGAAGGTCGCGGCATAGGAATGGCTGGCGGCTTCGACCGCGACCGCGGTGCTGCCCGTTCCTGTCAGGCGAGTGTCGACCTGGCTCGCATCGATCGTCGCGCTGGTGCTGCCGCCGAGCACGTTGCGGATCGGCACGATCGCGACCGCGCCGGTGATCGGGAAGGCAGCGACGCCGCCAGTGACCGCATTCGCCAGCACCGATTGCTGCGAGGTCGCGACGACCCCGAGGCCGTGGATGCTGCGCGCCGTCATCGCCAGCGAGGGCTGCGCCGCGCTCGGACTGTTGGCGGTGCTGATGTCGAAAGCGGTGAGGAGCTGGCCCGCGTTGTAGCTCAGCGAGCCGGTGTCGCCGGCGCGCGCATCGACGCTGCTGCCTGCGATCGCGGCCGTCGTGCCGCCGCCGATCGTGTTGTTGACCACCGAGACGCCGCCGGCGACGCCGGGCGCCGCTGCGGTCGCGCCGAGTGCGCCGGCCGAGACGGTGATCCGGTCCGTATTCGTGGCGAACACGCCGAGATTATTGCCGGCGATGATGTCGGCGTCGTTGATGGTTGCGCCGACATCGGTGGCGACGCTGTTGTTGGCGACCGAACCGGCGAGACCGACATTGCGCGACATCGCGATGCCGATCGCGATCGTGTCGATCGTCGCGGTCGAGCCGGCGGTCACGGCGACGTCGCGGCTTGCGCGGATATTTGTGCCGTCGATCTCGGCCGCGACCTCGTTGGCGATGCTGCTCTCGACGATCGACAGGCCGACCGCCGCCGCACCGATGCCGATGCCGAGCGAACCGGCGCTGCCGCGGATCGCCGAGGCGGCCTGAGCCTGGACGGAGACGTCGCGGCTCATGATGCTGCCGCCGCTGATACGCGCGCTGACGACGGCGTCGATCGTCTGCTGCGCGACCGAGGCGACGCCGGCGAACTGGCCGCTCGCGACGCCAAGACCGACCGCTACGGCTGTGATCAGCGAGCCATCCTGCGCACGCACGGTCACGGCGGTCGAGCTCGTCAGGTCGACATTCTCGATGAGCGCGATGTGCGACTGGCTGATCGTGTTGCTGAGGAAGGAGAAGCCGATATTGTTCTTGCCGGCCTGGACCGCTCCGGCAACGGCGATGATCGAGGCGCCGACCGGATTGGCGGCGTCATTCGCATTGGTGGCGCGGCCGCTGAAGTCGATCTGCCCGGGGTCGGTATTGGCGAGCCGGCTCGTCAAGGCTGCATCGAGCGCGCTGTCCTTGCCGCTGTCGGCGACGATCAGCACATCGCCATCCATCGCGATGCGTGACGGTGCGCCGACCGTGTCCGTCACCGCGGCACGCGTCGTCGGGCTGACCTCGTTGATGACGATGGCGCCGGCAAGCCCGTTCGAGTCCGGCCCGCCGCCACCGGCGATGGCGCTGGAGACGATGCGGCTCGAAGTCCGTGCCGCGACGGTAAGCTTGTCGACCGCGGTGAGGGAGGTGTTCGTAATCAGCGCCGCCACAGCATCGCGGCCGGACGGGTCGGCGATCGAGGCATAGGTCAGCGCCACGCCGAGACCCGCCTGCGCACCGGCATAGGCCGCGCCGCCGCCGATGCCGATATCGGTCGCGCGGTAGGCGTTGACCACGACGTCGTTGCCGGAGGAGGCCCCGGACATGCCGTTGATCGCCGAATTACGGATCTGGGCGGTGACGCTGTCGGTGATGATGCCGACAGCGGCCGAGACGGCGGCCGCGCCGCTATTGGCGCGCGCGGCGGCGATGCTGACGCCGACCACGGTCTGGCGGCCGCCGGCGAGCGCCTGCACGAAGGTGTCACCCGCCCGGGTGATGATGGTATCGGCGATGCGCGCGTCGGTGCTGTTGTCGAAGAGGCCGATCGCGACAGCCCCCGAGAGCGCGCCGCTCAGCGGGCTCGAGCGACCGGTCAGGTTGAGCGCCGCCGAGCCGGAGGCGACATCGGCGACAGTGGCGTTCGTCGCCGCGACATCTGTGTTGACTGCGCCGCCGTCCTTGCCGATGACGGCAGCGCCGTCGATCCAGGCCGAGGTGCCGAGCGTCGTCGTCGCCACCGCGGCGCTTCCGGCTGCGGTCAGGCTGATGCTGCTGCCGGCGCCGGAGCGCAGCACCGCGGCATCGGTCTTGCCCTCGGCGGCGATGCCCTTGAAGAAGCTGAGCTTGGAGGCGTTGGGGTCGGAGATCGCCGCGGCGAGCGAGGCGACGGTCATGCGCCCGTCGGTCACCGCTTCGAGATCGAGCGAGCGTGCCGTGATCAGCCCGCGCGCATAGCCGCTGCCCAGGCGATTGTCCGAGAGGTCGGCGGAATTGTCGCCGACATAGGCGCGCGTCACCCCGGCGGTATCGAGCGCTGCGACCGAGACGCCGACGGAGTTGGCGCCACCATAGGTGACGGCACCGGTCAGCGCGAAGAGCGAGACGAACTGGCGGGCATCGACATTGATCGAGGTGACGTCGATGGTCGCCTGATTGCTGATCGAGGCGAGCGTCTCGTTGTCGATCCCGACCAGTGCGACCATGCCGTTGGCGGCGAAGTCGCCGGCTGCCTTGCCCGAGGTCGGGGCGAGCGCGAAGATCTTGTCCTCGGTCTTCGCGGTGACTGCGAGTTCGAGCGCCGTGATCGTGACGCCGGCGCCGACCGCGGCAACGGTGCGGCTGTCGCGCTGCAGGTCCATATAGGAGCCGCCGACCGCCGAGCCGGCGCCACCGGACGTGCCGGTTCCCGAGAAGATGCCGTAATTGCCGGCGACGTCGATCGTCTCCGTCTTCGTGCTGGCGGCGATGGTGACCGCCTTGTCGAAGCTGCGGAGTGCGCCGGTGCCGAGCGCGACATCCCAGGAACCGAGGCCGCTGTTCTGGCGCAGCGTCGCGCCCGGGCCGACATAGGCTTCGGTATTGTTCGCGATCTTGTAGTAGCTGACGGCGCCGGCGAGACCGAGCTGGCTCGATTCCGAGGTGGCGCTGGCATAGCTCGTCAGGATGTTGCCGGCGACGCCGAACGTGCCGTTCAGATGCGACAGCGTTTCGCCGAAGCCGGCCCAGTTGGTCCAGGTGTTGGCGATCGGAATAGCCGTCGTCGCCGAGACGCCGATGCGGTTGGCGTCGACGGTGACGCCGGCGCCGATCGAGGCGCGCGAGGTATGGCGGAAGTCACCGTAGACGACGCCGGCCGAGATCGCGACCAGCGCCTCGGGATTGACTGCGGTCGGGTTCTTCGAGTTCGAGCTGAGGCCGGAATCGGCAGCGAGGCGGACCGCGAAGTCGCGGACATCGCTGACCACTGCGGTCTTCGTGGCATAGATCGTCGGAGCAGCGCCGCCGGCATCGGCCGCGATAGAGGCGAGCGCCGAGAGATCGCTCTGCGCAAGGGTGATCGAGCTGCCGAACTTTCCGATCTCGCGTGAGCCGAGCCGGGACATCAGCGGCCCGAACACGTCGTTGGCGCCGCCGGCGACGCCGACGAGGCCGAGCAGCATGTTTTCGCCGAGCGTCACCGCCGAGGAGGTCGAGTTCTTGCTGGTATCCGACAGCGCCTCGACCGTGACGGTGCCGACACGGTTGCCGCTGCCACCTAGCGAAGCCCCGAGCCTGGCCTCCGCGCTCGCGCTGATATCGGAATAGGCCATAGACAGGCCGACCATGCCGCCGCTGACCGACATCGCGGTGGCCGAGGTCGAGAACTCATTCTCGTTGATCGCCGAGACCCGGACATTGCTCAGCGAGGACGACAGCGTGACGGTCGCTCCGGAGCTGACGATCGCCTTGGTCTCGATATCCGCGGTCCCGACCGCCAATGCGAGGTCCGCAAGGGTCTGTCCGGCGGACATCGCAATGGCCGCCGCCCCCAGAGTCGCCTCGTTCTTCGCCTCGACCGTCAGGTTACGGCCGATCGTCAGCGATGCCCCGGTCTCGACCTCGGCGGTCACCCTCGCCTTGAGGTCGGCATAGGTGACGGCCATCGCTGCCGGCGACAAGGCCGTGACCGAGATCGACGGCAGTGTCGCTTCCTGCGAACCGGTCGCACTGATGACGACGTCGCGCGTCGCGGTGATCGAAGCACCATTCCTGACCGAGACCCGGGCGGTGATGTCGCTTGCGACATAGCCGCCATTGAGGCCGGTCAGGATGGACAGGTTGGTCAGCCCGGCGAACAGCGCGATGCCGGGGCCGGGATTGATGAAGGAGGAGACGCCGGTCGCATCCGCGAGGAGCTTGACGTCGCGGCCGGTGATCGTGCCGTAAATGTCGATGGATGCATCGGCCGTCGCCTTGCCGGAATTGCGCCTGTCGGTGGCGCTCGCGATCAGCGTGACATCGCCGGCCGTGTAGCCGCTGCCGGCGCTGACGCCGGCCAGCAACTGGCCGGAGACGGTGATCTGCCGCGCCTCCAGCGTGATGTTGCCGGAGTTGCCGAGGCTGGGATTGCCCGCCGACAGCGCGCCGCCATTGGCGCTGCGGTTGAAATTGCGGGTGTCGATGATCCCATCGCCGAGGATGGTGATGCTGTTGGTCGCCTCTACCAGCACATTCGTGCCGTTGTAGATCATGTTGGCGCTGCCGCCGGTGCCGATCACGACGTCGGTCGGGTCGATATAGAGCAGGCCGGTCTTGCCGTTGCGGGCCGAGAGATCGACATCGACCGCCCCGAGCGTGACCGTCTGCTTGGCGCTGAGCTCAAGGAAGGCGCCGTCGCCGCTCTTGCCCGCCTTGCCGCGGAACAGGGCGCCGGACGCGACATCGAGATTGGTGCCGGCGAAGACGATCGCCGAACCGGCGCTGCCGGCAACGTCGCCCGCGGCGCTGACATCGATCGTCGCGCCACGGGCGATCGCAATCGCAGCATCCGAGGTGATCGAGACCTTGCCGCCATCGCCGGTGTTGACGGTCGGCGCGGTGGTCGTCGCCCCGGCCGGGCGCGGAGCCGGCGCGGCGCCGGTCGCCGTGATCTTCGCCGTCGAGGCGATCGTGGTGCCCTTGCCCGAGCGGATGGCAACGCTGCCGGCGGCGCGCCGCGCGGTCGCATCCGCGCTGAGCCGGCCGGAGATGCTGACCGTGCCGGCCGCGACGATCTCGAGGCCGCCGCCCTTGCGCGCCACCATGGCCGCGCCATGCCGGATGCCGGCCGTGTTCACGCTCTGCGAGAAGGCCGTGCGATGCCGCTCGCGGCGCTCGGCGATGTCGACCGGGGCGGCGTTCGCCTTGATCTGCCCGGCGACGCTGACGGAATGGCCGTTCAGCGAGACGCCGCGGCGCGCATTGATCGCGCCGTCGATGGTGATCTTGCCGTCGGGTGAGATCGGCACGTCGTTGGCCCGGAGCCGGGCCGCCATCGTCTCGTTGATGCTGCCGTCCGGGCCGATCACCTGGTCGAGGAATTCACGCGTCGGCGTGTTGACCGTCAGCCGGCCGGTATTGATGACGCCGCTCGGCCCGACCGTGAAGCCGGCCGAATCCGAGAAATAGACATGGCCGCCGATCTGGCCGTTCCGGTAGGAATTCAGAATGCCGTTGATGACCACCGGCCCGTCGCGGACGATATTGACCAGCGCGCCGGTGCCTTGCGGCAGGTGCATGTTGACGGTCGAGCCGGCGCCCTGCTCGAAGCGCGAGAACGAATTGTAGCCGGCGCCGCCGGATATCGTCTTGGTCGTGATCGTCGTGGTGCTGCCGCTGACCGCGACATTGGTCTGCGTGCGCCCATCCGGCGTGATGACGTTCTGGGCGAAGGCAGGCGCGTTCCAGAGCGCGAGCGCCATCGCCTGCCCGACGAGGCAGCGCTGGCGCAGCGAGGCGAGAACGGAGCGCTGCTGGTCGGGAGCCGTCACGTAACGCAACACCGATCCGCCGGTTCGGGTGGCGGTCTGCGAGCGGGCTGTGCGGCGCCGGGCCATGGTCAGAGCCGTTCCTTGGCGAGCGCTTCGATCGCCTGGTCGAGGCCGCGGACGGACAAGGGCAAGGCGAGATCGCGCCCCGCAGCGTCCCTGAAGACGATCCGGCCGGCTTCAGCCGCCTTGCGCCATTGCTTGACGATATCGTCGCCGAGCGGCGCATCGGCGAAGCAGCCGCTCGGAATGCAGCGCCGCCAGCCGAGTTCAAGCGGCTTGGCGTCCTTCTCGCCAATGGTGATCTGCACGGCACTGGGGAAGGTGACGCTGACCGGCATCACCGCGGTGACGCGCAGCGGCTCGCCTGCGGCGGCACGGCCGATGGCGATCTGGGCGATCGGCGCCTGCTGGCCCTGGCTCTGCAGGATCTGCGCGACCTCGCAGATACGGCTCGCCTTGGCGGCGTCGGACACGCGCTGGCAGCGCAGCACCCAGTCGGCGAAGCTCGCTGTGGTGCTGCTAGGCTCGGTCGAAACGGGCTGAACGGCAGGGGCTGCCGCCGGAGCGGTTGGGCTAGTGGACTTCGGGGCCGCCGGCTGCGCCACGGCGGACGCCGCGCCCATGGCAAGAGCTGCGCCCAGGATCCCAAGTCGCGTTCGCACTGCCGTTAAGCCCCCACCTGAACCATTCGCCGATGCCTCGCACCCGCGTCGCTCCTCGCTTGCGAGGAAACGCCGCGCTTGGAACGCTGGAGATTTCTCAAATTGCTCGTAACTGCGCAATATGAGAGTCAAAAATGGTCACACCAATCCTGACGGATTAACCCTTTTTAACAAGGCGCTGCGGGCCGAATGCGAACAGCCGTTCACGTCCGTGCCGATGGCATCACCGCAGACGCCTGTTTCCCCGTCTCAGGCGACCGCCTGCCGTGATCGACCTTGCGGCCCGGCAGTCGCGATCAGCAGAGCGCTGAGGCTCAGCGCGGCGGCGATCAGCCCGAACATGCTCCAGACCCCGACATGCTGGATGAGCGCGAAGAAAACCAATGGCACGAAGATCGAGACGAAGCGGCCCAGCCCCCACGCCATGGAGGTCCGTGACGCCCGCAACTCGGTCGGAATGATCTCGGCGGCGTAGATGGCGAGGACACTGGCATAGACGGCGCTCGTCAGCGCGAAGGCGATGCCGATGCAGACTAGAGGCAGGAAGCTGGTGGCGGCCGCGAAGGCCAGGCCGAGCGCTGCCATGGCTCCAGCAGCGCAGATCAGGCTGATCTTGCGGCCGATCCTGTCGATCAGCGGCGCGACGAGCAGGTTGCCCAGCGCCGGGCCGAACATGATTAGGCCAGCGGCTACAACGGAATCGGCGATGCTGAACTGCTTGGCCACCATCACCGCCCCGCTCATCAACGGAAAGCCGATCGTCGCCCAGGGAGCGAGCGCATATAGGCAGCAGAGCAGAAGGAGCCGGCGCCGGGAGTCGATCGGTACCGGTGCTGTCTGCCCGGCCTCGTCAGAAGTCAGCGTAAGGGGGGCAATCGAGCGACCGGCGCCGAAGCGTCGCAAGGCGGCTTCGGCCTCGGCAAGACGGCCGGCCGCCGCGAGCCAGCGCGGCGACTCCGGCAGGAATTGGAGCAGGGCTGCGGCGACAAGGGCGAGGAGCGCGCCGGAGCCGAGCGCCCAGCGCCAGCCTTCGAGGCCGAACGCCGTCGGCGAAGTGGCGCGCATCAGGAAGATGATGGCCGGCGCTCCAAGGAAGGCGAGACCGGCGCACAGGCAGGAGAGCGTCCCGCGCCAGCGCGGCGGCATGACGTCGGCCATATACGCCGCGATCAGGGGCGGGCAGGCCCCGATGCCGAGGCCGGACAGGAAACGGAAGCCGATCAGGGCGACAGGATCATGGCTCGCCGCAGCGCCGAGAGAGCCGAACGCGATCACTGCGAGCGCCGCTTGCAGCGCGATCCGGCGGCCGAACCGGTCGGCGAGCAGGCCGAAGACCGGAGCCCCGACCGCGCCGCCGGCGAAGATCGCCGCGAGGAACAGCGACAGCTCTGTCTGCGTCATGCTGCGCGGCGGCGCCTGGAATACCGCCCCGAGCGCGTTGCCGAGTGCGACCTCGGCAATGTCGGCAAAAAGCGCGAGCGTCAGGACGCAAAACAGCGCGAGCCGCAGCCGGCAGAGCGGCAAGGCGTCGAGGCGCTCGGCGATCGCGCGGCCTGGAGCGTTTGCAGGTTCGGCCCTGCTCAGCACGCCGGGCTTTCCGCGATCTCGTGAACGATCTGCGCTGCGGCCAGGTCGGGGGCATCGGGCGCGGCGCCTGCGATGGCCTGCGCGAAGGCGGCGCCGATGATGGCGAGCTTTGTCGCCTGGAAGCGTGCATACTCGTCACGAAAGCGACGCGACAGCCAGATCGGCGAGCGGCCGGGCGTCCCGCTCCAGCCGATGCTGCCCATGGCGACCGCCTCCGCCAGCGTTCGGCCGGTATGCGTCCGCGAGAGGTGGAATGGGCGGGCGAGTGCCGAGACCGAAGTCACGTCCGTCACCGCTCTGTCCGCGTCGCACGCCGTCGTCATGTCGATGCCGGCGATCAGGCGGTCCATCAGGTTGCCGCCCTCATCCACCGAGCCGAACACCGCATAGCTCGGCGGCGGAGTGCGGATCGCCTCGCAGGAGAGCAGGGCATCCGCCGTGGCCGGCTCGAGCTGGAGCAGGATGGCCTCGCCGGCACCTCGCAAACGCGCCGCACTGGCGCCGCCATCGAGCAAATCGCGCGCGGCCAGATGGATGGCGTACCATTCGATCAGCGCCTGCAGCGTAGCCGGTGCGGGCTGCACCAGATCGGTTTGCGCCTTCGTCGGTTGGATCAGGCCGTATTGCAGCGCCTCGACGAAGAAGGCGGCGGCGGTATTCCGGCTCGCCAGCCCGTGAGCGAGCGCCTGTTCGACGAAATCCCGTCGCGACAGTCCCGGTCGACCGGCTGCGAGTCCTCGGAAGTAATGGGAGAGGACAGCGTGCGACATCAGCCAGCGCTGCTGAGTCGAGAATTGCGAGGCCAGGCGAGGTGCGACGGCCTGCACCGCCAGGAATCCCTGGGCGAGGCGATGCGCGGCGCGAGCGAAATGCGGATGGGCGAGCAGCCGCTCGATCTCCGCTTCCAGCCTCTGCATCCGGCCCTCCGCCCGCAGCGCTCGCACGCGCCCGGCGATCTTGTCCGTCCGATAAGGCCCGGTACAGCCGGGCAGGGGGCGTAGAAGGCCTTGCTGCGCCCGTGGTTTTGAACAGCTGTTCACAAATGGCAGGTAGCTTTCAGCTTTCGGCCAAGGCGTGGCTTCACCGCAACGGATCGTCGGCCGGCAGAGCCCGTCAGGTCGAGGCCTCCGCCGCACCGTGAAGCAGGGCGCGGACCATGCTGCGATAGCGCAGATGGAGCTTGGCGGGATCGATCGGAGGCAGGCTCTGATTGGTGCCGCGCGCGCCATCGGCAAGCAGTTGCGCCAGCACTTCGGGGCCGAGCTCCGGCCTGACGCGCAGGATCCGGTTCGCCTCCAGCTCGGTGATGAAGCGGGCAAGCTCGGCCTGAAAGCCGACCGCGGTGGCGATCATGATGTCGCGGCAGCGCCGGAAGGCCTGGTCGTTGAGCTCGATGGCGTGGGGCGAGGTCGAAAGGCGCCGGCGCGTATTGCCGTAGCGCGTGTCTAGTATGGTCGCCAGGATCTCGCTCGGGTCACGCCCCGCAGCCAAAGCGGCCCGCCCGGCAGCCATGCCGATCTCGACCGCCTGTGCGTTCACGTTCTCGATCAGGAAGCGAAAGGCGTCTTCCTTGCTGCTGAAGTAGTTGTAGAGCGTTCGCCGGGTGACATCGACGGCCTTGGCGAGGCCGGTCATGGTCAGCTGCTCGTAGCCATGGTCGAGGAAGGCTCGTTCCAGTCGCGAGGTCAGCTCGGCCCGTGCCACCATTTACATCTGTCCATTTGCCCGCCGGATCATCAGGTCGGCGGGCGAAAACGCTCCGACGATTCGGCCCTCCTTCTTGCCTCGATTTCCCAGTGAGCTGCAATCCGGCTGACGCCGCGCTGACAGTGCCTTGGCGCGGCCATCACCCGGCGGCCCGCTCGATCCCGAAATCCGCGAGCGCTACCGGCTCGCCGCTGCGGCCGGCCTGGTCGATCGCCAGGCAGAGGGCGACCGCGTTGCGCGCCTCAGTGAGGCTCAGCGTCTCCGGAGTGCCGGCAAAGGATGCGAGCGCCTGCGCGAGGTTCTCTTCGAGCTCGAACAGCTCGCCCGAGAAGGCGATGGCGCGTTCGCCGGCATCGCTCGCACCGGCCGCCTGGACCCAGAGCGAGAAGCTCGGATGCTCGGTGCGATCGAAGGCGCCGCTCCAGCTCGTGCGGATAGCGCCGGCGCTGCCGGCGATCTCGAGCAGGGAATGGTGCTGGAAGCCGGCGAGGCACTGCGTCACCAGTGCCGTCGAACCGTCCGGCCAGTCGAGCAGGGCCGAGAGCGTCTGCGCCATCGCCGAGCCGCCGCTGGCGCGCGCGATGACGCGATGTGGCAGGCCGTTCTCCCGCGCATACCACATCACCAGATCGACGAAGTGGACCAGCTCTTCCAGGCTGTAGGAGCCGACGCGGGCCTGATCCTGACGCCAGCCGCCCGATCCGGGACGGAACGGGCGGCGGAACAGCGAGAGATGCTGATGGGTCACTCGCCCGATCTCGCCTCCGGCGATGATCTCGCGCACCTGCCGCCATTGCTGCGACACACGCAATTCGTGATTGACCGCAACCTTGCCCCTGCTCTCCTGCGCTGCGGCGAGCACGGCGTCGCACTCGGCCAGCGTGGTGCCGAGCGGCTTCTCCAGGATGACGTGCTTGCCCGCCTTCAGGGCCGCGACGGCGTAGCGCGCGTGCAGGTGGTTCGGCGCCGTGATCGCGACGACGTCGAGCGGCAGGGCGATCAGGTCCTGAAAGCTGCGGACCAGCGCGGCTTCGGGATGGGCGGAGGCGGCAGCTTCGGCGCTCGCATCGCCATGGCAGAAAATCGCCGCGAGCTCCGCGCCCGGCAGCCGGTCATAGACCTGCGCATGCAGGCGCCCCCAGGCACCGAAACCGGCGAGCCCGATCCGCATCGCGCTCATGCCTTTTTGGTCGCGATGCCGGCGGCGACGCCATGGAAGCGCGTCGCGGCCGCATCGGCATTGCGCAGCAGCAGCGAGAAATCATTGGCGACCGAGACGAAATCGAAGCCGGAGCGGATATGGCGCTCGGCGATCTCGTCATTGGGAGCGAGTGCGCCGACTGCCTTGCCGGAGGGCCGGCAGCGCCGGAGCCCGTCCTCGATCGCGGCCGTGACGTCAGGATGGGCGGCCTGGCCGGGCAGGCCCATGCTGGCGGCAAGGTCGCCCGGCCCGAAGAAGACGGCGTCGACCCCGTCCACGGCCGCGATCTCTTCGCAGCGGTCGAGCGCCTCCCTGGTCTCGATCTGGACGATCAGGAAGAGCGACTGGCTCGCCTGCGCCGCATAGTCCTTGAAGCGGGTATAGCGGCTGGCCCGGTGCATCGCCGCGATGCCGCGGATGCCGTGCGGCGGATAGCGCAGCGACTGGACGGCACGGGCGGCCTCCTCCGGCGTCTGCACGAAGGGCAGCATCAGCGTGGCTATGCCGGCGTCGAGATGCTGCTTGATCAGCAGTGGGTCGTTCCAGAGCAGCC
>JAESGM010000870.1_pt1 | contig 13470 bp, 15 predicted proteins | sample 9269721 | NCBI WGS metagenome assembly JAESGM01 (sample SAMN15720920, study PRJNA650825) | algae metagenome | isolation source: Komarekiella atlantica HA4396-MV6 and co-occurring heterotrophs from... | place: USA: Theobald House, Kauai, HI | collected 2009-07-29 | reverse complement strand
TTTAGCGCCTTGTACTCGCCGGATGTCGTTCGTGAAGCGGCTTCTCCGACCATGCGCGTGGCAAGCCAGGCGTTGTAATCCAGAGGCGTCATAGGCCGGTTGGCCAACCGCTTGAAACGGTTCTGAAATTGCGTTCCGCCCCACAGCTCGATGGCCGGGTGCCAGCTGGTCGGCGTGAGCCCCGAGGTGCCGGCCACAGGCCGCGCATCCCAGGTGCGATACGGTAGGTAATCGCCGAACAAATTACCCTCGTCGGCGACGATTAGAACGTCGTAATCGGGGGCGTTCTGGGTGAATGTCGGGATCTGCTGCTGAACCTGCTCGAACCCGCCGTCAGCACGGCGATTGCCGGTCTCGTACTTATAGACGCGTTCATCGACGATCTTGGCGCCGAAGCGCTTGGCGGCTCGCCGTATGGCGTCGGCGTAAAGCTTGTCCTGCTCGCTCGGGCCGCTGACCAGCAGCCAGCGGTTCCACTTCTTCCAGACGAGATACTGCGCCAGCGCATCGGCCAGCATGGAGCGCGTCGGTGCGGAGTGGAGGACCTGCGGACGGCAATTCTCTTCACGCAGGCTGTCGTCGGTAGCGCCGTAGTTGATGATGAGCGCTTCCTTGCCCTGCAGGGCGTCCGCCAGCTTCAAAATCGTCGAAGGGCTCGCATCGACCAGGACGAAGTGCTGACCCTCGTCGACACGCTTCACGACCTTTTCGATCAGCTTGGCCGGATCGGAATCCTCGACCTTGTCCAGGGTGAACTCCTGATTGAGGAACTGCCCCGTGGTGTTGTTATCGGCGATGCCAAGGTTGGCGCCGGCAAATCCGCGGTCCTTGGTCGGCAGGTCCAGCAGAGAGAGCGGAAGCGGCTCGTCGCGGTCTTCCCGCGCCACCAGTATCGGCACGATGGTCTTCTGCGGTCCGGCGTTCTCGGTTGCGGGCGCGGGCGCGGCGGCCGAAGGGGGCGCTGGCGCGGTCGCATCCTGGGCCACGGCGTTCGGTGCACACGCGAATGCCGCAACGGAGAGCAATGCCGGTAGCCATCCGCCCACGCGCGGGTGCGCTAACGTTTTGCCTGATCTCATCAAGCACTTCCTCCACGCTTCATTTTTATGTCGGTCAGGGCGTTATTATAGTTTTCTTGGATGCCCGGCCGCTGGTGTTACTATGTATCATTAAAAGGGTATTGGACCCTCCTATTGTCAAGGTCTCCCGATTTTTACTCGCGTACTTGTGACCGAGGGTTTGCCAGCGGGTGGCAACTAGCCCCTTGCAATTAGCCCCCCGATCATCACACCTAACCTATAACACTATAACAGTCTAAGCAGCCGAGACGCGGTCTACGCGTCCAGGGGAAACGTCTTGATTGCTAAACGCATCGTGGCTACTGCGTTTACGTTGCTGCTGCTTCCGGTAGCAGCGCACGCTGCTCAAAAAGCAGTCGTTTTTCCGTTCGATCTCATCGATCAAAGCCAGCAGTTCGAAATCGGCCTGATGCCCAAAGGCATTGATCCGGAAGAGAAACGGCGGCTCGAAGTGATCACCAACGAGCTGATCAAGCGGCTCAAGGACAGCGGCCGCTACGACGTCGTGGATACTGCCGCCATCGACCAGGAGATCGAGGATAAGTCCCCGATCTTCAAGTGTAATGGTTGCGAAGACGACTTGGCCAAAAAGGTCGGCGCGGACGTCGCGTTCATCGGCACGGTGCGCAAGGCATCGGACGTTCTCTTTACGGTGAGCGTCTATATCCGCGATGTCGCGCAGCAAAAAGTCGTCCAACAAGGGTCGAGCGAAATCTACGGTAACACCGATGCAATGTGGCTGCGTGCGGTGAACTACATTTTCGATCGCAGGTTGTTCGCAGGAGAGCAACGCCAATGATCGATCGTAGGAGCCTGATGCTGAGCGGCGGGGCGGCAGCCGCGCTTGCCGGTGTCGGCTTACCCGGGCTGCTGCAACCCGCTCGTGCGAGTGACGCAGTTTTGCGCGTCGCCTCACTCAGATTTGGGTCCTTTAACTGGCTACTCGAAACCATTCGCGCCGAGGGGCTGGCTGAAAAACGCGGCCTCAACATCACCGTTGTCGAGGTAGCGACCAGTCAGGCCGGCCCGGTGGCTTTGTTGTCCGGGGAGGCCGAGGTCATTGTCAGCGACTGGCCGTGGGCATTGCGACAGCGCAGCCTTGGCGAAAGTCTCAAGTACGCGCCTTACTCATCTGCGCTTGGCGCAGTGATGGTTCCGCACGATTCGCCGATCAAGACGCTTGCCGACTTCAAGGGCAAGCGGCTCGGCGTCGCCGGCGGCGCCATCGACAAGAGCTGGTTGCTCTTGCGTGCCTATTCGGAAAAGGCGATCGGCACCGACATTGCCGAGCTGGCGCAGCCGATCTACGGAGCTGCCCCACTGCTGACCGAAGAAGCGCGCGGCGGCCGGATCGATGGTGTCCTCAATTTCTGGACCTACGCTGCGAAGCTGGAAGGATCGAATTTCCGCACCATCGTCGGCATGGACGACGTGATGAAAGCGCTCGGCATCGAGCCGGTGCCGGCGATGGTAGGCTTCGTGTGGAAGGAGCGCACTGAAAAGCAAAAGGGCAAAGAGATTGCCGCCTTCCTGGCCGCCGTCATCGAGGGCAACCAGGTTCTGGCCACATCCGATGCCGCCTGGGATCGTATCCGCGACCTCGTCAAGCCCGAAAACGACAAGGAGTTCAACGCGATCAAGACTTATTATCGCGCCGGAATTCCGGGACCATGGACGGACGCCGAAACGCATGCAGCCGAGAAGCTGACGCGCATTCTCGTTCAGATTGGCGGCCCCCACCTGCTGGGCGCCGGTACGCAATTCGATCCCAAGTTATTCCATGCGGCCGGCTCATAGTTCTTCCACCGGAACCTTCAGGATCGGCCGCCTCGGCTGGTCACTGATATCGCTCCTGGCGCTTGTCGCGATCTGGGAGCTTTCGGCTGTCATTGCGCAAAGTCGCTACCTTCCAGGGCCCGGGCCTGTGTGGGACGTAGCGGTTCGCGAGGCGGAATCGGGGGCGCTGTGGACCAATATCGGCGCAACCCTTTTCCGCGTGGCGTTTGCCTTCGTCATCGCCATGTTTATCGGCTCGGCCATCGGGCTTGCGCTCGGTAAATACAAGGCCGCCGATCGGTTCTTCGACACGTGGCTGATCTTCTTTCTCAACCTGCCCGCGCTGGTCGTTATCGTCCTTTGCTACATCTGGTTCGGCCTCACCGAGGTAGCGGCCATCACAGCCGTATCGATCAATAAGATACCCAACGTCGCCGTCACCATGCGCGAGGGCGCTCGCAGCCTCTCGAAAGATCTCAACGAGATGGCGCACGTCTATCGCTTCGGCTGGTGGAAGACGTTGCGTCACGTGACGCTGCCGCAGCTCTTGCCGTTCTTCGCGGCCGCTGCGCGGTCCGGTCTGGCGCTGGTGTGGAAGATCGTGCTCGTAGTCGAGGCGTTCGGCCGTTCCGACGGTGTCGGCTACCAGCTGAACATCGCGTTCCAGCTGTTCGATGTGCCGATGATTCTGGCCTACGCGCTGGCGTTCATCGTCGTCGTGCAGATTATCGAGATGGCGATACTGCAACCGCTGATGGCGAGGGCGACCAAATGGCGGAGGTAAAGAGCAAGCCGCTCGCCGTGCGTGTCGACCGCAAGGTGTTTCCGGCGGTGGGCGACCGCGCCGAGAACCACGTGCTGAAGGACGTGAAGTTCGACGTGGAGCCGGGGTCTTTCGTGATCGTCACCGGTCCGTCCGGCGGCGGAAAGTCGACCCTGCTCAACATCATCGCCGGCCTCGACAAGGACTTCGCGGGCGATGTCGACTTCGGCGATCAGAAGAACCTTGCCTTCGTCTTCCAGTCGCCGCGGCTGTTGCCGTGGCGGACCGTCTACGAGAACATCGAGCTGGCGCTGCCGCCGGGGGACCCGCGTGTCGCCAACATTCCGGAGCTGCTGAAGCGTGTGGGTCTGGAGGAAGCGGCGAACGCATATCCCGAGATGATTTCTCTCGGCATGCAGCGACGCGCAGCCCTGGCCCGAGCCTTCGTCCTCGAGCCCGACCTCCTGCTCATGGACGAGCCCTTCGTCTCGCTCGATGAGCCAACCGCGCACGCGCTGCGCGAACTCCTGGTGGAGCTTTGGTCGCGGCGGCCGACCACGGTGCTGTTCGTCACCCACGACCGCCCGGAAGCGGTCATGCTCGGGACCCGTATCTTGCGCCTGTCGAGCGGAGCTGCAAGTATCGAAGAGGATGTCCCGGTGCGGCTCTCGGTGGCCGACCGTCATGACCGCGAAAAGGTGCGGTCGGAGCAGCGGCGTATCTTCGGCGAAGCATAAAAGTTCATCTGATATCAATGGATTACGTGCGGCCAACGGCGAGCCTGCTCGCTAGCGTGACGGGCGAAAGCGAAGCGCTTTTGTGCGCCGGGCTGGGTGCCGACGTCATAGACGCCAAGAACCCCGCTGAGGGAGCGCTGGGCGCCTTGCCTCTGGCGACCATCAGGGCGATCCGCGGGGCCGTGCCGGCCCACGTGCCTGTCAGTGCGACGATCGGCGACCCGGTCGGCGATGTGGAGGAAACGGCACGCGCGGTATTGCGCACAGCCGAGACGGGGGCCGATTTCGTCAAGGTCGGTCTGAGCATGGCCGCTGACGCGCCGAGGACTCTCGCAAGATTACGCCGCCTTGATCTCGGAGCTTCGCGACTTGTTGGCGTGCTTCTGGCCGATGAAGGCTTGGAGCTCAGCTTGGTCTCGCAGGCGCGCCTGAGTGGCTTCGCCGGCCTGATGCTCGACACGGCCGACAAGGCGCGCGGTGCGCTGCCGGACGTCGCGCCCCCGTCGAAGCTGCGCTCCTTCATCGGAGCGGTGCACGCAGCGGGCATGTTCGCAGGATTGGCGGGATCGTTGCGCGCTGACCATGTGCCGGAGCTCCTGGCACTCGGTCCCGACATCCTCGGATTTCGCGGCGGTCTCTGCCGCATGGGAGCCCGCACCGAAGCGATCGACGCCGATGCCGTAGGCATGTTGCGTCGCATCATTCCAACCGGTGCCGGGGCGGTTACGAATGCTTGCGAGCCCGCGCGGCGAGGTGCTATTGCGCCACGACAAGCTGAAGGCGTGGCATGAGCGACAAGCACAAGATGAGCACACGGCGCGACGAAACCGTTCTCGACCGCATTTTCGTTCGCGGCTTGGTGCTGCCGGTGGCTATTGGCGTCTACGAGGAAGAGCAGGGCATCACGCAGAAGGTGCGCTTTTCCATCGAGGCGTCGGTTGCCGCGACCGTGTCTCCCCAGGGCGATAATATCGACGAGGTGCCTTCCTATGACGACCTCGTCAAGGCGGTGAAGGCCATCGTCGACGCCGGGCACATCAATCTGGTCGAGACGCTGGCGGCGCACATCGCCGAGCGCTGTCTTGCCGATAAGCGCATCGTATCGGTCGTGGTGCGTGTCGAGAAGCTGGAGCGGGGGCCCGATGCGGTCGGCGTCGAGATCGTCCGCCCGCGCGTTTCGTGAGGCCGGACGACGCGATCGTCGTCAAGCTCGGCGGCAGCCTGTCCGAAAGCGGCCGCATAAGCGAACTTCTTGATATCGTCGATGGCGCTGGGCGTCCCTGTATCGTCGTGCCGGGCGGAGGCGCCTTTGCCGATACCGTGCGGGCCGCGCAGAAAGCACACGGTTTCGATGACGGGGCGGCGCATCGCATGGCGCTGCTGGCCATGGAGCAATCGGGCTTGATGCTCGCGGCGCTTTGCCCTCGGCTGGTGCCGGCTGAAAGTGCTGCTGCAATACGGGCCGCGCTTGAGCTTGATGCCACCCCGGTGTGGATGCCGGCGGCAATGATGGCGCACGACACGGCGGTTGTCGCGGATTGGACGACGACATCGGATAGCCTGGCGGCGCGGCTGGCAGAACTGCTCGGAGGCTTGCCGCTGGCTTTGGTAAAGTCATGCGCGGTGCCGCGCGATGCCAGCGCCGAGGTTCTGGCGCACGCCGGCATCGTCGATGCGGCGTTTGCGGCCATTGTCGCGCGCGCCGGGCTCGAATGGCGCGCGTTCGGTCCCGGCGACATACAGGAGCTTATCGATCTGTTGGCGAGCCCGGGCGCATCTGGTCGACGCACCGGGCCCGCTCGTGCTATCGCGCCACGCAGATGATGCGGGCGTCGCTCCGCATTTGTGTGCACCCGAGGCAGGCCGCCCATGGCTGATAAAAGGTTGCTGTTCCTGACAGGTCGCCTCGCCGAGCCTCGCCTCGAGGAGACGGTCGCGGCCATGGGGCTGCCGAACGGCTCCTGGCGCATCGCCAACCTCGGCATCAAGGTGGCGGCGCTGATGACCGAGAACATCGTGCGCAACCGGCTCAAGGAGCCGCTGGGTGCCGATCGTGTCATCGTGCCTGGGCGCAGCCGCATGAACCTCGATCATCTCGCCGAGCACTACGGCGTCCCGTTCGAGCGCGGTCCCGACGAGATCATCGACCTGCCGCAGTTCTTCGGCAAAGGCGGGGAGCCGCCGGATCTGTCGCAACAGGACATCCGCATCTTCGCCGAGATCGTCGATGCGCCGACGTTTACGGTGGAGCAGCTGGTGGCGCGCGGGCGTGAGCTGATCGCCAAGGGCGGCGATGTCGTCGACATCGGGTGCCAGCCGGATGTGGAGTTTCCGCATCTGGAAGAGGTTGTGAAGGCGCTCAAGGCGGAAGGCTTCAAGGTCAGCGTCGATTCCGGCGATATCGACGAGTTGCGGCGCGGCGCGCTGGCCGGTGCCGACTTCGTGCTCAGCCTCGATGAGAGCAGCCTCGATGCCATCGACGGAACGGCATGCGTGCCGATCCTGCTGCCGCGTCCGCATGGCGATCTGGACTCGCTGCTGCGCGCCATCGACATGTGCAAGGCGAAGGGCATCCCGCATATTGCCGATCCGGTGCTCGATCCGATCAACTTCGGCTTCATGACTTCGCTGGAGCGCTACGCCGAGCTGCGCCGGCTGCGCCCCGATGTCGAGATCCTGATGGGGACCGGCAACCTCACCGAGCTTACGGACGCGGACAGCGGCGGCGTCACCGCGATACTCATCGGCATCTGCGCCGAGCTCGCTATCCGCAACGTGCTGATCGTGCAGGTGTCGCCGCATACCCGCCGTACGGTGGAGGAGCACGACGCGGCCCGCCGCCTCATGTACCGCGCGCGGGCGGACAACAACCTGCCGAAGAACTATTCGAACGCGCTGCTGTCGCTGCACGATGTGCGTCCCTTCAGCGAGACGCCGGAACAGGTGGCGGAGGATGCGCGCAACGTGAAAGATGCGAACTACCGCATCGCCGCTGCCGCCGACGGCCTGCATGTCTACAATCGCGACGGCCATCACATAGCGGCCGATCCATTCGCGCTGTTCGACAAGCTCGGGGTCGAGAAGGACGGCGCGCATGCCTTCTACCTCGGCTATGAGCTGGCCAAGGCGGAGATCGCTCGGGCGTTGGGCAAACGCTATGCGCAGGACAGCCCGCTCGACTGGGGTGTCGCCGCCGACAAGAAATCAGAGGACCTGACGCAGCACGCGCCGGAAGGCGCGACGCTGCAAGCCGCGCGCAAGGAGAAGAAGGATGCCGCGTATCGTCGAAACGATCGTGACGACGACCAACGCGAAGGGTGAAGCGCATATTGCCCCGCTCGGCTTGATCGAGGAGGGCGAACGCTGGGTCATTGCGCCGTTCCGCCCATCGCGGACTTTGGACAATCTGCAGGAAGTTCCGTACGCGGTGGCCAGCCACACCGACGATGTGCGCGTGTTCGCCGGTTGCGTCACCGGCCGCAAGAGCTGGCCTACGCGGCCGGCGTCGCGTGTTCCCGGCGTGATGCTCGCGGATGCCGTTTCGCACTGGGAGCTGGCCGTTGAGACGCTGACCGATGACGCGCAGCGCCCGCGCTTTGCATGCCGGCTCGAGCACGAGGCCAGCAATCGGCCGTGGGAAGGCTTCAACCGTGCGCAGGCTGCAGTGCTGGAATGCGCCGTGCTGGTCACGCGGTTGAAGATGCTGCCGCCGGAAAAGATCGACAATGAGTTGAAGTACCTGGAGATTGCGATATCCAAGACCGCCGGGCCGCGCGAGGAAGAAGCGTGGGGCTGGCTGATGGAAAAGATCGCCGCCTTCCGGGCAGGCAAAGCATGAACGTTCGCGACGAGAGGGCGGAGGATCATGCGGCAATCGACGCTCTGCTCATCGATGCATTTGGTGGCGATTCCGAAGCGCGGCTGGTCGGCCGCTTGCGTGCCGATGGCAACCTGCCGATCGCCCTCGTGGCGGACGCCGGCGCGGTTGTCGGCTTCGTGGCGCTGTCGACAATGCGCTCTCCGACGGGGGCGCTGGGGCTCGGGCCGGTAGCAGTGGCACCGGAGTTCAAGCGAAGAGGTATCGGCGCGAAGCTCATCGACGAGGTGATCACACGTGCCCGCGCTGCCGGCGCGGGCATCATTTTCGTTTTGGGAGATCCGGTCTACTACAGCCGGTTCGGGTTCTCGGTCGAAAGCGCCAAGGCGTATACGTCGCCATACGCCGGGCCGCATTTCATGGCCCTTCCGCTGGCTGAAACTGGCAGCGGTCCCGCGTCATACGCTCCGGCGTTCGATGCTCTTTAGCGTTGAGCCAGGATCGCCAATGCCGTGGCCGGCGCGCAGCGCGTCGCCCACGTTGCGCACTCCGAACCGGCTTCGACGAGCGCGCCAAACGGGATGGTGCGATGACCATGCCTGGGTGCCATCTGTTCGATTTGCGGCGCGCCTATCCCGGCCGTGATGATCGGAGCGGTTGCGGGCAGATTCGTTGCCGCCAGAACCTCTCCGATGGCCTCTTGAACGTCGGCCAACTGGACGGAGATGATTTCGCGCGCTGCCGACTGCCATGCCTTGGGCGCGGCGTCAACCGCATCGCGCCCAAAGCACCTTGCGAAACGCTCGAGGCTTTCAGCCTCCGACTTGCCGCGGCCATCGAGTGTCGCGTGCTGATCCACGTCGTCGGGCAGATCGTCGATGACGCGGCGCACATCGGCCATGTTGGCGAAGCCGCCTGCGGTCAGCCGTTGTTCGATGCCTTCGAGCGAAGCACGGCGAGCGACGGACGAAACGTCGGTGCGGGTCAGGCCGGTATAGACAAGCTCTCCCGAGCGCAGGCGGTCGCCGTCAGAAAGACCGCGTGGGACCGGGGTGCCTCCAACGATTGGTATGATGTCCGTCGTCGTCGACCCCATGTCGACGAGAAGTGCGTCGTCTTGCTTCGTCGCCACGAATGCGGCGCTGGCGAGAAAGTTGGTCGAGGCGACATCAAGGGGGCTAGCGCGTGCTGCATCGATGGTGCCGAGCCCACGTTTGCCCATCCAGATGCTGATCTGATCACCGAGCAAATCAGCGAGGCGGTCGAGAATCGCCTGCACGCCGCTGACACGGTCAGGAAATATTTCGCATAGTTCGCCCGTCATGGTGGCGGCGTGCGCGCTCACCCCGCGCAACATCGGTGCGGCCGCGGCAAGCGCCAGATCGATCTCGCCGATGCCATTCCATAGCGGGCAAGGCACCTGCATCACCGACCGAACGCGGCCGTCTTCGCTCACCGCAATTTTGAGGTGCGCGCCGCCGACGTCGTATCCAGCCGTTAGAGCCACTCCTGCCTCCTGCCGCTGCCTTGCGGCGGCGCCCGTGATACACGAGAGGCGCACGGTGGCAAGCGAGGCCAGCGATGGAGCCTATCCCAGTTATCGATGTCCGGCATGGCCTGGCGGTTGCGGCCGTGCGTGGCGAGCGCGCCGCCTACCGGCCGCTGCAGACGCCGCTGGCGGAGGGGAGCGATCCCGTCGCCGTGGCCGCGGGCTACAGACGGCTGTTCCCCTTTCCGCGTATCTATCTAGCTGATCTCGACGGGATAGAAGGGCGCGGCCACGACGCCGGTCTGTTGACGCGATTGAACGCGGCACTGCCCGACGTCGAGATTTGGATCGACGATGGAACGCGGGCTTCAGTTGCCGCCGAGCGCATCGCCGATGCACCTCGTGCGACCCTGGTTCTCGGCAGCGAAAGCCTGCGCGACATGCAGGACATCGTCAGTCTGCGTGCGCTGCCGGCGGATCGTTATGTGTTGTCGCTCGATTTCCGCGAAGACGGATTCATCGGTCCGGAGCAGGTGCTCTTGGAGCCGGAGTATTGGCCTCACGACGTCATCGTCATGACGCTGGCGCGAGTAGGTGCCGCGCAGGGGCCGGATCTGGAGCGAATTGCGCAGATCGCTGCTGCAGCCGGCGGGCGCCGCATCTTCGCAGCTGGAGGGGTTCGCGATGCGTCCGACATCGTGGCACTGCGCGCGGCCGGCGCTCACGGCGTGCTGCTGGCTACGGCGTTGCACGCCGAAAAGATAAAGGCTGGCGATCTGCACCAGATCGCCAGCCTTTAATTCGTGGCACGAAGGGTTAGAGCACTTACGCGCGCCGCGGGCTCTTACCCGTTCCAACGGCCAGAGAGCAGTCTACCCAATCGCTGCAGCAGACCCCCCTTCATCGGGGGGGCGTCATCCTGCTGCGGACGGTTTCCGCTTCAAGCCTTCGCACCGAACGGATGCTGGGCGGAGTTGCGCTGAGCGGTGACTTCAGCAGCGGTCGGCTTGCCAGCGACGGCGCGGGCAATCGACTCCTTCACAGCGCGGTAGTTGTAGTCCTGGATCTTGGCGTCGTCGGCAGCTTCCCAGTGAATGAAGACGCCAACGCAGACGAAGATGTCGTCAGCTTCAGAAGCGGGGATCACGCCCTCTGCGACGGAGTCCTGAACGGCCTTGGCGACGCCGTACTGGGCCGGTCCGAACATCTGAACGGCCTGACGGGCGTCCTTGATGGTGACCTTGTTGTACAGGATCGTGTTCGGCTTGCAGGGCAGGTTGGGAGCGATGACGGCGAGCAGGGTCGTGAAGCCGTCCTTGTTGTTCGTCAGCGCGTTGCAGAACGCGACTTCAGCGGCCGAGCCGCGCGGACCCATGATGAGGTCGATGTGAGCGACTTCGTTGCCGTCACCGACGAGCGACTCGCCGACGAGCACCTTGTTGATCTTGGCCATTTCGGGGTTTCTCCCAAGCTATAAACACCACGAGCACCAACGCCACCCCGCCGAGGCCGGGCGCACCGGTTTCTGCCCAATTCGAAAAGCCATCCTTTGTTATCTGCGCTCGATGAAGAGGTCATCGAACCGGTTGGCCGGATAGCGGCGCGCCTTTAAGCACCGCCCCTAGATAACGCGAGGGGGCTATAGGACACAAGGGGGCTCGGACGCGCTTGCAAAGCCCAAGGCGTCGCACAGTGAAGCGGTAAACAAGGTGGCTACAACAAAGTCTGCTGTGGTCCCCGGATTGATCCGTCTGCGCTTCAGATCTGCATCGAATTCGAGCAGTTCTTTCATGCTATTGCGCTTGGCGACGGGTTGCCAGAGGGGTGCGTGCGAAGATGCCTCAGTGCGTATCGTCTCGGCCACATCGGGCCCATGCTTGCGCGCGATATGACTGTCCGGAAATTGGGCAAGGTAAGTCATATGCAGAGTAGTGACGGCAAGGTTATCGTCTTCTGTCATGGCGCGGGCTGCGGATAGCGCCGGTAGACCGAAATCGAAAATGTCCGTGAAGGCATCGACGTAAGCGCGCGCGATGCGGTCGCGATCGGCCGCCAGCGTCATAGCGTCGAGGATCCCGACGCTCGGGGGCATTGCAACATCCTGTTGCGGCGCATCACCGAGACCGCCGGGATTGGCCTTGCGAATTGCTGCGTACACTGAAGCTGCATCATCGCCGTCGAGCGAGGCGAGGACGGCGTGCAGCCGCGGCCGCAACCCTCCCTCGAGTTTTGATTCGGCAGCCTTGGCTAGCGGTGCGCAGAGCAGCAGGATGCCGAGATTGGTATTGCAGCCGGCGGCGGCGAAAGAGGCCTCCACGGCGCGCAGGATGCGCGTGCCGACTTTGAGCTTGCCCGCGGCGACCCAAGGTGCGGCGGCTTCGGCGGCCTTCTCGAATTGCGCCGCTTCCATATCGTGGCCGCCGGCGTGCACGTGAACATTGCCTGGCTTCAGGGCCGCGAGTTCGGCGCGGCAGGCAGCCAGGAAAAGCCCACCGATGTCGTCCTCGCTCAAGCGGGGCATGGCACGGCATCGCTCGGCTGCTGGCGATGCTCGGCAACGGCGGTCAGGAAGTCCTCGACGATCATCGTCGCGATGTCGCTGTCTGTGACGCTCTGCAATCCGCGCCACGAGGGATTGCTGTTCACTTCGAGCACGAGCAGCCGTCCATCGGGCGTGCGGATGAGATCGACGCCAGCGTAATCGGCGCCAACGGCGGCGAGAGCGGCGAGTGAAAGCTGCGCCATCTCATCGCTCGGCACGTGCGCGCTCGGCGCGCCGCCCTGGTGCACGTTGGTGATCCACGAGCCGGCGCGCCGAGCCATGGCCGCGACGACGCGCTGACGGGTAACGATCACGCGCCAATCCTCGAAAGTGGCGCCCGAGGGAGGCACGAAATCCTGCAGGTAGTAGATCTCGTCCGCCGCGACCGGGTCGGGCAGGGTGGCAACGTCGTCGACGCGCAATAGACCTTTGCCTTGCGAACCGAAGAGCGGCTTGTAGATGAGCGGGCGCGCGGCTTCGGCGACGTAGCTGGCCGCCGGTTCGTACGTTTCCATGGTGCGTGTGCGCGGTGTCGGAACGCCGGCCTTGTGCAACAGGAACGTCGTCGCCGATTTGTCGACGCAGCGTTCGATGGCGCGCGCGTCGTTCCATACGCGCACGCCGCTCTCGCGCAGGGCATGCAGGAGCCCGAGGCGGAAAGTGATCTGCTCCAGCGTGCCCGCCGAAATCGACCGCACGAACACGGCGTCCGGCAGTGCGCCGTCGAAGCCCGGTATGTCGATGCCGGAGGGAAGGCGGGTGTCGAAAGCGCACCGGGGCAGCGAGGTTACGATGACCTCGGCGCCGCGGGCACGCATCGCGTCGGCAAGCCGGCGGACATGCCAATGGCCTGCTTCTTCCTCGAGGAACAACGCGATACGCATGCCGCCTGCGCTTTCGTCAGCGGAAGCTCTTGTCGACGACTTCCGGGGCCAGCTGGCCCGCGTGGAACGACGAGCCGGTGTCGAGGTTGGAGACGATAACCTCGGCCGGGCTGAACAGCATCGGGTCGATCTTGTAGAAATCGCCGCCGGCTGCCGCGAAGATGTCGGCGAAGGGCTCGCCGTAAGCAGCGCAAGTGCTCGAAGGCAGCTGCTGCGCGAGCTTCTGCGCCGCCTCGTCGCCACCGCGCACGAAGAGCTGTACGCGTCCGCCGTAGATGACGGCGTCGTTGGTGCGGCCCATCGCCTTCATGAAGTCGGGCACCGGCGGAGCGATCGGCGCAGTGCCGATGCCATCCTCGATGTGCTCAAGCGGAAAGTGGAGC
>JAESGM010000869.1_pt1 | contig 13481 bp, 10 predicted proteins | sample 9269721 | NCBI WGS metagenome assembly JAESGM01 (sample SAMN15720920, study PRJNA650825) | algae metagenome | isolation source: Komarekiella atlantica HA4396-MV6 and co-occurring heterotrophs from... | place: USA: Theobald House, Kauai, HI | collected 2009-07-29 | reverse complement strand
CCCGCGGCTCCAGCCGGCGCCGCCGAGGTCGGCCATGCCCATGCGCCAGAGGCCGGGCACCAGCAGCACCCCCGACCAGACGAATCGATGGAAGGCCAGGTCGGCTGGCGTCAGGCCAACCGCCACGCCATGCTTGGCAGCCACCAGCCCGGCGGCCCAGAAGACAGCCGCGGCAATGCCGCACAGCGTTCCAATGACCCTGGCGGAGAGCCAGGACGGCAAGCGGGATGGTGTGTGCACGCGCGGCTCCGGCAGATCGAAGCACGGCATACGCCGCCGCGCCGCCGCTGGCTATCCACAGCGCTGAACGGCAGCCATGCAGCGCCGGGAAACGGATACCCTTCGGGATCGGGCAAAGGTCGCGAAGACGGGACCGCCCTGCTGCCGAATTGTTTGACGGACCCGATACCGCTCTCTAATTTCGGCGCTCTGCCAGCGTCAGCGCCACACGCGACTCAATTTTTCCCGGCGGGCGGCATCGGATCGGATATGAAACCAGTGTCGCCGCAACGTCTCGACGTATTTCCCACATGAAAGCATCCGCCGCCTTTTTGATCTCCGCGATCGTTGCGCTTGCGGTGTTTGCCGCATCGGTTTTCGCCCTGGGTCAGGTTTGTGCCGTGCATGCGCCCGCCCCGGCCCCGGCTGCGCCGAATCAGAAGGCGCCGCAGATCCGGGTCGAGCTGCCGGGCGGCGGTCATTTCATGCGGGCGGTGAATATCCGCGACCTGATCGAAGGTGACATCGTCCGCGTGCAGCTCAAGGACGCGGCGCCGGCCTTGCCGCAGGCGTCCTGGTGGCGCAATTTCCTGTGCGGAATCAAGGCGACCGATCTCGCTTTCCTGGCCTGCGCCGTGTTCCTGCTGCTGCTCGGCTTTTTCCTCAGCCTGTGGATGCGCGGCGCGCTGCGGGCGTCGGAAAAGTCGGCGCAGGCATCGGAAAAATCCGCTGCACTCGCCGACCAGGCGCTGGTGTCGGCGCAGCGCCCCTATGTGTTCCTGAAGGAAATCCAGGTCAGCCTGACCAAGAATCCGATCAACGACGAAATCCAGACCTGCACCCTGCAGCCGGTCTGGGAGAATACCGGCACAACCCCGACCAAGAACGGCCGCGGCCAGGTGAGCTGGAAATATTTCGAGCGCGCGGTGCCCGCCGATTTCGACTTTTCCGATTTCGACGATCTCGGCAATCGCATCCTGTCCTACGAGGCCTATCGTCCGCTGATCGTCGGACCGAAGGCGACCGCGCTGGCGCCGGTGATCAACATCGAGCCGGCGATCCTGCGTCAGGTGCGCGATCTGCAAGGCAAGCTCTTGATCTGGGGCTGGGCCGAATACGACGAGATTTTCCCCGGCGCCAAACGCCACCGCACCGAGTTCTGCTACCAGGTGGCCGTGTCAGGATCGCCGGCGAGCCATGTCGGCTTCAGCCAGTATCATCTGCATAACGGCGTCGACGAGGATTGCAGCAAGAAGCCGACGGCGCTGGTGCGCGAGGCGGCCTAGGCCTTGGCCTCGTGCGTGACGCCGGAGGGCTGCGCAGCGTTTCCCCACAACCACTGGCCCAGTGCGACCGCCACCAGCAACCCCGCAAATTGCGCAGCAACAAAGGCGGGCGCGTGAGCGGGCATGATGCCTGCGAACGTGTTGGAAAGCGCGCGCGCCAGCGTGACTGCGGGATTGGCGAACGATGTCGACGCCGTGAACCAGTAGGCCGCGGTGATGTAGAGTCCCACGGCATAAGGCACGGCCGCGGCATTGCGCGTCACGCAGCCGACAATGGTCAGGAACAGGCCGAAGGTTGCCACCGCTTCCGCAAACCATTGTCCGAGGCCCGCGCGTGCGGTCATGCTGGTTTGCAGCACCGGCAGATCGAACATCACATGCGCGGCCCACACACCGGCAATGCCGCCGGCAATCTGGCACATGAAATAGAGCGGCAAGTCGCGCCAAGGCAGGTCGCCGCGCAAGGCAAAGCCGAGGCTCACGGCCGGGTTGAAATGCGCGCCCGACAGCGGACCGAAAATCAGGATCAGCACAACGAGGATCGCACCGGTCGGAATCGTGTTGCCCAAAAGCGCGATGGCGATGTTTCCGCCGGCGAGACGCTCCGCCATGATGCCCGAGCCGATCACGGTGGCGAGCAGAAACGCCGTGCCAAGTGTTTCGGCAGCGGCGCGTTGTGCGGTTGTCGCGGATGTCATTCGTGCAGCGCCTTGGCAGTCGCGCCGTCCAGTTTTCCGATTTCTTTCAGGCGGGTTTGCAGGAGCAGCTTGTCGAGAGAGGCAAACGGCAATGCGACAAAAACCGAGATGCGCCGGTACAGCATCTTGTAGGCGTCGTCGAAGGCGAGCGAGATTTCCGCGGGCGTGCCTTCGGCGGCGGCGGGATCGGGGACGCCCCAATGCGCGGTCATGGGATGGCCCGGCCAGACCGGGCAGGCTTCACCCGCCGCGTCATCGCAGACAGTGAAGATGAAATCGAATTCCGGCGCACCAGGTTTGGCGAACTCGCTCCATGATTTCGAGCGCAGGTCCGCCGTCGGATAGCCGAGGCCGTCCAGCAATGCTTTGGCATGCGGGTTGACCTGCCCCTTGGGCTGGCTGCCGGCGCTGTAGGCCCTGAACCTGCCGCGCCCTTCCCGATTCAGAATCGCTTCCGCGAGAATGGAACGCGACGTGTTGCCGGTGCACAGGAAGAGCACATTGTAGATCCGGTCACTCATGCGATAGCCCCCATGCACCTTTCGTTATCCCGCCCTGGTTTTCTCAGGCCTTGCAGCGATGGCCGCGCCACTCGGCGCGCACAGCTCCGGCTTGCCGCCGCAGCAATTCTCGGTGAGATAGGAGATGAGGGTATTCATCACGTCGAAGCGCGCGGCATAGATCAGCGAGCGCCCCTCCCGACGCACCGAGACGAGGCCGGCTTGCCGCAGTCGATCGAAATGAAACGACAGCGTGTTGGGCGCGAGTCCGAGCGCCGCGGCGACCTGACCGGCCGGCAGCCCGTTCGGCCCGGCGCCGACCAGAAGCCGATAGACATCCAGCCGGTTATCCTGGGCCAGAGCGCCAAGCGCCTGAATCATGGCCGCTTTTTCACTTGTTTCCATAATTCGACGATTATCGAAATAATGGCGGAAAGTCAAGAAAGCGCCCGGTCTGCTGCTAGACTGTCCGGACTGGCATCCGCCGCAATGCGCCAGTATTGAGGGCGCTTACTTTCAAGGGCGAGGGGCCATGTCGCATTCCCAGAAACCACTGATGCTGTCGTCGCGATTCGCGCCGCTGTTCTGGACGCAGTTCTTTTCGGCGTTCAACGACAACTATCTGAAGAACGCGCTGGTCTTCCTGATCCTGTTCCATGTCGCGAAGGAAAATCCGCAGCGCGCCGAAACCCTGATCACGCTCGCCGGCGCCACGTTCATCTCGCCGTATTTTTTCCTGTCGGCGCTCGGCGGCGAGATCGCAGACCGCTTCGACAAGGCCATCATCGCCCAGCGCCTGAAGCTCATCGAAATCGCGGTCGCCGGGATCGCGGTCGCAGGCTTCATGTTTCATTCGATCCCGATTCTGTTTGTCGCGCTGTTCGGCTTCGGCGTGATCGGGGCGCTGTTCGGGCCGATCAAATACGGAATTCTGCCCGACCATCTCGCACGCAGCGAATTGCCGGCCGGCAACGCGCTGGTCGAAGGCGCGACCTTCATCGCGATTCTGCTTGGCACCATCGCCGGAGGGTTGGCCGCGGCCAATGGCGGCGATCCCGCGACCTTCTCCGGCCTGGTGATGGTTTTCGCGCTGCTGTGCTGGGTGTCGAGCCTGCTCATTCCGCGCACCGGCGAGGCCGCGCCCAATCTGCAGATCAACAAGAACATCGCCGCCTCCACCTGGTCGCTGGTCCAGCATTTGCGCAGCGACAATCGCCTCTGGTGGGGCGCATTGGTGACGAGCTGGTTCTGGCTCGCCGGCATCGTGGTGCTGTCGCTCCTGCCGCCGGTGGTGAAGAATCTGGTCGGCGGCAATGAGGAGGCCGTCACCGCCTATCTCGCCATCTTCTCGATCGCGGTCGCCGTCGGCTCCGGCCTTGCGGCGTGGCTCGCCAGCGGCCGCATCATCCTGCTGCCGACACTGTTCGGCGCGGTCATCCTCGGCATCTCGGCGGTATTTCTCGGCTGGTCGGTCTATGGCGTGCAGCCGGTGCAGGATTATGTCGGCCCGCTGCAGGTCTTCGCCTCCATTCGCGGCGTCAACGTCGCCATCGGCCTGATCGGTCTTGCCATCGGCGGCGGCCTGTTCATCGTGCCGGCTTTCGCGGCGGTGCAGGCCTGGGCCGGCGCCGACCGCCGCGCGCGCGTGGTCGCTGCCGTCAACATCCTCAATGCGCTGTTCATGACCGTCGCCACGCTGGTGGTGGCGGCACTGCAGGGGTTTGGCGTCACCGCGCCGGAACTGCTGATCGGCCTCGGCATCTGCAACTTCATCGTCGCCGTGCTGATCGGCTTCACCATGCCGACGCGGCCGTTCAACGACGCGCTCTCGATCCTCTATCGCTGCCTGTTCCGCGTCGAGGTGAAGGGCCTCGACAATCTCAACAAGATCAAGAGCCCGAACGTCATCATCGCGCTCAACCATGTGAGTTTCCTCGACGCCGGCATTGCCCTGTCGCTGCTGGGCCGCGATCCGGTCTTCGCCGTCGATACCGCGATGGCGCAGAAATGGTGGGTCAAGCCGTTCATGCGCATGACCCGCGCCCTGCCGATCGATCCGCTGAAGCCGATGGCGACCCGCACGCTTATTCACGCCGTGCAGTCGGGTGAGACACTGATCATCTTTCCGGAAGGCCGCCTCACCGTCACCGGCTCGCTGATGAAAGTCTATGACGGCGCCGGTCTGATTGCCGACAAGTCCGACGCGATCGTCGTGCCGGTTCATATCGACGGGCTGGAACAGACGCCGTTCACGCGGCTGACCAAGGACCAGGTCCGCCGCCGCTGGTTCCCGAAGGTCACCGTCACCGTGCTGGAGCCGACCAAGCTCAATCTCGATCCCGCCTTGAAGGGCCGCAAGCGCCGGCAGGCGGCCGGCGCCGCGCTCTACGACATCATGTCGGACATGGTCTACCGCACCTTCAACACCGACCGCACCTGCGTGCAGGCGCTGATCGACGCGGCGGAGAAGAATGGCCTCGGTCGCGTCGCGACCGAAGATCCGGTCACCGGCGAACTCAGCTACAAGAAGCTGCTGCGCGGCACGAAGCTGCTCGGCCGCAAGCTGATGCCGCTCGCCGAAATCGGCAAAACCATCGGCGTGATGCTGCCGAATGCCAACGGCGCGGCGGTCACGCTGTTCGCGCTGATGTCGGCGGGCCGCGTTCCGGCGATGATCAACTTCACCGCCGGCGCCACCAATATTCTCGCCGGCTGCCGGGCGTCCGGGGTCACCACGATCCTCACGTCGCGCACGTTCATCGAGCGCGGCCGTCTCGAGCCGATGGTCGAACAGTTGCAGAAGGAAGTGACGCTCGTCTATCTCGAGGATGTCCGCGCCAGCGTGAATATCGTCGACAAGTTGCGCGTGCTGTTCGGCTACAAAAAGCCTCTGGTCGCGCGCAAACCCGACGACTGGGCCGCGGTTCTGTTCACGTCAGGCTCGGAGGGAATGCCGAAAGGCGTCGTGCTCTCCCACCGCAACATTCTCACCAATGCCGCTCAGGCCAAGGCGCGCATCGACTTCAATCGCACCGACAAGGTGTTCAACGTTCTTCCGGTCTTCCACTCTTTCGGTTTGACCGTCGGCCTGATCCTGCCGCTGGTCTCCGGCGTGCGCATCTATCTCTATCCCTCGCCGCTGCATTACCGCACGGTGCCGGAGCTGGTTTACGGCATCAACGCCACCATCATGTTCGGCACCGACACGTTCCTGAACGGCTATGCCCGCGCCGGAAATCCCTACGACTTCCGCTCGATCCGCTACCTGCTGTCGGGCGCCGAGCCGGTGAAGGAAACCACGCGTCGCACCTATCTGGAAAAGTTCGGCCTGCGCATTCTGGAAGGGTACGGCGTCACCGAGACGGCGCCGGCGCTCGCGCTGAATACGCCGATGTTCAACAGGTTCGGCACTGTCGGCCGGCTGCTGCCCGGCATGGAGGCGCGGCTGGAGAAGGTCGAAGGCGTCGACGAGGGCGGCCGGCTTTTCGTGAAGGGGCCGAATGTGATGCAGGGGTATCTCCGGGTTGAGAATCCCGGCATTCTTGAGCGGCCGCCGCAGGGCTGGCACGACACCGGCGACATCGTCCGTATCGACGATCAAGGCTTCATCCACATCCTCGGCCGCGCCAAGCGCTTCGCCAAGGTCGGCGGCGAAATGATTTCGCTGTCGGCGGTGGAACTGGTGGCGGCCGACGAATGGCCGGATTCAGTTTGTGCGGTGGTGGCTGTGCCCGACGCGCGCAAGGGCGAGCGGCTGATCCTCTACACACAGAAGAAGGATGCGACGCGCGCTGACATTGCCGCGCTTGTCCGTGCCCGTCATCTCTCGGAACTGATGGTGCCGGCGGAAGTGGTCTATATGGAGAAGCTTCCGATGCTCGGCTCCGGCAAGGTGGACCTGCTGACCTTGCAGAAGATGGCGAGGGAGCGTGCCGAGGCGATGCAGCCGCGCCCGGTCGTGCCTGCCTGAGCAAAGCTCAACGCAACCTGATGGGTGTCATTCCAAATTGGAATTCGGATTGCGCTGGGCTCTTCTGCTAGCCTTTCCGCCGGGTCGGGTGCAGGAGCAAGATCATGACGCTGCGGGTTGCGATTGTCGCCCCTGGTGAGATGGGCAGTGGCGTCGGACGGAAACTGGTTCAGAACGGCTTGACCGTTCTGACGTCCCTGCTGGGTCGCAGCGCGGCCAGCGTCGAGCGCGCCAGGCGGGCGGGCCTGGTCGACGCTTCCGACAGTGACCTCGCCGCCTGCGACATGATTCTGTCCATCGTGCCGCCGAAGGACGCGCTGGGCCTCGCCAGGCGTTTGCAGCCGGTCCTTTCGACGGCAGCGAAGAAGCCCGTCTATGTGGACTGCAACGCGGTCGCGCCTGAATCGGTCAGTGAAATCGCCACACTTGTGACGGCCGCGGGCGCCCGTTTTGTCGATGCCGGCATCATAGGCCCGCCTCCCTCCGAAGCGCAGCGCGCGGCCACCACATTCTACGCATCGGGCGATGCAGCCGGCGCGTTCGCGGCATTGTCCGCCTTCGGTCTGACTATTCGTGTGCTGGACGGCGGAATCGGCGCTGCCTCCGCTCTGAAAATGTCCTATGCCGGCCTCACCAAGGGCTTCACCGCGCTCGGCACAGCGATGATGCTGGGCGCGTCGCAGGCCGGCGTGGCCGAAGCGCTGCGACAGGAACTGGCGGAGAGCCAACCGCACTTCCTGTCTTATCTGCGAAACGCGGTGCCCGGCATGTTCCCAAAGGCTTACCGCTGGGTCGCGGAGATGGAAGAAATCGCGGCTTTTGCCGGGAATGCTCCGGGCGGAAAAGAGATTTATCAGGGCGCGGCCGATCTCTATCGCCATATCGCGAGCGGCGCTGAAGGCGATGCGAGCGCGCAAAAGGACATCGCCGAGTTGCGAGAATTCTGCGCCGCTTCGGCTTCGCTCGCCGCGCGCAAACAGGCATGATTTTCGTGCTTTATTTTGGATGAATCCCGAACGGTTATTTTTAGATAAGAGCTGTGGCGCAGCGTTCTCCCGCGTTTCAGGAAACGCCTGATTCACGGGGCTTCTCGATCTGCGTGCGCGGCCGCGCAAGGTTAAGCGCACGTTGCCGCGCGCGCGACAATTTTTCATAAACGACGACGATTCAGCCTCTCTTCAGTATAGGCGCAGAAGCGATAATTGCTTCACCAATTGAACACGACCCGCCTCCAATAGTGCTTGCAACAACTGCGTTGCATCGATTTCGGATCGGGACGGGCGTCGTGCGGAAATCAACTCTTGTGATGATTGCGTTTGCCGTCGTGTTCGGCCTGCTTGCGGTGTTTGTCGCGCAGAGCTGGCTGAACAACGCCGCGGCCAATCGTCTGAGAAATCTTCAGGCGAAAAAACCCGAAGCGCCGACGACCACGATCGTCGTCGCCGTCGAGCGTCTCCAGTATGGCACGGAGCTGGCGCAGAACCACCTGAAGGAAATTGCCTGGCCGGCCGAAGCCCTGCCGAGCGGCGCGTTCGCGAAAGTGTCGGACGTTCTCGGCGCCGGCAAGCGCGTGGTGCTCTCGCCGGTCGAACCGAACGAGCCGCTCCTCGCATTGAAAATCACCGGCCCCGGCCAGCGCGCGACGTTGTCGGCGCTTGTCGGCGAAGGCATGAAGGCCGTTACCGTGCGCGTCAACGACGTCGAGGGCGTGGGCGGCTTCGTTCTTCCGGGCGATCGCGTCGACGTCGTGATGACGCGGCAGATCGACAAGGGCAACGCCACAACAGAAGTCGTTCTGCAGAATGCACGTGTGCTCGCGGTCGACCAGAGCGCAGACGAACGCAGCTCGAAACCGTCGGTCGCCAAGGCGGTGACGCTCGAGGTCGATACCGTCGCCGCGCAGAAAGTGTGGCTTGCCGCCACCGTCGGAAATCTTTCGTTGCTGCTCCGCAAGGCGGGTGAGAGCTCAGCCGAGCTGACGCGGCGCGTAACGCTGGACGATCTCAGCAAACCGGCGCGCGTGATGCGCAGCCGCGACACCAGCGTCACCAACATATCGGTTCAAAGAGGCGCGAACAGACAGGAATATCAGGTGCCCGTCGAGGGCACTGACGGACGCCGGTCTTCGGGGGAAGACGGCGCGCGGCGGAGATGAGACAGGGACAATGGGGGAGTGTGCTGTGAAGAAGATCACATGCGAAATGCCGCAGAAGCGGCATTCGGACAGGAGCCGGGGCTTCCGCCATTCGCGGACATTCCGGGCGCTGGCGGCCGGCGTGGCCGTGCTGATGATGGAGCCGGCGCTTCCGCTCGGCCTCGGCGTCGCACTGGCGCAGCGTGTGGTGCAGATCAACGCGGCGAAAAAGACCGCGTTGCTCACGGTCGCGGTCGGCAAGACCGAGGATGTGCGCACTGACGCGAGCTTCGTCGACCTTGTCGTCGGCGACCCGGAAATCGCCGATGTCGCGCCGCTGACCGACAAGTCGCTGTCGATCCTGGGCCGCAAGAGCGGCACCACGCGCGTCACCGCCTATGGGGAAGGCAAGAAGCTGATCGGCATTTTCGATGTCGAGGTCACGCAGGACACATCGCTGATTTCGGCCGCGCTCGCCCGCCGTTTCCCGCATGAAAAGATCAGGGTCACCTCGATCAACGGACGCCTGATGCTGTCGGGCAATATCAGCGACGCGGTCACCGTCGACAAGGCGATGACCCTGGCCAAGCAGTTCGGGCCGGAAGTCATCAATTCGATGGCGGTGGCGTCTCCGCAGCAGGTCATGCTGGAGGTCCGCTTCATCGAGGTGAACCGCAAGGCCAGCCGCGAATTCGGCGTGCAGTGGAACAGCTTCTCCAACAACGGCAAGTTCCTCGGCAATATCGGCAACCGCACCGACGCCAGCCAGCTGCCGATCACCAACGGCTACACCTTCGGACAGCCGAGTACGACAGTTCCGGGACCGGGCGGACCGAACGTGGTGCCCGGCGCGGTGAAGATCTCGCCTATCGTCGCCGCCGGCGTTCTCTCCGGCGCCGCCCCGTTCGGCTTCATGATCGGCAAGCTGATCGCCAACGGCCTGTCCGCAGACATTCTTATCAACGCGCTGGAGCAGAGGGGCATGGCGCGCGCGCTGGCCGAACCGAACCTTGTTGCCCTGTCCGGCGATACCGCAAGCTTCCTGGCCGGCGGCGAGTTTCCTGTGCCGGTGCCCGGGTCGCTCGGCACCGTGTCCATCGAATACAAGCGCTACGGTGTGGGTCTTGCCTTCACGCCGACTGTGCTCGCCGATGGACTGATGAACCTGAAGATCGAGCCTGAGGTCAGCCAGCTCGACATGTCGAACCCCGTGCAGGTCGCCGGCATTTCGGTGCCGCCGCTGATCGTGCGCCGTGCCGCCACGACGGTGGAATTGCGCGACGGGCAGAGCTTCGTGATCGGCGGCCTGCTGCAGAGCCAGGGCGAGAACGCCGCCCAGCAATTGCCGTGGCTTGGCGACATTCCGGTGCTCGGCGCGCTGTTCTCCAGCCGCTCGTATCAGAAGAAGGAAACCGATCTCGCCATCATCGTGACGCCGCGCCTCGTGCGTCCGGCGCGTCCGGGCGACACGCTCAAGACTCCGCTCGACAGCTCGCTGCCGCCGAACGACGTCGACTTCTTCCTGATGGGCAAGACCGAAATCCCGAAGAAGATCGCCAAGCTTGAAGCGGGCACCCAGCGTCAGATGACCGGGCACATGCTCGATATGCCGATTGCCGTCGCGGTCCCAGTTCCGCCCCCCTCGATGAAGGAGTATGGCCATGTCATGGTCAAGAACTAAGACCCCGCTCCTCGGCGCGATGGTGCTGGCAACGGGCCTGGCCGGCTGTTCCGACATCTACTTCGACCGCCGCGAGCACATCGTGCCTTATGCGGGCGACGCCATGGCTGTGAACCGCGTGACGCAAATGGTCGATCCCTGGCCGCCCTCGAGTGCGAACCGCAATATCGCCTTCAATGGCGAGGTCATGCAGCGCGCGGTGGAACGCTATCGCGAAGGCCGCGTGATTCCGCCGGTCAATGCCACCACCAGCTCGGCAGCCTATGCCAAGGCGCAGGCCACGGCGGCCAACGCGGCGCAGACAGCCCGCAGTTCGACGTCGACCTCGTCGTCGACACCGTCCGGCTGGGCGTCGAAATCGGCGCCGCCCGCGCAACAGCAGGCTCCGGCGCAGCAGCCGCAATTCGCCGACAATCCCGATCCCGGCGAAACAAGGTAACGGGTCAACGCATGCGCCTCGGCCGTCCAGCAACCGACGACGGCAAGACCCACGTGGTCTTGCTGACGGCGGATTCCGATCTCGAACAATCTGTTCGCGCCACATTCGTCGCCAGCCAGCAGATCGAGCTGCATGTGCTGGGCACGACGGTGACGGCCGGCGCGGACAAGATCGATCCGCAGGGGGCGACCGTCATTCTCGTCGATCTCGACACCGGGAGCGTCGAGGACATGGCGGCGCTGGAGCGGCTGATGCTGCGCATCGCCAACTGGCCGCCGGTTATTGTGATCACGCAGAACTTCGACGCACATGCTGCCCGCACGCTGCTGCAGATGCGGGTGGCCGATTGCCTGGTGAAGCCGGTCCCGCCAATCGAGCTTGTCCGCACTTGCGCGCGCGTGACAAAGCCGGCGGCATCGGAGCAGGCTGAAGCCCAGATTTATACGTTCCTCCCCGCCGTGGGTGGCGCCGGCGTAACCACGCTGGCGATCCAGTCGGCGATGCTCTTGCTCAATGCAGGGCAGAAGCGGCGGACCTCTACGTGCCTGGTCGATCTCAATTTCCAGCACGGAGCCTGCGCCGACTATCTCGACCTCGAGCCGCGACTCGATCTGTCGGAGGTCGAGCCGCGCCCCGAACGCCTCGACCGGCAATTGCTCGAAGTCATGACGAACTATCACGCGTCGGGACTTGCCGTGATTGCCGCGCCCAACAAGCCCGCGGAAATGCGCTCTTTCGATCCGGACCTCGTGACGCGGTTGCTGGATCTCGTGGCGTCGAATTTCGAGAATGTCGTGATCGACATGCCGCGCACCTGGTTCTCCTGGACCGACAGCGTGCTGCTTGGCTCCAACCGGCTGTTCATCGTCAGCGAGATGACGGTGCCGAGCCTCAAATATACCCGCAAGCTGGTTTCGGCGATCCGCGAGCGCATGGCGGAAGGCCCGCAGCCGCAGGTCATCGTCAATCGCTTCGAGGAACGGCTGTTCGTGCCGGGCGTGAAGAAGAACGACATCGAGCAGGCGCTGGGGCAGGACTTCACCGCGGCAATTCCCAACTTCTATCGGCTGGTGCGCGAGGCCATCGACCGTGGCGTGCCGCTCGACGAGATCAAGCCTGGCAACAAGATCACGCGCGAGTTGAAGAGACTGATCCTCACGCCACCGGCCAAGGCATCGGCAAAGCCGGCAGCGGATACGAGGTCAAAATCCGTGGCGCTTTCGCGCTGATGCACCGGTGAGCCTGATCGCATGAGCCGCTTCCAGTCCATGTCCGGCCGTTTCTCGCTCCCGCGCGGCGAATCGCCGGAGCCGACGGCAGCGTCCGATATCGCGGAGGCGCCGGCCGGCTCATTGCAGATGCTTCCGGAAATCGATTCGCAGACGCAGCCCACACTGCAACCCGATCCGGTTCCGGAAGCGCCGGCTGCGCCTTCAAATCCGCTGCTTACCGACAAATTGCTCGACGCCAAGGTGCGGCTGCATCGCCGGCTGATCGAGGAGATCAACCTGCAGGCGCTGGAGAAGCTCCCCGAGGCGGAGATGCGGGCGCATGTGCAGAAACTGGTCAGCCAGTATGTCGTCAATGAGCGTCTCGCACTCAATACGCGGGAACTGAACGATTTCGTCTCCGAGATCATCGACGAGATGACCGGACTTGGCCCGATCGAGCCGCTGCTGAAGGACCCGACCATCGCCGACATTCTCATCAACGGCCATGAATGCGTCTATGTCGAGCGCGGCGGCATGCTTGAGCCGACGCAGGTGCGCTTCAAGGACGAGCAGCACCTGGTGCGTATCGTCAACAAGATCGTGTCCGCCGTCGGCCGCAGGGTCGACGAATCGCATCCGATGTGCGACGCGCGCCTCCTCGACGGCAGCCGCGTCAACGTCGCGGTGCGGCCGATCGCTGTGGATGGGCCGCTGGTCTCGATCCGTAAATTCTCCAAGAAGCCCTTCGGCCTGAACAAGCTGGTCGAGATCGGCGCGATCCGGCCGCAAATGGCGGAACTGCTCGCCGCCGCGGTCAAGGCGCGCATCACGCTGATCATTTCCGGCGGCACCGGCTCCGGCAAAACCACAATGCTCAATGCGTTGTCCGCATTCATCTCGGAAAAGGAACGCCTGCTCACCATCGAGGACGCCGCCGAATTGCAGCTGCAGCAACCGCATGTCGGCCGCATGGAGACCCGCCCGCCCAACACCGAAGGCAAAGGTGAAATCCGACAGCGTGAACTGGTCAAGAACGCCCTGCGTATGCGTCCCGACCGCATCATTCTCGGCGAGTGCCGCGGCGAGGAAGCCTTCGACATGCTGCAGGCGATGAACACCGGCCATGATGGCTCGATGGCAACCATTCACGCCAACAATCCGCGCGAAGCGATCTCCCGTCTGGAGCAGATGATCGGCATGGCCGGCCTGCCAATGACCATCGCCTCGACGCGGGGACAGATCGCGTCGGCGATCCGTGTGATCGTGCAGTTGCAGCGTCTGTCGGACGGCAAGCGCCGGGTCACCAGCATCGCCGAAATCACCGGCATGGAAGGCGATATCCT
>JAESGM010000868.1_pt1 | contig 13491 bp, 10 predicted proteins | sample 9269721 | NCBI WGS metagenome assembly JAESGM01 (sample SAMN15720920, study PRJNA650825) | algae metagenome | isolation source: Komarekiella atlantica HA4396-MV6 and co-occurring heterotrophs from... | place: USA: Theobald House, Kauai, HI | collected 2009-07-29 | reverse complement strand
CGATCGCCGCCTTGCCGCCGAAGCGGCCATAGCCCGACGCCTTGGTGCCGCCGAAGGGCATCTGGCCCTCGTCATGCACGGTCGGCGCGTTGATGTGGCAGATGCCGGACTGGATGCGCTTGGCGACGCTGAGCGCGCGGGCGATGTCCTTGCCGAAGACGGAGGCCGAGAGGCCATACTCGGTGTCATTGGCGACCTTGATCGCTTCCTCGACGCCTTTCACGCGGATGACGGGCTTCACAGGTCCGAACGACTCTTCCGAGTAGATGCGCATCGCCGGCGTCACGCGATCGACAACAGTTGCGTTGATCACCGTCCCGTTGATCTCTCCGCCGGTGACCACGCGGGCGCCCTTGGCGACGGCGTCCTCGAGCAGGTCCTTGTTGCGGGCGACGGCTTCCTTGTTCACCAGCGCGCCGAGAATGACGTGCTCGCGCGGATTGCCGTAGGGCAGGGAGCGCGCCTTGGCGGCGAATTTCTCCACGAAGGTGTTGGCGATGCTTTCGTCGACGATGATGCGCTCGGTCGACATGCAGATCTGGCCCATATTGGCGAAGGCACCGAAGGCCGCTGCCTTCACCGCCTCGTCGATATCGGCGTCGTCGAGGATCACCATCGGCGCCTTGCCGCCGAGTTCCAGCAGCACCGGCTTTAGATAGCGCGCGGCGGTCTCGGCGATGATGCGGCCGACGCGGGTCGAGCCGGTGAAGTTGATGCGGCGCACGGCAGGATGCGCGATCAGCGTATCGACGATCTTGGCGGCATCCTGCGGCGCGTTGGTGACGACGTTGACGACGCCGGCCGGAATGCCGGCATCGCGCAAGGTCTGGCCGATGAGCTGGTGTGTCCCAGGGCAGACCTCGGACGCTTTCAGCACCACGGTGTTGCCGCAGGCCAGCGGCATGGCGATGGCGCGCACGCCGAGGATCACTGGCGCATTCCACGGGGCGATGCCAAGCACCACGCCGACCGGTTGGCGAACCGCCATCGCGAAACTGTTGGGCTTGTCGGAGGGGATCACTTCGCCGGCGACCTGCGTCGTCATCGACGCGGCTTCGCGCAGCAGGCTCGCCGCGAAATGCGAGTTGAAATGGCCCCAGGGTCCGATGGCGCCGCATTCGGCGGTCATCAGCCTGGAGAATTCCTCGCCGCGCGCGTCCATCAGGTCGGCCGCCTTCAGCAGCAGCATACGCCGCGCATTGGGGCCGAGCGCCGACCATTCCGGGAAGGCGGCGGCTGCGGCGTCCGCTGCCGCGATGGCGTCCGCGACAGACGCTGCGGCGGCGCGGGTGGCGACCTCACCAGTGAACGGATCGATGCGCTCATAGGTGCGCCCGTCGGCAGCGCCGGTGTCTCGTTCGCCGATCATCAGATTGACGTGCTTCATGGGACTCTCCTGTCGAACAGTCTTTTCCTGTGTCGCTTGCAGCAATGGATCTTGCGGCAGCGGAATGTTGCTGGCGGCCGGCATTGCAGCGGATGACGGCGCGCGTTCCGCCGGGATGGCTCCTTGCGTCTTGCCGGCGCCCAGATAGGCGCTCTGCACCGCCGGGTCGTTCTGCAGCGCCGCCGCGGTGCCGCTGCCGACAATGCGGCCGGTCTCGATCAGATAGCCGCGGTCGGCGATCTTGAGGCTTTGCTTGGCATTCTGCTCGACCAGCAGAACGCCGACACCTGCCTCACGTATGCGCTTCAGCGCCTGAAACAACTCACCGCACATGATCGGCGCGAGGCCAAGCGAGGGCTCGTCGAGCAACAAAATGTCGGGCGCGGACATCAGCGCGCGGCCGATGGCCACCATCTGCTGCTCGCCACCCGACATGGTGCGCACCTGCTGGGCGAAGCGCTCGCGCAGCTTCGGGAAGAGGTTCAGCACGAAATCGAGATTCTGCTGTTCCTTTGCGCGGGCGCGTTTTGGGTAGGCGCCGAGGTCGAGATTTTCGCGGACGGTGAGGTCACCGAATATGCCGCGGCCTTCCGGCACCAGCGCAAGCCCGGCTTCGACGATGTCACGCGCGGAGTGCCCGATCAGGTTCCGGTCGTCGAATGTCCGCACTTCGCCCGGCAGGGTCGGGACCACGCCGGCGATGGCCTTGAGCAACGAGGTCTTGCCCGCGCCGTTGGCGCCGAGAATGACCACGATTTCGCCGCGCGCGATGTGGAGGGCCACATCGGCGAGCGCCTGATGTTTCCCGTATGCGACCGACAGCCCGCTGACCTTAAGCATCGGCGTCTCCGAGATAGGCCCGGATCACGTCCGGATCGGACAGCACCGCGGCGGGCGGGCCATCGGCAATTTTCTTGCCGGCATTCATCACGACGCAGCGTCCGCAGAGCGAGCGGATCGCGTCCATGACGTGCTCGACCAGGATGATGGTCAAGCCGCTGTCGCGCAGCGACTGGATCAGCCTGATGCCTTCCTGCAATTCCGTCGGGTTGAGACCGGCGAGCCACTCGTCCAGCAGCAGCAGTTCGGGATCGAGCGCGAGTGCGCGCGCGAGTTCGAGGCGCTTCTGGTCGATATAGGTGAGCTGACTGGCCGGCAGATGCGCCTTGTCGCTCAGGCCCACTTTTGCAAGCAGCGAGGCGGCCATGCGCGCCGCCTCGCCGCCCCAGAGCGGCTTGCTGCGATAGGCGAGACCGGAAACCACGTTCTCGGCGACGGTCATCGAGCCCAGCACGCGCACGAGCTGGAAGGTGCGGGCGACGCCAAGCCGCGCAATGGTGTGCGGGCTTCTGCCGGAAATCTGATGGCCCTTGAAGCTGATCTGGCCGGCACTCGGCACCAGCGCGCCGGAAATCAAATTAAGCATCGTGGTCTTGCCGGAGCCGTTCGGTCCGATCAGGCCGACGATCTCGCCCGGCTGGATGGTGAAAGCCATGTCATCGACCGCAACGAGACCGCCGAAGTTGCGGCGTACATTGTCGACCGTCAGCAGCGAATTGTGCGGATTTCCGCTCAGGGCGAGGGCCGGCGCGGGATTGGCTGCAGGCGACGTCATCTTCGGCCAGTGCTGCTGCAGAAAGCCGATCACGCCGTGCGGCAGGAAATAAACGACGATAATAAAGACGAGGCCGAGCAGGACGCTGAAGTAATTCGGGAAGTTCGCCGACAGGATTTCAAACAGGAAGACCAGCGGCACGACGCCGAGCAGCGGCCCGAACAGGGAGCCTGCGCCGCCCAGAAGCGCCATGATCACAACCTGGAACGACACCATCGGATTGAAGGCGATGGTGGGGTCGATATAGGTCCAGCGCGGCGCCATGACCGCACCGGTCAGGGTCATGAACACGGCGCTGATCGCGAACAGCGCGAGCTTGGCCCAGACGGTGTCGATACCGACATGGCGGGCGACGGTCTCGTCCTCACCGATCACGCGCAGGGCGAGCCCAAGGCGCGAGCGGCCGATCAGCCAGCCCGTCAGCAGCACGAGAACGGCGAGGGCGAGCAACTGCCAGTAGATTTCGTTCTGGGTGATGTTCAGGAAGATGTAGCGGCCCACTGACTTGTGGATGTTCACCTCGTACCACGTCACGAGCTGGCGGATCAGTTCGGACAGGCCGAAGGTGAAGATGACGAAATAGATGCCGGACAGACGCAAGGTCGAGAGGCCGACAATGAGCGCGATGACAAGGCCGACGGCGGCCGCGGTCAGCAGCACCAGCGGCCAGACCATCAATTCGCCGACCACGGCGACCGTGTAGGCGCCGATGCCGAAGAAGGCGACGGTGGCGAGGGAGATATAGCGGGTCGGTCCCGAGAACAAAGCCCAGGCCGTGGCCAGCACAGTGAAATAGAGAACGCTGATACCGAGTGCGAGGTAATAACCGTCCGCGACCAGCGGAAAGGCAGCCAGCAAACCCAGAACAACAGCGCCGAGGACCAGCCACGGCAGGTTACGCAAACTCAACGCGCGGGCCTCCCGAACAATCCCGTTGGCCTCACGAGAAGAACAATGATGAACAGAGCGAAGGTGACCGCGAGCGTAAGCCCGGGGTCGACAAGGCGGGCGACCGCGGTTTCCGCGACACCGAGGAGGAGACCCGCAACCAGTGCGCCGAGGATGTTGCCGACGCCGCCCATGATGACAACGATCAGCGCCTTCATGGTGAAGACCACGCCCATCGCCGCATTGAAGGTCAGGAACATCGAGATCAGCACGCCGCCGGAGGCCACGATTGCGCCGCCGAGCGCGAAAGCGAACGCCGCGGCCTTGCCAATATCGATGGCGCAAAGTTCAGCCGAGGCCGGATTGACCGCGACCGCGCGGATGGCCGTCCCCTGCCGGGTACGGGTCAGCATCAGGTAAACAACAAAGCCGATGCCGAGTGCGAAGATCAGCGCCAGCAGGCGGTTCCACGCGACGGTGCTGCCGAGGATGTTCACCGGCACCGAGAAATACGAGTAGCTGTAATATTGCCCGCCGAACATCACGAGGAGGATGCCCTGCACGACGAAAAGCAGGCCGAAGGTCGCCAGGATTGAATCGACCTCGAGCATGTCGCGGTTCTTGGCGCGGCGCACCAGCGGCGTCAGCACGATCTGATAGATCAGCCAGTTCACCGCGAAGGCGAGGGGGAGGATAACGATGAGCCCGACAAGCGGGCTCATCGCAAGTCCCGAATAGACATAGAAGGCAGAGAAAGCCGCAACGATCAGGAACTCGCCATAGGACAGGTTCATGATGCGCGCGACGCCATACTGGAGCGTGAGCCCGATGGCGATGAGCGCATACATGCCGCCGAGGATCATCCCGGACAGAAGAATGTCGAACAGCAGAGCCATGACAGATGCGGCTTCGCTAACTTACGAACCGGACTTCCAGGCCGGCTTCGGCAACTGGACAGGCTTGGCGCCCGGCAGGTTGGCCGGCGCAACGCCGTAATACTCGCCGTTCTGCCACTGGCCGACCTGCCAGCTGTTCACGCGCAGGCCCTTTTCGAGCTTGATCTTGCCGATGATGGTGTCGAAGGTTCCGTTCTGGATTTCCTTGATCACCGCGGCGCGGTCAACCTTGCCGACCTTCTCGATCGCCTGCTGCAGAATCTGCAGGCTGGCATAGGTCACGGGGTTGGCCCAGCGATCCGGCTCGCGGCCGCCATTGGCGGCGGCGTGGCGCTTCACATAATCCTTGAACTCGGGCGAGTCCGGATTGATGCCGCCGATGCCCATCACGCCGTCGACGTTCGCGCCGAAACGCTGCTTGAACAGCGGGAAGGCGGTGCCGACCGCGGTGTAGAACACTTTCGGATTGTAGTTGAGGACGCGCGCCTGCTCGGTCAGGCCGAGCGTATCGGGCGGATAGCTGAAGGCGATGAAGGAGTCGGCCTTGGAGTCCATGGCTTCCTTCAGCACCGGCTGCAGGTCCTGCGTGCCGATCGGATAGGACTTGTCATAGACCACCTTGAATCCGGCCTTCTTGAAGCCTTCGCGCGCGGCGGTCGAGAGTTCGATGCCGAACTGGTCGGACACGCTCACCATTGCGATGGTGTCGCCGATCTTCTTGTCCGCCTTCGCTTTCTCCAAAACCTTGATCAGGTTCTCCACGCCTTCATTCGGCGTGCCGAGCAGGAACACCGCGTTCGGGAATTTCTGCGCGAGTTCCGCGGCGCGATTGCTCGTCACAGTCACGCCGAGATGCGGATAGCCCGCGCGGCTCAGGATCGGAGCGGCCGCGAGGTTGAATCCGGTACCCCAGGGCGGAAGGATGAAGTCTGCCTTGTCCTGGTTGATCAGGCGCTCGATGCCCTTGATCATTTCCTCGGAATTGCTGCGGTCGTCATATTCGACGACTTCGATTGGAACCTTCTTGCCGCCGATATTCAGGCCGCCGGCATCGTTCACGTCCTTGATCCATGTCAGATAAGCGCCGAGCGTGGTGATGCTCGCGCCTCCGGTAAACGGACCCGTCTTGGAAATCGCGTAGCCGATCTTGACCGACTTCGGCGCCTGAGCGTGCGCGTCATGCGCGGACATGCCGGTCGTTGCAATGACCGCAGCCGCCGCGAGCGCAGCAAAAAACTTGCCTCGCATTTTAGTCCTCCCAGTTTCGTTTGAACCGGCGTTCTGCCGGCGTCTGAATCAGCCGTCGCAACAATCATTGCGCCGATCGTTCAGCCCGGCTGAGTGTTATCACCGCATCCATCAGCGTGATAGTGGGCAGAAGCTGTCTTGATAGTTCTTATAAGGCGGCGGTTAACCGAGACAGGGCGCGGTTTTGCCGCAGCGTTTACGTTCGCAATCCGAACATTTTACGCGGCAGGAAAGATTTATCCGGGGAATGGCCCGGTTAGAGAATGGTTGTGCGCGCGGGCACGGCTGCATTAGTCTTAACGGCGGCGGATTCAGAACACCTCAAAGCAGAACCGCCGGACCCTGGGTGGAAGCGTCAACCATGCGTGATGGTGCCCCAGCCATTTCCGCGCCTGGAGTATCGACCACGGCACGAGGGATCGGCCGCGGAGAGGATGCGCGTTGGCGGGTGATCGCGCGCACCGCTTTCCCGTTTCTGGTGCTGGCTCTCATCTGGGAGGTCGTTGCCCGACTTGAGGTATTTCCGCGCCGGCTGTTTCCTCCGCTGGAGGAGGTTGCCTCGGCCTTCGTGCGGCTCACCTTGTCAGGGGTGCTGCCGCACCACGCCTTCGATACGCTCGTCCGGCTGACCGCCGGCTTTGCGCTTGCCGCCATTGCCGGTGTCGCCATCGGCATCCTGATGGGGCGGTTCCGGCGCGCGGAAGATATCTTTCTTCCGCTGGTCACGCTTGCCGCGCCGATCCCCGGTCTCGCCTATGCGCCGCTGTTTCTGTTGTGGTTCGGGCTCGGTAATTTTTCCGCGGTGCTGCTGGTCGCGTTCGTCTCCGCTTTCCCGGTCGTGTTCAACACATGGACCGGCGTCAAGGCCGTCAAGGACATCTGGGTCCGCTCGGCGCAGGCGATGGGCGCCGACAACCCGCGGCTGTTTCGTCACGTCATATTGCCAGGCGCGCTGCCGTACATTCTGACGGGCTTGCGGCTCGGTCTGGCGCAAGCCTGGCGCGTGCTGGTCGGCGTCGAGATGCTGGCCGCTGTCCCGTGGGGCCTGGGCTGGATGATTTTCGGCGCGCGCGAGTTTCTCAACACCGACGTCATGCTCGCCGGCGTTGCGGTCATCGCCATCATCGGGCTGACGCTTGAAAAGCTCGTCTTCGAGAAGCTCGAAAACTACACGGTCGTGCGCTGGGGGATGATGTCATGACGCCAAAGGCCGAGCGCATCCGTTCCTACCGTCGCGCGATTGTCACCATCGCCACTGCCGCGCTTTGCTACGAATTGATCGCGCGCAGCGGCTATTTCCCCGCCGTGCTCGTGCCAACCTTGCCGAAGATCGGAGCCGCGCTGTGGCGCTCGCTGCTCGACGGCAGCATGCTGAGCCACGCCGGCTTCACGCTCTATCGTGTGTTGTTCGGATTTGGACTCGCGATTGTCGTCGGCGTGCCGCTCGGCATCATGATGGCGCGCTACCGGCCGGTGCAGAATTTCGTCCTGCCGCTTGCCAGCGCATTCATGCCGATCCCCTCGCTTGCCTGGGTGCCGCTCTTCATTCTGTGGTTCGGACTGGGCAACACGGTTGCAATACTTGTCGTGTTCTATGCCGCCACGTTCCCGATCCTGCTCAACACGTGGTCCGGCGTGCGCTCGGTGAACCCTTTGTGGTTGCGTGCCGCGGGCGCGATGGGCGCGGACGAGAATTCGCTGTTCTGGAAAGTCATCATCCCGGCCGCGTCTCCGTTCATCATCACCGGAATGCGGCAGGCTTTCCTGCGGGCATGGATTGCCGTGGTGGGCGCCGAGATGATCGCCGCCTCCGACTGGGGGCTCGGCTGGACCATCTTCGACGCCAAGGAGTTTCTCAATGCCGATGTGATGATCGCCTCGCTCATCGTGATCGGATGCATCGGCTTTTTGTTCGAGCGGCTTGTCTTCGGCTCGCTCGAGCAGGCGACGGTCATGCGCTGGGGCATGGTCAAGGCGGTGAAGAGCTAAGGGTCCAACCGGGAATTGGCATGTCACACATTGAAATTCACGATGTTTCGCTCGTCTACGAGACGCCCGCCGGCCACGTCCTCGCGGTGGAGGGGGTCAACCTGGACATGGAGGAGTCGCAGTTTCTCTGTCTGCTGGGCCCGAGCGGTTGCGGCAAGTCGACCTTGCTGAACATCGTCGCCGGATTCCTCACGCCGACCAGCGGCGAGATTCTCATCGGCGGCAAGGCGGTCAACGGGTCGGGCACCGACCGTGGCGTCGTGTTCCAGGATTTCGCGCAACTGTTTCCCTGGCGCACCGCGCTCGGCAATGTTTCCTTCGGGCTGGAAATGAAGGGAATACCGAAGGAGGAGCGGGAGGCGATCGCGCTGAACCAGCTCAAGCTGGTCAAGCTCGACAAGTTCGTCAAATCCTATCCGCATCACCTGTCCGGCGGCATGCAGCAGCGTGTCGCGATCGCGCGGGCGCTGGCTTATAACCCGTCCGTTCTGCTGATGGACGAGCCGTTCGCGGCGCTCGATGCGCTCACCCGCGATGAAATGCAGCGTTTGCTCGCCGACGTGTGGCGGGAGACGCGCAAGACCGTCATCTATGTCACGCACAATGTCGCGGAAGCGGTCTATCTCGCCGACCGCGTCATCGTCATGACCCCGCATCCGGGCCGCATCAAGACCGAAGTGAAAATCGATCTGCCGCGGCCGCGCGACCCGCTCAGCGTTGAGTTCCTGGAGTGCCAGAAACTGCTTCTCGGCCATCTCGGCGAGACGCAGCACGTTTCATAGCAAACGGCAGATCAAAGCCGGACATAACGGGAGGAGCAGATGAGCCAGAAGTCCTTCAGAATGACACGCCGGCAGTATCTCGCAGCGACCGGCGCCGGTGTTGTCGCGGCCGGACTCGGCGGCATGGGCGGAGCATTCGCCCAGCTCGCCACGATCCGGCAGGGCTATCAGACCAACATGTGGGGCATGCCGACCTATTACCTGATGCGGTCGGGCCTTCTGGAAAAGCGCGGCCTCAAGTTCGAGGAATTCGCGGTGCCGTCGGGCAATCTCACCATGCAGCAGATGGTGGCGCGGCAGGTGGATCTCGGCACCTATGCGGCGCAGTCCTTCATTCTCGGTCATGACAAGGGCGGCATGGTCGGCATCGCCGTGATCGAGCATGTCGGCAAGACCGCCGCGGTGCTCGCGCGCAAGGATCTCGGCATCACCAAGGTGGCCGAACTGAAGGGCAGGAAGGTCGGCAATCAGGTCGGCGCATCGACCGCCAATATCTTCTCCGACACCATCGCGCCTTCGGCCGGCCTGCAGAAGAGCGACTGGCAGGAAGTCCGCATGAACGTCAACGACATGGTCGCGGCCCTCGCTGCCAAGACCATCGATGCCGCGGTGACGGTGGAGCCCTACAACGCCATCGCCGAGGCGGACGGCATCGCCAACATCCTCACCGACTTTTCACCCTACGACAAAATGCCGGTCTTCATGGTGGCGACGTCCGAATTCGCCGAGAAGAATCCTGATACCATCGTCGCCTATCTGAAGGCCTGGCTGGATGTTGCGCGCGACTTCAAGGAGCAGCCGAAGAAGGTCGCCGACGTGATCTACAAGTTCTACACGGAGAAAGGCTACAAGATGTCAGCGGACACGTTCCAGAAGGCCCTGGCCCGTGTCGAGGTGTCCCCCGGCTTCCCGAACGATCTGCGCCCCTACATGCAGAAGGAGGCGGAGGTGCTGCTCAAGGCCAAGAAGGTGTCCGCCATTCCGGACTGGAATAAGGCTCTGCGGCCGGAGTTCATGGAAAAGGCCCGCGCCGGCGCCTGAACGGTGCTAGATTGACGTGCTGCGAGGCCGGCGATCCGCCGGCCTTTGCATTGGAATGAAATCGGGGACTTACGATGAGCGAAAATCCGCTGCGATCCAAGGCGCATGAATCGGTCGCCTGGAATTTCAAGCCGCTGGCGCATCACGAGTTGCAGGGCTTTGGCGGAATGGGCGAGGGGCTCTCGATCCAGATCGCGCCGGACGGCCGCCGCATTCTCTGGCTGGCGCACGAAAGCGCACCGAAGAACTTCACCGGCGTTGATGTTTCCGACCCGCGCAATCCCAAGGTCGTCGTGCAGACGGACCTGCCGCAGAGCCACATGCGGTCCAATTCCCTGGAAGTGGTCGGCAACATCATGGCGGTCGCCTACCAGGTGCAGAAGGTCGGGCTGCAGCCGGCGGGCTTCGAGCTGTTCGACATTTCGGTACCGGAGCAGCCGAGATCGATCGCGTTTGTCGATCGCTCCGGGCCGCATTCGCGCGGCGTGCACCAGCTCTGGTTTGCCGATGGAGAATACGTCCACATGGCGGCGGGCGCGCCGTATTTCGAGCCGACGCATCCGCTCGACGACCAGTTCTATCAGATCTACGATGTGCGCAATCCATCGAAGCCGGCGGAAGTCGGCCGCTGGTGGCTGCCCGGCACGCGCAAGGGCGACGACGTACCGCCGCCGGCGCGGCACCCCAAGCCGCTCGCCGACATGGGCAATCGCGCGCACAACACCAATGTCTATCCGCAGCGGCCGGACCGCTGTTATCTCGGCTATATCGATGCGGGCATGTTCATCATGGACATATCCGACAAGTCGCGGCCCAAACCCGTCGCTCACTGGGACAACTCGCCGCCCTATCATGGTTTCACCCACACCATCCTGCCGCTGTTTGAACGCAATCTGCTGGTGATGACCGACGAGTCGGTGGTGGACGGCGCCAACGACTGGCCGAAGCTGATCTGGATTCTGGACGCGCGCGAGGAGACGAAGCCGATCCCGATTTCGACTTGCCCGCTGCCGCCGCAAGATGCCTTTGCCGGCCGCGGCGGCCGCTTCGGCGCCCACAACATCCACGAGAATGTGCCGGTGCCGACCGCCTGGCAGTCCGACCAGATCGTGATCGGCACTTTTTTCAATGGCGGCCTGCGCGCCTACGACATCTCCAATCCCTACCAGCCGAAGGAAGTCGGCGTGTTCGTGCCGCCGGCACCGCCGCTGTCGCCGGTCGGCGCGATCCAGCTCAATGACGTGTTCGTGGACGAGCGCGGTGTCGTCTACACGGTCGATCGGCATGTCGGCGGCCTGTACATTCTGGAGATGGATTTCTGACGCTGATGCTGCAGCCTTTTCAGTCAGCCCAGTCAGGTCCTTTTGGCCGCCGTCAGAAGCATGTGCGCGGTTCGCGCATCCCGGTGACCGTTGTCACCGGCTTCCTCGGTGCCGGCAAGACCACGCTGGTGAAGGAGTTCCTGCAGACGCCCGAAGGGAGCGGCACGGCCCTTGTCGTCAACGAGTTCGGCGCGACCGGCATCGACGACGCTTTGCTACGTTCGAGCGCGGACGAGACGGTGCTGCTCGGCAATGGCTGCCTGTGCTGCAATGTGCGGTCAGATCTGCAGGTGGCGCTGCGGCGGCTGGTCAGCGAGCGCGAGCGCGGGAAGGTGCCGTATTTCGGCCGCGTGGTGATCGAGACCAGCGGTCTCGCTGATCCGAGCCCGATCCTGAGCACCTTCGCGACCGATCGCGCGCTCGGCGATGAATTCCACATCGGGACGGTGATGACGGTCGTGGATGCGGTGAATGGCGCGTCGACGCTTTCACAATTTCCGGAGGCGCGGCGCCAGGTTGTGCTCGCCGATCGCCTGATCCTGACCAAGACCGATCTCGCCGATTCACATGCCGTGCAGACGCTGACTGCGGAGCTTCGGCAGTTGAATCGTCATGCCGTTGTAGATATCGCCCGGAACGGCGTCATCGATCCGGCCTGCTTCTTGGAAGACCAGAAGCATGCACCCGCGGCCGCCTTTTCGGCTGAAACGGTGCACGGCGACGATGTCCGCAGCTTTGTGTTCGCGGACGACGAGCCGATCGACTGGCCGATCTTTGCCCGCACAATGGAAACGCTGGTGGCGCTTCGCGGTCCGGACTTTCTGCGCGCGAAGGGCTTTCTGAATGTGCGCGGCTGCGAGGGGCCGGTCGTCGTGCAGTTCGTGCAGCATCTGGCGCATCCACCGGTGGAACTGGCGGAGTGGCCGGAGGGACAGCGCGGCAGCCGTGTTGTCTTCATCACCCGCAATTTCGGTGAGGCGGAGGTGACGGCGCTGTTCGATGCGGTGCGGGGCCTGGTGCGCTAGCTCTCGATGCCGTCAATGACGCCGCGCAAATAGCCGATATTGCGTGCGGCCGTCGTGGGGCCATCCGGAATATAGATGAACGGCTCGACACCGGCATTGCCGGCGTAACCGACCTCGCGCAAGGCTTCGAAGATCGGGCCGAATTTCAGGCTGCCTTCGCCGGGTCCGCGCCGGTTCGGGTCGTTGAAATGGATGTGCTTGATCAGGCCGCCTGGCACATGCCGGCGGATCAGGTCCGCGACCGGCTCTTTTTCATGCGCGCCGGCTGCCGAGCAGTCGATCATGGTGACGATCGATCGGCTGCCGATCGCCTTCACAACATCGATCGCCTCGTCGACGGTGTTGATGAAATTCGCCGCCGGCGGCGCCAGCGCTTCGATGCAATAGTGCACGTCGGCCTGTTCGGCCGCGGACGCCATCGCGGCCCAGCAATCGATGGCGCGCTTGCGGCCATCGGCTTCGTTGCCGGGTTCCAGCCGCCGCTGGTCCGGCGAGCCATGCACCAGCGTCTTGCCGCCGAGATCGGCAGCGAGATCGCAGAGCCGCCGCATGACATCGACGGTCCTCTCGCGCTGCGCCTTGTCCGTGGAGGTGATCGAGAGCCCCTGTGGCGCACGCAGGATGTAATGCAGCCCGGTGATCGGCACCCCGGCGTCGGCCGCAATGCGGCGCAGTTCGGCCCGTTTCTCGGCCGGCATGACATGCGGCTCGCTTGACACCGTCAGCGGCGCCAGCTCGATACCGTCATAGCCGAGATGGCGGGCGACCTCGCACTGGCGAGGAAAGTCGTATTCGGCGAGAACTTCGTTGCAGAGCGATATTTTCATGCGCCGCGTTATAGCGTCCGGCAGGACAATTGCCAGCGTTCTCAGGCGACAGGGTTGCCGCGGCGAAGCAAGCCCTTGAGCTTGCCCCAGCCGGCCGCCGTCGCATCGTGAATCGCCGGAACGTTGAGCAGAATGGTGCCGGCCACCAGCGCGAACAGCACGAAGCTGATCGGCCGGGTGAAGAACGGAGTGAGGTCGCCGTCTGACAGCACCAGCCCGCGCCGCAAGTTCTTGTCGAGCAGGTCGCCGAGCACGATGCCAAGCACAAGCGGCGCCATCGGATAGTTGAACTGGCGCAGAACGAAGCCAATGACACCGAAGGCTAGCATCACGTACACATCGAACATGCGCGATGCGATGGCGAAAGAGCCGACGACGCAGAGGACGAAAATGACCGGCATTACCAGCGTCTGCGGCACCTGCAGAATCTTGGTCAGCAGATGCGTCAGAGTCAGGCCATAGACCAGGATG
>JAESGM010000866.1_pt1 | contig 13519 bp, 19 predicted proteins | sample 9269721 | NCBI WGS metagenome assembly JAESGM01 (sample SAMN15720920, study PRJNA650825) | algae metagenome | isolation source: Komarekiella atlantica HA4396-MV6 and co-occurring heterotrophs from... | place: USA: Theobald House, Kauai, HI | collected 2009-07-29 | reverse complement strand
CTTGCCATGGTCGATCAGCCAGGCATGGCGCTGGATCAGCTGCTGGATCGCGAGGTGATCCTGCGGAGCGAGCACGGCGCTGCTCACGCCGGCAATCCGAGATCGGGCGTACCGGCCGGCTGATAGTCGCCGCGGCGCATCGCGACATGCAGCTCGTCGAAGCTCTTGCCGGCCTTGTGAGCCTGATAGACCAGCTCCGGATCGAAGAAGGTGCCGATCGGGTTGCTGGCGAAGTCGGGCGAGGAGCGCATCCATTCGCTCGACTGCTTCCAGTCGCCATAGGTGTCGGATTGCAGCTCGACGAAATTGCCCTCGGGATCCTTGTAGTAGATCGAGATCGTCATGCCGTGGTCGAGGCTGAAGGCCGGCTCGATGCCCTCGTCGCGCAGCCGGGCATAGGACGCCATCAGGTCGGCGAAGCTCTCATACTCGAAGGCGCTGTGGTGCATGCCGTTATGGCTGCGCTTGTCGGGGTCGTCGCCGAGCCCGGGCGCCGAGAGGAAGGCGACGCGGTGATTGGCCTCGTCATTGGTCGTCCAGGCATTGTTGGCGTCCCGGAAGTTCGGCCGGGCGCCGACGACCGTGCCGTACCACGCCACCATATCGTCGAGCCGGCTCGTCTTGAAGGTGACGTGATGGAATGCGGGCTTGATGATCTCCATGCTGTCCTCCCGAAAGGACCGTCTCCCGGTGCTCCGAGGCGGCCGCTGCTTGTTCGTGAGGAATGGCTATCGCTGCCAGAGATACCCGAATAGATGGAAAAATTGCCGGAGCGATAGCAAATCGGTATCGATAAGCCGAACTGTGAGGCCGAGCCGATGAAGCTGGATCATTTCGAGGAGGTCGTGGCGATCGCCGAGCGCGGCAGCATGCGGGCCGCGGCGAGATATCTGCAGATCGCCCAGCCCGCTCTGACGCGCAGCCTCGCTTTGCTCGAGCGCGAACTCGGTGCTCCGCTGTTCGAACGGCGCGCTCGCGGCGTGGTCGCGACGCCGCTCGGGGAAGCCTTCGTCGCCCGCGCCAGATCGATCCTGACCGAGATCAGGCGCACCCGCGAGGAGGTCGAGCAACTCAGAGGCGCCGGCACCGGCACGGTCACGGTCGGGCTTTCGATCGCGGCACATCTCGCTTTGCTGCCGCCGAGCTTGCGACCGTTTCGCGCGCGCTATCCCGATATCAGGCTGCACATCATCGAGGGTTTCTATCCGACGCTCGAGGAGCGCCTGCGCGACGGCACGGTCGATTTCTACATCGGCCCCGATGGCGGAGCTCAGCCGGTGCCGCAGCTCAGCCGGGAGGTGCTGTTCCACAACCGCCGCATCGTGCTGTGCCGCGCCGGCCATCCGCTGGCGGCGGCGACCTCGCTGCGCGAGCTCGTCGGGCAGGACTGGGTCACAACCTCGATCACCGCCGACGCCAGCGACGAGATCAACGCCTTCTTCGCCCGCCACGGCCTGCCGCCGCCACGCCTGGCGGTCCGCAGCCAGTCGGCGCTGACCTTGCTGACCTGCCTCGCCAACAGCGACCTCTTGGCGATGGTGCCGGCGCAATGGGAGCGCTTCGAGATGACTGGAAAGGCGCTGATCACGATCAAGGTCGAGGAAGAGCTGACGGCGCCGCCGCTGGTTCTCGTCCGGCGCTCCGACCTGCCGCTGACGCCCGCGGCGCTGCATCTGCTCGACCTGATGCGCCGGGCGACGTCCCGCCTGGCTGCGGAGTCATAGATGTCGGGCATCTAAGCTCTAGCTTTGAATGTCGGCTTTCGGGCGTAGCTTCAACGTCCGCTTCTGGCGCTGGACGGCTCTCCATCCGCGCGGGAACCGAGCGGCGCCATCCGCGTCTCGATGCCGTCTCCGACAGCCAGTTTAAGGCCCATCACCTCGCCCCGCCGGCGAAGGCTGGCGAGGCTTTTCTTTGTCTAGAGCGCGGCCGCCGCTACTGTGGCCCATGGACGTGATCATGGCCCTCAGCTGTGACGACGCGAGCGCGTACCTTATTTTAGGTCTGCTGCTCGGCGGTTTCGTCGGGGAAGCTATCTATCTGTCCGGAGCCCGCACTCGCATCAGGCGGCTCTGGTTCCTGGCTGGTACGGTCGTCGGTGTTTTCGCCGGAAGCGCCGCCTACCGGCTATTGAACGGTCGCTACCTGTGATGCAGTGGCTGACCATGTCAGCCATTGCGGAGCCAAATTAGCCTGTTGCCTCTGGCTCTTGGGGGCTCTGCCGCCGGCTGGACATTCCTTCCAATGTGATATCGTCGCGTTCAATGACTGAGGGGGCGACGGGCAAGATGGGGTTCCGTTGGCGGAAAGCGCTGCGTATTTTCCCGGGCTTCCAGCTGAACCTGTCGCATCGTAGCGTGCGCGGCCAGATAGGCGGCTCGCCACTGTCGTTCAGCTTCCGGCTTTTTGGCGCATCTCCGGCGCGACGCATTACGGCTTCGCTCCCCGGCACAGGCCTTTCCTATGTCAAGACGAGCTATCCGAGCTCCGAAGTGGCTGTGGAAGCTGCCGCGCCGCCCGTGCGCGTCCATTCTCTTCTGCGGCAGGCGCTCAACCAGGTCGGGCTGTCGCGCTCGGCGCCGGTCCCTTTCGACGAGCTGCACGAACAGCCCTCGGCTGTCCGGCGGGAAATCGTCAAGGCGGCCGTTCCTCGCTTCAATCAGCTACTTGTCGAGCATGGCGTGCGTCGCGATCGTCTGCCATCTGCGCCGGAAGCGATTGACAATCTCAGTGACGAACGGATCGCGGCTCTGGTCAATCGGCTTCGCGAAGTATGACGCAGGGGAACGTAGGCTGGGCTGCCGCGGATGTAACGGCCGCACCGACAGGAGGGCAAAGCCAGTTTCCCGGCGACGGCCGAGCAGCCTAGTCCTGGCCCGTCGCTTCGCAAGCGGCGGCTTATTCAATTTGGCCGCGCGCGTTGACCCGTTCGCTGGTGCGCAAAGCTTTGGTTCGGCAGCGAGACCGGGTCGATCATCAATGCCATGTCGGGCGAAGAATAGGCGGCTTCGCTTTTTCGGGCGCAGCACCGCGTCCATCGCGCGCCGGCCGCCATAGAAAGGAACCGAGGCCGCGGCATCGGTGTTATGATGCCGTCTCCGATAGCCAGTTTGAGACCCATCACCTTCGCCCCGTCGGCTCGTGCCGGCGGGGCTTTCTTTGTCTGGAGCGCGGCAGCCGCTACTGTTGCGCATGGACTTGATCAGAGCCTTCAGCTGCGACGACGCGAACGCGTACCTCATTATCGGTCTGCTGCTCGGCGGCTTCATCGGGGAAGTGATCTATCTGTCCGGAGCCCGCACTCGCAGCAGGCGAGTCTGGTTCCTGGCTGGCACGGTCGTCGGTGTTTTCGCCGGAAGCGCCGCCTACTGGCTATTGAACGGTCGCTGCCTGTGATCAGGGGCCGGGGTGTCGGCCATTGCGGCGCGGGGCGAGTCTGCTGCCTCCGCTTCTTGGGTTGACGTCTGGGGCTTTGCGTTCGCCCTCGCGCGAGCGGCCCGCCACGGCGGCCATGAGCGTAAGTGGTCGGTCAAGCAGCTCGACATCTATGAGGACCGGATGGAGTTTCACCCCCGGTCGACCAACCCGCGTCACAAGCCGATCATCAAGCGCGACAACCTGGCCGATAATGGCGTGACCGTCGAGATGACCGCCATCGTTCGGCGATTGGTAGCGGAGTTCAACATGTGACGATCGCGCGCGAGGTTACCGAGGGGAACATTTCGCTGACGACATTGGCAAAGCATCGCTGCTAAGCTCCGGAGATCATCCGCGAGCGTGAATCATGGCCAATCATTATGCTGCTTACATCGATGAGGCTGGCGACGAGGGTTTCGGTAAAATTGCAGCAGGGCTGGTAGGAGGCCAATCTAGATGGCTGCTGCTCGGAGCTTATTTGGTCAGCCGAGAAAACGACTTAAAGCTGCCGGCCTGGAGGGACCAAATTCTCTCTCGTTTCCCGAAGAAGAAAAGTCGAGACCTGCACTTTCGCGACCTCAAACATGAACAGAAAGTGGTTGTTTGTCAGGAGATCGCTAAACTCCCTATAGGAGCTGCGGTTACTCTTTCGAATAAGGTAACGATCCTTGGATCGAAATATGAAAGTGTGTTAAAGAGAAAAGGTTATCTGTACAACTATCTGCTGCGCTGGCTTCTGGAGCGCGTGACGCACGCGTGTACTGAGGCGTCGAACGGACAACCCTGCTCTCTTAAAGTCGTGTTTTCGCGCCGAGCAAATACCGACTACCAGTCTATGAAAGATTATCTCGAATTGATGCGCGACGGCAGAGAGGTGATGAAGCCGGTCCGCAGCATCAATTGGAATGTCCTGAATACAGCAAACATTGCAGTAGAAAACCACAGCAAATGGGCTGGCCTACAAATGGCAGATTGCGTCACGAGCGCTTTCTTTAATGCCGTGGAGCCCAATATGTATGGGAACTATGAACCAACATATGCAAACACTCTTCGCCCGAACCTATTAAAGCGAAATGGAAATGCGCTAAATTGTGGTGTCACACCGGGACCGTCGTATGCAAAGTGCGCCTTGGATGCGACCCAAACTGGCTTCTTCTTAGGATTCACGCCAAAAGGGGGTGGGCAGGCCCCCGGCCCCTGATCCACACTGCTGGAGTGCTGCCGCCCTAAGGCAACTCGGGGAAGTTCCGGCGCATGCCTGCCCAAGGCAAATATAGCGGACGCGGCGATGATTCTCAAGAGTCAAATGGAAACATAATAAGAACATTGATATCCTGTGCAGAGCTGCAAGAGCCTGCGCACGGCCCGGTCGCTTCCCGCAAATTGGCTACTCCCGAACCTTTTCCCGACTGCGGAACGCAGCTCTGCAGCTGACGTTGAGGCGCCAGTTCTGCCGCGTTCGAGTGGTGGTGAGCATGGCGAGAGGCGGACAACCCGCTAGAGGACGACTTGCTGGCTCGGCCTGAGTAGGCGCCAGCCGTAAGGACTTATGGCCCAAAAGCAGAGAACGAGGGGTGAGCGCGTCATCGCGTTCATTGAACGCTACTGCCTTGTTCCCGAGGGCAACTTGCTCGGTAAGCCAGTTCGACTTCTGGAATTCCAAAGCGGTTTATTCTGGCGGTCTATGACAACCCGGCCGGTACGTCGCGGGCTTACCTGTCGATTGCCAGAAAGAACGGCAAGACCGGCCTGATAGCCTGCCTGCTGCTCGCCCATATAGTCGGGCCGGAAGCATACCCAAACGGACGCATCGTATCGGGCGCGCGGTCACGAAAGCAGGCTGCGGAGGTATTCAATTACGCCTCCAAGATGGTGATGATGTCGCAGGAGTTATCCAAGCTCGCGCGGGTCATCCCGTCTTCCAAGACAATCATCGGCTTGGCCAAGAACGTTGAGTATTATGCGAGCTCCGCCGAGGCGAAGAGCGCGCACGGCGGCTCGCCCATCCTGGCCATCCTTGACGAGGTCGGGCAGATCAAGGGTCCGACGGACGATTTCGTAGAGGCGATTGAAACGTCGCAGGGTGCCTATGAGGGCAGGGCGATGCTTTTCGCCATATCGACGCAGGCAGCCACAGACAACGACCTATTTTCACGTTGGATCGACGACGCGGAGACGTCGAAGGATCCGCGCATTGTCAGTCATGTCTACAGCGCGCCGCCCGATTGTGACCTAGACGACCGCAGCGGCTGGGCGGCTGCGAATCCCGCACTTGGGGTGTTCCGTTCAGTCAAGGACGTGGAGGATTTTTCGAAGCTTGCGAGCCGCATGCCGTCGAAGGAGGCTAGTTTTCGGTGGCTGTTCCTGAACCAGCGCATCGACGCGTCGGCGCCGTTTGTTGCGCCGGCTGTGTGGAAGGCTTGCGATACCGCGATTGAGTGCGATTGGACGGGTCTACCGGTCTTTGGTGGCCTTGACCTTTCGGAAGTGGCCGACTTGACCGCCTTGGTGCTTATGGCGCCGAAGGAAGAGCCCGGCGGCACGGTTTGGCAGGTAAAGCCGACGTTCTGGCTGCCTGCGGACAACCTGCGGGAGAAGGCCAAGGCCGATCGCGTACCTTATGACGTCTGGTTGCGGCCAAATGCGGACGGGGTCGTGTTCCTTGAGGCAACACCGGGCCCGACCGTCGATTACGAATTTGTCGCTCACTACCTTTTTGAACTGTTCGGTCTCCTGAACATTCGCAAGATCGCGTTCGACCGGTGGAACTGGCGGCATCTGAAGCCTTGGCTTCTAAAGGTTGGCTTCACCGAAGAGCAGCTTGAGGGCGACGACGCCGTTTTCGAACAGTTCGGGCAGGGCTACGCGTCGATGTCGCCAGCCTTGCGGGAACTCGAAAGCCTGTTGCTCAACAAAAGGCTGGCGCACGGTGGGCACCCAGTTCTCACCATGTGCATGATGAATGCTACGGTTAAGTCGGATCCATCCGGCAACCGCAAGCTAGATAAGCATAAGTCACGTGGCCGTATCGACGGCGCGCAGGCACTTACGATGGCGGCGGCAATGGCCGGAACCTACGAGCCGCCGGATCAAACTACTTCATTTTGGCAGGTACTAGATCCTGCGGAGACATAATAAGGCGGCCGAATGGGCATTTTGAAGCGGCTCTTCGGTCGAGAGACTAAGAAAGTCACGTTTTCGCAGGAGTTTGATGCCTGGTTTGCGCAGAAAGTCGCGAAATCTGGCGTTTCCGTAACGTGGGATACAGCTCTCGACGTAACGACCGTACTAGCATGCGTCAGGGCCGTTGCCGACGGGGTCGCTCAGGTGCCGCTGCATGTGATGCAGAAGGCTGAGGGCGGATCTGGTGGCGTTCCGGCGCCGGAGCACCCGCTTTATAGGGCGCTTTTCCGGAAGCCGAACGACTGGCAGACCAGTTTTGGTATGCGTGAGACGATGATTTTTCATCTCATGCTTACGGGTGACGCTTTTTTTTACAAGATTGTGGTGCGCGGCAAGGTTAAGGGTCTGATCCCTATTGAGCCGGGCCATGTTTCGATCGTCAGGAATGACGATTACAGCCTGACATACACGATTAAGGGTGCAAACGGGGCGTCTATGACGCTGCCGCAGAGCATGATTTGGCACATACGCGGCCCGTCATGGAACACCTGGCTCGGCATGGACGCAACACGGCGCGCCCGTGAGGCTATGGCCTCGCGATTGCAACGGAAACCACGCAGGGCGAGCTCCATAACAACGGCCTGCAGATGGCGGGCACGTATTCGACCGAGCAGAAAATTAGCGCGGACGACTACAAAAAATTCAAGCTTGGATTGCCGCTCAGGTCGGTGGCGCCAACAAGCACAAGCCGTTCATCATCGATTCTGGCTTCAAGTGGACGCCGCAAACGATGACTGGCGTCGATTCTCAGCATCTTGAGACTCGCAAGTTCCAGATTGAGGAAATTTGCAGAGCTTTTAAGGTGTTTCCGCAGATGGTCGGTCACTCTGATAAGACATCGACTTTTGCGAGCGCTGAGGCGTTCTTCGACGCCCATATCAAACATACCCTTTTGCCTTGGTGCGAGCGCATCGAGGCGTCAATTGATAACGATTTGCTTGGCGAAGATGCCGTTTCAGGCGGCTATTTCGCTAAATTCAACCTAAATGCATTGCAGCGCGGCTCGATTAAGGACCGATCGGAAAGCTATTCCAAGGCTCTTGGCAGTGGCGGATCCCCGGCCTGGATGACACAGGACGAGGTGCGCGCGCTGGAAGATTTGAACCCTCTAGGTGGCGATGCGGCAGTCTTGCCGAAGCCTACAAACGTGGCGCCGGTAGCCGGTAACGATAATACGCCGCCCAAGGACACAATGAATGACGATCGAGCGGCTTGAAGTTAAGTTTGCTGCGGATGAGATCGACGCTGAAACGGGCGTTTTTAGTGGCTACGGTGCTATTCTTGGCAATATTGATAGCCATAAAGACGTTATTGAGCCCGGAGCTTTCAAAGCGTCATTGACGAACTGGAGTAATCGCGGGCGTCTGCCTGCGATGAAACTTATGCACGGTTTCGCTGGTAGCCCGTTCGGCGATGACCTCCCGATCGGCAAATGGACCGAAATGAGGGAGGATAGCCGCGGCCTGTTCGTTAAAGGCCGCTTGTCTAACCTCGATACGGACCACGGCCGGCGCATTCACGGACTGATGAAAGACGGCGTCCTTGACGGCCTGTCCATTGGCTATCCTAGACGTCGATCTCGGAACGATTACGTTCGGCTGCCTGGCAACAGGTCATCGACCTGATACGCAAAAGAACGGTGCGGAAACCGCCGATGCTTGCCATATCACGTGGGAAGAAGAGCGCGCAGAGATCGTCAGAACTCTTGTCGGAGAACTCGGCACCTCAGAACGCGAGGCGCTGAGGGTCGCAGCGCATATTCAGTTTAATTTGAACCAGATCATCCTTGATCGCCTTCCGGCGGAGTGAGACGAATTAGGTCGAATTCAACCTTGTAGGTAGTCCTAGGCTTTGAATTTACTTCAATGACGGTTTGATTAGACAGTTCACGAGGATTGCCGGGACTAACGGCGTCAGGCGCTAGGCGAACGAGCTCGCGCCGGCCGTTCCACTCTATCTCAAACTTGCCCAGCCTTGTGGAGTTTAGCGAGGCTAATTCCGACGCTGATAGCGTCGCCTGGCCGCGTAAGACCGCAAATGACTTGCCGGTGGGGCGCGAGAGTGGCGGGCCGCCCTCGGTTTGCACTAAGGTAATCCGCTGGCCAGCGCGCGTCTCCACTAGGTTCGCGAGAATGCGCGCGATACTGCTCGGCCACGGCTTAACTTCGTCAATCATCTACCCCTCCCATTAGCACCGCCAGCGTCACGCAACCGATGCGTGCGGTCAAGCTCAGCCACTTTCCCTAGAGACATTATGGCCATCGCATATTGGCCGTCACTGGTGCCGTATCGGTCACCGGTGGACGGTCGCACGCCTGTGCAGACCTATAGCGCCCCGGTGACAAGCGAGACTGAGGGCGGGCCGCCGGTTATGCGGCCGCGCCCCGGACCTCGCGCGACAGAGATGCAGTGGCAGTCCGGGTGGCTGACGCTTGCGGAGTGGGAAGCGTTCGAACAGTTCGCGCGCTTCGATCTCCGGCAGGGTACGTTACCCTTTTCGATGCCGATCTACCGGCCGAACGGCTGCTATGTCGATCGGGTTTGTCAGATCAAGGACGGCTCTTGGTCGTCCGATTTCAGCAAGGCGCCGCGCGTCCGCGTGAGCTTTACGCTCGTGGTATTTAACTATTGAGGCTGCATGTCTTTAAGCGAAGCCTTGGCCGAGGCATACGCCGCCGTCGACGTCTCTGGCGACCTTTACGACACGCTTGAGTTCAACCATCCGACGCTTGAGGCGCCGTTGCGATTTGTGCGCGGCGTCCGAATCCCCGGCGAGTACGAGACGATAACCCTGCCGGTGCCGGGTAATCCTGCTGCTGTTTTCACGGTCGTTGACTTTGGGTTTCAGCGCCCGGGCCAGGATGAGGGTGGCACGTCGAAGGCGCGTATCCGCGTCGACAACGTGTCTCGCGTTTTGCAGCAGGCTTTGCGGGATGCGATCTCCGCAGATCAGCCGTTTAGCGTGACGTACCGCTGCTACTCCACGAATGACGTCAACCACCCGGAAGAATATACCGGGTTGCGCATGAGTAGCGTGACGGTCAATGCGCTGAGCTCTGAAGGTGACCTCTATTACGAGGAAGTTGAATTGCAGTCGTTTCCTAAAAGAACGTACGATCTTGAGCGATTCCCGGCACTATACGGCCAGTGAACTCACAAGCCAGCGGCCAGCGCGTCTTCAGCCGTCTTGAAAATCTTCTCCACGATCCCAAGCGCGTCCTGCATCACGATGAGTTCCTGATCCGGCTTCAGGCCTTCAATCCAGTTGTTCTTGACGTTCAATATGTAGCGCTCGCGCAAGGTCGCAAAGTGCTCCGGACCCTGCATTTTGGCAATTTCCATAAGCGCGTTGCGCGCGAGGTTAATCGCCGTGCCGAGCCGAACTTCCTCTCGGACGGTCGCAAATGCTTGCTCGTCTGACATTTCATTTCCCTAGCTTTTACAACTTATAGGACATGTTTCATGTCGCGCGGTCAACAGGTGAAGTTTGCCACATCCTTGGGCTGGACCATGATCGTCCGTCCACACGGCCCTATCGAGGTCTATGACGCGGGCGGAGAATTGCGCGTCCGTATGGGAATGTGGTGACACCCGCCGCCTTCGTCGCCTCCTACATTGGCCACCCCTACAAAAAGACCGGCCTGCACTGTTGGGAACTGACTCGTCGGTGCCAGGCTGATGTCTTCGGGCGTGAATTGCCGGCGGTGTTGGCCGTACCCGACACGCCAGCCGGTATTGCGCGCCTCATGGCGCGGCGCGACAAGCACCCAGGCTGGCATCGCATCGACCGCCCCAAACACGGCTCCGTCGTCTTCATGACCCGCGCAGGCCACGGCCCAGAGCGCGCCGCAATCCACGCCGGTGTTTTCCTGGCGCTGGACGGCGGCGGAATTCTACATACGGACAACCCGCACGGCGTGGTGTTCGAATCCATTTCCGAGCTCAAGGCCCGCGGATGGGCCGGGTTCTCATACCACCTTCCGGACTAAATGGCTCAAATCCTGTTTCGTCGGTGCGACGGTCGCGAGGCCGGAGCGCCTGTTGTGCTGCCCAAGCGCCGCCGACTGTCCGCCATCGTCAAGCAGCACGCCGATCGCAGACGACCGTTTACCGTGTCGGTCTGCCGCCGTGGGCAACACCTGGCGCCGGACGGCCAGTCGGTTCGGCAGCGTAAGACGTGGGCTGCAACCACTGTAGGTCCGCACGACACAGTTGTCGTTCTCTATTGGCCTCAGGGTGGCGGGGCAGCCGGCGGCGGTCGTGGCGGCAGTGGCAGCAAAGCCATGTCTATCGGCCTTGTGGTCGGTGCCATCGCACTTGCTGCTGTTGGTCAGTTCTGGGGCATTGCGGCGCTTAATGGTGCGCTGGGTCTCGGCGCGACCAGCGCCATCGGCTCGACGATCTGTGCGGCCGGCACGACAGCGCTTTTGGCGGGCGGAGCATATCTGCTCAACAAGGCAACGCAGGCGAAGGCTGACAAGACCGACGATCGCCCGACCTATGGCGTTGCGGGTGGCGGTAATCTTCCGCGCTCTGGCGACCGGATCCCGGTCATTTACGGCCAGTGCTGGAATTCTCCCGACCTCAGCCAGCCCGACTATACGATTTACGACGGCGACGACCAGGTACTTTACAAGCGCCTGACGATCGGCTGCGGTCGCTATGCGATCAAGACCATTCGCGTATCAGGCGTCACTATGTGGACGTCGGACGGCGGGTTGACGCCGCCATTCTCAACGGCGGCGGTTGAACCGATTGCGCCCGGTGGCGTGTCGGCTCTAGTCCCCGGCTCGGTGATCACGGTAGCCGCGGTCAGCAACAATCAGCTCCCCAAGAATGTGGACTTTCCGAATTGGGCAGGGCCGTTTGACTTCGGGCCGGATGCCCCGCTTCAGACCAAGATCCAGTTGGATTTCTCGGTTCCGCAGGGCTGCTATGCCGTTCCGGACGCGGGGAAATTCGAGGGCAAGCAGTTCGATGCGACGTGGGGCGTGCTGTTTGAGTGCGCTCCTTGCGATATTGACGGAAACGTCATCGGCGGTTGGTCGACTCTGCACACCGAAACGAGCGTCGTTCTATCGACGCGCCCGATCCGCGCCACGCGGGTCGTTTCTGTACCGGAGGGCCGCTATACCGTCCGGGCCAGAAATATCGGCGACCCCGACGAAGTTCCGCACTCTTCTGGCCTTTTCAACGCAGACGTCACCAACGTCGTCGTTTGGGAGGGGCTGAGGTCGCATCATGCCGAGACGATTACACGTCCAGGCGTTACCGAGCTCGCAATTCGCATCCGCTCCGGCAAGGCGCTGGGCGTCACTTCGTATGGCGACATCGAGGTTGAGGCCAGCCGCATTCTGCCTGTCTGGTATGGTGAGACCACCGGCTGGGTTGAGGAAGAGACTGACAAGGCTGTCTGGGCGGCAATCGACGCCTTGCACAATGGCGACTACGGCGCCAGCGTTCCCTATAGTGAGATTGATCTAGATCGGTTCCAGTTCTACGCGGAAAACGTCACTGAGTTCGACCGCTTCAGTGCAGTCATCCGCGGCCCGGTTTCCGTCCACGAGGCCGCGACGACTGTCCTAGGCGTCATGCGCGCATCGCCGCTACGGCTAGGCAGCATCTGGACGATGGTTCGCGACGAGCCGAAGGCCGTGCGCAAGCACGTCATTTCGCGGCGGCAGATCCTCAAGGACAGCAGCGGCCAGACGTTCAACTTGGACCTAAGCGACGGCTCTGCCGACGTTATCGTTGAGTGGAACGTTGACGGCGACCCGAAGCGCAGGCGTGAAAAGCGCATCACCTTCGGAACGCAGACGCTCAACCCGCGCCGCATGGCAGCAACCGGAGTCACGGACAGCGCGCACGCCATCCACATCGCTACGTGGGCGGCGGCAAGTGCATACTATCGTCGCGAGCGGCGAAGTCTGACGACGGAACTAGCGGGCAGGCTGTTCATTCCGAACGACTCCGCGCTTGTCGATAATTGGTACTTCGACGCCTATCAGACGGCGGGCGTTGTTGATCGCAGCGGGCTGGTTCTGACGGTTGATTCCGAGATGGAGTTGCCGCCGTCGGCATTCGCTATCCTACGCGCTCAAGACGGCAAGGAGTGGGGACCAGTCGGCGTCACAAAGGAAGGCAGCCGCCTGACCTTGGACGCGGATGACGTTGACCAGGCGGAGAGCCTGTCCGGCATCTCACTGGCGAACGTCATCAACAAGCGGACGCAGGCGTTCACGACGGTCGTTGTGGGCACGCTGACGGAAGTTCAAGACGCCTGGCTTGTCCGGGCGATCAGCTTCAGCGGCGACACGCAAGTTGGCGTTGAAGCCGTCTATGACTCTCCGCAGGTTTGGAGTGCGCTGGCCGAGCCTATCATCGTACCGCCACCGCCTCCTTCGTCGGGGCTGGAAAACGACGCTTCGGTTCGTGTCGCGTGGGTCCGCGGTAAGGCGGTGCAGCGCAACGGCGCCATGTTCATGGACTGGTCCGTAGGGCGGAGCACTGGCGCGGCAATGTACGCCGTCCGGATCAGCTATGACGACTGGACGACGTCTGAGGACGTGTTCCGCGGGCCGGAGTCGTCGGGCACACACCCGCTGCGCGAGTTCGAAGGAACTATTCGCATCCGGGCGCGGGGTATTAGCGCGTCAGGTTTGTTGGGGCAGGAAGTCGAGTCGGCCTTTAGCGTAGCGCCAGCGCTGTTCGACCTTGGCAACGCCACTCCGGGGTCGATGCAGTACAAGTCCTTCTTGGAGGGACTTGAGCCGGTCCAGATCGTTGAAGAACTACCCGACCTGTGGAGTGCGCCCCTGCGGGTAGACAGGATCAGGCTGCGGTTTTGACCGTAAGCCGGGCGTGTTGATCCTCGAACTGCTGCGGGCTGAGATAGCCGAGCGCGGAGTGCAGTCGGCTT